>Ga0335085_10008502_pt1 | contig 15644 bp, 16 predicted proteins | sample Lox_Sample_45_FD_206712 | JGI IMG/M metagenome (GOLD analysis project Ga0335085, IMG submission 206712) | Soil microbial communities from Loxahatchee National Wildlife Refuge, Florida, United States - Lox_Sample_4.5 | ecosystem: Environmental > Terrestrial > Soil > Wetlands | place: USA...
CCGCGTCAGATAAGGGGGAACGATGGCGAACAACCGACATCCGATTCATGGAAGCGAACGTCAGCCAGTCTTGGGTTCGCGCCGCATTGGTCCGGCGGATCCCAATGAAAGATTCGAAGTCACCATAGCGGTGCGCCCCCGGGCATGGGATAAATTGCAGGCCCGAATAACTCAAGGCGCAGCACAGCGTCTGACTCGTGATGATTTCGAGAGGACGCACGGCGCCAACGAAACCGACTTCGATAAGATTATTGCGTTCGCAAAGCAGAATCAACTCACCGTGGTCGAGCGGAATATCGCCCGCTGCAGCGTGGTCCTGTCGGGCACGGTCGCCAAATTCAATGCCGCGTTCGGTGTCCAACTTGAAATGTACGAGCATCCCGCGGGCACTTACCGCGGTCGTACGGGTTCTGTGTATATACCTAGGGAACTCAAGGATATCGTCGTAGGTGTCTTTGGCCTCGACAATCGGCCCCAGGCCAAGCCCCATATTCGTTTCAGGGGAGGAAGCGCCAACGTGCAACGGCACGATGCGGGTACTTCGTTTACGCCGACGCAGTTGGCTGGCTTATACAATTTTCCGTCAGCAGACGGCGGCGGGCAATCCGTTGGCATCATCGAGTTGGGGGGAGGCTATCGCCCTGCGGACTTGACTACATATTTCAACACGCTCGGGATCTCGCCCGCACCGAAGATTACGGCCGTTTCCATTGACCACAGCGGCAATAAACCTACCGGTGATGCGAACGGCCCGGATGGCGAGGTAATGCTGGATATCGAGGTGGCGGGCGCGATCGCACCCGCCGCCCGGCTTGTAGTCTATTTTGCGCCGAACACCGACCGCGGTTTTTTGGATGCGATCACCACAGCCATTCACGATAAAACCAATAATCCCTCGGTCATCTCAATCAGCTGGGGCGGGCCTGAGTCGAGTTGGACGCCTCAGAGCTTGCAGGCGTTCGATCAGGCGTTTCAGGCCGCGGCGGCACTCGGCGTGACGGTCTGCGTCGCCTCGGGCGACAACGGATCAACGGATGGCGTGAATGATGGCGCGAATCACGTTGATTTTCCCGCGTCCAGCACCTATGCGTTAGGCTGTGGTGGTACCCGCCTGGAAGCGTCAGGCGCATCAATCACGAGCGAGATTGTTTGGAACGAACTTCCGAACGACGGGGCGAGCGGCGGCGGTGTGAGTGGCGTCTTTCCCAAACCGAGTTGGCAATCTACTTTTAACATCCCTAAACCACCCGCCGCCGGTGGCGGTCGCGGTGTGCCGGACGTAGCGGGGGACGCAGACCCGATGACCGGTTATCAGGTAAGAGTTGACGGACAGAACACCGTGATTGGCGGCACCAGCGCGGTGGCACCCCTGTGGGCGGGCCTAATAGCGCGGATCAACCAGCTCAAGGGACAGCCCGTGGGCTACATCAATCCCCGCATCTACAGCAACAGCGCGGCATTGCGGGATATCACCAACGGAAACAATGGTGCGTATTCTGCCGGACCCAAGTGGGATCCATGTACGGGTCTGGGCAGCCCGGACGGTGCCAAGTTACTGAAAATTCTTTGATCGACCAGGCCCAAAATCACCAGGAATTCGAGTCGCAAAAATCTTCACGGGCGCTCCGGTTTGATGCGGAAAAACGTAATCAAGACGGCGAGCGCAAACAGCAGATAGCCTGTAGTGAAAACCCAAGCAGGAAAATTATAATAAAGAATCCTGCCGACCCAGTGCTGGATAAAGCTGGCGTGCGTCGCGCTGCCGCGCAGCGCATCTTCCCACGCCGTCAAAGGACAGACCATCCCCACAACGGATTCCCCCGCGACAAAGAGTATTGCGGCAAGATGGGTGAGGCGGAACCAGAAGTTGCGCACCCAGCGCCAGCGCAAAGCCGCGCCGATCCAGATCAGGAACAGCCCAAAGACAACAAACAGCACGAAACCAAAATGAACAACAAGAATAAAGTCGGCAAGCTCGGTCACGGAGTTGTTACGGGGTAATCATCGGACGTCGCGGATCGCTGCACCATTCGCTCCACGACCCCGGATAAAGCTTTGAACCGCGAAGGCCCGCTATTTCCATTGCAAGTAAATTCTGGCACGCGGTCACCCCGGAGCCGCACATATGTACTGTATTTTGCGGCGGCGCATTGTCAAGCAATTCCAAAAATGCGCGTCTCAAGTCTTCGGGGGATCTGAAGCAGCCTTTGTCGAGATTATTCTGGAAAAAATGATTCAAAGCGCCTGGAATATGTCCCCCTACCGGGTCGAGCGGCTCAACATTGCCGCTGTATCGCTCGGGGCTTCTCCCGTCGATCAGACGCATGTCGCTTTTCTTAAGGTGCGTTTCGACGTAGCGCGCGTCGACGAAGTTATCCTGCGGCTCAGGATCAAACTTGACAGGTTCAAAACGCGGCACTTCGCTCGTTACCGGGCGCTTTTCGGCGAGCCATTTCGGGAATCCTCCATCGAGCACCGCGACGTTGAAATGTCCCTGCCAGCGCAGCATCCACCACAAGCGCGCGGCAAACGCGCCGCCCGTGCTGTCGTACGCGACTACCTGTTTCTTGCGGTCGATCCCGAGCCTGCCGAGTGTCGCGCAAAAAGTTTCAGGCGCAGGCAGGGGGTGTCTGCCATTTTTTCCTGTGGGTTGCGCTGCAAGATCGGAGTCGAGGCTCACGAAGCGCGCTGACGGAATATGCGCGGCGAGGTAAGCGCGTCGCCCGGCTCCGGGATCGGCAAGGTCATGGCGGCAGTCGCAAATTACCCAGCGCTGATCGTCGAGATTCGTTGCAAGCAGGCTTGTTGAGACAAGGGTGGTATGTCCCATACCATTCAACCGGCCTTAAGCCAGTTCTGCGCAGACTGGTCATCCTCAAACACCTGAATATCGGAATCCACGAACAGGCGTGACAGCCACGCGCTCCACGTCAGCCACTGATTATCCGTGATGATCGCGATTTTTCCAAAATCATGCTCGTGCCTGCGGCTGAACTGGATATCTTCCCACGCCACATCGACAGTGTACCCAACCATGTCGCGAAGATCGAACAACAAGTTGACTCTTTTGCCCGCACGCAGTTTCTCCAACACGCGCTCTTCGAACTCGCGGTAATCGGCAAGCGTAAATTCGCCAAGAACATTGGCGCTGACCAAGTTGCCCGCATGCTGGATTGATATCATCGGAGCTCCTTTTTAATGTTAAGCAACAACACCGGTTGCCGCAACGTCTGCATGCTATTCGTCAGGCATCCCGTGCGGCGGCGCAGCCCCGACGCTGAGAATGCCGCCAGCCGCGATCAGGCCGATAGCCAGCCAGCCCGTAATGGTCAACACTTCTCCCCACAAAGCGATTCCGAACAGCGAGGCAAACACCACTGTGCTGTAGGCCAAGGCGCCTGATACCAGAGTCTTCCCTTTGCCATAAGCCCGGGTCATGGCGAGCTGTGCCAGCGTCGCGCTGGCGCCCAAGCCCAGCAAAATGAGGAAGCCTTTCTGATCGATGCTGTGAAAGCCGCTGAACAACACCCAAAATCCCGCGCCTATTGTGCATAACAGGGAAAAATAAAACACCACGCGCCATTCGGGCTCGCCGGTTTCTCCGAGCTGCTTGATGTTGAAATAAGCAATACCCGCGAGAATGCCGGAAATCAAGCCGAGGCAGCCCGCGAAAAACCGATCGTGACTTAACGTCGGGCGCAGCAGCAGTACGACGCCGGCAAATCCCAGGATGATCCCGAGCACCAACGGCCAGTGGGCGCGCTCTTTCAGCCACAGCGTCGTCAGCAATGCGAGAAACAGCGGCGATGTATAGTTCAGCGTCACCGCCGTAGCGAGCGGCAGGGCGCCGATGGCGTAGAAGTAGAGGAGGATCGCGACGAAACCCGAGATGCTGCGCACCAAATGAATTTTCCAGTGCGGCGTGGCGAGCGACAGCCGCTGGTGGCGCGTGACCGTGTAAATTGTCGCGAGCCCGATAACCGAGCGGTAGAACACCAGTTCGGCGCTGGAAAAATGCGGCGAACCCAGTTTAACGAACACGCCCATGCACGCAAACAGCAGTCCTGCTGCCAGCATCCACAGGGACTGCATATCTTAACGGCCGTTACGAGGGACGAGTAACAAGTGACGAGACAAGAGCAGGCGCGTGGTGCGTTGCGTAGCGGGCAGTCAAATATGGCCCGCGAGCTGCCGACGCACAAATTCGTGAAAGTGCTGCATACCGTCTTCCATCGGCGACTGGTAGGGTCCGGCATCATTCTCGCCCGCGAGGTACAGCGCCTTGCGGCCCGCAGTCATGCGCAGGCAAATTTCGTCGTCCTCTAGCGCGGTTTCGTCGTAGGCTTTTTGTTCTGCCTCGACGAATTCGCGCTCGAACAGGGCGATATCTTCGGGGTAATAGAACTCCACGATGTTGGTGCACGCTTCAGGTCCGCGCGGATGCACGGTGCTGATCACCAGTACGTGGGGATACCATTCCAGCATGATGTTTGGGTAATAGGTCAACCAGATTGCGCCATAGGGCGGCTCTTCGCCATTACGATAACGCAGCACCGCTTCATGCCATTTTTGGTAGGTTGGCGTACCGGGCTTGGCGAGCTTGCGGTTGACGCCGACGACCTGCACACTATACCAATCGCCGAATTCCCATTTCAGGTTGTTGGCATCAACGAAGTTGCCCAAGCCGGGGTGGTACGGCACCACGTGGTAATCCTCGAGATAGACTTCTATAAAGGTCTTCCAATTGAACGCGTACTCCTGCACTTCCACGCGATCAAGCAGGTACCCCGAGAAATCGAAATCCTTCATCACGCCGAGTCCGACAAGGTCCCGACCTATGTTACGGCAGCCCGAAAACAGCAAACCATTCCATCGGGTAAGCGAAGTTTTCGGGAGATCGAGGCAGGGACTGGTGGGGAAATGGGGGGCGCCGAGCAATTGGCCATCCAGCGCGTAAGTCCAGCGGTGTAGGGGGCAGACTAGATTTTTGGCATTGCCGCGGCCTTTAAGTATGATCGATTGACGATGGCGGCAAATGTTACCGATGAGTTCAACGCCGTGCGGGTTGTGAATCAGCGATTTGGCTTCATTCAACCAGTCAAGAACGTAATAATCGCCTACGTTTGGAACCATCAGTTCGTGACCCATGTAGCCGGGCCCGCGTTCGAACAGCACGGCTTCTTCCACTTGCGCTATGCGCGGATCGAAATACCAGCTAACCGGAAGCTGCGACGAGACTGGTGCCGCTACAGATGCCTGAGCCAAATTGGACATCTTTACACCCTCCAAACTATTAAACCCTAAGACCACGGCCGATGGCGCCGGTTGCAGACGCAGGTTACGGAAAACTTCGTAATACGTAGGGGCAAGCTCTTCGAGGTTATCCTTTGATAAGCTCGAGGCGAGCCGCTTGTTCTGCCAAAACCGACCCACTACCGTAAAGTTCGCGCTATTCTAAGCAAACGGGAATAAAGTGCAAGGACTTTTCCAGGGAACCTCCGATTAAGTTCCACACGGTTGCCACGGCGCTTTGTCGTCGATGGGACGCGCGAAGCGAGGCGTAGTCAATGGTTGGACCCTTCACAAGCGGCGCGACAAAACACACAGCCCCGGGAACCGCTTTGCTTTTGGGTTGATGTAAAATGCGGCGTCTGCGGCGCACCCCGGGCTCGGTCTCGGGCAGTGAGGTGGAGAATAGGCACATAAGGCTGCGTTCGATATGCCGAGTTGGTGCTTTGTGCGGCTGCGCCATTCGCGGAGGACTTGATCAGAGGTTTCTTTCGTTGACTGATTGCCTCGCCGTGCGTTATTTTTGCTTTTAACCTGGACTTTTAAAATAATGCCGAAAACCAGACCCCAGACTTTTGAATCTGCGCTTACCGAGCTTGAGAAAATTGTCGCTAGCATGGAAGCGGGCCAGCTGTCGCTTGAGGAGTCATTGGCGGCATATAAGCGCGGCGCGGAATTACTTAAATTTTGCCAAGGCGCGCTGGCGGAAGTGCAGCAGCAGGTGAAGATTCTCGAAGCCGATACTTTGAAAAATTTCTCCGGTGCCGACGATTCCAACGGATGATTTTCAGGAATGGGCGCGCACGCATCAGGCGCGTACGGAATCCACGCTGGGGCGGGTGCTTCCTCCTTCCGACGTCGCTCCAAAGCGTTTGCATCAGGCTATGCGCTACTCCGTGCTGGGGGGCGGGAAAAGAGTACGGCCGCTCCTGGCGTTCGCGGCAGGCGAAGCGGCGCACGCCGACACGGAGAGGGTAGCGATTGCCGCCGCGGCGGTGGAACTCATTCATGTCTATTCGCTGGTGCACGATGATCTGCCGTGTATGGACAACGATGTGTTACGTCGTGGGAAACCCACTTGCCACGTCGAGTATGACCAGGCCACCGCGCTTTTGGTCGGCGACAGCCTGCAAAGCCTGGCGTTCCAGCTGCTTTCCGAATATCGCTTGAGCGACGATCCGGCGCGTCAACTGGAAATGCTGAAGCTGCTCGCGACGGCCAGCGGCTCGCGAGGCATGGCTGGCGGCCAGGCGGTCGACCTGGACAGCACCGGCAAATCGCTCACGCTGCCCGAACTCGAGTTCATGCATATTCATAAAACCGGGGCGCTCATTCGCGCCGCGATACTGTTGGGTGCGTACTGCGGCAACAGTCTGGATGATAAACCGTTGGCGAGGCTCGATCATTTTGCAAAATACATAGGCTTGGCGTTCCAGGTGGTGGATGATGTTCTGGATGCGGAGGCGAGCACCGCAACTCTTGGGAAGACTGCGGGCAAGGATGCCGACAATAACAAGCCGACTTATGTGAGCGTGCTCGGAGTATCGGCAGCGCGTGAGCATGCAGAACAGCTGAAAAGCAATGCTATGAGAGCACTCGAGGATTTTGACGAAAGCAGTAACCGATTGCGTCAGCTTGCGGACTTTATAGTATTGCGGCAGTTTTAAGCACCGCATTGAACCGGGAAGCTATGCCCCGGTCATAATAGGTGTTGATATGCAAGTTATATACTCAACTATTGCGCCGCGTTATAATAAAAAACGGCAAAAAAGGATTCGACCATGAACTACCCCGATCCAGTAATATCTTCGATACCCGATGTACAAAGCACTCCGGATAAGCGCCATTTGCCCATAGACAAAGTGGGCATCAAGTCCATACGGCATCCGGTACGTGTTGCTGACAAAAGCGGCGGCGTGCAGCACACCATCGCCCAGTTCAATATGTACGTGGACCTGCCGCATGCCTTTAAGGGTACGCACATGTCGCGCTTTGTCGAAATTCTCAATAGCCACGAGCGGGAAATTTCGGTGGAGTCGTTCGAGAGCATCCTGCGCGAAATGGTGCAGAAGCTAGAAGCCAAGGCCGGCCATATCGAAATGAGCTTTCCTTATTTTGTGAATAAGTCGGCGCCGGTTTCCTCGGTGGAGAGTTTGCTTGACTACGATGTGACATTCATCGGAGAAATTTTTGACGACCACTATTACTTCACCATGAAGGTCGTGGTACCGGTCACCAGCCTTTGCCCCTGCTCGAAGGAAATTTCAGAGCGCGGAGCGCACAACCAACGCTCGCATGTGACGGTGACAGCGCGCACCCATGGCTTTGTGTGGATCGAGGAAATCGTGCGTTACGTGGAAGAAAACGCCTCAAGCGAGCTATACGGCCTGCTCAAGCGTCCCGACGAGAAATATGTCACCGAACATGCTTACGATAACCCCAGATTCGTCGAGGACATGGTGCGCGATATCGCCACGCGGCTTAATCGCGATGAGCGCGTCGACGCGTATATCGTCGAGTCGGAGAACTTTGAGTCGATCCATAACCATTCGGCCTATGCCCTGATTCAACGCGACAAGAAAAGGCATAGCGTGGCCGACGGCTTAATGCAGGCGCTGACTACTCAGTAGCGCTTCGTCAGTGTCATCTCCGAGCCTTCGCGTTTCATATCTACGCGGTTCAAAAAGCTCATCCCCATCAGCGCCATCGGCAGGTGTTCGCCCTCCTGCACCAACGCATCGACATTGTTGAGGGAGATATCTCCTATTTTTACGTTGTCCAGCGTTACTTTGTAGACCGGCACCGGGCCATTGGCGGTCGAAACCACGCCGCGTTGTCCTTTCAGGTAATTCAGGCCAATGCGCCTTGCTTCGCTGCTGTTTAGCGATATCATGGTGGCGCCGGTATCGATTATGAATTTTACGGTGGCACCGTTGATGCTGCCTTCGGTGATGAAATGCCCGCTGGAATCGGCGGTCAGAGTCACGCTGGAATTGTCCGCGGGGGCGAAATTCGACGAGATTCTATTGCCCAGGCCCAGCACCTGACGCTTGCCGTCGATTTCAAAGTCCGCGCTATCTGAATCCGCACTGATCAATTTGACGCCCTCTGGCGAGATTTCTCCCGTGCTCAAAATGCGCGGTTTGTTGCCGTTTATCACCACCACAGCTTTGCCGGGAAACAGGCCGATAACATTGACATCGGTAGCCGCCGCCCGTCCCGCGAAGAGTAGGAAAACCAGCCAAACTAAACTAAAATTTTTATGTTTGATCAACATGAGGCGCCATCATGAAGCCTGTAGCAATTTTCCGGCACGCGCGCACCGAAGGCCCGGGTTATTTTGCCACATTTCTCACGCGGCTTGGAATTCCGTGGCTGCTGATCAAGGTTGACGAAGGGCAAGCGCTTCCACGGCAGGCGCAAGATTACGGCGGCCTGGTGTTCATGGGCGGTCCCATGAGCGTAAACGACGATTTGCCGTGGATCCCACAGGTACTCGAGCTCATACGGCAGGCCGTGGCACGGGAAATTCCGGTGCTGGGGCACTGCCTCGGCGGTCAGTTGATCGCAAAGGCATTAGGAGGCGAGGTGCGCAAAAATCCAGTGAAGGAAATCGGCTGGGGCGAGGTCAAGGTGGAAGACAACCCCGCCGCACAGTCCTGGTTGGGCGACATGCCGAAGTCGTTTCTATCGTTTCACTGGCACGGTGAAACATTCAGTCTCCCGCCCGGCGCGACACGCATTCTTTCCAGCCAGTGGTGCGAGAACCAGGCATTCGCGGTGGGGAAACACCTGGGTTTGCAATGCCACGTGGAAATGACCCCTGAATTGATCAAGAGCTGGTGCGAAACGGGAGTAAAGGAAATCGAGGCGAACACAGGACCCTCGGTGCAAACCGCGCGGGCGATGCAAACGAATCTGGATAACCGCGTGCCGCGGCTGCACCGCATTGCGGACCGGCTCTACAGCCGCTGGATCACTGGGCTTAGTGTTTAAACGGGCGGATCAGGTCCTTATCATGATGGTGGCAAGCCAAAGGAAAAGGCCCATGCTGGTGACGTCGGTCGCCGTGGTGAGAAATATAGCTGACGCGCTTGCCGGATCGAATCCCAGTTTCTTGAGGGTTATGGGAATCAAGGCGCCGGAGAGTCCAGCCGCGATGCAGGCCGCTGTCATGGCGAGAAACACCACAAATCCCAGCATCGTTGCGTGTGTATTGCTCTGAGAAATCGCGGCGACATACATGCCAACGCCCGCGGTAAGACCGACGAACAAGCCATTCAATAATCCCAACCATGCTTCTTTCGCCAGCAGAATCTTTTGCTTGTGCGGTTTTAATTCGCCCAACGTCATGCCGCGCAGCGTGATGGCCAACGCCTGGCAGCCGGTGTTGCCGGCCTGCCCGGCGAGCACCGGCAGAAAAAGGGCGAGTATCACGAGCTTGTCGATCGTACCCTGAAAGAAGCCGACCACCACGGCGTCAAGAAATGCGGTGAGGAGGTTGAACTGCAGCCAGGGATGGCGGAACCTAAGGCTGGTTGGCCAGGGTGTGGCGAGCCGTTCCTCCTTTTCCACGCCCACCATTGAACCGGGCTGAGCGCTGATTTCGAATGCGCCGGCCTGGAACATGACCTGGCCGCGCACCAGCCCGACCAGTCGGCCTTGACCGTCGCACACCGGATAAACCGGGTAATGTCGGTTGACGGCAAGCTTCATCGCATCGTTCAGCGCCATTTGAGGCTTTAAAAAGAACAGTTCCGTGAGCATGATATCTTGCAGGCGGCGCGATTTGTCCGCGAACAGCAGGTCGCGCATGGTCACGAGACCGAGAAGTCTTCCCGCGTCGTCAGTTACATAGCCATAGGTTATAAAAGCGGTCTTGATGAGGCTATGCAGCCGGTTTATGGTTTCGGCCACGCTGAGCTGCGGATTGAATACCGCGAGCGCGGGCTCCATCAACCGTCCGATGCTGCCCTCCGGATAGGACTGGTTTTGCCGCCATTGCCTGGAGATTTCGGGAGGCGCGGCGCCCAAAATAGTCTCGAATTGTTTCCTGGAAAATTCGCCGAGGAGTTCCTGCACCGCCTCCGGATTGAGCTCCAAAAGCAGTTTGACGATAAAATCGGCAGGCTGGTTTTCCAGGAGCCGGACCCCTTCGGGAGCGGGCCTTTGCAAAACCTCCGTGAGCAGGGCCTTGCGCTGCTCTTCGCTCCAATCTTGGGATGCCACCGCTTGCGTAGGCATTTTCCACTCCCTCATGATTGCCACAATGCGCGCAATCGTAAGAGAAGCTCCGCTTACTGTCTACCGACTGAAGTTCACGCCCTGCGGGCAAAATCCGGTATTGATTATCATTTCGCCTTTTGCGGCATGAAAAAATCGGCGATGAGAGGCGCTGGCCTCGGCTCTTGCGATATATTGCGTTGCAATTTCTTGACCAGGGTCAAGAAACTGAATTTAATTACCGTAGATCCAAGCGAAAAATTTAAAAAATAGCGATTGCGAATATTTTTTTGCGAATTATAATCAAAACATATACGCGCGCATCCTTGACCAACGCGCGAATGGGGAGCGTTAAATTAAAAAAAGATCTTGCATTTCTGCGTCGGTGATTTCCCGATATACCCGATGTGCGCGATAATCCTGCTGGAATTCGTGGAGCAATGTATGGAGTCTCACGCTCCTCAAACGAATTCCCCTGCTAATAAAGCATGCGAGTGGTAGCTGCAAGAAACGTCAGGCAAATGAGTGACTAAAAATTGGAGAACAAAATGCTGAAGAAAAAAACCGCTTTTGCTCTATTAGCATGTAGTGCGGTATTTGCTCTTTCTCTCGCGAGCGGCGCTTATGCCGCCGATTTGTCGAAGCTGACAGAAACCTGCGGAAATTGCCACGGAAAAGACGGCGACAGTACTGATTCGAAAATACCAATCATCGGGGGCATGTCTGCGGAGTACCTCAAAGGGCAGCTGGTTGCCTACACCAAAAAGGACAGGCCATGCCCTGAGACAGAAATAAAAGCCGGGCCCAAAAAGGGAACAAAGACTGATATGTGCCAGGTAGTAAAGGACTTGAGTGACTCGGACATCAAGGACCTGGCCCAGTATTACGCGGGGAAGAAATTTGTGCGTGCCAAGCAGAAATTCGACGCTGCATTGGCGGCGAAGGGCAAGGAAATCCACAGCGCTAATTGCGAGAAATGCCACTCCAACAGCGGCAGCGTGGCCAGCGATGACGCCGGCATCCTGGCCGGCCAGTGGATGCCTTATCTCGACGAAACATTCAAGGAATACAAGTCCGACAAGCGGCCCCAGTCGGAAAAAGACATGCGGCATAAAATCGAGAAACTTGACCAGGCCGGCGTCGATGCACTGGTCAATTACTACGGGAGTTTCCAATAAGCGGCGCGCGCCGGTTAGGCTGAATCGCAGACTGGCACAGACGCAAATCCAAGGGGGGAGCGTCACATGGTTGACGAGAAAGAAGGCGAAAAGCCCAGGAGACGCTGGTGGGAAATACGGCTGTGGGGCGGGCCGTACAAGTGGTATTTCCTGTGGATCCCGCTGGGCGGGGTAGTGATGTTTTTCGTGGGCATTATCGTCTGGGGCGGATTCAACACAGTCCTTGAGGCGACCAATACGCTAGGTTTCTGCACCTCGTGTCACGAAATGCGGGACTTCGTTTATCAGGAGTACAAAGAGACCATTCATTACAAAAATCGCTCGGGCGTACGTGCGATCTGCTCCGACTGTCACGTCCCGCGGCCGTGGTTTTACAAAATTATTCGCAAGATCAAGGCTTCGAACGAGGTCTTCCATAAGATCGCCGGTACCATCAGCACAAGGGAGAAATTCGAAGCTCATCGCGAGGAACTTGCCAAACACGTGTGGAATACCATGAAATCAACCGACTCACGCGAGTGCAGAAATTGCCATTCATATGAGGCCATGAATCTGCCAAAACAGGACAAAATGGCCCAAAAGAGGCATAACCTGGAATACATACAGGAGACCGGGAAAACCTGCATAGACTGCCACAAGGGCATTGCGCATCATCTGCCGAAGGGTTACGAGTAAGGGGCTGAGGACGCTGGGTACCGATAAGCCTGATCAGTGGTGCCGCGTATGGCGATTTTGGTGCGGCGGGCGCGCAACGGTCGCATTGTTGTGTGATAAAGCCCTTCGCGGATGTAGAGCCTGGTTGACTTAGATCAAAAACCTCGCCACGCTGCAGTATGCTGCCGCACTTGCGGGCCCGTGCTCCCTGTATTGGGTTGTTGTGGTGAGGGTGAAGCCGCTTCTTCGGCCTAGTTCTTGTTGGCGTGCTTTTGGAGCTTGCGTTGCAGCGTCCTACGGTGCATCGACAGCGCCCGCGCCGTGGCCGAGACGTTGCCATGGTGTTCAATCAGTACGCGATTGATATACTCCCACTCCAGCCGGTTCACCGAAAGCGGTTTCTCGCTGACCGGTGCAGATGCATCACCCGCGTCACGGTAAAATGCCGCAACAATCTCGTCGGCATCGGCCGGTTTGCTCAGGTAATACACTGCGCCGAGCTTGATCGCTTCCACCGCCGTCGCGATGCTCGCGTATCCAGTCAACACCACGATCTTGCTCTGCTTGCGCAGCGCTTTAATTTTCGAAACCAACATCAACCCTGACTGGTCGGGCATCTTAAGGTCGATGACGGCGAACTCCGGAGCACTGTCCTCGATAGCGCTGACCGCTGCGGCAATGCTGTGCGCGACTCTGACCCTAAAGCCGCGTTTTTCCAGGGCCTTCGACAGCACCGAGCAGAAGGTCATATCATCGTCCACCAATAACAGGTTGGGACGATCCTCACGATCCTTGCGGTAGAGAGTTGTCATGAGCCGGCCGACACCAGGAAAGGAGCCAAAGGCAGCCGCACTTCGGTGCACGCCCCGCGCTCCGGTTGGTTGAATATCTTAACCGAGCCGCCAAAGCGGCGAATAATGACATTGCTCAGCACCAAGCCCATGCCACTGCCTTTCCCCGGCGGTTTAGTAGTGAAAAAAACCTTCCCGATTTTATCCGCAGCCTCGGGAGGTATTCCGTGCCCCCGGTCGCGAATCCAGATACACAACTCCTGTTCGTTCCATTTCCCTTCCATTTCGACCTGCTCGGGGGACGCGTCGACTGCATTGTTGAGCAAGTTCATGATGGCCTGCCGCAAACTTTGATCCGCAACAATTTCCGGGGCTGGCAGCGCTCCGTGCCAGCGGCACGCGACGTTGACCCCGGGGCGCATTGTTCGGCATTTTCCAACCACGGTTTTCAAAAACTCGTCCAGCGCGAGCTTGCCACCGCCGTCCAGTCGGGCGTGGCCGGCGGCCGCGAGCAAGTTGGACAAAGTGCCCTTGCACAACTCGATCTGATCGGACATGACGTGGAGTTCGTTGAGCAGAGCTGTCCTTTTGTGCCAACGTCCCTGTAATTCCTTCACAACCACGGCCATCGTCGCAAGAGGCGTGCTCAGTTCGTGCGCCGCGCCCGCCGCGAATGCACCCAACTGAACGATGCGTTGATTGTTAAGTTCGGCTTCCCTGGCCCGCGCCAGTAGATTTTCATGCTTGCGTAACGTACCGGTAATCTTGACCACGAAATACGCAATTATGCCCGCCGTAATCACAAAATTGATTGCCATGCCTGCGACAAGCAGTGTGTAAGGCAGCGGTTCGCCGTTCGCGTATAACAATGGCACGTTGAAGAACATGAGCGACAGATAGCAGGCTCCCGAGATCGCAGCGACAGTCCACGTGTAGGCCCACGGAAGTGCCGCTGCAGCAATGGTAAGGGGCAGAATATACATATTCGCGAATGGATTGGTACCGCCGCCGGTGAAGTATAAAAGCACGGTAAGGACCGCGACATCGACCAGCAGCTGCAAAAAAAACTCGCGGTCGGAAACCGATCGGAGGTCCCTCAGACGAAGCCAGGTCGCCAGATTGAACAGCGCCAGAAAACCGATTGCGCCCGCGAGAGGAAACAGCGGCAGCGGAATGTCCAAACCGTCATGCACGAACGCAACAGTGATGACCTGGCCAGTAATTGCGATGCTTCTGAACAGCGCGAGTTGCCGCAAATTATCCCGTACTAGCATTGGCGGTGTATAGCTTTCCGGCAACTCGGTTGTAGTAGGCCCTGACATTTTAATTCCCGGTGCGAAGCCTAAAAGCCGGAACGGCTTGTGGCCGACGCGTGGCAATTTGCCGCGCGGCAAAATGCCACATTCAAATTGTCTGTCAACGATCCTAGCATATGTCCAGGTGAATCTGTATCGGCGTTTTTAATTGGAAATTACTTAGATGCAGATTAGGACGACTTGGTATAGATCCGACGTTTCGAACCAGCCAACTCCTTGAAGATTGTGCGATGCATCAAGTATGGTACAAAAATATACAAATGCGGGAGATTGATTTAGATCAAATGCGAGTAGCAAAAATGGAGTTAGCCTGCGTTTAGAAATTTTTGCAAGATGGTACTCGTGGGGTTATTTCGGTGCGCTATAAAATAAAAGCAGACCAATAACTGCATCGGTTTTCGTCGCCGCACTGCGCACAAGAGCCAGAAGGCCGCGGGCGGCAGAATAGAAGACAGCAATTCGAGGTACCCCAGGAAAGTTTCTGGAGTGCTCGTGGTTTCTTCAGGGAGGAACCGCTTAATGAAACAAAATATAAAAATGGCCTGGCAGCAGAGCGTGCTTCTGCTGCTGGCCATGGCGATAGCGGGATATTCATCTGCCGCCGCCGCAGATGAATCAAACAAGGATTCCGGTTCCGTCCCTACGCTGCAATCGGTAGAACAAGCGGTAGATCAAGCCGGCAACTCACCTAATTCTCTCCCTGCGGTAGATCAATCCGGCAAGCAACCGGGGTCTGCCCCTGCGGTAAAAAAGGTAGGGCAAGCGGCAGAACAAGCAGGCACGGAACCGAGTGCTGCGGGCGGGATGGAGGAATCCGAAAAGAAACCGGCCAAAGACCTGGTCCTCAAAGGCGACGCGAAATGCACACGTTGCCACAATGAAAATGAAGAATATCCGGTCCTGATGATCGGCAGGACCGAGCACGGCACCGTCGCCGATACCCGCACGCCGACCTGCACCAGTTGCCATGGCGATAGCGAGAAGCACCTCGCCAACCGCCATGTCAAGGTCGACCGCGATTTCCGCAAGAACTCCACGACTCCGATTGCAGACCGCAACAAGGCCTGCCTGGCGTGCCATCAAGGGAGCGCGCGCATACTTTGGCAGGGGAGCACGCACCAGACTCACGAAGTCGCCTGCACGAATTGCCACCAGATTCATATCCAGCACGATAAAGTTCGCGAAAGGCTCAC
>Ga0335085_10008503_pt1 | contig 15643 bp, 13 predicted proteins | sample Lox_Sample_45_FD_206712 | JGI IMG/M metagenome (GOLD analysis project Ga0335085, IMG submission 206712) | Soil microbial communities from Loxahatchee National Wildlife Refuge, Florida, United States - Lox_Sample_4.5 | ecosystem: Environmental > Terrestrial > Soil > Wetlands | place: USA...
CACGCGCCGAGGAAGGCGTCGTCGCCGCGCGTCGGCTCGCCGCTCTGGAACTGCTGCGCGACGAAGGCGAGCCCGACCGACCAGCCGAGCAGCCAGAGCGAAACCACGAACGCGGTGACGGGCCGGCGCGGCGAAGGCAGGTCGATCACGAGCTCGTCGCCGTGATCGGCGACGCGGTAGGGCGAACGGTTCTGCATCAGGGTCACGGACGTCTCCGGGAGTCGGAACGCGAACGCTCGGGGTGCGGCCGCAGCTTCCACCCCGTCGGATTCAGGATCGGCAGACGGGGTGCGGACGTGAGGGCGGCCGGCGATTCCGCCCCGCGCGCGCTAACGCTCAACGCGACCGCAAGATCGCGATGCTGGCGGTGTGTCCGTGCTGGAAATTGCGCCCGCCGACCGGGCCGAATTCGCCGGCGCAGAACATTCCCGCGACCGGAACGGGGCCGCGCAGGCCCTCCTGGAGCGTGGCGATGTCGCGGTCGGGCTCGCCGAAGAGGCCCTGGCCGCGTCCGTTGCAGGCGAAGAGCAGCGCCGCCTCGGCATGCGCGTCGAACTGCTGCGGCGAGAGCAGCATCTCGAGGTCCTCGGTCGCGGTGCGCGCGTCGCGCACGTGCAATCGGATCTTCTCGCGCGGCGCGATGCGGTCGCCGATCGCGAGCGCGCCACGTTCACGGTCCGCCCCGAGCAGGTTGCGGATCAGGTAGTCGCCCGGGCCGCTCGCGTCGCCGCGCACCGGCCGGCCGACGTAGAGCCCCTGCCGCAACCGCTCGCGGTCGGATTCGGCGAGCCCGCCCAGCACCTGCGCGACGCGTTCGAGGGCCGGCTGGCCGTCGAGGGTGAGGACGACGTTCTGCTCGACGTGCGTGGCGTCGAGCGGCGGGCCGATCGGCGCACAGCCCTGCGAGACGACGACGTCGACGCGCAGCGCGCCGTGGAACGCGATCGCGACCGCGCCCTCGGCCGACGTCCAGTCGTTGAGGACGAGCGCGTTCGTGCGCGGGCGCGCGCCCGCGCTCGCCATGCCGCCCACGACGCGGACGCCCGGCACGTGGCGGTTGAAGAGCGCGAGCACGCGCTCGGCGTCGATTGAGAACGGATCGCCGAGCAGCAGCACCAGCTCGGCGCCGCGTGCGCCCGGCGCGAGCTGGTCGAACGCGGCCGCGTCGGCGGGCGGCTCGTGCCAGAGCTCGGGCACGAGCACGAATGGGCGGAGTTCGACGCCGGGCAGTCGCGCCGCGAGCACGCTCAACACGGGCCCGCGCTCGCGCTCGTGCTCGCGCGTCACGATCCCGGCGGCGGTCACGGCGGCGAGGCAGCCCGGCGAGAGCGCGGTGCGCAGCGTGTCCGCGACGGTCTCGGCGTGGGCGACGTGGTCCGCGGAGAGGAACGCGATCGCGAGATCGATCGGGCCTTCGGCGAGCGTGGCGCGCAGCGCCTTCGCCACCGCCGCGGCCGCAGCGGCCGCGTCCGCGAGCGCGGAGTCCGCGCTCGCCCAGTGCATCCGCGGTACCTCGCTCACGCTCAACCCTCGCGCAGGATCTCGCGGGCGATGACCATGCGCTGGATCTCGCTCGTGCCCTCGCCGATCTCCATGAGCTTCACGTCGCGGTGCATGCGCTCGACCGGCACGTCGCGGCAGTAACCCATGCCGCCGTGGATCTGGATGGCCTTGTCGGTGACCCAGTTCCCGATCTCGCTCGCGTAGAGCTTCGCCATCGACGCCTGCTTCGCGAACGGCCTGCCCGCATCGCGCAACATCGCGGCGTGGTAGACGAGGTGGCGCGCGCCCTCGATCTTGACCGCCATGTCGGCGAGCATGAACTGCACCGCCTGGAAGCTGGCGATCGGCTGGCCGAACTGGTGCCGCACCTTGGCGAAGCGCACCGAGTGCTCGAAGGCGCCCTGCGCGATGCCGAGCGCGAGCGCACCGATCGAGATGCGCCCGCCGGTCAGCGTCCGCATGAACGCCTTGAAGCCGCCCGTCGGCTCGCCGAGCATCTGGTCCGCGGGCACGTGGCAGTCCTCGAACACCACCTCGACGGTGTCCGAGCCGCGCAGACCCATCTTCTTCTCCTTCTTGCCCACACGGAATCCCGGCGTCGCCGTGTCGAGGATGAACGCCGAGATGCCGTTGGGGCCCTGGCTCGGATCGGTGACCGCGGTGAACGTGATGTACTTCGCGTAGCTCGCGTTCGTGATGTAGATCTTCGAGCCGTTGACGCGCCAGCCGCCGCTCGCCGGCACCGCGCGCGTCTGGGTCCCCGCAGCGTCCGAGCCCGCGTTCGCCTCGGTCAGGCCGAACGCCCCGATCGCCTCGCCTTTGGCCATCGGCACGAGGAAGCGCTGCTTCTGCTCCTCGTTGCCTGCGCCGTAGACCGGCCCGCAGCCGAGCGAAACGTGCGCCGCGAGCGTGATCGCGGTCGAGGCGCAGACGCGCGCGACCTCCTCGACCGCGATCGCGTAGGCGAGCATGTCCATGCCGGCGCCGCCGTACTTCTCGGGATAGGGCAGGCCCAGGAGCCCGAGCCCGGCCATCTGCTTCACCGCCTCGTGGGGGAACGTCTCGGTTTCGTCGAGCTCGCGCGCGCGGGGCGCGACGACGTCCTCCGCGAAGCGGCGGACCATGTCGCGGACCTGGTGGTGTTCTTCACGCAACATCAGCATGCGGGGGCTCCGGGTCGGTTCAGGGCGCGGGACGACTCCCCAGGGATCGAGCGCCCCGGCGGGGCGCGGGAGGAATCGAGTGATGGGCCCGCGCGAGCGCAGGGACTCTACTCGATTCGCGGGACGGTGCGCGACCGCGAATCGCGGACGGCCGCGCGGGGCGCGGGTGCGCGCGCCGCAGCGGCAGCGTGTCGCAGACCCTACTGGCCGAGCGTGTCCATGGCGTTCGCGTGACGCTGCTCGCCCGCGGCCGCCTTCAGCGCGCGATCGACGACGCTCGCACCCGGAATCGGTTCGCGCGCGAGCACGCTGTCGCGTTGCGCCTCGGTCAGCGTCGACGCGGGTCGCTCCGCGGGCTTCGCGCAACCGGCGAACGCCGCCAGCGCAAGAGCCAGTGCGATCGGAATCCCCCGGCGACGAACGTCCATCTTCGGCCTCCCCGCTCTGCGGTGACGCGCGGTCCGCGATCGGAGCGGACTTCAGCGCCCCGCGTCCAGCCGGACCGCAGGCGCGATGTCGACGCGCGAGGAATCCGCGAGCTCGCCGTCACCGTGCAGCAGCGCTTCGAGCGCGAGCCGCGCCACCACCCGGCCGGCCTCGCCCCACGGGAACACGTAGCCCTCCGCGGGGACGCCGAGCGAAGCCCCGTCGGCAACCGAGGTCGCGGGGAACGCGAACGCGGCGCGCACCGTCCGCGAGGGCCGCTCGCGACCGCCCTCGTCGGGCGGCTGGAGCGTGAAGGCCGCGATCATGCCGCGCGAGCGCGTGTGGAGCGCGGTCGAGCGGCGGGCCGAGCCGTTCGCGCTCTTGACGACGACCGGAGGCGGCGAGCCCAGGCTGATCGAGATCCGCCAGGCGGCGGTCGCGGCACCACTCTCGTCGTCGACGCGGAACGGGTTGGTCACGTCGCCCGCGGACGACCACTCGCCGTCGGATCCGCGCGACTCGGACCCGATCGACCCGTTCGCCAGCTGCCCGTTCATTCCGTCGAGGAAGAGACCGCGCGCCACGGAATCGGGCGGCAATCCGGTGACGGGCGCGAGGCGGAGCAGCGGCGCCTCACCGGCAGCCACGGGACCGGCGGCGAGGGCCAGCGCGACCGTCATCGCGAGCGCGACCGTCCCGCGGCGCGCGAGGCGCGCGGCATGCATCGCCGAGGCCCGCATCAGCCGAGCCATCCCGAGAGCCAGCCGGGGTGGAACGCCCAGCCCATGAAGCCGTTGAGTCCCGACCACGCGCCGACCAGCGTCGCCGCGATGCCGAACGCGAGCAGCCAGCGCCGGCGGGTCAGCGCGGTCATGCCGTAGAGCGCCACCGCGATCGAGAACGAGGCGTCCGCCATGCCGAACTGGTCGTCATGCACGTCGAGCTGCTCGTACGTGCGTCCGAGGGCCGTGGCGGCGCGCTGCAGGCTGTCCTTTTCCACACCATAGGTTTCGGCCTGGCCGCGGTACTTCTTCAGGCTCGACTCGAGCGCCGCGCGCGCCGCGGCGGGCGCGGTCAGGAGCTGGATCTCGACGAGATCCGCCATGTTCTCGGAGATGTGCTGCTTGGTGCTCTTCGACTGGTAGTACGACCACGTGTCGACCTCGTGGGCCTCGACGCGATCCATGGCCTGGACGAGCTTTCCGGACCTGATGTTGCAGAGTCCCATCATCACCGCCGTGAGCGCGACGAGGATCGCGACCCACGAGCCCAGGCCCGTGCCGTGCGACGGGCCGTGATGGCCGCCGTGACTCGACTCGACGGCCTCCTGGACGGTTTCTGCGATCTCGCTCACGTCGCGTCCCCCTCACACCGCGTGCGGCGGGCTCTCGATCAGGCGGCGGCCCAGCTCGCGCGCGGCGTCGAGTCGCGCCGCCGGAACGCTGCCGCGGTGGTTGTCCTCGTGCTGCCACACCAGGGTCTCCTCCCAGCGCGCCCCCACCCACTTGAGGAAGCCACGCACGCTGAGCTCGGCGAGATCGTAACGGTGGCGCGCGCTGCACGCGGTGACGAACGCGCCGCGCCGCGTTCGCGGCCACTTCGGGACGAAGTCCTGCGCGCCGCCCGGAAGGGTGACGAGCGGCGTGATGCAGTTGCAGCGGTCCATCACCAGTTTGAGCGGCGCGCTCACCGCGTCGAAGTAGACCGGCGAGCCGACGAGTACGGCGTGCGCGCGCTCGAGCGCTTCGTACACCGCGTCCATACCGTCGTGGAAGATGCAGCAGCCCGGCGTCGCGTCCGGCCCGCACGCGACGCACGGGCGCACGACGAGGTCGTAGCACCGGAACGTGCGCGCCACGCCTCCCGCCGACGTCGCGCCGGCGGCCGCCTCCGCCAGCATGCGCGCGACGCTGCTGCCCTCGAGGGGGCTGCCGTCGAGGACGACGAGGCTGCGGCTCAACGACGCTTGCGCCTCGCCGGCTTCTTCGCGGCCGGGCGCGCCGCAGCGGCGGCGCGCTTGCGGCGCGGCGCGGGGCGGGCGGCTGCGGAGCGCCGGCGCGCTGCCGTCGCGCTCGCGGGCTTGCGGCGCGGGGCCGCCGCCGTCGCCGTGCGGGCGCGGCGCGTGCCGGCCGGGGGCGCGGACACGGCGATCGTGGCGGGCGCGCGTGCCGGCGCGGGCGGAAGCGGTGCGAGCGTCCCGGCGCCGAAGCGATCGGCGAACCACTCGCGGATGTAGGCCACGATGTCGACGGTCGAGGAGCCCGGACCGAAGAGCCGGCCCACGCCCTGCGACGCGAGCGTCTGCATGTCCTCGTTCGGGATGATGCCGCCGCCCGTCAGCAGCTTCTCGCCGATCCCCTGCCCGACCATCAGCGAGCGGACCTCGGGGAACAGCGTCATGTGCGCGCCCGAAAGCACCGAGAGCGCGACCACGTCGACGTCCTCCTGCACCGCGGCCTCGACGATCTGCTCGGGCGTCTGATGGAGCCCGGTGTAGATCACCTCCATGCCCGCATCGCGCAGCGCCGCCGCCACGACCTTGGCCCCGCGATCGTGGCCGTCGAGCCCCGGCTTGCCGACCAGCACCCGGATCTTGCGCTGCATCGATTCTCCCTGACTGCCGGGTCGGCCCGCAGCCGCGACCTCCCGGCGGATGCGCTACTCGTCGTCCAGCTCCAGCGCCGCTTCGGTTTCGAGGTAGACGCGGCGCGCTTCGGCGAAGTGTTCGGCGGAGGCCGGCATCTCGTTGCCGTCCTCGTCACGGCCGTGCCGTACGACACCGCGCGATTGGAACACGCCGAGCGCCGCGTCCGCGGCCTCGCGGCTCTCGAAGACGAACGCGGTGTACTCGCCCTCGCGGCCCATCGCCTCGAACCGCCACGGGCCCTCGTCGGCCGCGCCGCGTACGACGCGCGCCCCGGTGAAGTCGCCCGCGTGCCAGCTCATCGCGAGCGCGAGCTCGCCGCGACGCACCCGTGCGCTCTCGCCGGCCTTCCAGGCCTCGCCGGCTTCGTCCGGCGGCACGAGGCGCACGGCGTGAACGTCGGGGACGAGCGCGTAGCCGTCCGAGGTGACGGCGACGACCTCGCAGGACTCGGCGTCCGCCTCGCCCTCGGAGGGCGTGGCTTCCGTCGTTTCGTCCGCGCCGGGCCCCGGCGCGGGCCGTCCGTCCGGCGGCTCTGCGGTGGCGTTCGGACGCCCGGCGCGCGACAGGATCGCGACGACGACCACGGCGCCCACGGCGACGAGCGCTCCCGCGACGCCGCGGTTCATCTCGTCCGCCACCGCGCGGAGCTCAAAACTCCGCGCTCTCCACGTAGTCGCCGAACACCTCGCGCATCGCGCCGCGGATCTCGCCTTCGGTCGCGTAGGCGCGGGCGGCCTCGAAGATGCGCTCCATGAGGTTGGCCTCGCCGGGGGCCGTGCGCGCGGCCGCGGTCAGCGCCTGGAGGGCCGACGTCGTCGCGCGGTCGTGGCGCGTGCGGCGCAGCTCCGCGAGCACGCGTTTCTGCTCCTCCTCGACCTCGTCGCCGATGTGGAGGATCGGGATGTCGAGCTTCTCGTCGGGCTCGACGTACTCGTTCACGCCGACCAGCACGCGCTGCTTCCGCTCCATCTCCTGCTGGTACTGGTACGCCGCGCCCGCCAGCTCGCGCTGGAAGAAACCCTTTTCGATGCCGGCGACGACGCCGCCCAGCTCGCGGATGTGGCGGAAATAGCTCTCGGCCTGCTCTTCGAGCGTGTTCGTCAGGCTCTCGACGTAGTACGACCCCGCGAGCGGATCGATCGTCTCGGTGACGCCCAGCTCGTGCGCGATGATCTGCTGCGTTCGCAGCGCGATCTTGACGGCCTTGTCGCTCGGCAGCGCGATCGTCTCGTCCATCGAGTTCGTGTGCAGCGACTGCGTCCCGCCCAGCACCGCGGCGAGCGCCTCGAACGCCGTGCGCACGATGTTGTTCTCGGGCTGCTTGTCCCACAGCGAGCAGCCGGCCGTCTGCGTGTGGAACCGCATGAGCCAGCTCTCGCGCCGCTTCGCGCCGTAGCGTTCGCGCATGTGCCGCGCCCAGATGCGGCGCGCGGCGCGCAGCTTCGCGATCTCCTCGAAGAAATCGAGGTGGCTGTTCCAGAAGAACGACAGGCGCGGCGCGAACTCGTCGATGTCGAGCCCGCGCGCGAGACACTCCTCGACGTAGGTGAAGCCGTCGGCGATCGTGAACGCCAGCTCCTGCGCTGCCGTCGAGCCCGCCTCGCGGATGTGGTAGCCGCTGATCGAGATCGTGTTCCACTGGGGCACGCGCCGGGTCGCGAACTCGATCAGGTCGACGATGATGCGCAGGCTGGGCCGCGGCGGGAAGCACCAGCACTTCTGCGCGATGTACTCCTTGAGGATGTCGTTCTGGAGCGTGCCCCGCAGCCGGTCGAACGGCACGCCGCGCTTCTCGGCGTTCGCGAGGTAGAAGCCGAACAGGATCGACGCCGGGCCGTTGATCGTCATCGAGGTCGAGATCGTGCCCGGGTCGATGCCGTCGAGCAGCACCTCCATGTCGCGCAGGCTGTCGACCGCGACGCCGCACTTGCCCACCTCGCCGTGCGACTTCGGGTGATCGCTGTCGTAGCCCATGATCGTCGGGTTGTCGAACGCGATCGAGAGCCCCGTCTGCCCGTGATCGAGCAGGTAGTGGAAGCGCTCGTTGGTCTCGCGCGCCGTGCCGAAGCCCGCGAACTGCCGCATGGTGAACATGCGCCCGCGGTACATCGTGGGGTGGACGCCGCGCGTGAACGGGTATTCACCCGGCACCGAGAGATCGCGCGCCACGTCCATGCCCGCGAGGTCGTCCGGGCCGTAGAGCGGCCGGATCGGCGTGCCCGAGATCGTGAACGGATAGAGCGAGGCTCGCTCGCGCTCGCGCGGGTAGCCGGCCTCGTACTGCGCGCGCTGGGCCGCCCATGCGCCGTTCGCTCGCGGCGCGGCGGGCGCGCGCCGCGAGCGCTCGGGACGCGGCGCCGAGCGCGCCGAGCGGGCGCGCCTCGCCTGCGGCGAGGTGCGGCTGCGCGCTGCGGGGCGGGCCTTCGTCGGGGCGCGGCGGGTCGCCATGGGTCGCACTCCTCGAGTTCCGGATCGGGCGGTGGGCGCCGTGGACGGCGTGCGGCGGAACGTGCGGAACGAGCGTACGCGGCGGCGCGAACGAGGGTCAAGGCAGCGCGGCGATCCGGCCGGGCCGCCCGTGGCCCGCCCGCGCGTCAGCGCGTGATCGCGATCTTGGCGCGGAAGCTCTGGCCGGCGCAATCGACGCGCGCAAGGTAGAGCCCCGCCGGCAGGCCGCTCGTTCCGGGCAGCGTCCAGGCGTGCGCGCCCGCGCTCGCCGCGTACGTGGCGCGCGCGATCGCGCGGCCCGCGACGTCCACGAGCTGGAGCCGTGCCGTCCCCGCGCTCGCGAACGCGACGTGCGCCTGCACGCCCACGCCGTTCGCGAAGTGGAGCGTCAGCTTCTGCGGCAGCACGTCCGGGCCCTTCGGCACGCCGAGCACCTGGCCGTTGCCGTCCACCCGCACCGCGAAGATGCCGAGCGACTGGTTGAGCTGAGACCAGCAGAAGATCGCGCCGCCGTCGCCCGTCGGGGCGAGCCCGACGTCGCCGTACCACGGGACCGACGGCGTGTCCTGCACCTGGCTGTAGGTCACGCCGACCGACGATTGCGCGAGCTGGACGTACGCCGCCGGGAGCGCGGTGTCGGGCGCGCCCACGGGGTTGAACGAAGCGAGGTAGATGCCGCCGTCGCCGCGCTCGGCGAACTCGACGCCGGGCAGTGCGCCCTCGAGTCCGCCGCTCAGCACGCTGCCGGCCGCCGAGAACCGCGTGAAGTCGAGCACGCCCTCGCCGTCTGCCAGGTAGGCCGGACGCCCGGCGAACACGTTGCCCTGCCCGTCCGCGAGTGCGCGGAACGAGCCCGACTCGCCCGCGTCCGCGCTCGGATCGGCGCCGTCATACGGCAGCGAAGCGCCGTCGAGCGTCCAGCCCGGCAGGGGCGCGCCGCTGCCGTCCAGGTGCGTGAGCCGTGGCGTCATCTGGAGCGAGCCGTCGGACTGCGGCGCGGCGTCGCCGTGAACGACGTACACGCCGGAGCCTCCGTCCGTCGCCACGCCGACGAGCGCCATGCCCGGGTAGACCGACCAGCCCGCCGTCGAGTTGAGCAGCGACGAGGGGAACGTCGCGATCGCCGTGCCCAGCGTGTCCCAGCCCGCGAGCGGGACGCCCGACGGGTCCAGGCGCGTGATGCGGTAGTCCCCGTCCGCGAGCGTCTCGGTGCTCGCGTCGGTCGTGCCCCAGCCCACCCACAGTCCGCCGTCGGGCGCGAGGGCGAGCGAGCTCGTGCCCACCCAACGCACGCGCGAGGGATCGGCTCCGATGATCCGGACGCCCGTCGAGGGATAACCCGCGGCCGCAGCACTGTTGCCCGCAAGGTGGGCGACGTTGAGCTGGACCTGCCACGGATACGAGTGCGCCACGCGCTGCGCCCATGCGAGGTAGACGCCCTGCGCGCCGTCGGCGACGACGCTCGGACGCTGCGTGCCGATGAACGCCGTGCCGAGATCGCTCCCGTCGACCGGCCAGCCGCCGGCGACCACCCCGTTCGCGGCGAGGCGTGTGAGGTAGATCTCGCTGCCGACCATCCACCACAGGAACGCGCCACCCTGGCCGTCCGTCACCGCACCGAGCGCGGCGCGCGACGCAGCCACGGTGCTCGGCTGCGCCAGCCGTGGCCAGGACGGATCGAGGTCGCCGCTCGCCAGCAGGTGCGCCGCGCGGAGCACGCCGGACGATCCCGACGTGTTCTCCTGCCAGGTGATGATCGCGCCGCGCTGGCCGTCCGAACACGCCGCGATCAGTGGACACGAGTTCGTCGTGCCGTAGACCCGCACGGGGTTCTCATTCCACGCCGCGTGCGCGGCCGGGGTCAGCGCGAGGCTGCCGACGAGCGCAACGGTCGACGCGATCCTGCCCGGGGCAATGCGGACCATGGGGGGCACCTCCGATTGCGGGACGGACGGCGCACGCGCTGGACTCCGGCGACGCGCCCGACTCGATGATGTCATCCCGGTCCGCGGGGTGCCAGACGAAATGCGCTTCGTCCATGAATATCGCCCGGGCGGGCGAGCGCGACCGCGCGCGCCGGCGTGCGTGGAACGCCTCGTGGCCCAAGCGCTTCGGGTGGGCTCAAGTTGCCGATCACGCCGACCGATTCCAGCCGTACGGACCGCGCCGGGAAAACGGGGCTCGCGCGGATCGAGGCGCCGGAATCGGGCGCTGTTGGCCGTACCCCGCGGGACTTGCCTGATGCGCCTGCCGTGGAGCCGCCGCGAAGCCTCGCTCGCCGGTACGCCGAAGCCCTCGCCGGCTGACGCGCCCGCAGCCGAAGCCGCCGCGAGCCAACCGGACGGCCCGGCCGGGCGCACGCTCTACGCCGCGCGCCAGCCGATTCTCGACCTTCAGTCCAGGCTCCACGGCTACGAGCTGCTCTTCCGCGGCGGACCCGAGAACCGCTTCGACGGCACGGACGCCGACGTCGCCTCGGCGAGCACGATCGAACAGGGCGCGACCGCGTTCGGTCTCGAGCCGCTGGTCGGCGACCGCCTCGCGTTCGTGAACCTCACGCGTCGCGCGCTGCTCGCCGGCTACCACCGCATGCTCCCGCCCGAGCGCGCGGTGATCGAGCTGCTCGAGACGATCGAGCCCGACGCCGAGGTGATCGCGGCTTGCCGCGCGATCCGCGCCGAGGGCTACCGCCTCGCGCTCGACGACTATGCGTTCGCGCCATCCTCCGAGCCCCTGCTCGACCTCGTCGACCTCGTGAAGGTGGACCTTCGCCTCGCGTCGGATGCATGCGATCCCGCGAAGCTCGAGCCGCTCCACCGCCGCAAGCTCACGCTGCTCGCGGAAAAGGTCGAGACGCACGAGGAGCACCGGGCCGCGCGGGCCGCCGGCTACACGCTCTTTCAGGGCTACTTCTTCTGCAAGCCCGAGATGATCCAGACGCGTGACCTGCCGCCTTCGCGCGTCGCCGCGCTGCGCTTCCTCGCCGAGGTGAGCCGCGAGGACGTCTCGTTCGAGCGCCTCGAGGCACTGTTCCGTCAGGACGTCGCGCTCACGGTGCGGCTGCTGCGCTACCTCAACTCCGCCGCGTTCGGCTGGCGTCACGAGATCCCCTCGATCGGCCACGCGCTCGCGCTCATGGGCCAGCGCCCGCTCCGCCAGTGGGCGATGATGATGGGGCTGCTCCAGCTCGCCGACGACAAGCCGAGCGAGCTCTCGCTGACCGCGCTCGCGCGCGCGCGCTTCGCCGAACGCATCGCGCCGCCGAGCGGGCTGCGCGATCACGGCGACGAGCTGTTCCTCGGCGGGATGCTCTCGCTCATGGACGCGATGGTCGGCAGGCCGCTGCCCGAGCTGCTCGGGGGGCTCGCCGTGCCGGACCGCGTGCGCGATGCGCTGCTCCAGGGACAGAACCCGCTCGGACCTGCGCTGCAGCTCGTCACCGCCTACCAGTGCGGCGACTGGCAGCGCGTCGATGCCGCGAGGTCCGCCTGCCCGGTCGACGATCGCGAGCTCGGCGAGGCCTACGTCGATTCGCTGGCGTGGGCGGGCAACGTCGCAGCCGCGTGACGGCGCGCGACGTCGCGCGCCGCGCGGTCAGGAGTTCGCGAGCCGCTCCGCCGCCTGGCGTGGCGTGAGCCGGCGCTCGAGCACGTCCTCCAGCGCGCGACGGCGCGCCTCGGCGCTCACGCGCCGCTCGTAGCCCGCCCAGAGCCGCTCGCGCACGAGCTCGCGCAGCCGCTGCTCGAGCCGCTGCCGGCGGCGGCGTTCGAGGTCGCCGCTTCCGCGCAGGAAGCCAAGGTGCTCCTCGAGCCGCTCGCGCAACGTGTCGACGCCCTGTCCGGTCGAGGCGACGGTCGACTCGACCGGGATGCGCCACCCGCTGGTCGGCGCACGCAACTCGAGCGCCGAGCGGATCGCGTGCGCGGCGCGTTCGGCGCCCTCGCGATCCGACTTGTTCATGACGAACACGTCGGCGATCTCCATGAGGCCCGCCTTCATCGCCTGCACGGCGTCGCCCGACTCGGGCACGAGCACGACGGCCGTCGTATCCGCCGTCTGCGCGACTTCGAGCTCGCTCTGCCCCACGCCGACGGTCTCGATGAGGATGCGCGTGAAGCCCGCCGCGTCGAACACGTCGCACACCTGCGCCGTGTGCACGGCGAGCCCGCCCAGGCTGCCGCGCGTTGCCATCGAGCGGATGAAGACGCCGCGATCGCCCGCGAGTTCGCCCATGCGGACGCGGTCGCCGAGCAGCGCGCCACCCGAGAACGGGCTCGTGGGATCGACCGCGACGATGGCGACCGTTTCGCCGCGCTCGCGGAACGCCGTGGCGAGGCGCGTGACGAGCGTGCTCTTGCCGGCGCCTGGCGGACCGGTGATGCCGATGCGGTACGCGTTCCCCGAGCGCGCGTAGCAGGCGTCGAGCAGCTCGGCCGCGTCCTCGTGCTCGTTCTCGATCCACGAGATGCCGCGTGCGAGCGGCACGCGCTCGCCGGCGAGCACGCCGCGGATGAGCTGGGACTTCTCGAGCAGCTGGGGCACGGTGACTCCGGGAGGAGGGGATCGGTTCGCGCGGGGCGCTCGGCGCGCGAGCGGACCCACGAAAGGCGCCGCAAGCTAATGTCGTCGCACGCGATGGGTCAAGGCACGGGCCTCACCGCGATGGCGCGAACCGCGCGCCGGCGCCGCGCATCGAACCGGTTCGCCGTATTCGCCGACGCAGGGCGCTCCGTGCGAGTCCTAGCCCGGGGTTGGCATCCAGCCCGACCACCTCCCCCGAGGCGAAACGAACCGGCCGGTTCCCGAGAGGGCCCGGCCGGTTCGCGTTTCGTGCCGCGCGTGTCGCAGGCGGCCGACGGCTGGCGGGAGTCCGCTCCGTGGCGCTACGGTGCGCCGGTGAAGCGGCCCTGGAAAGCGATCGTCTCCGGCGGTGTGCTCGCCGTGCTCGCCGTGCTGGCATGCTCGCCGCGTGCGGGCGCGCCGCAAGCCGGCGCGCCGCAAGCCAACGCCCGGCGCGAGCTGTGGTTCTACCAGAGCGCGAACCTCGCCGACGACCGCACCGTCGACGCCGCCGTCGCGATCTGGCGCCGCGCCGCCGCGGCCGGTTACCAGCGCGTCGTGCTCGCGGACGCGCGCTTCGCGCGGCTGGCCGAGCAGGGCCCGGCCTACTTCGCGCACGTCGCGCGGCTGCGCGCGCTCGCCGACTCGCTGCGGCTCGAGATCGTGCCGGGTGTCTGCACGGTCGGACGCGAGAACAACGCGCTGCTCGAGGTGGATCCCAACCTCGCGGAAGCGCTGCCCGTGCGCAACGCACTCTTCGAGGTGACGGGCGGGATCGCGCGCCTCGTGCCCGATCCTCCGGTCGCGCTCGGCGCGCACCCGAACGCACTGCGCGCGCCCGCCCGCCTCGACGGCGACGCGCTCGTGCTGCCGTGCGCCGATCCGGGCGAGCAGGCGTTGTTCGAGATCGACGTCTCGCCGTGGCGCTGCTACCACGTCTCGGCCGACGTCGCGGGCGAGGGCTTCCGCGGCGAGGCGCGACTGCGCGTGACGGGCGACGGCCGCGAGCTCGCGTTCGCCGCGATCGCGGCACCGCGGAGCGCCGACTTCGAGCGCCGCGACGTCGTCTTCAACTCGCAGGCCTGCCGCCACGTCACGCTGGCGTTCTCGCACTCGCGCGATGCCAGGGGAGCGCTGCGCTGGCGCAACTGGAGGATCGAGGAAGCGGGCCCCGTGAACCTCGTGCGGCGGCCGGGGCTGGCCTTCCGCTTCGCGGGGCTCGAGGAAGGCCGCGACTTCGAGCCAGTGCGCGACTCGCTCATGGGCCGCAGCCCCTATCGCGGCCAGTTCGACGTGTGGCACGAGCCGCCCGTCATCCACGTCCACCGTCCCGACGGAACGCGCCTGCGCGCCGACTGGCACGAGGCGGCCGTGATCCTGCGCGGCCAGGTCGCGTGCTGTCTCTCGGACACGACCGTGCTGCGGCTCGAGCGCGACGAGATCGCGCGGGTGCGGGCGATGTTCGGCGCACGCACGCTGCTGCTCATGCACGACGAGGTGCGCGCGCTGGGCGGCGATTCGACGTGCCTCGCGACGGGCCATACGCCCGGCCGCATCCTCGCCGATCACGTGCGCGCGCTGCGCGCCGCCGCGGGCGATGCGCACATCTGCGTGTGGAACGACATGTTCGATCCGTTCCACAACGCCGTGCCGAATTACTACCTCGTGCAGGGCGATCTCGCGGGCTCGTGGGACGGGCTCGACAGGAACGTCACCGTCATCAACTGGAACTCCGAGCACACCGCCGCCTCGCTCGGCTTCTTCGCGGGCAAGGGCATGGCGCAGGTGTGGGGCGGCTACTACGACGGACCACCCGACGGCATCCGCGAGGTGCTGCCGCTGCTCGACCGCACGCCCAACGTCGTCGCGATCCTGTACGCGACGTGGCAGAACCGCTACGACGACCTCGAGGCGTTCGCGCGCGCGGCGCGCGGGCCATAACGAACCGGGCGTTCGTTTCGCCGCGGAGGCTCGGGGGTTGCATGGAGTTGCGGGCGCGAGGGTCGCGCGGCGCCGCGGATTCGTGGGGGCGCCGCCGGCGCGGGCGCGCAGCGTTCCCGGGCGGACCGCGCGCGAGCGCGGATCAGCCCGCGCGGCGCGTGTGCTGCGTCACCGACTCGAGGACGTGCCGCGCGATCGTTTCCGCGGCCTGCGGCCGCGCGAGGCGCAGGGCACTCTCGCTCACGCGCCGGCGCTCCTCCGGATCGGCGAGCCAGCGCGCGACCGTCGTCGCCACCGTTTCGACCGTGTCCGCGTGCACGGCGGCGCCGCCCGATTCGAGATACTGCGCATTGCGGACTTCCTGGCCCGGCGTCGGGCGGAAGATCACGAGCGGCGTGCCCTTGACGAGCGCCTCGGAGCACGTGAGCCCGCCCGCCTTGGTGACCGCGACGTCGGCGGCCTCGAGCAGCGCATCGATGTCGTGCGTGAAGCCGAGCGCCCGCACGCGGCCGGCGTGCGCTTCCGCCACCGCCTCCACCTCGCGCCGCATCCGCTCGTTGGTGCCACAGACCACGACCACCTGCGGCGCGGCCGCGAGCGCGGCGAGCCGGCGCGCGAGCTCGGCCATCGGTCCGACGCCGCTGCCGCCTCCCATGACGAGGACGATCGGCGCGTGTGGATCGAGCCCCAGCCGCGCGCACGCGGCCTCACGCCCCATGCGACGCCCGAACGCGGGGTCGACCGGAATGCCCGCGACCTCGATCCGCGCCGCCGGCACGCCGTTGGCCACGAGCTCGGCGGCGACGCCGTCGCTCGCGACGAAGTAGCGGTCGACGTTGGGATACGCCCAGAGCGGATGCGCGGTGAAGTCCGTGATCACGCAGTAGAGCGGCACGCGCAGCCGGCCCTGGCCACGCCGGGGCGAGAGCGCCTCGATCGGCAGGAAGTGCGTGCA
>Ga0335085_10008504_pt1 | contig 15642 bp, 16 predicted proteins | sample Lox_Sample_45_FD_206712 | JGI IMG/M metagenome (GOLD analysis project Ga0335085, IMG submission 206712) | Soil microbial communities from Loxahatchee National Wildlife Refuge, Florida, United States - Lox_Sample_4.5 | ecosystem: Environmental > Terrestrial > Soil > Wetlands | place: USA...
ATCCGGCCCTTCAGGTTCTCCTTCGCGCGCTCGAGCTCCTTCGGCCGCAGCCTCCCGGCGGCGATCTCGCCGATCTGCTCGCTCGCGATCTCGAGGCAGGCGGCGAGCTTGTCCTCGCGTGTCCCGACGTAGATCCCGATCTGCCCCGTGTCCGTGTACTGCGAGGCGAAGCTGTAGACCGCGTAGGCCATCCCCCGCTTCTCGCGGATCTCCTGGAACAGGCGCGAGGACGCGGAGCCGCCGAGAATGGAGTCGAGCAGCGAGGCGGCGAACCGCCGCTTGTCGGAGCGCGCGATGCCGGGCGCGGCGATGCACACGTGGTACTGCTCCGTGTCCTTTCGCTGGAAGCGCACGCTCGGCAGAGGAGCCTTCACCAGCGCGGGCCGGACGCGCGGGCCCTTCGTGACCGGGCGAGCGGCCTTGCGCTGAGCCTTCAAAACGAGCCTCTGGAGCTCCTCGTGCTTGACATTGCCGGCCGCGGCCACGACGACGTTCCCCGGCACGTACATCGAGCGGTGGTACGCCGAGAGCGTGCGGCGCGTGACGCTCGAGATGACCTCGCGGTCGCCGATCACCGGCCGCCCGAGCGGGTGGGCCCCGAACGTCGCCTCCGAGATCAGATCGTGGACGAGCTCCTGCGGCTGGTCCTCGTACATCGCGATCTCCTCGAGGACGACGTCGCGCTCGGCGTCGAGCTCGGCGAACGACGGGGCGAACACCATCTCCCCCATCACGTCGAGCGCGGTCTCCAGCCGGTCGTCGGGCACGCGCGCGTACACGACCGTGTGCTCGCGCGACGTGGCCGCGTTCAGCTCGCCCCCGAGCGCGTCGAAGATCTCGGCGATCTCCTGCGCCGAGTACGAGGCCGTGCCCTTGAACAGCAGGTGCTCGAGGAAGTGCGAGACGCCGGCCTTGGCGTCGGTCTCGTCCCGCGAGCCCGCGCCGATCCAGAAGCCGATCGCGACCGAGCGCACGCTCGAGAGCCGTTCCGAGATCACGCGCTCGCCGGAGTCGAGCTCGGTGAGGACGTACCGCTGCACAGACCGGATGGTACTCGCGGCGGTCGCTAGGCTCAGGCCCCGTGCAGGCGCCCGATCCCGACCTCGAGTTCGAAGACTCCGTCCAGGAGGCGATCGACAGCCTGCCGGAAGACCTGCGCGACGCGATGTCCAACGTGGCGATCGTGGTCGAGGACGAGCCGCCGCCCGGGGAGCCGCTCCTGGGCCTCTACCAGGGGGTGCCGCTGACGAGCCGCACGAGCTACTACGCAGGCGTGCCGCCGGACAAGATCACGATCTACCGCGGCCCGCTCGAGCGGCTCTACGGTCACGACCCGGAACTCCTGGGCGAGCAGATTCGGCGCGTCGTGCTCCACGAGATCGCGCACCACTTCGGGATCAGCGACGAGCGCCTCCGCGAGCTCGACCGCTACTGACTACTTCTGCTGCTCCAGCGCGTTGATCGCGTTCTGGAGGTCGGAGATGCTCGGCGCGGTACCCGGCGACACCTCCACGAGCTTCCCGCCCGTCCTGCCGATCAGCACCGTCGGCGTGCCGGACACCTTGTCCTGGGTTGCCTGCGTGTCGAACGTCTGCTCCTGGCCCAGGACATTGTGCGAGGTGCGGTTGTTCATTGCCTCCTGCACGTTCACCCCGGGGATGCTCGCGTAGGCGGCGCGGACCAGGTCGTCGGTGAGCCAGCCCGAGTTCTCCGTGCCCTGGTTCGCGTAGAGGAGCTGGGAGAACTGGGCGAGGCGGTTCTGCAGGCCGACCGAGAGCGCCGCGCGCCGGCCCCGCTCCGAGTCGGCGCCGATGAACGCGATCGGACGGTAGACGACCTTCACCTTCCCGTTCCGCACGTCGCGGCTGACGATCGTCGGCATCACCTCGGTCTCGAACGCGCGGCAGATCGGGCACTGGAGGTCGATGTACTGAACCATCGTCACCGGCGCTTTCGGCGAGCCGAGCACGTTCCCGTGTTGGGGGATCCCCTTGAACATCGCCAGCACGTCGGACGCGCCCGGGAGCGTGGTCAGCGCGCCGGTCGTCGTCTGCGAGCTCGACGACGAGGAATGGCCGACCAGCGCGATCGCCCCGACGGCGATCACCGCTGCCGCCGCGATCGCGCCGACCACGATCGCCAGGACTTTCGGCGACGCCCTTCGCCCGCCGGTGCTCCGGACGGGCGGCCGTGCCACCGTCTGACGCTGCTTTCGTGCCTTCTTGCCGCTGGTCATTCGCTGGAAACGGTAGCGCTCGGCGCGGGCAGCGCGCCGAGGAGGAGGAACGCGAAACAGAGCGCGAACCCGGTCAGCGCGAGCGTCGGGATCGTCACGTAGCCGAACTCGTTGATCCACTTCACGGCGCAGCCGCCGGGCGCCGAGATCAGGCAGGCGCGCGCCTGCTCGACGACGCCGTTCTCCACCAGCAGGTGGTAGACGGAGACGCCGGCGCCCACGAGCGGGAGCGGGAGAAGGTACCGGCAGACGACGCGGTCGTTGTCGAGCGCAGCCAGCAGCGTGATGATCGTCAGGGGGTACATGCAGATCCGCTGGTACCAGCAGAGCTCGCACGGGGGGAAGTTGGCGATCTCCGAGAAGAACAGGCTGCCGCCGGTCGCGATCGACGAGATCGCGAACACGATCCAGAGCTCGTAGCCCTCGACCCACGCGCGCAGGTGGTCTCCGGGGGCACGCAGGCCCACGAGCCAGGCAATCCCGGTCAGGAGCAGGAGGACGGCCAGTACCTGGCCGATCACCCCCAGCACCGAGAGGACGACGATGACGTCGTGGGTCATGCGTGCTCCATCGCTATGCGGGGCGCAGGAAGACCCGTGCGCCGCGGCCCCGCTCGGCCAGGACTTGTCCGTCGAGCTCCCGCTCCCGGAGCGCTACCTGCAGCGCCGCGTGGAGCGCGGCCAGGCCGAGCCCGGCGAGCATGCCCGCGAGAACCGCTGCGAGGCTCGTGTTCAGGCCGAGGGAGATCGCGGTCAGGATCGTGACTCCGATCGTGCTCGGGAAGGCCGCCTCGAGGAGCGAGCGCCAGAGCGGCTCGATCACGGCGTCCGGCGGCGGCGGGCCCTCTGCTCCGGAGTCGCGGCTCGCTCCACGGTGCCTCCCGCGGGACGCCAGCAGGGCGAGAAGGAAGCCCACGCAACCGAACAGGAACAGGCCAGTGGCCGGCCCGGCCTCGAGACCGCGCGCCCGCGCGAGCGCCAGCCCGACGACGGCCAGCCCGATCCGCAGCGCGCCGATCAGGAGGGCCTGGGCCCGCACTTCCACCAGCACGGGCCCACCGCCGGGTACCGCGGGCAATGCCTCAGCCGCGGTCCCGGTCGCCTCGCCCGCGTCCTCCACCACGGCCGCGCCGGCCGCCGCCACCGCCACCGCCTTCGCGGCGGGGCGGCCGCTCCTCGCGCTCGCGGGGCGGCGCGTTCTTCGCGCGCTCGATCAGTTCCTCGGGCTCGACGAGCGAGCCGTTCTCGTGCTTGGCGACCAGCTTGAGGCCGATCCGGCCGCGCTCCTTGTCGACCTCCTGGACGACGACGTCCAGCACGTCGCCGCGGCCGATCACGTCCTCGATGTGGCCGACCCGGCCCGGGCCGACGTTCGAGACGTGGAGCAGGCCGTCGGTGCCCTTCTTCAGCTCGACGAACGCGCCGAACTGCGTCGTCTTGACGACCTTGCCGGTGTAGGTGTCCCCCACTTCGGGCTCCTTGGTGAGCGCCTCGATCGCGGCGATCGCGGCCTCGGCCTTGGTGCCCTCGGTCGCGTAGATGAGGATCGTGCCGTCCTCCTCGATGTCGATCTGGACCTCGTAGTCGGACTCGAGCGAGCGGATCGTCTCTCCGCCCTTGCCGATCACGAGCCCGATCTGCTCCGGGTTGATCGAGATCGTCGAGATGCGCGGGGCGTGCGCGGCAAGCTGCTCGCGGCTCTCCGGCATGACCTCCGCCATCTTGTCGAGGATGAACTCGCGCGCCTGCTTCGCCTGCTCGAGCGCGTTGCGCATGATCTCCTGCGTGACGCCGGTGATCTTGATGTCCATCTGGAGCGCGGTGATGCCGTCCCGCGATCCGGCGACCTTGAAGTCCATGTCGCCGAGGTGGTCCTCGGCCCCCTGGATGTCGGTCAGGATCACGTAGTCGTCGCCCTCCTTGACGAGGCCCATCGCGATACCGCCGACGGGCGCCTTGATCGGCACGCCCGCATCCTGGAGCGCGAGCGTCGACCCGCAGACGGAGCCCATCGACGACGAGCCGTTCGACTCGAGCGTCTCGGAGACGAGGCGGATCGTGTACGGGAACTCGTCGAGCCCCGGGATCATCGGCTCGAGCGCCCGCTGTGCGAGCGCGCCGTGGCCGATGTCACGCCGCTTCGGGCCCCGCATGAAGCCCGTCTCCCCGACCGAGTAGGGCGGGAAGTTGTAGTGGTGCATGTAGCGGCGCTCCTCCTCGAGCGAGAGGTCGTCGATCCGCTGTCCCTCCTTGGCCGTGCCGAGGGTGAGCAGCGTCATGATCTGCGTCTGGCCGCGGGTGAAGAGCGCCGAGCCGTGCGTGCGCGGGCTCACCGAGACCTCGCACGTTACGGGGCGGATCTCCTCGGCGCCGCGCCCGTCGGGGCGACGCTTGTCGACCGCGATCTTCCGTCTGACGAGATCCTTGTAGATCGTCTCCGCGGCGCGCTTCAGATAGCTACGCGTCATGGAGTCCTTCACGGCCGGCGTCTCCGGGTCGGCCGGGGAGGGCCCGACCGGGAACGGCAGCTCGGCCTCTTCCTCGATCCGGCCGAAGAGCACGTTGCGCTTCGCCGACCTGAGCTCCTTCGAGTCCTGCTCGGCGTCGGTCAGCGCACGCAGGTCGTCCTCGAACTGCAAGACGACGGGTCCTCGGACGGCCTCGAGCCGCTGGCGGTCGAGGATCATCCCGAGACTCGACCGGACCTGGATCTGCCGGCGAATGTCGTCCTCCGTCGAGTCCATCGAGAGCGGCGGGGCCAGCTCGGCCACGAGCTCCTCGACGACCCCTCCGGCCTCGCGGAGGCCCTCGGCGCCGATGCGCTCCTGGAAGCGGGCGCCGTGCTCCGCCTCGAGCTGCTCCGTGACCTCCGAATCGAGCCAGCGCTCCTTGCCCGCCTGGCGGCGCAGGTCCTCCTGGGCCTCGCAGATCTTCCTGATCTCGCCGTGGGCAAGCTCAAATGCCTCGAGGATCGTCGCCTCGGGGATCTCGGCGGCGCCCGCCTCGACCATGGTCAGTGCATCCTGCGTGCCGACGACGACCAGGTCGAGCGTGCTCTCGCCGCTTTCGATCGCGGCCAGCGTCGGGTTCGCGACGAGCTCGCCGTCGATCAGGCCGATGCGGACGGCGCCCACCGGCCCGAGGAAGGGCAGCGGCGAGACCATCAGCGCGGCCGAGGCGCCGTTGATGCAGAGAATGTCGTGCGCGGTGACGAGGTCGGCCGAGAGCGTCGTGCAGACGACGTGCACCTCGTTGCGGTAGCCCTTCGGCCAGAGCGGCCGGATCGGGCGGTCGATCATGCGGGCCGTCAGGATCGCGCGCTCGGTCGGCCTGCCCTCGCGCTTGAAGAAGCCGCCCGGGATCTTGCCCGCGGCGTACATCCGCTCCTCGACGTCCACGGTGAGCGGGAAGAAGTCCGCGCCCTCACGCGTCTCCATCTTTCCCTGCGCGGTCGCGAGCACCATCGTCTCGCCCGCGCGCACGAGCACGGCGCCGTCGGCCTGCTTGGCCAGCTTGCCCGTCTCGAACGTCAGCTCCTCGCCGCCGACGGTCACGGAGACCGTCACGGTCCTGGGCTCGGTCGTTACTGCCATTGTTCGTTCCTCCACTTCTGAGGAGAGTGGAGGTTTGAGTCAGCCCCGGCGACGAGGCTCGCTCAAACTTCCACCCTCCGCGGGTCTGGGTTGTGTCCGGCCGGTCCTACCTCCTGAGGCCGAGCTCTTCGATCAGCGTGCGGTAGCCCTCGAGGTCCCGCTTCTGCAGGTACTGCAGGAACCGCCTGCGGCGGCCCACGAGCTTGAGCAGCCCACGCCGGGAGTGATGGTCCTTGGGGTGGGTGCGCAGGTGCTCGGTCAGCTCGTTGATGCGCGCAGTCAGGAGCGCGATCTGAACGTGGGTCGATCCGGTGTCGCTCGCGCTGCTTCCGTGCTTGCCGACGATCTCCTGCTTCGCTTCCTTGGTGAGGGTCAAACTGCCTCCTTCTACGTGACTCCGCAGTCCAAGCGCGCCGCCGGGAAGCGCCGGCGAACGGCCGAGACTGCGGTCCCGGAGAAGGGTAGCAGGAGGCGGCCTTCTTCCAGGCACCGGGGCGCATCCGGCGTTCCCCGGTGGCCACCAACCTCCTCCCCACTGCGAGCGTAAACGGAAAACGCGCACGCGTGGGTGACGCGAGTGAGCCGAAAGCGTCACGATTCGCCCATGCAGGCAGCCGTCTCAGCAGGGCACCCGGCCACCGTCGACGCAGGGATCGAGCTCCTCGAGGACGGCGGCTCCGCCGCCGACGCCGCGGTCGGGGCCTCGCTCGCCTCCTGCGTCGCCGAGACCGTCATGACCGGGCTCCTGGGCGGCGGACACGCGATCTACCTCGACGCGGCAACCGGGCGCGCGCGCAACCTCGACTGCTTCGTCGCGGTCCCGGGGATCGGCGCGCAGCCGCGGGAGGCGGAGCTGCTCGAGCTCGACGTCGTCTTCGGGAACGCGACGGTCCACTACTCCGTCGGCATCGCCTCCTGCGGGGTGCCCGGAGTCCCGGCCGGTCTCGCGGCGCTGCACGAGGCGCACGGTCGGCTGCCCTGGGAGCGCGTCGTCGAGCCGGCCATGCGCCTGGCCGGGGACGGCGTCGAGTTCCCTCGCGCCCACGCCGCCTGCCTCGCGATGCTCGAGCCGGTGATGACGATGAACGAGGGCGCGCGCATCTACGCGCCGGGCGGAGAGCTCCTCCCGGAAGGCGGGCGGCTCGAGCAGCCCGGTCTGGTCCGCGCGCTCGAGATCGTGGCCGCCGAGGGCCCGCGCAGCGCCTACGACGGGGAGCTCGCCGATGCGCTGCTCGCGCTGATGGACGAACGCGGTGGGCTCGTCACCCGCGGCGACCTGCACGCCTACGAGGCCCGGTGGTCGGATCCGCTCGAGGTTCCGTATGCGGGAGCACGGTTCCTCACCCGTGGGGGGCTCTCGGATCTCGCGGATCTGCTCCCGCGCCTTCCGCGCCTCCGCGGACTGTCTCCGGCCGCCCGAGCCCTCGCACTCGCGCGGACGCTCGACGCACCGGACGGCGAAGGCCACACGACCAACCTCACCGTCGTCGACCCCGAGGGCAGCGCCTGCGTCCTGACCACGAGCTTGGGCCTCGGCTCGGGCGACTTCGTGCCCGGGCTCGACCTCCACCTCAACAGCATGCTCGGCGAGACCGACCTGGTCCGCGGCCCGCTCCGGCCCGGAGACCGGATGGGCAGCATGATGGCGCCGAGCGTCGCGCTCGACGGAAGCGGAGTCATGCTCGCGGCCGGTGCGGCCGGTGGGACGCGCCTGCGTAGCGCGATGCTCCAGGTGGTTTCCGGGATCCTGGACGAGGAGCTCGACGCGGAGGCCGCCGTCGCCAGACCGAGGCTCCACGGCGCGGCGGGCGCGATCGAGCTCGAGCCGGGCCTCGGGGACGACGTGGCGCCTGCGCTGGAGGAAGTCGGGTACGAGGTTCGCGCCTGGCCGGAGCGGCACCACTACTTCGGCGGGGTCAGCGTCGTCACACGCGACGGCTGCGCCGGGGACCCGCGGCGAAGCGGCGCCGCGAGAGCGCTTCCGAGCTAGAGCGGAGGCTCGGCCGCCCGGGTCTCCTCGACGTCGCGCGCGATCTGTGCGACAAGCTCATCCTCGCTCCGGAACTCGGCCTCGTCGCGAAGCCGGCGCCACAGCTGGACGACCAGCCGGCGCCCGTAGAGGTCGCCCTCGAAGTCGAGCAGGTGCGCCTCGACGCGCTGCTCCACTCCGCCGTAGTGCGGGTTCGTGCCGATCGAGATGGCCGCCCTGTGGCCGTCGGCGGCGCCGGCGTAGATGCCGCGCGCGGGCACGAGCAGCCGCGGCTCGACGCCCAGGTTCGCGGTCGGGAAGCCGAGCGCCGCGCCCCGCGCGTCACCCTCGACCACCGTCCCCTCGACCTCGGGGGCCCGCCCGAGGAGCTTCGCCGCGCGCTCGATCTCGCCCCCGCGCAGGAGGTCACGGATCCGGCTGGACGAGGCGCCCTCGACGAGCGGAACCGCGCGCGCGTCGATCCCGAGGCGGCGCAGCGTCTCGAGATCTCCGGCCCGCTCGCGCCCGAAGCGAAAGTTGGCGCCCGCGACCACGACCTCCGTCCCGGCCGCGAGAAGGGTCCGCTCGACGAACTCCTCGGGCGCCTGCCGCGAGAACTCGAGGTCGAACTCGACGACGAGGGCCTCGGCGATCCCGGCCTCGCCGATCAGCTCGAGGCGGCGCTCGAGTGTCGTCAGCAGCGCGACGTCGTGTCCGAAGACGATCCGCGGGTGCGGCTCGAATGTCATCACGGTAGAGAGGAGCCCCGCGGCCTTCGCTGCCTCGAGCACCGCGCGGTGGCCGAGATGGACGCCGTCGAAAGTGCCGATCGCGACAGCCCGCGGCCGCCGCTCCAGCTCGCCCGCCTGGTATGCGACCCTCACGCCGCCCCGATCCGCGCCAACGCCTCCTCGGGCGCGATCAACCGCTCCGGATCGGCCTCCTCCACCCGGAACGGCCCCACCTCGGTGCGGCGGAGCGCTGCGCAGTGCCCGCCGAGGACGTCGGCGATCGCCCGTACGTATGTCCCGCTGCCGACGCGCAGGTCGAGCCGGGCGACACCGTCCTCGTACGAGAGGACGTCCAGCGCCTCCACCCGCGACTGCCGGACCGGCATCTCGACGACCTCGCCGCGGCGGTGCAGGCGATACGCGCGCTCGCCGCCGATCTTCACCGCCGAGGCCGCCGGGACCGGCAGCTCCACCTCGCCCCGCAGCGCGGCGATCCGCCGCTCGAGCTCCTCCTCGTCCGGAAGCTCGAGCCGGTCCACGATCTCGCCCTCCCGGTCGCCCGTGTCCGTGCGCGCGCTCAGGTCGACGTCGGTCACGTACCGCTTGTCGAGCCCGACGAAGGACGGCGCAAGCTTCGTCGCCGCCCCGGAGAGCACGAGCAGGAGGCCCGTCGCGAACGGGTCCAGGGTTCCCGCGTGGCCCGTGCGGGCGCCTGTCCGTCGCCGCAGCTCGGCGACGATCGCGAACGACGAGGGGCCCTCTGGCTTGTCGACCAGAAAGAGGCCGCTCGGGCTAAGCGCCCGGGGCGGCACGAGCGAACTCCTCGCGGATGAATCGTGTGATCTCGTCGATCGAGGCGTCGCTGGAGAAGCCTGCGGCCTGGCGGTGTCCGCCGCCCTTCGACTTGGCCGCGATCGCCGAGACGTCGAGCTCGTCTGTTCGCGCGCGAAGGCTGACGCGGCGCGCGGGCCCGCCGGGGCCAGGCGGCTCCCTGATCAGGGCCACCATGTCCGCCCCGTCCGTCTTGCGGAGCGTGTCGATCAGGCCCTCGGAGTAGTCCTCGGGGACGTTCAGCTCGGTGAAATCGCTCCGCAGGAGGTGAGAGACGACCAGCCGCCCGCCCTCGTAGATCTCCGCCCGCTCGAGCACCCGCCCCAGCAATTTCAGCTTCTTGAACTCGGTCGACTCGAAGACCATCTGGAACACGTGGTGCGGGTCGACCCCCGCGTCGACGAGCTCGGCCGCGAGCAGCAGCGTCTTCGACGTCGTGTTCGTGTACTGGAAGCACCCCGTGTCGGTGACGAGCGCGACGTAGAGCGCCTCGGCGATCTCCGGAGTGAGCTCGACGTCGAGCTCCGCGAACAGCTCGCGCAGCACCTCGCTGGTCGACGACGCGTCGGCCACGACGAGGTTCACGTCGCCGAAGAGCGTGTTGTCCTGGTGGTGGTCGACGTTCACGGTCAGCGGCGCCGCCTCGACGATCGCGGAGCCAGGGCCGATGCGGTCGTTGTTCGCGCAATCGAGCGCGAGCAGCACCCGCTCGGAGGCGTCGGGCGGCAGCTCCCTCCGTAGGTCGTCGAGCTGCATCCAGGCGTAGTCCTTCGGCACCGGGGCATCCCCGTAGAGATACATCTCGACGTCCTTGCCGAGCGAGGCGAGTGCCAGCTTCGCCGCGAGCAGCGAGCCGAAAGCGTCGCCGTCCGGGTTCTCGTGGGTGACGACGAGGAAGCGGTCGTGAGAGCGGAGCGCGTCGGCGACCGCCCTCAGATCGTCACTCGTCCTTTGGCGCGAGCTCATCGATCAGTTGAGTCATCCGGACGCCGCGCTCGACGGTCGGATCGTACTCGAACGTCAGCTGGGGGGTCCGCTTCATGCGCAGCTCGCGGGCGATGCGCGCCTGGAGGACGCCGTGTGCCGCCGCGAGGCCCTCGAGCGTCTGCTCGCGCTTCCGCTCGTTTCCGAGGACGCTGACGAACACCCTCGCCTGGCGGAGGTCGGGCGACGTCTCGACGCCCGTCACCGTGACGAAGCCGACGCGCGGGTCCTGCAGCTCGGCGATGCCCTCGGAGATCACCTCCTTCACGGCCTCGTTGACACGACGCATGCGCTCGGTCACCGCAGGTCCTCCGGCGTCAGGACCTCGCGCTCGATCGCGGCGAGCTCGAACGCCTGGCCGGCGAGATACCGCTCCGCCCCGTCGAGCAGCTCCTCGAGCTCGCGGTGGCCACGCGCGACACAGGAGAGCGTGAGCCGCGAGCGCTGCCAGAGCTCGTGGTGATCGACCTCGGCCACCGAGGCGCCGAAGCGCCGCTGCAGCTGCGCCTTCACCGACAGGAGCTCCTTGCGCTTCCCCTTGAGCGAGCCGTTCTCGGGGAAGTGGAGCTCGACCGAGAGGATGCCGACGTACCCGCTCCCCATGTGCTCATTCTGACCGTACGACGCCGTCCGATTGCGGCCATAGGCTCGCGGCGGCGTCAATCTCCGAGCAAAGGAGAGACATGAAAGGCATGGCACGCTGGTCCCCCCTCAGCGGGGTCGTGTTCGTCGCAACCTGGATCATTGCCATCGCGATCACGAGCGGATCGCCCAGCAGCGACGACTCGGACACCACGATCGTCGACTACTACAACTCGAGCGGCCATCGCAACAAGGACATCGCCGCGCTCTTCTGCGTCCTGGTCGGCCTGCTGTTCTTCGTCTGGTTCATCTCGGCGCTGCGGACACGGCTCGCCCGCGCCGAGGGCAAGGCCGGAGGGCTGACGGCCGCCGCCTTCGGGGCGGGGCTCGTGATGGCGGCCCTCTGGTTCACCGGCGCCGCGATGTTCACGTCGGCCAGCATGACCCGCTCCGACACCAGCCAGTTTCAGCTTGACCCGAACACGTTCAGGATGATCAATGACATGGGCTTCGACTTCTGGTTCGGCGGGACGACGATCGCGCTCGTGACGGTCGTGGCGACCGCGCTTCTGAGCCTGCGCGCAGGGCCGCTTCCGAAGTGGCTCGCCTGGCTGAGCTTCCTCGTCGCGGCGACGATGCTTGTGTCGTTCTTCTTCATCCCGATCCTGATCTGGCTGGGGTGGGTGCTGCTGGTGAGCATCGTCCTGGTCTGGAAGCACGAGACCGCGGACGAGGCGTCGTCGGCTATGGCTGCGTAGCCGCGGGGGCCGGCGTCTCGAGGTCGGTTCGCTCCACCTCGCGGGTCTCGTAGACCTCGAGCACGTCGCCTTCCTTCACGTCGTTGAAGCCCTCCAGGAGGATTCCGCACTCGAAGCCCTCCTCGACCTCCCGGACGTCGTCCTTGAACCGCTTCAGCTGGGCGATCTTCGTCTCGTAGATCACGGTCCCATCCCGCACGACGCGGACGCTGGCGTTGCGGCGGACCGTGCCGTTCGTGACGTAGGAGCCGGCGATCGTGCCGAGCCGCGAGACGCGGAACAGCTGGCGCACCTCGACCTCGCCGATCGTCTCCTCGGTGCGCACTGGCTTGAGCATCCCGACGAGGGCCTGCTCGATGTCCTCGGTGAGCTGGTAGATCACCCGGTAGGTGCGGATCTCGACGCCCTCGCGCTCGGCCAGGGCACGCGCGTCGGCGTTCGGCCGCACGTTGAAGCCGACCACCATCGCGTTCGAGGCCGAGGCGAGCATGATGTCGTTCTCGGTGATCCCGCCGACGCCCTGGTGCATGACGTTCACGCGCACCTCGGGGTGCTGGATCTTCTGGAGCTCCGAGACCGCGGCCTCGACGGAGCCGTCCACGTCGCCCTTGAGGACGAGGTTGAGGTCCTGCACGGCGCCTTCTTGAATCTGCTCGAACAGCGCCTCGAGCGAGACTCCCGTGCGACGCTGGGCGAGCTGCTCGCGGCGTAGCCGCTCTCCGCGTGCCTGCGCGTATGAGCGCGCCTGGCGCTCGTTCTCGACGACCCGTGCGTGCTCTCCCGCGGGCGGCGGCTGGTCGAAGCCGAGGATCTCGACCGGGTCGCCCGGCCGCGCCTCCTTCACCTTCTCGCCGTGGAAGTCGTAGAGCGCCCGAACCTTGCCCCAGGCGTCGCCGGCCACGATCGCGTCGCCGACGCGAAGCGTGCCTCGGTGGACGAGCATCGTGGCCACCGGGCCGCGGCCGACGTCGAGGCGCGACTCGATGATCGGCCCGGACGCATCGGCATTTGGGTTCGCGGTCAGCTCGAGCTCGGCATCCGCCACGAGAAGGACCCGCTCGAGGAGGTCGTCGAGGCCCTGAGACTGCTTGGCCGAGACCTCGGAGAACTGCGTCGTGCCGCCCCACTCCTCCGGCTGGAGACCCTCCGCCGCGAGCTCGGTGCGCACGCGGTCGGTGTTCGCGTCGGGCAAGTCGATCTTGTTGACCGCAACGACGATGGGCACCTCGGCGGCCCGCGCGTGCGAGATCGACTCGCGCGTCTGCGGCATGACACCGTCGTCGGCTGCCACCACGAGCACTGCGATGTCCGTCACTTTCGCGCCGCGGGCACGCATGGCCGTGAACGCCTCATGGCCGGGGGTATCGAGAAACGTCAGTTTCCGGCTGTCGTGCTGAACCTGGTACGCGCCGATGTGCTGGGTGATCCCTCCGGCCTCGGTCTCGACCACGGTCGTCTCCCGGATCGCGTCGAGGAGCGTCGTCTTGCCGTGGTCGACGTGGCCCATGATCGTGACCACGGGCGGCCGGGCCTCGAGATCGGCTTCGTCGTCCTCGTACTCCTCGGGCTCGAGCTCTTCCTCGGCCGCGTGCTTGATCGTGATCTCGCGGTCGATCTCCGCGGCGATCAGCTCGACCTCGTCGTCCGACAGCGACTGCGTCGCCGTCTTGGGGGACCCGAGCCCCATCAGCATCTTGATGATCTCGGGCATGGGCTTGCCGAGGGCCTGCGAGAGGTCCTTGACGGTCACGCCCGACTCGACCGTCACGGGCCCGGTCGGCTGGACGACCTCGCGCGGCTGCTTCGGCCGGGTCTCCTGCCGCTCGCGTGCCTGGCGGCTGTCCTGGCGCGGCCGTGCGGCACCTGTGTCGATCACGACACGGCGCTTGCGGCCGCCCGCCGGCGCGCCCTGGCGGGGCCGGATCGGGCGGTTTGGCTTGTTCGGACGGTCAGCCATCGGCGTCAGTGTAGAGGCGTGCCAGCCCGGGATCGACCCGGACGGACGTTTTCAGGATTCGGTTGAAGGCTCGTTTCTCCGTCGCGCGCTCGAAGCACACGAGGCGGCGGCACGTGTAGGCGCCGCGGCCGGGCCCGCTCGGCGAGAACGTGAGCTCGCCGCCCATGGCCGCGAAACGCAGCAGCTCGGCCTGCGGCGACCGCTTCCCGCAGCCCGCGCACGTCCTGATCGGAACGCTCACGCAGCGGCGGGGCCCTCCTCCTCTTCGAGTTCCGCGACTGTGTCGGTAGGTGCCTCGGCGGGCTCGGCGGTCTCCTGCTCGGGCTCGGCTTCCGCAACCGGCTCCTCCGCAACGGGCTCGGGCTTGGGCTCGGGCTTGGGCTCGGGCTCCGGCTCAACCGGAAGCTCGCCGGCCGCCTCCTTGCGCGCGAGCTCCTGGTGCGCGGGAACACCGCAGTAGTGCGAGCCCGGCAGCGCCGTGTTCGGGCAGCGCTTGCCGGTCGAGAGGATCGCCTGGCAGCGCCCTGTGAACTCCTCCTGCTCGCCCTCTCCGGCGAACGCGGCCTCGGCCTCCTCGGTCGCGAACTCGGTGTCGGACTTGATGTCGACCTTCCAGCCCGTCAGCCGCGCGGCGAGACGGGCGTTCATGCCCTCCTTGCCGATCGCAAGCGCAAGCTGGTCGTCCGGGACGACGACGGTCGCCTCCTTGGCCTCGTCGTCGAGATAGACCTCGCGCACGCGGGCCGGCGAGAGCGCCTTCGCCACGAACCGCGCGGGCTCGGGATTCCACGGAATGATGTCGATCTTCTCCCCGCGCAGCTCCGAGACGACCATGCGCACGCGCGAGCCCCGCGGGCCCACGCAGGCGCCGACCGGGTCGACGCCCTGGGCGTGCGACTCGACCGCGATCTTGGAGCGGTACCCGGGCTCACGCGCGACCGCGCGGATCTCGACGAGGCTGTCGGCGATCTCGGGAACCTCGAGCTCGAACAGCGTGCGGATCAGCTCGGGGTCGCGGCGCGAGAGAATCACCTGCGGACCCTTCGTGCCCGAACGGACCTCGGTGATGACTGCCTTGATCCGCGAGCCCTGCTCGTAGCGCTCGCCGTCGACCTGCTCGGAGCGCGGCAGTAGCGCCTCGACCTTGCCGAGGTCGACGAGGACGTTGTTGCGGTCGCCTGCCTGCTGGACGATCCCGGTCACGACCTCGGTCACGCGGTCGACGTACTCGTCGTACATGATCTGGCGCTCCGCCTCGCGGATGCGCTGCGTGATCACCTGCTTCGCCGTCTGCGCGGCGATGCGGCCGAAGTCGTGGGGCGTCACGTCCTCGCGCTTGATCTGGTTCTCCGGGACGTCCGACCAGTCGATGTCGAGATCCTCGTCGGTCACGAGCACGTGGGAGCGCTCGCCGTTCTCGATCTCGGCCTGCTCGAGCTCGGTGATGACGCGCTCGCGCGCCTCCTCGATCAGCCGCTCCTCGATGTCGGACGGCAGCTCGATCGAGTACACGCGGAAGTCGCCCTCATGGCGGTCGAGCTCGACCACGGCGTGCCGGGAGGAGCCCGGCGTCTTCTTGTACGCCGCCAGCAGCGCGTCCTCCAGCGCGGCGATCAGGGTGTCGCCCTCGATCCCGCGGTCCCGCTCGAGCTCGTGGACGAGCTCGATGATCTCTCGGCTCATGTCGAATCCCTCTCGTCGATCAGGTTGCCCCGGACGATCTGCTCGTACGGGATGTCCACCTCGTGGCCGTTCGTGGCCACCGTCACGGATTCCTCACCCGCGCGGGTGACCTCGCCGCGCACCTTGGTGCGCTCTGCCGTCTTCAGCTTCACGGTTCGCCCGACGACCTCCTGGAAATGCTCCGGCTTGCGCAGCGGCCGCTCCAGGCCCGGTGACGAGACGTCCACGGAGTACTCGCGCAGGTAATCCCGGAGGACCCGCGTGACCTCCTCGCAGAGCGCGTGGTCGACACCCTCGGCCCGGTCGACGTAGACGGTGA
>Ga0335085_10008505_pt1 | contig 15642 bp, 15 predicted proteins | sample Lox_Sample_45_FD_206712 | JGI IMG/M metagenome (GOLD analysis project Ga0335085, IMG submission 206712) | Soil microbial communities from Loxahatchee National Wildlife Refuge, Florida, United States - Lox_Sample_4.5 | ecosystem: Environmental > Terrestrial > Soil > Wetlands | place: USA...
CGCTGCAGATCCGCCAGGCGTTCTGATTCAGTGGCTCGCCACCCGCAGGTCCAGCGCCGCCGCGATCTCCTTCGCCTTGGCCTGGATCAGCTTGGTATTCCGCGGCCCCATCCGCAGCATCAGCTTTTCCACCGGCCCCATCGCCTCCAGCTTCTCGTCGGCGAAGGCGTAGACCATCCCCTTGTGGACCAGGCGGGGGGCGCTCTCCAGCACCGGGGCGTCGATGATCCGCTTCAGCGCCTTGGCCGCCACCTGGTCGAAGCTGCGGTCCGGGTAGCCGAGCTTGTGGTAGGCGCTCTCCAGCATCGGGTGCAGGTCGCGCACCACCTGGGCGGCGCCCTTCGCGTCCACCGAGGCGATCACGTCCGCGATCAGGTCGTAGCGCAGCGTGTCCAGCCGGTCCGACTTCTGCGGGTTGATCTTGATGAAGTCGAGCTGCTTGCGGGGGTTCACGTCCAAAGCGACGTTGTCGACCGTCACCACGAAGCGGTCGAGCAGGTCGGTCGCCGCGAGCCACTGCGCCCACTCCGGCCGCGAGGAGAGGGCGGCCAGGTCCTTGCGCATCTGGGAGTCGCTCTTCTCCGCCGGCGGCAGCGGCGCGTCGGGCGGCCTGGCGGCGGGGGGCGCGGTTTCCGCCACCGGCTGCGGCGCCTCCTGCTTCGGGCCTCGAAGGGCAAAGAAAACGGCGACCGCGATCACAGCGGCGGCGCCGACTATCCACGGCCAGCGCTGATTTCCCATGGGCAAGGAACAGTGCCACGAACGCGGGCATTTCTGTTGAAAATCACCCCACAGCGTTCACCAGGGCACCGAACGCGCCCGGCACCCTGGCCAGCGTGCGGAACGCGGCCTTGCGCAGGGCTGGCCTGCGGGAGAGGGCGACCAGCGCCTGCGCCGGGAGCGCGTAGGCCAGCCAGCGGGGGCGCAGTCTGCTGGCGAACACCCGCAGCGCCGGCCGCAAGTCGGTGGAGAGGTCGTCGGGCAGCGAGTCCATCAACAGGCCGGAGGCGGCGAAGCCCAGCGACAGCCCCTGCCCGGTGATGGCGTCGATGTATCCGGCGGCATCCCCCACCAGCGCCAGTCGCTCCGCCCAAACCCGCCGCACCCGCTGGAGCAGCGGCCCGGCGCCGCGGATCCCCGATGTGCCGGGCGCGCCGGCCAGGCGATCGCGCAGGGTGGGGAAGCGCTCCAGCAGGGTGGGGAAGTCCTCGTTCGCCTCCCGGTCGCGGAGCAAGGCAACGTTGACGGTGCGCGGGCCGACCGGCGTCACGTAGGCCTCCATGTCCTCCGCCCAGTAGACCTCCACGAAGTCGGTCCACGGCGTCAGCTCGAAGTGGCGCCGCACGCCGAACCGCGGCGGGGCATCGCCGGCCGGCAAGTAGAGCCCGGCGGCCCGCCGGAGGGGGGAGTGCAGGCCATCGGCAGCGATCAAGAGGCGCGCTTCCAGGCCGCCGGCGGTGGTCTCGAGCTCGATCAGGTCGCCCCGCGGGCGCGCCGCGAGCACCGCGCCCGGCCTGAGCGAGGCGCCGCTGGCCAGCGCCTTGTCCCGCAGCGCCTCCGCCAGCTCCGTGCGGCGGATCCCCAGCCCGCAGCCTGCCCGGAAACGGGCGGAGAGCACGGTCCCGTCCTCCTGCAGGTAGCGGATCCCGCGAAAGGGGGTACAGCGCTCTTCCGGGATCCGCACCCCGAGGCGTTCCAGCTCCAGCACGCCGGAGGGCATCAACCCCTCGCCGCAGGCCTTGTCGGGCTTGCCGGCCTGGCGCTCGAAAAGGACCGCGCGGAAGCCGCGCTGCCTGGCGCGAACGGCGGCGGCCAGTCCGGCTGGTCCGCCGCCGGCGACGACGACCTCTTCCATCAGCCGCGCATTCTAGCCAGCCACGACCGCGCGGTCTCCCTCGCCACGTGCGCCAGGGTGACGCGGTCCGGGGGGCGCAGCTCGCCGGCCTGGAGCTGTCGCAGCGCCTCTCCCCGGCGCAGCTTGCCGCTGGAAGTGCGCGGCAGGGTCCCGGGCGGGAGCAGGCGCACCGCGGGAGGCCGGATGCCGGTGCGCTCGGTCACCCGGGCGCGGATCTGCTCCAGGTCGGCGGCGCCGTCCGCCTCCACCAGCAGCACCAGCTCCTCTCCCTCCTCGGTGGGAAGGGCGACCGCGGCGGCGCACCCGGGGCGGACGCCGGGGAGGCCGTCCAGGGCATCCTCGAACTCCTGGGGAGAATGGTTGCGGCCGTGAAGGATGACCACTTCCTTGGCGCGCCCGGTGACGAACAGCTCCCCCAGCTCCTCGAATCCCAGGTCGCCGGTGTCCAGCCATCCCGCGCGCAGCGCCGCGGCGGTGGCCCCGGGGTCGCCGTAGTACTCCCGCATCACCGAGGGGCCGCGGACGAAGATCCGTCCCCCGCGCGCCTCCACGTCGATCCCCGGCAAGGGCCTCCCCACCGAGGCCAGCTCGCGGGTCCCTCGCAGGGTGGTGCGGGTCCCGCGGCCGGGCGGGGTGAAGGTGACCGCCAGCGAGGCCTCGGAGAGGCCGTATACGGGCATGAGCGCGCGGGGATCGAATCCGTGGGGCGCGAGGCGCTCGCAGAACCTGCGCAGCACCGCGGGCGCCACCGGCTCCGCGCCGTTGAGAGCGAACCTCCAGGAGGAGAGATCGACACCCGCCAGCTCGACGGGCCGGGCCCGGCGCACGCAGAGCCCGTAGGCGAAGTTGGGCGCGACGGAGATGGTGGCTCGCTTGCGGGAGATGGCCCGCAGCCAGAGCGCGGGCCGGGCGAGGAACGCCTCCGGGGGGATGAGCGTCAGCGGCCCCGGCCGGTAGACGGCGAGCAAGAGGCAGCCGATCAATCCCATGTCGTGGTACAGCGGCAGCCAGGAGACGCCGGCCTGGGCATCGTCGCCCGGCACGATGGTCTCGATCGCCGCCACGTTCGCCAGCACGTTTTCGTGGGTCAGGGCCACCGGCTTGGGATCGACGGTGGTGCCGCTGGAGAACTGGATGAGCAGCACGTCCTGGGCCCGCGCCGGCGTTTCCAGCGGCGCTCCCCGGGGCACGCCCTGCAGGCCAAGCCCGGGCCGGGCGGCGGCGACCGACACCCCCAAAAAACGCGAGGTGGGCGGCTCGCTCAGCACCACCCGGGCGCCGCAGGCCTGCAGCATGCGGGCGGTGCGCCGGTGGTACTCCTCCATCCTGCCCAGGCGCACCGGCGGGTAGAGGGGCACCGGCACCGCGCCGGCGAGGACCGAGCCGAAGAACGCGTCCATGAAAGACGGGCCGGTGGGCAGGACGATGGCCACCCGATCGCCCGGCTGCACTCCCAGGTCCCGCAGCCCTCCCGCCGCCCGCCGCGCTCTCTGCCAGAGCGAGGCGAAGGGAAGATCGGTCTCGTGCTCGCGGGCGTCGAGGAAGGAGAGGCCCCAGCGCGATCCCGCCGCCTGCTCCAGCGCGGACTGGAGGGTGGAATGCCGGGGCGCGACCATGGGGCCGCCGCTCAGCATGGCCGCGCCTCCTCGCGCCGGCGCAGCACCAGGGCCGCCAGGTCGCTCACCGTGCGCACGGCGGCCGCGTCCTCCTCGCGCAGGGCGATCTGGAAGCGGTCCTCCAGGCCCACCACCAGCGTGAGCAGGCCCACCGAGTCGAGCTGCAGGTCCCTGATCAGGTCGTCCTCCGGCCGGGGGGCGCGCCCGATCCCCAGCTCCTCGTGCAGCACCCGCCCGATCTCCCCCAGCACCTCATCCATGGGGGATGAACCTCGGCACGGAGGAGAACTCCCGCTCCCAGCTCTCGCCCAGCGCCTGCTCCTCCACCCGGATGCGCACGCGCAAGAGCAGCGCATTGAGCAGGGAGAAGGCCAGCGCGCAGAGATACGCCCCGTGCGCCAGCGGGACGCAGAGCATCTCCAGGGCGACCGCAGCGTAGTTGGGATGCCGCAGGAACCGGTAGGGCCCCCGCCGCACCGGCGGCTGGGAGGGGACCACGATCACCCGCACGTTCCAGCGCCATCCCAGGGTGGCGATGGCCCACCAGCGCAGCCCCTGGGCAAGCAGAGCCCCGCCCGCGAATGCCCAGCCGGCGGCGCCGGGGAAGGGCCGGCGCAGGAGCAGCACCTCCGCCGCGCAGGCGGGGAGGAAGAGGGCGTGCACCGCGGCCATCCAGCGGAAGTGCCTCCTCCCGCTCTCCACCCCGCGCCGGGCCAGGGCGATGCGGGCGTTGCGCCGGGAGAGCCACAGCTCCGCCAGGCGCTCGGCCGCGAAGAGGCCGAGGAAGGCCAGGTACGCGGCTACCATTCCAGCAGCACCAGCTCCGAGCAGAAGCCCGGGCCCATGGCGAGGAGCAGGCCGCGATCGCCGGGCCGCGCCTCCCCGGAAGCGAGAAGGTCGGAGAGCACGAAGAGCACCGAGGCGGAGGAGAGGTTTCCCACCTGCTGCAGCGAGTCCCAGCTCCGCCGCATCGCCTCCCGGGGGACCTCCAGCGCCTCCTCGAACGCCTCCAGCACCTTGGGGCCGCCGGTGTGGCAGAGGAAGTGCGCGATGTCCGCCCGGCGCAGCCCGCGCGCGCCGAGGAAGGAATCGACGTCGGCCCGCAGCCTCTCCCGCACCAGCGCCGGCACGCCGGGTGAGAGCACCACCTTGAACCCCGACTCGACCACGTCCCAACCCATCACCCGCTCGGTCCCCGGGTAGAACACCGATCGGGTGGCGGCGATCCGCGGCCCCCGCCGGCGCGCCCCCCCGTCCAGCACCGCGGCGGCGGCGCCGTCGCCGAAGAGCCCGCTGGCGATGATGTTGGGGATGGAGAGATCCTCGCGCTGCAAGGTGAGCGAGCAGAGCTCCACCGCCAGCAGGACCGCCACCTCGCCCGGTGCGCCTCGCAGCGCGTCCGCCGCCCGGGCCAGCCCGGCGGCTCCCGCCACGCAGCCCAGGCCGAAGATGGGCACCCGCCGCACGTCGCTGCGCAGGCCCAGCGGTTCCACCAGCCGGGCGTCGATGGAAGGGGTGGCGATCCCGGTGACGGTGACGAAGAAGAGGTGGTCCACCTGCTCCGGGGCGATGTCCGCCGCCCGCAGGGCGTTCTCCACCGCCCGGGCGCCGATCCGCTCGGCCGCGCGCGTCCAGGCGGCGTTGCGGGCGGCGAAGCTCTCCAGCGCCCGGTATTCCTCCAGGGGCAGGGCGAGGTGCCGGCCGCCCACGCGCACCGCCTTGTGCAGTTGCTCCAGGCGCTCGAGGTTGAAGTGCTTCTGCCCCCACAGCTCGCGGAAGGCGGCCAGGAGCGTGTCCTGGTCGACGAAGTGCGGCGGCAGCGCCTGCGCCGCGGAGAGGATGCGCGGCACGGTCACTTGCGCAGCTCCAGGGGAAGGGCGAAGCGCACCTCGCGCTGCCCCTGCGAGAGCAGCCGCAGGGGGAGGCGGAAGGAGTTGCGCACCGGCCAGCAGGCGGCGTGATCGCGCGCGTCGCAGGCCACGGCCTGGACGGCGACCACCAGCTCCGAGTCCACGTCTTCCTGGTGCCGGCAGCGCGCCTGGACCGCGATCTTCTCCCGCGCGCCGCCGCAGGCCTCGCCGCGCCGGGACTCGGGCGAGAGCTGCAAGAGATCGCTGCGCCGGGAGACCTCCAGCGTCACGCTCCAGGGCGAGCCCGCGGACAGCTGGTAGCCGCCGGGCGCCGCCAGCTCCAGCACCAGCGTCCCCTCGCCCGGGGCCAGCCCCGCTCCCGCCGGCGACTCGAGGATGGCGGTGAACCATCCCGCGCCGCTCGCCGGCTCGGGCGGCTGCGGGCGCAGCGCCACGCCCTGCCTTGGCGGGGGAGCGCCCCTCACCGGCAGCTCGCGCGCCGAGGCTCCGTCGGCGGAGACGAGCAGCAGCCGGTGGTGGTTGGTGTCCGCCACCAGCACCTCGCCGCCGGGAAGGACGCAGAGCCCGGCCGGCTGCGCCAGCTCTCCCTGGTGGAAGGGCTCGAGCCGCAGGCCGTCGGGCGAGAACCGCTTCAGCTTGTCGTTGTAGGTGTCCGCCACCAGCAGGCCTTGCGAGCGGGTGGCGGCGACGGCCAGGGGGTGCTGCAGCATCCCCGGCTCGATGGCTCCCAGCTTGTCCCCGAAGTCGAAGAGCCCCGGCCCTCCGCAGAGGGAGTAGATCTTGCGGCTGCGCAGGTCGATGGCGCGCACCCCGCTGGACTCGCTGTCCGCCACGTAGAGCACGTCGCCCTGCAGGGAGAGCCCGCTGGGCTGGGCGAGGGCGGAGTCCGTCCCCCGCCCGTCGATCTGCGCCTCGCGGCCGTTGCCGGCGACGGGCTCGATCATCCCCTCGCGCACCAGGGCGACCTGGTGCGAGCCAGCGAGCGCCACGTACAGCTCGTCGCCGCGGGCCGCCAGGTCCCAGGGAGAGCGCAGCGCCGTTTGCAGCGCCGGGGAGCGCCCTTCGAGCGGGGCCCGGCCCAGCGCGCCGGTGCCGGCGAAGCGGGTGAGGCGCCGCTCGCGCAGATCGGCCCGCGCCACCACGTGCGCTCGCGCGTCGGCGATGAAGAGCGTTCCTTCGCCCACGGTCAGCCCCTGGGGATCGTCCAGGGCGCAATCGGAGAATCCACCTTCGCGGAAGCCCCGCAGGCCGCTGCCCACCGTGTCGCGGACCGCGCCATTGCCGTCCAGCACCAGGACCCGATGGTGGCCCGGGTCGGCGACGAAGATAAGCTCGCCGCCGGAAGCCACCTTTCCCGGGTAGCGCAGCGGAGTGTCCTCGCCGGGTGCGAGGCGCTCGAGGCGCAGGGGGGCCTTGGCCAGGATTCCCCTGGCCCGCCCCTCCTCGAGCTGCTGGCGCACGAAGCCTTCCAGCACCGCCGGATCCGGCTCGCCGGGCGCCACCGCCGCCAGCGTCCCGTCGGGGCGGAGGATCACCAGCGTGGGCCAGCTGCGCACCGCGTAGGCCGACCAGATGCGCATCCCCTCGTCCACCGCCACCGGGTGCGAGACCCCGTACCGGCGCATCGCCTCGAGGATGCGGCCGGCGTCGCGCTCGGCGTCGAACTTGGCCGAGTGGACGCCGATCACCACCAGCGGGTCGTCGCGGTGCCGCTCCTCCAGGTCGCGGAGGACGGGGAGCACGTGCATGCAGTTGATGCAGCAGTAGGTCCAGAAATCGAGGACCACCACCTGCCCCCGCAGGTCGCGGTTGGAGATGGGGCCACTGGCGTTGAGCCAGGCCGAGGCCCCGGTCAGCTCCGGGGCGTGGATCCGCTCGCGCACGGCGCTACTCGCGCACAGGACGGGCCCCCCCGCAAGCGCCGGGGATGTCCCACCCTTGAACGGCGAACGCTCCGTGTGGGCACGGAGTGTCTACCGCTCGGCTACCCTCACCCCCGGCAAGGAGGCGGCGAAATCCGGCCCGAACGCCAGGGAAGGCGTCCACGCGCCCGCCTTCACCGCACCCGAAAGGACCTTGCGGGCGCAGGCCAGGGACGCCTCGGCCGTGAGCGTGTACCCCTCGGGCACCGTCATGGTCATCTCCACCGACCGGGAGCCGTCGCTGGCCCGGCCCCAGAACTGGGCGGTGCTGCGGGCGCGCTCGGCGGGGCCTGGCCCCCGCACCGCCCGCTCGATGCGCCCCTTGAGGAAGCCTTGCACCGGCGGCAGGGCCAGCAGCGGCGCGGTGAAGCGGGTGAGGCGCGCGGCGCGGATCACCGAGGGCTTCGCGGCCATGAACACGGTGATGTCCGGGATCTGCGTGCTCCGCCAGGCGGTGGCCACGTCGCCCCAGGGCACGGCCATCGCCCGGCGCGTCTTGTCGGCGAAGGGGATCTCCCGCACCTCGTGCGCCGGCGGGACCTTCACCAGACGTCCGCCGCGGCGCACCAGCCCGCCCCGGGGCAGCGTCTCGATGGAGGTCTTCAGGGTGCCGGGGCTTCCCCTGCCGCCCGGGGCGAACGCCAGCTCGAGGCTGGTGGCGGAAGGCAGCCGCCGCTTGAGGAGGGCGGCGAGGCAGTCGCTGGGAACGACGTCGAAGCCGGTTCCGGGCAGGAGCACCACCCCGCGCTCCTTCGCTTCCCCGTCGCGCGCCAGCACCGACTCGAACACCTCGATCTCGCCGGTGATGTCGAGATAGTGGGCGCCCGCCGCAAGGCAGGCGTCCACCATGGGCCGGCTGGTGGCAGAGAAGGGGCCGGCGCAGTGGAGCACCAGCGCGATGTCCTTCAGGTCCGGCCGATCGAGGGCGAAGGCCCGCCAGGGCATGCCCAGCCGCTCCGCCAGGGGGCGGACCTTGTCCGCGGCGCGGGCGGCGAGCACCGGCGCCTCGCCCCGCTCCTTGCAAAGCTCCGCGATCAGCTGCCCGGTGTAGCCGTTGGCCCCGTAGATCATCCACGCCATGCAGGCGTGTTCTACAACATCACGATGCCCGCCTTGGTGTTCACCACGGCGCGCAGGGCGGCCAGGTCCCGCTCCTCCGGGTTCCAGTCCCGCAAGTGCGAGAGGCGCCGGAGGGCGAACCGGTGCCCGGCGGCCACCAGGGAGGAGCCGTGGGAGGCGTGGGGCGCCTGCGCCCGGGCCTGCTTGGCCGTCTCGTGGCGGTGGTGCGGATCGACCCGGCCCTCCTCGTTCACCCGGATCTTGGAGAACCAGACCCGGGCCACCTGCGAGGGCTTGCGCCGGTGGATCTCGAGCGACATCCCGATGCAGCGGACGAAGCCGTCGCCGTCGGGCACCAGGGCCCGCTCCCCGACCAGGAAGCGCTGCATCGACGGGTTCGGGATCCTGCGGATTTCCCCTGGCCCCGTCCGCTGGAAGAACCAGAGCGCCCTTCGCGACATGCCTCTCCCGTAACACGCAACCCGCGACGTCCCGAGAAAACCGGATTCCCCCTGTTCAGCGAGCGACAGCCTCGTCGATCAGCGTGCGGAGCAGGGACCTGTGGCAGCGATCGTCGTTCACACAGGAGCTGGAGCAAAGGAGGGTGATCGCCTCCCCGGCGCGCACCCGCGCCGCCAGCTCCTCGATGCGGGCCCGCTGGCCTTTGATCTCGGCCAGATAGCGGCGCCGGTACTCCGGCCAGGAGATGGGCGGCCCGGACTTGCCGTAGACGGCCGCGTGCAGCTCCTTGCTCGGCCCCAGTGCGGGGTCCCACTCATCCCACGTCTCCTCCGCTTTCCTCACCCCGCGGGGACGGTAGCGGCAGATGAGCAGGCGCAATCCATCGCCCGGCAAGCGGCGGTCGTTCCACCTGCGCATCCGCACCGGCACACCGGGGTAGATAGGCCCCAGCGGCGCGATCTGCCGTACGAATTGCAAATTTCTCATCACTGGCGCACTGCGGTAGGTTTACATTGAGGAGGAACGTGCCCCCGCGCCTGTTGATCGTCGCCGATGCAAGAATGCTTCCCGCTCTTTCCAGCGGGCTTCGCGACGGCGGCAGGTTCGAGGTCCAGGGCGCTCCGCTCCTGGATGCCGCCGCCGCCCAGGCGGGGGCCGCCACCGCCGACGCGGTGGTGGTCTTCTACGGCGGCCCGGGCGCGCCGCTTTCCCTCACCCTGCAGGCGCTTGCCCCCAAGGTCCGCGAACGGGGGGCGCGCCTGGTGGCGGTGCTGCAGCGCGAGCAGGCGGCCCACCGCGACGACTGCTTTCGCGCCGGCGCCAGCGACCTGCTCTTCATGCCCATGCCCAAGGAGCAGTTCGTCTCCCGGCTGGCGGACTCGGTGGGACTCTCCTTCGCGGCCGACAGCGGAGCCACGGCGCCCGTCTCGGTGGCGACGCGCAGCGCCTCCTCGCGCCTGGACCGCGCGATGGTCTCGGCGCTGGGGGTGCAGGCGCCCTCGCAGCTTCCCTTCAAGCCGGGGGAGACGGTGCGGCTTTCGTTCGCAAGCTTCCAGGGATGGGGGCTGGTGGCGAAGGGAGGGCCACCCGCGCAGATCCGCTTCGCGGGCCTCGCTCCGGACGAGGAGAAGAAGATCCAGGACTGGGTGAAGGCGGGAGGCAAGCCCGTGGCGCAGGGAGCGCCGGCGCCTGCCGCTCGTCCCGCGCCGCCTTCGTCGCCCGCGGCACGGCCCTCGCCACCGGCCCCTCCCCCCGGTGCGCGCGCTCCGGCCACGGGCCTGCCGCCCGGCGCCGCCCGCCCTCCGCCCGTCGTCGCGCCGTCTCCCGCGCGCCCCGCTGCCGTGTCCGGGCCGCCGCCGCTGGCGCCGCCGCCCGTCCCGGCGCCGCCGTCCGCCGGAGCCCGTTCCGCACCCGTCGCCGGACCGCCGCCCGGATTCGCCGATCGCAAGTCCTCCAGGACGGCCGCGCGGCCCGCGCCCACGCCGGAGCGAGGGGTGGATCGGGCCGTGCCCGGGGCACGCCCCGCGGGGCCGCCCTCCGCCAACGGCGAGGAAGGCCATCTGGCCGGGCTGTTCGACAAGCAGGATGCCGCGGCGCCCGCGGCGGCAGCCCCGGAGGCCCCGCCGGCGCCCAAGGGGCCGCCCTGGCCGGTGCCGGTCGCAGTGGCGGTCTGCAAGGAGGCCGCGCTGAAGCTTCTGGCCGGGGAGCAGCTGGATCCCGCGATCCCGGCCAACGTGGCCGCATCCGCCCGGAAGATCGACGCGCTCCTGAGCATGGGCGAGCGCGCTTCCATCCAGAAGACCGGCGCCGACTCCTGCTTCGCCGACGCCATGGCCGCCCGCATCGCCCTGGACGTCGCCACGGCCGAGGGCAACCGGCTGGGCACCTCGCGCGCCACTCCCTCGGTGGAGGCAGAGGCGCTGGCCGTCCTCACCAAGGCGGCCGACGAGGCGGCGGTACGGCTGCAGAAGGAAGCGAACGCGGCCATCGGCAAGGGAGAGGTGGAGACCTTGCAGCTGGTGACGGCGGCGAGCGCATCGCTCAGCCGCGATCTGCTGAATCTCAAGGAGACGTCGGACCGGCTGCGCGGGCTGGGCGCCGCTCCCCGCCTGGGAGCCGGGGCGCTGGACCCCGACGTGGTGCTTCCTGGCCAGCAGCCCCGGCCGCGGCCGGCGGCGGCCCCCCAGGCCGCGCCGGTGGTCAAGGCGGAGCTGCGGGACTTCCGCGGGCTCGACCAGACCCCGGGCCGCAGCCGGCAGGTGTTCGCGGCCCTCGTGGTGCTCGCCGCCGTCGCCATCACCGCGCACGCCTTCTACTTCGGGGTGCCGCACCACAACGAAGTCGCCGCCGAGCCGGCTGGCCGCGGCGTGCAGCGGATCGACGTCAACGGGAACGCCGCCCTGGTGACCGTGACGCAGGAGTGGGTGACGAACGCCGACGCCAGCCTGCCGAAGCTGGTCCAGGTGCTGCGCCAGCACAAGGTGGCGAAGGCGGTGCTCTTCCTCCCCAGCGGGAAGGCGATGGGAGTGGTGGACGTGGTCGCGGGGAAGGCTTCGGGCATTCCCAAGCCCCCGCCGGGCGCGCCGCCGCAGCCTTAGAAGTCCGGGATCTCCACGATGTCCGAGGTGCCGTTGCCGTGCAGCACCTCGGTGTAGAGGTAGTTGCCGGTCATGCCCCCCGTGCAGGCCTGGGTGTTGGGGCCGTAGCCGGGGAAGGAGCCGCAGGCCTGCAAGGTGACGTCGTGCACGCGCCCGTCCGCGTCGGCGGTGCCCATCGTGTACCAGTAGCGCATGCGGATGGCGCCTTCCGGCGTGAAGGGCACGTTGATCCAGCCGTTGGCGTTCGTCACCCAGGGCCCCGGCGAGCCCGGGGGCGGGGTGGCGGTGGGGTTGACCGCGCTGGCCGAGGTCGCGGGGAGGGTCTCGCTGGTGGAGAAGGAACCCTGGCTGTCGTGCAGGTTCTTGAAGTAGAGCCGGAACTTGCTCATGATCGAGAGCATCTCGGTGCGGTGCCCCTTCGCCGTGATGCGCTGGTAGCCGGGGATGGCGATGGCCGCCAGGATGGCGATGATTCCCACCACGATCATCAGCTCCACGAGGGTGAAGCCGCGCGCGCTGGCCCGGATTCCTTTCATGCCGTGATTTTGAACTGCCCGGCCCATGCCGCGCAACATCCAGCATCCCCCACAGGCGCCTACTTCTTGCGCGCCTCGATCAGGTCGGCAGGCAAGACCGCGGCGCTGCCGAACTTTTCCGCGATGGCGTCGAGGGAGCGGTTGAGGCGCTCCCGCTTCTTCCGCCCGGCGTCGAACAGGCCCAGCTGCGGCTGCGCTTCCCCCAGGTCGCCGGCGTGGACCCCGGTGAGGCGGAGGGGGCGCGGCTCGACCTTCCCCAACAGGCGCACCGCCACCTGGAAGATCTCCGCCGAGTCGTCGGTGGGCAGGCGCAGCGTCTCCTGCCTCGTCACCACCTGGAAGTCGGCGTACTTCACCTTCAGGTGCACCGAGCGCGCCCGCAGCCCCGCCCGCCGCAGGCGCGCCCCCACCCGCAGGGCCTGCTCGTGGATGAAGGGCAGCAGATCCTCGCCGGTCAGGTCGTCCTCGAACGTCTCCTCCGCCCCGATGCTCTTGGCCTCGAGGTCGGGCTCCACCGCGCGTGGATCGATGCCGTTGGCCAGGTCGTGCAGCCAGGGGCCGGCGGAGCCGAGCTGCGCCAGAAGCCAGGCGCGGTCGGCCCGGGCCACCTCGCCGATCTTGCGCAACCCCATGCGCTGGAGCAGCTCGTCGGTGCGCGGGCCCACGCCCCAGAGCCGCGAGGCGGGCAAGGGGGCGAGGAACTCCCGCACCCTTCCCTCGGCCACCTCCAAAAGGCCGTCGGGCTTGCCCAGCTCGGAGGCGATCTTGGCCGCGAACTTCACCTCCGCGATCCCCACGCTGGCGGTGAGCCGGGTGCGCTCGCGGATCCTCTCCTTGATCAGCCGCGCCTGCTCCCGGGGAGGGCCGAGCAAGGCCTGCGAACGCGTCACGTCGAGGAACGCCTCGTCGAGCGAGAGCCCTTCCACCTCGGGGGTGAAGGAGCGGAAGACCTCGAACACCTGGTCGCTCACCGCCGAGTACCTGGCGAAATCGGGGGGGACCACCACCAGCTGCGGGCAGAGGCGCAGGGCCCGGGCCATGGGCATGGCGGAGCGCACCCCGAAGGGGCGTGCCTCGTAGCTGGCGGCGCAGACCACGCCCCGGCGGGAAGCGCCTCCCACCGCCACCGGTTTGCCCCGCAGGCGCGGATCGTCCCGCTGCTCGACGCTGGCGTAGAACGCGTCCATGTCGACGTGGAGGATGGCCCGCCCCATCGGCGCCGCATAGTATGCCTCGCCGATGCTGGCGGGCATGGAAAACCGCGTCCGCCGCTGGCTGCACGGGCGGGACTTCGCGGTCTGGTACACCTCGGACTACCGCTGGCCGCTGAGCGCGCTGGAGGCGCGCTCGGGCATGGAGCCGCGGCGCGCGGACTTCGCCGTCTGGTTCCTGCTCGAGCGGCGGGTGCTGGGGCGGTCCAACCTGCGCTCGCCGCGGCGCGCCGAGTACCACGAGCTGGCGCGGGTGCACACGCCCGAGCTGCTCGAGTCGCTGGGCCGGGTGGAGACGCTGGCCCGGGTGTTCGGGGTGGACCCCAGCGACCTCCCCGTGGACGAGACCATGCGCACGGTGCGCCTGGCCTGCGGCGCCACCATCGACGCCGCCCGGGAGATGCTGGCGGAGGGGAAGGCGAAGCGCCTGGGGCGGCGGGCGCTGAACCTTCTGGGCGGGTTCCATCACGCCGCCCCCGGGGTGGCCGGCGGGTTCTGCCCGGTGAACGACGTGGCGGTGGCGGTGGCCGCGGTGCGCGCCGAAGGCTTTGCCGGGCGGGTGCTGGTGCTCGACCTCGACGCCCACCCGCCCGACGGGATCGCCGCCTGCCTGGCCAAGGATCCCTCCTGCTGGATCGGCTCCCTCTCCGGCTCGGATTGGCAGCCGCTGGCGAACGCGGACGAGACCGTGCTCCCGGAGCGGGCCGGCGACGAGGCTTACCTGGCCGCGCTCGAGGCCCTGCTCGCGCGCATGCCGGAAGGGGACCTTGCCTTCGTCCTCGCCGGCGGCGACGTGCTGGCCACCGATCCCCTCGGCCGGCTGGGGCTGACGCTGGCCGGCTGCCGCGAGCGCGACCTGCGGGTGGCGCATGCGCTCTTCCAGGTTCCCTCGGTGTGGCTGCCCGCGGGAGGCTATTCGCCCGACGCCTGGAAGGTGCTGGCGGGGACCGGGCTGGCCCTGGGCCTCAACAGCCGCGCCGAGGTGCCCCGGCGCTACGACCCGCTGGTGGCGAAGTTCTCCGCCATCGCGCGCAGCCTCCTGCCCGAGGACCTCGGTGTGCCTGCCACGGAGATGGACGACGTGGCCGAGCAGCTGGGCATTCCCACGCAGAGGCGGAAGCTCCTGCTCGGCTTCTACAGCGCCGAGGGCCTGGAGCATGCCCTCTTCCGCTACGGGATCCTCGGGGCCCTGCGCCGGATGGGGTACGGCCCGTTCCGCACCGAGATGCACGACGAGGGAGTGGGGCAGGGGGCGAGGCTGATCGACGTCCCCAGCGGGCAGGCGCTGATCGAGACGGTGCTGGCGCGCCGGCAGGTGGCGGGCGCGCGCATGCTCTACGTGCACTGGCTGGCGCTGCGCAATCCGCGCGCGCGCTTCTCGGCCGAGCGGCCGCAGCTTCCCGGCCAGGACGTCCCGGGACTGGGGCTGGCGCGGGAGATGATGGAGCTGCTGGTGCGGATGGCCGACCGGCTGGGCCTGGAGGGGCTGGTCTTCCGGCCCGCCGCCTACCACCTGGCCTTCGGCGGGCGGGAGACGCTGCGCTTCGTGGACCCGGCGCGGCAGGGGCGGTTCGAGGCGCTGGTGGACTTGCTGCAGGGGCTGCGCCTGAGCGACGCCACGCGCGCCGTGGACGAGGGGCGGGTGCTCCTGGACGGGGTGCCGTACCGGTGGGAGACGGACGAGATGGTGAAATGGATCCAGCCGCGGCCCGACGACCGGCCGGCCATCGAGGCGGCCAAGGCGGCCGCGCGGTTCACGCTGGCTCCCAGCGCGGCGTCTACGTAGCCGGGCTGCGCTTGCCGCGGAAGAAGCCGAGGATGAAGAGGATCAGTCCGGCGATCAGCGCGATGTGGATCACGCCGGTGGTGACCTTGAAGGCCAGGCCGATCACCCAGCAGACGATCAAGAGCGCGCCCAGGAACCAGAGCATGAGGGACCTCCTGGGACGGAAGGTAGGTCCCCGAGCGCGGCGCGGCCTGCCTGGCTGGACGGGAGGGGAGACCGGGGGTCGTCAACGTGGTCGTCGACGTTGACGTTTGTTCCTACGCGAGGTCGATCCGCTGGATGGCGTGATACGGCACGATGGTCAGCCGGTCGTTGTCCAGCTTGAGCACCACCGTGTAGCCGGCGGCGTGGTGGTCCATCTGCAGGATGCGCCCGCCCACCGACTGTCCCCCGGAGAGGTGCAGGGTGACCGGGCGCAGCTCGTCGGCCAGCGCCTTGAGGTTCAGGGTGTGCGCGCCGGTGGCCTCGATGCTGAACGCCACCGCCTCGCGGTAGAGCTCGTTGGTGGTGCGCAGGCGGGAGGCGACGATGCCCGCCATGTTGCGGAAGAAGGCCGCGGCGATGTCGGGGCGCTCCTTCTGCACCTTGGCGAAGCTCTGCCGGGAGAGGACCAGGAACTCGCTGGCCTCGGTGGTGCGGGCGGTGGCGCTGCGCCGGGCGCCGTCGATGAAGCTCATCTCCCCGATCACGTCGCCCGGGCCGAAGGAGGCCAGGGAGCGGTCCATGT
>Ga0335085_10008506_pt1 | contig 15640 bp, 14 predicted proteins | sample Lox_Sample_45_FD_206712 | JGI IMG/M metagenome (GOLD analysis project Ga0335085, IMG submission 206712) | Soil microbial communities from Loxahatchee National Wildlife Refuge, Florida, United States - Lox_Sample_4.5 | ecosystem: Environmental > Terrestrial > Soil > Wetlands | place: USA...
TTCGAAGATCGGGGTGTGTCCCACGCCCGGCAGCAACTCGACGCGGGCACCGGGCACCTCGCGGTAGGCGGCCGATGCGGAACGCCACCTGCGGTCGTCGGCACCGAAGATCACCAGCAGCGGCAGGCCCAGCCCCGCCAGCCGACCGGGAATGCTCCGCTGCCCGAGGTAGTCCCAGTACCCGCCCATCGTCGCCGTGAAGGACCGGTAGGTCATCGCCTGGGTGTGCGCTATGAGCGCGTCGGGGATGTCGACCGGGCGGGTGAAGGCGGTGCGTGCGGCCTTCCGGACGGTGCCCTCGGTCTTCAGCCGCCACAGCAGCGGCCCGGCCAGCGGCGCATCCAGCAGCCGGACCAGCGGCGAGTCAGGGATCTTGGCGTCCTGGCTGGGCCCGGTGTTGATGAGCGCCAGGGCCGCCACCTGGCCGGGGCGCTGTTCAGCCAGGGCGGTCGCCACCATCCCGCCCGAGGAATGCCCGACGACCGTCACCCGGCCCGCGCCGAGCCGGTCCAGCGCCGCGCCGGCCCGGCCAGCCTGGGCGGGCACGTCGTACCTGGCGGCGGGGCCTGATCGCCCGTGGCCGACCAGGTCGGCGCGGATGACGCGATGGGCGCCCGCCAGCGCCGCGACCACCGGGTCCCACAACGCGATCGGGGTCGCGGCATTCTGTAGCAGCAGCAGGGCGGGCGCACCGGGGCTGCCGTCCTGAACGACATGCACGTCGCCGTGGTCAATGCCAGACATGACTGCCAGCATGGCCAGCGCACCGCAGGGCGTCTTGAAGAAATGTTCCGCCCATGGTCCTGGCCGGGCTCAGGCCCTGGCCGGGCTCACGGCGTCAGGCCACGCGACGTCATCGACCGCGAGAAACGGCGTGACCGCCATGGCCGCGGGCGTCATCCCGGCGAAGGCCACGACGTCCCGGTGCAGGTGAGACTGGTCGGCGTAGCCGCTGTCGGCCGCCACCACCGCGGCGCTGCGCCCTTCGGCCAGCAGGCGGGCCGCGTGATCGAAACGCACCAGCCGTGCGGCGTGCTTGGGGGTGAGGCCGATCTGAGCCCGGACAGGCGAAGGCAACCTCCGGGGCAGCCACCCAGCCGGTCTCGTGCCGCCGGGCCAGCGCGGCCTCCGCGAGCGCGAACCGGTCCTCCCACGACGTGGCCGCACGCAGCCGCTCCTGTATGCGCACCGCCTCGCGCCCCCAGAGGTCATCGAGGGCCACCACGGTCCCGCTCAGGTCCGCGACGCCACCCAGCACCCCATACGCCGTCAGCGGCGACAACCTCACCTGCAGGCACTCGAAGTCCTGGGGGCCACGTCCCGCGGCACCGACCGGCGCCAGTCCAGCAGCGACGCTGCCCCGGTGCTGCCTGCCGCTGGCATCGTTGACGAGCAGGCCACCGCCGATGTCGACGACCATCATGACCGCGGGGTGCGGTACCACCTGAACGTCAGCCGGGCCGGTGGTCGCGTCGCTGAACCCAGCCATCCTGACGCCGGGCAGCCGGCCGGGCCGCGACGGGCACGCGATGTCCCACCCCGGCGCTGCGGCGCGCGCAGATCGCACCGGGCCATGCTACGTGCCTGCCGACGGGCCTACCTCTCCGTGGTAAGCAGGTGACAGCGGCATCCGGCGCAGCCTGGCCTGCTCCAGGTCGCTGATCTGACGGTCGCGGTCGGCGCCGAGCTTCATGTTCTCGATCTTGTCGTGCAGTTTGATGATCGCGTCCAGCAGCATTTCCGGCCGGGGCGGGCAGCCCGGCAGGTAAATGTCGACCGGCACCACGTGATCGGCGCCCTGGACGATGGCGTAGTTGTTGAACATGCCGCCGGTGGACGCGCACACGCCCATCGAAATGACCCACTTGGGGCTGACCATCTGGTCATAGACCTGCCGCATGACCGGCGCCATCTTCTGGCTGAGCCGGCCGGCCACGATCATGAGGTCGGCCTGGCGCGGCGTGTTGGACACCCGCTCCATGCCGAACCGGGCCAGGTCGTACCGCGGCGCGGCCGCCTGCACCACTTCCATCGCGCAGCAGGCCAGCCCGAAGAACGCAGGCCACAACGACCGCGCCCGCGCGTATCCCGCGGCCTTCTCTACCGTGGTGAGCAGGAATCCGCTCGGCAGCTTTTCTTCCCAGCCCATAGCCCCGTCCAATACGGTCACCGGCCCCCTGATCCCAAGCTGCCCGTACCCGCCCGGATTATCAATGGCGAACTGTGCAACGATCGGCGCCGCGCACACCCGCACACCGCCACCACGCTGCCCTAGGCAGGTCAGTTACGCTGGGCTGAGCCTGGTGCTGCTGGCCGCAACGGGGAATGTTGTGGCGCAGTCGCACCGCGGAGGCTGGCCATCCCAGGCGATGAGAGGACAGTCGTCCGATGCGTTCTGACATCAGGCCCGGCGGCATCTTCCCCGATTACGCCCTACCGGACCACACCGGCACGGTGCGCAGGCTCAGCGAGCTGCAAGGCCGCGATCCGCTGATCCTCACCCTGGCGCGCGGCAACTACTGCCCCAAAGAGCACCAGCAGCACCTCGAACTGGCGGCCAACTACCCGAAGATCGCGGTGGCCTACACCCAGGTCGCCACCATCGCCACCGACGACCATCACACCCTGCAGGAATTCCGCGCGTCGGTGGGCGCCCAGTGGGCCTTCCTGTCCGATCCGGACCGGACCGTCCAGCAGGACCTGGACATCCAGGAGTACACCGACCCCGAGCACAACCCGATGGTCCCGCACACACTGGTGCTCAAGCCCGGGCTGGTGGTGCACAGCGTCTATAACGGCTACTGGTTCTGGGGCCGGCCTTCGTTCTACGACCTGTGGCGTGACCTGCGCGAGGCCACCAGGGAGACCCGCCCGGACTGGGACCTGAGCACCCCCGGCCTGCGCGAGGCCTGGGACGCGGGCGACTACTCGAAGTTCCACGGCTGGGACCGGCGCTCCCCCGGGTCAATGCCGACCTCGTATGTCGAGCCGAGCAAGGGCTGACCGCGATGCGCACACCGGTGTGCGAGTTGCTCGGGATCGAACAGCCGGTAGTCCTGGCGCCCATGGTCGCGGTCCCACGGCTGGCCGCGGCGGTCTCGAATGCCGGCGCGCTCGGCATGCTGACGCTGACATGGTCAGAAGACGTCGGGGCCGTGGTCCGGGAGACGGCGGCGCTGACCGCGCGGCCGTTCTGCGGCAACCTCGTTCTCACCGAAGACCGCCACCGTCGTCTTGACCAGGCCCTGGACGCCGGGTTGCGGATCGTGTCGTTTTTCGAGGGCGACCCCAGCGGCTACATCGAGCAGGTCCACGACGCCGGCGGCGTGGTCATGCACACGGTCGGCACGGCCGAGGAAGCACGGCGGGCGGTCGCGTCGGGCGTGGACGTGATCGTCGCGCAGGGCTGGGAGGCCGGCGGGCACGTGTGGGGGACCATCGCGACCCTTCCGCTGGTGCCCGCCGTGGTGGACGCGGTGGCGCCGGCGCCGGTGATTGCGGCGGGCGGGATCGGTGACGCCCGCGGCGTCGCCGCGGTGCTCGCCCTGGGCGCCCAGGCCGCGTGGGTCGGCACCCGGTTCCTGCTGGCCGAGGAGATGCCGATCCACGACGACTACCGGCGCCGGCTGATAGCCGCGGCCGAGACCGACGCGCAGCGGTACCCCAACCTGTACTCGGTCGGGTGGCCCGACTCTCCCCACCGTGCGCTGCGCAACTCGACCGCCGACGCGTGGGAGGCCGCCGGCCGCCCCCCGCTCGCGCAGCGGCCAGGAACGGGCGAGGTGATCGCGCACCTCGCCTCCGGCGAAGCCATCGTCCGGTACGAGGGAGCGCCGCCGATGGCCGGGACGACCGGTGACATCGAAGCGCTCTCGATGTGGGCCGGGCAGAGCGTCGCACTCGCCAGACAGCCCCAGCCAGCCGCCGTCATCGTGGCCGAACTCACCTCCCGCCTGTAACCCGGCCCGCAAGCGCAGCCCTTCCTGGGTTAGGCCGGGGACGGGTCCTGGCGGATCAGGTCGGCGGCGCGCTCGGCGGTGAGCATGACCGTGACCACCGGATTGACCGACGGGATGGTCGGGAACACCGACGCGTCGGCCACCCGCAGCCCGGTGACGCCGCGCACCCGCAGCGCCGGGTCCAGCACCGCGAGCCGGTCGCCGTCGGCGCCCATCCGGCAGGTGCCGCTGACGTGGTACACGGTCTGGTGGGTGGCCCGGGCCAGGGCCGAGATGTCGGCATCCGACGTCGCCTGCGGGCCCGGGAACACCTCGCGCACCAGCTGGGAGGCCATCGGCTCGGACTCGCCAATCCGCCGGGCCGCGCGCACCGCGGCGACCAGGACGGCCTCATCCGCGCCGGCCGGGTCGGTGAAGTACCGGTAGTCGATCGACGGCCGCTGGTCCGGGTCGGCGCTGGTGATCCAGACCCGGCCGCGGCTGCGCGGCTTGGCCACGTTCGGCGCGATCGCCATGTAGTGCGGCGGCATGGCCACGCCGTGCGCGACCACGTGGTCCACCCAGGCCTCGACCGGGAAGTGCATGGTGATGTCCGGGCGGGCCGCGTCCGGGCCCAGCCGCAGCAGCGCCCCGGCGTCCCAGCCGGTGGCGCAGACCGGCGGGGGCGGCGCCGCGACCTGCCACACCACGATGCCCTCGGCGTGGTCCATCAGGTTCTCGCCGACCCCCGGCAGGTCGGCGCGCACCCCTACGCCGGCGGCGGCCAGCACCGCGGCCGGGCCGATCCCGGACAGCTGCAGCAGGCGTGGCGAGTCGATGGCGCCCGCGCAGACCACCACCTCCCGGCGGGCACGGATCTCCGCACGAGCGCCCTGGCCGTCGCGGACCAGCACGCCGGTGGCCCGGTTGCCGCGGTCGAGCAGCACCCGCAGGGCCCGCGTCCGCACCAGCACCCGCAGGTTGGCCGGGCGGCGCTGGGCCGGATGCAGGTAGCAGATGGACGACGAGGACCGGGTGTTGGTCTCGGGCTGGTAGCCGATCTCGAAGAACCCGGTGCCCTCGATGATGTCGTCGCCGTTCCAGGCGGACCGCACGGGCAGCCCCAGCGCGGCGCTGGCCGACTGGATCACGCCCGCCACGAACGGGTTCTGGTCCTGCGGCGGCACCGGCGTGATCGGCGCCTGCAGCCGGCCGAAGTACGGGTGCACCGTGGCGGCGTCCCAGCCAGCGGCCCCGAGTTCAGTCCATTCCCGCAGGTCCGCCACCCGCGGCCGCCATGAGATCATGGTGTTGGCGGTGGAGCAGCCGCCCAGGATCCGCAGCCGGGCCTGCCGGATCCCGGAGTTGCCCCGCTCCTGGGGCACCGACCGGTAGTCCAGGTCGTACTCCCCTTCCAGCATCTCGGCCCAGCGCCGGATCGAGCGGGCCCGCGGCTCGTGCTCGTCGCTCGGGCCCCACTCGATGAGCCCGACCGAGACGGCCGGATCCTGCGCCAGCCGCGCCGCGACGATGCAGCCCGCCGTGCCACCCCCGACTACGAGGTAGTCGAACTCGGCCATCAACGCTCCCCTCCATCTTTTGCTTAACGGCTATTGCCGGGTACTGGCGTTAAGAAAAGGAAGCGGTCGTCCGGGGCTCAGGAGGGCGGGTAGGCGACCATCAGAACCCCGTGACAGTCCTGCTCGCCGGTGCGGTAGATGTGCGGGCCGTCGCCGCTGTACCGGGCGTAGTCGGCGGGGCCGAGGGTCAGCGGCCCGGCCGCCGGGCCGACCGTGATCGACCCCTCGTGCACCAGCACCCGCTCGACGACGCCGCTGCCGTGCGGGCTGCCGGGGTGCTCGGTGCCGGCCGGCAGGAACATGTCGAAGATCTCGACCAGGCCGCCGCGCTCGATCCGGTCCAGCAGCCGCAGGTCGAGCTGGCCGCCGGGGGTGGCGCCGCGTACCCGGGCGCCCTGCTGGGCCCGGACGACCACCGTGCTGGTCTCACGCCGGTCCTCGAGCAGGTCGCTGAACGGCACGCCGAGCGCGATGGCCAGCGACCAGAGCGTCTCGATGGTCGGGTTGCCGCGGCCCTGCTCCAGGTTGGCCAGCGTGGCTTTGGCCAGGTCAGCGCGGGTGGCGAGGGTGGCCAGCGACAGCCGCCTTGAGGTGCGGAGCCGGTGCAGGTTGGCCGCCAGGATGTCGCCGACGTCCGGGAAGGCCCGGTCCGCTGACTCACCGGCCATAGTCATCTGCCATGCCAACGAACTATACCAACGGTCTAATGAGATGTTACGCTGCGCCCGCCCCCAAGACCCACCACATGGGGAGGGATCCCAACCAGTGCTGCGAACCGGCAAGGACTACCTCGAGTCGATCCGCGACGGGCGGGAGGTGTGGATCGACGGGGAGCGGGTCACCGATGTGCCCAGCCACCCGGCGTTCGCGCCGATCGTCAAGCTGCGCGCCCGGATCTACGACATGGCTCACGAGGCCGGTACCCGTGACCTGCTGACCTACGCCGACGAGGAGTCGGGTGAGCAGTGCGCGACCACGTCGCGCCCGCCGCACACGCGGGAGGACTGGCGGGCCAAGCGGGCGGCGGTCGGCGCCATCCTCGATGACGCCGGCGGCGTCGTCACCCGGGTGGGCGACGAGACCGTCGGCGAGATGTGGTCGCTGCTCGACGGGCAGGACGTGCTGAACGAGATCGACCCGACGTTCTCGGCCAACATCGCCAGGCACGTTCGCCGGGCCCAGTTGCTCGACCCGTTCCACGTCTCGGCCAACACCGACCCCAAGGGAAACCGCGCGCTGCGCCCCCAGGACCAGGACCCGGACGTGCTGCTGCACGTGGCCGGGGAGACCGACAACGGCATCGTCGTGCGCGGGGCCAAGTTCGAGACCGCGGCGGCCTACGCCAACCAGGCGTTCTGCAAGCCCACCATCGGCGACTGGAACAACGAGGTGCTCAGCGACTACGCCGTCGGGTTCCTGGCCGACATGGGCGCCCCGGGCATCCGGCACATCTGCCGGTCCGCGTTCCGGGGCCAGGACGCCGCCGACGACTACCCGCTGACCAGCCGGTACGACGAGATCGACACCATGATCGTTTTTGACGACGTGGAGATCCCCTGGGAGAACGTGTTCTTCTACCGGCACACCAAGGCGGCCGCGTTCATCCGCGCCACCCTGCACCGGTACAGCATCTTCCCCTACGTGCAGCGTTACGCCCGGTTCGCCGACTTCCTGCTGGGCGTGGCGTACGCCAGCGCCCGGTCCACCGGGGTGACCATGCACCAGGCGGTGCGGGAGAAGATCGCCCAGGTGGCCTGCTACCGCGAGGGCATCAACGCCCACCTCACCGCGGCCATCGAGCTGGCCGAGCCCAGCCCGGCCGGGCTGCTGATGCCCAATCAGCCGATGATGTACGCGGGCCGGGTGTTCGCCTCGACCCAGCTGCCGGCGGTCATGCACACCGTCCGCGACCTGTGCGGATGCCAGGTCAGCCTGATGCCGAGCAAGGAGATGTTCGACACCCCCGGCGCCGGCGACTGGCTGCGCAAGTACTTCACCATCGGGGAGATCCCGGCCGAGGAGCGGCGCAAGCTGTTCGCGCTGGCCCGCGACCTGCTCAACTCGGACTACGCCGGGCACCGGCTGACGTTCCAGCTGTTCGCCCAGTCGCCGCCGTTCTCGCACCTGCTGGCGGTGTACAACAACTACGACTTCAGCGGCCCGCTGGACGTGGTGGCCAGGTACTCCGCGGTGGCGGATGCGGTGCGGAAATGAACGAGCCGATCGTGGCCGGCGGGCACCTACGGATCCGGCCGTTCAACACCGCCGACAGCTACCCCGAGCAGCGGCTGGACAACGACCTGTGCCAGGCCGTGGTGGCCGGTAATACCGTCTACCTGCGCGGCCAGGTGCCTCAGGATCTCGGCACCGGGGCCAGCGTGCACGTCGGGGACCCGGCCGCGCAGGCCGAAACGGTCATGGCCAACGTCAGGACGCTGCTGGCCGAGGCGGGCGCGGACATCGGGCACGTGGTGAGCTGCACCGTCTACCTCACCGACATCCGGCACCGCGAGCCGGTGTACCGGGTGCTCGGCCGGCGCCTCAAGGGCGTCTACCCGGTGTTCACCGGCCTGGTCGTGTCGGCGCTGGCCCGGCCCGAGTGGCTGGTCGAGGTCACCGTGGTGGCGGTGAAACCATGACCTTCTCCCTGGTGGGCCGGTGCGAGCGGACCGGCGCGGTCGGCGCGGTCATCGCGTCGGCCAGCATGGCCGTGGCCGCGCGATGCGCGGCCGTCCGGGCCGGCGCGGGCGCGGTATGCAGCCAGAGCACCACCGACCCACGGCTGCGCGGGGCCCTGCTGGACGCGATGGCGGGCAGCGGCGCCGCCGGTGACGCGCTCGCGGCCCTGGCCGGGCGGACCACCGACATGGCCTGGCGCCAGGTCGCCGCCGTCGACGCCCAGGGCGGTTCGGCCGCCTACACCGGCGGCCTGGCGCTGGGCCGGGCGGCCGACGTCCACGCCCCGGGCGCGGCCGCCGCGGGCAACCAGCTGGCCCGCCCGGACGTGCCCGCGGCCATGCTGGCCGCGTTCCAGGACGCGGCCCGCGAGGGCCTGGGTGACCGGCTCATCGCCGCGGTGCGGGCCGGGCTGGCGGCCGGCGGCGAGGTCACCCCGGTTCGTTCGGCCGGGCTGCTCATCGCCGGCTCGGTGCCCTGGCCGGTGACCGACCTGCGGGTGGACTGGCATGACGACCCGGTTGCGGAACTCGCCCAGCTGTGGCAGCTCTGGCAGCCGCAGGCGGAGTCCTACGTGCGGCGCGCGCTGCGCCCGGACGAGGTGACCGCCTTATGCGCGGCCTGGCCCGGTGAGCGGGTACCTGCGGGTCGGCATCGCCCAGTGGACCCCCACGCCGGAACCCGGCGTCAACCTGGGCACGGCCGAGGCGGCCGTGATCGAGCTGGGCCGGCGCGGCTGCCGGCTGGCGGTGCTGCCCGAACTGTGGCTGTGCGGCTACCGCACCGCCACGCTCGGCGCCGACGCGCGGGCGGCCGCCGAGCCGCTCGACGGATCGGTCCAGCGGCGCCTGGCCGCCGCGGCCCGTACGGCCGGCCTGACCGTATGCGCGGGCAGCTTCCCCGAACTGGACGGCGGGCAGCTGTTCAACACCGCCGTGATCTACGGACCGGACGGCGGGCTGCTGCTGCGGCACCGCAAAGCCTGCCTGTACGGATCCGAGCCCGCCGTGTTCCAGCCCGGCCGCGCCGTCACGGCCGGCGACATCGGCGGCGGCCTCGGCCGGGCCGGCCTGTGCATCTGCTTCGACGGCGACTTCCCGGAGACGGCCCGCTCGCTGCGCCAGGCCGGCGCCGGGCTGGTGCTGCACCCGTCCGCGTACGAAGCGGCCGCGGAGAACTGGTGGGACACCATCTACCCGGCCCAGGCGCTGTGCAACGGCCAGTGGTGGATCTCCGCCAACCAGCATGGCGGCACCGGCGCCGACCGGATGCTCGGCGGCAGCCGGGTCATCGCCCCCGACGGCCGGGTCGTCGCCGCCGCGCCGCGGCACCGCGACCTGGTGCGCACCCCCGAACTGCTCGTCGCCGACCTCGCCATCGACGACGAACTAGCCACCGCTGCTGCCGCGAGCAGCCCGCTGTGGTCCCCACCCCCCGGAGTACGGAGGAACCAGGATGAGTCAAGACTCGGCCGCTGAGCACGCGGCGGCGCTGGAGCGCCACACCATCGACATCATCCCGCTGACCGAACGGCACGGGAAGCCACGTGACCTGTTCACGATCTGGTTCAGCTCCAACATCATGCCGCTGACGTTCGTGACCGGCGCACTGGCCTCGGCGGTGTTCGGCCTCAGCTTCGTGTGGGCCCTGGTCGCCATCGTGCTCGGCAACGTCGTCGGCGCGCTGTTCATGGCGCTGCACTCGGCCCAGGGACCGCACCTCGGTGTGCCGCAGATGATCCAGAGCCGGGCCCAGTTCGGCTACTTCGGCGCGCTGCTGGTCGTGCTCGTCGCGGTGGCCATGTACGTCGGCTTCTTCGCCTCCAACCTGGTGCTCGGCGGCCAGTCCCTGAACCAGCTGGCCAGCGGCATCAGCGTCGATACCGGCATCGTCATCTGCGGCGTCGTCAGCCTGGTGATCACGATTTTCGGCTACGACATGATCCACAAGGTGAACCGGTGGGCCGTCGTCCTGTTCGGCGGCGTGATGATCCTCAGCCTGATTTTCATCGTCGGGGTGCACGGCCTGCCCTCGGACTTCCTGTCCACCGGCCACTTCACCGCGGGCGGCTTCCTGTCCTCGGTGTCGCTCGGCGTGCTGTGGCAGATCGCCTACGCGCCCTACGTCTCGGACTACTCCCGCTACATGCCGCCCAACAACGCGGCCGGCTCCACGTTCTGGAATTCCTACTGGGGCACCGTGCTCGGCAGCGTCCTGCCCATGATCCTCGGGGCCCTGGTCGGCGCGGCCTCCACCAACCCCGACCAGATCGCCGCGCTGAAGACGCTCAGCGGCGGCGTCGGCTGGCTGGTCATGCTGGTCTTCGCCCTCGGGATCATGGACACCAATGCGATCAACCTGTACGGCGGGGTGCTGTGCTCCATCACCACCGGCCAGACGTTCGCCCAGCGCTGGCTGCCCGGCGCCCGGGTGCGGGCCGTCCTGTCCGTCGTGATCGTGGGTGTGTCCCTGGTCCTGGCCATCGGCCTGCAGGCGAACTTCCTGACCAACTACACCAACTTCATCCTGCTGCTGCTATACGTGCTCATTCCCTGGACCGCGATCAACCTGGTGGACTACTACCTGATCCGGCACGGCAACTATGACGTCCAGGCGTTCTTCGACCCCAGCGGCGGGCCGTACGGGCGGATCGGCTGGGTCGGGGTCAGCGCGTACCTGATCGGCATCCTGGTCGAGATCCCGTTCATGTCCACCACCCTGTACACCGGCCCGGCGGCCAAGGCGATGAACGGAACCGACCTGTCGTGGCTCGTCGGCCTGGTCGTCACGGTGCCGCTGTACTACCTGCTCGCCGTCCGCTTCGTCGCGCGCCGGCCAGCACCCACCGCCGCCGTCACCAACCTGACCGCCAGCTAGCGCCCGCCGCTGCGGCCCGGGCGTGCCCGGTGCGCTGGGCGCGGCGCCAGCCTGACCCGCTGGCGCCGCGTCCAGCGATGTACCGGTGTCATCCTCGGGACCGATGCGCCGGCCAGATGCGCTGGTTACCGTCGTTGCGTGACTGCGGATCGTGCGGCCGGGGACTCCGGGGTGCTGGCCAGGCGCTGGATTACCGCTGGGGCCGCGGAGAGCCAGTGGCTGGTGACCGTGGTGCTCGCCGCCGCCGCCGGGGCCCTCGTGTTCACGGTGGTGGCCGGGCCAGGTGGGCGGGCCGCCGGGGGGCAGCTCATCGTGCGGCTGCTGGCCTGCGTCCCGGTCATTGCGCTGCGGCGCTGGCCGCTGCCGGTGCTCGGGGTGGTGACCACCGCGGCCGTGGTGGTCACAGCCACCGGGCACGTCTGGCTGCCAGCCGGCGTCCTGCTCGGGCTGGCCCTGTACTTCTCCGCCGTGGGCCAGCCCAGGCCCCGATCGATAGCGCTCGCCCTGGCCGCCGCGGCGGGCATCGGCGTGGGCGTGGTGTACTCGGCGTTCACGGTCAGGGCCGCGCAGCCCGGGGCCGAGGCGACCGGGGTCTTCGTGCCGCTGGCGGCCGCGTGGTTCATCGCCGACGGCGTCACGGCGCGCCGGCGCTACCAGGCCGGGCTGGCCACGCAGGCGGAGCGGGAGCGGGCCGCCGAGGTCCGGGAGGAGCGGGTGCGCATCGCCCGCGAGATGCACGACGTGGTGGCGCACGCCCTCGCGGTGATCACGGTCCAGGCGGGGGTGGGCAGGTGCCTGGCGGGCCAGCGCCCGGACGAGGCCAGCGCGGCGCTCGGATCGATCGAGGCGATCAGCCGGACGGCCCAGGACGAGCTGCGCGTCGTGCTCGGGCTGCTGCGCGACGGGGAGGGCGGGGCCGAGCCGCTGGCGCCGGCGCCGCGGCTCATCGACATCAAGGACCTGGCCGACACGGTGCGGGCCTCCGGCATCCCGGTGGACCTGCGGATGGAGGGAACCGGCCGCCAGCTCTCCCCCTCACTCGAACTGTCGGTCTATCGCGTCGTGCAGGAGGCGCTGACCAACGTCGTGAAGCACGCGCCCGGCGCCCGGGCCGTGGCTGAGCTGACCGTATCGGCCGGGAAGATCCGCCTCGATGTCCGCGACGACGGCGGGACGGGCCGCGGGCCTGGCGGCGGGGCGCTTGAGGCGGGCTGGGCCGCGGGTCATGGGATCACCGGGATGCGGGAACGGGTCGGCGCGTTCGGCGGGTGGCTGGTGGCCGGGCCGGTGGCAGGCGGCGGCTTCCAGGTGACGGCCGAGATCCCGGCCGGGATCCCAGCCGACGGTGCAGCCGAGGGTGCGGTCGAGAGTGCGGTCGAGAGTGCGGCGAGTTGATCAAGGTACTCGTCGTCGATGACGAGGCGCTGCTGCGCTCCGCGTTCTCCTCGCTGATCGGGGCGCAGGAGGACCTGGAGGTCGTCGGCCAGGCGGCCAGCGGCCAGCAGGCGGTCGAGCTCGCGGCCAGCCTGGCCCCGGACGTCGTGGTGATGGACGTCCGGATGCCGGTCATGGACGGGATCGAGGCGACCAGGCGGATCACCGGTGACCCTTCCGGGGCCCGGGTGCTGATCCTCACCACCTTCGACCTGGATCAGTACGTGTTCGAGGCGCTGCGGGCCGGGGCGAGCGGCTTCGCGCTGAAGAGCCGGCCGCCCGAGGAACTGCTGAGCGGCATCCGCACGGTCGCGGCGGGCGAGGCGCTGCTCGCGCCGAGCGTGACCCGGCGGCTGATCGCGCACTTCAGCGACCGCACCCGGGCGGCGGCCCGGACGCCGTGGGGCCTGGACCAGCTCACCGAGCGCGAGCGGGAGGTGCTGGTGCTGGTCGCCCGCGGCCTGTCCAACGCCGAACTGGCCGCGACGCTGCACGTGACGCTGCCCACGGCCAAGACGCACGTGAGCCGGCTCCTGACCAAGCTGGGCGCCCGCGACCGGACCCAGCTCGCCATCCTGGCGTACGAATCGGGCATCGTCCCCCGCTGAGCCCGCTGGGTCCCGTCAGTCTGCGGGATGACGGCGGACTGTGCTGCTCGCGCACGATGACGCCGGGCGGCCGGCTGGTCACGATGGTCTGCCATGAATGTCATAGCTGGTGCCGCGCCCCTGGGCGGAGGGGGCTTTCACAACGTCGGGGAGATCCTGGTCGTGCTCCTGCTGCTCGGCGGGCTCGGTTTCGCCGCGACGCGCCGCCGCCGCGGCCGGCCCGCCGAGCGCGACGATGAGTGGATCCGGCCAGAACCGCCGCCCCCGTTGCCCGAGACGCCCGATGGCACGGCTGACAGGCCGGCCCGCAGGCCCCACGCCGTCGCCTTGGCCGAGCGCCCGGCCGGCGGATGGGCGGTCGAAACCCACGGCCTGGACAAGCGGTTCGGGGCCAACGTGGCGGTGGACGGCGTGGAGCTGTGCGTCCCGCGCGGGGCCACGTTCGGCTATCTGGGGCCGAACGGCGCGGGCAAGCCCGTAACGGAACTGTGACGTTCCCTCAGCCTGCCGACCATGAGCGGTTGGCAGCTCAAGTATGCAGCGTGCTGCCTGGAGCGGCCGACTGGCTGGATCGCCGCCACTGACCACCCGATGACGCTGGGCTACTTTGGCCGATGATGCCGGCGGCCCTGTTCTCTCGCTGCTGGGCTAGGAGGCAGCGATGAGACGGGCCACCTTGATCACGATGGCGGTTGCGGCCAGGAGGAGGTAGGCGCGCAGGGTCACCAGTGCGATGGTCCGGGCGGGTGATCGCAGCGGTGCGGGCAGTGTCTCGATCGGGGGCATTGTCCAGATCGGCTTGCCGGGGACGTTGCCGTCTGGTGTGGCCGTGGTGTCGTGGCGAGGCAGCCGGAGGCCGAACAGCATGCCGAGAGCCCCTGCGGCTGTGACCAGGGTGGTGGTCAGGAGCCCGCCGGCCTGTGCGTGTGGGAACAGGGTGGAGATGGTGAGCAGGCCGGAAAGGATCAGGAGGACTGCCACGACTGAGGCGGCGATGGCGTTCAGCCATTGGGAGTTGACCCACGGTCCCAGGACGGCGCGGTCGTTGCATAGTAGGAGCAGGAACACCAGGGCGCTGGGGAGCAGCACGCCGGCCAGTGCCTGGACTCCGGTGGTGACGATGCCGAGTGGGGCTTTGGGGATGAGGACGATCGTTGCTGCGAGTACGACCAGCGCCGCGTAGCTGCCGTGGAATTTTGGGGCGTCGCGCCAGGTGCGGTGCAGGGAATGCTTGGTGCCGGTCACGTCACCGATGGCATACGACGATGAGAGCGTCACCGCGGCGGCGCCGAGCAGCGAGCCGTTGAGCAAGGCCATTGCGAACAGCGCCCCGGCCCACGGGCCGGCCCGGTCCCGCAGTTCACTGGCGACCGTGCTGGCATCGGTGAAGGCGCCGTGCAGCGGCGTCGCGGAGAAGGCCAGCGCGCAGGTGACCAGGATGGCTACCGCGCCCAGGGCGAACAGGAGCGTGCCGGCCACGGTGTCGGCCCGCTCGTAGGGGAGCCACCGGGCGGTGATTCGTTTGTCGACGACGTTGGACTGCTGGAAGAACAATTGCCAGGGCGCCACGGTCGTGCCGGCGAGGGCGACGACCATAAGGACGGTGCTTCCTGGTACCCGGTGGCCGAGCGGGGCGACGGCGGGTATGGGGCGGACGGAGTGGTGGACGAGCACCAGCAGTGGCACCGCGATGAAGCTGGCTGCCACGAGGAGGTACATGGCGCGCTCCCACCGGCGGAAACGGCCTGCTATGGGGAACGCGATCAAGGCCAGCGCGGCGAGGGGAACGGATATATAGCGGGTCACCCCGAAGTACCCGAGGCTCAGCGCGACCCCGATGAACTCGGTGACGATGACGAGGAAGTTGAGGATCAGCAGGTCACCGAGGGCGAAGGCGCCCCATCTGCGGCCGAACCGCTCGTAGATCAGCCGCGCGTGCCCGGCGCCGGTCACCGCTCCCAGGCGGCCGACCATCTCCTGGTTGACCAGCAGCACGCCGGCCATCACGACAAGGAGCCACAGGAAACGGAGCCCGTAGTCCTGGCCCGCTTGTGCGTAGGTCGCGATTCCGCCGGCATCGTTGTCCGCGGCCAGGACGATCACGCCGGGGCCCATGATCGCCAGGAACGCCGCTACCCGGCGGCGGTAGCGGCGCCGCGGACCGGTGTCGGCGGACCGAACCCGGCCCAGGGCACCGACGATGTCACCGCGGTGGGCCCGGTCGAGCAGTGAGCGCCGGTCCGCCGGCGGCGAGAACCAGGCCTGCGTGACCTCGGGCGCGCCGTCGATCGTATTCCGCTGGCTCATCGGTCTCACGACGCCGAGCTGGCGTCCTCATCGGCGGCCGTCACTGCCTGGCCCTGTTCCCCGACGTGGCGCAGCCCTGCCTGCAGGAGGGCGATGACGTGCTCGTCGTGCAGGGCATAGACCCGCTGGCGCCCGACCCGTTCGGCCCGTACCAGGGCATGGTCACGCAGGACCCGCAGCTGGTGCGAGACCGACGACTGCTCCATGCCAAGCAGGCTGG
>Ga0335085_10008507_pt1 | contig 15640 bp, 14 predicted proteins | sample Lox_Sample_45_FD_206712 | JGI IMG/M metagenome (GOLD analysis project Ga0335085, IMG submission 206712) | Soil microbial communities from Loxahatchee National Wildlife Refuge, Florida, United States - Lox_Sample_4.5 | ecosystem: Environmental > Terrestrial > Soil > Wetlands | place: USA...
AGGCGGAGAGCGGGGCCGGCTGTCGCTCGCGCGAATCGTCTTCGGCGGCGCGAACCTCCTCCTCCTCGACGAACCGACGAATCACCTCGACCTCGACGCGCGGGAACGGCTGGAGGAGGCCCTGTCGGAGTTCGAGGGGGCCATCGTCTTCGTGTCGCACGACCGCTGGTTCGTCGACCGGATTGCCACGCGCGTCCTCGAGATCGGAGGTTCCCCCGGGGCGCGGACGATGGAAGACTTCGAGGGCAACTACAGCGAGTTGACGCGCCGCAAGAGAGACGAAGATTCTGATATGCGGCGGCTGCAGATGCAGCCGCCGATGGATGGAAACGTGCGCTCGGTCGGTCGGAGTCAAGGGCGCGCTTCGCGTGCCGCAGAGCGGTCCGGGACCCTTGACACCGGCCGACCGAGGGCTAAGCGCCCGGTCCGTGCCGCAGAAAGGCGGCGCCAGAAAGACGTCGCCCGGCTCGAGGCGCTTGAATCGGAGATCACGGGGCTCGAGAAGGAGATTTCTTCCCTTGAAGAATCCTTTTCGGATCCTTCCGTCAGCCGAGATGGTGACAGGGTTCGCTCGATCCGGTCGGAGATCGAAAGCAGAAAGAGAACGGTTTCGGAGAAGATGGCCGAATGGGAGGCGCTGCTTCGGAAGCTCCAGGAAGAGGAGTCGCCGGTCCGATGAGCGATGCCGTCTCCGCCACCGCCTCGATCCTCGCCGTCGGGAGCGAGCTCCTGGGGACGACCCGTCTCGACACGAACTCGCTCTTCCTGACGGGGGAGCTCGAGTCGATGGGGGTACGGGTCGTCCGCAAGGCCTGCGTCGGGGACGAGTGGGAGGAGCTTGCGGCCGAGCTGCGCCTGGCGCTCGACCGCGCGCCGCTTCTCGTCGTCTCGGGAGGTCTCGGCCCGACGGCCGACGACCGGACGAAAGAGGTCCTCGCCGCGATCCTGAAACGCCCGCTCGTTCGCGACGAAGAGATTCTCTCCCGCCTCAAGGAGCGCTTCCGCCGCCGCGGGTTCGAGATGCCGAAGGTGAACGAGAAGCAGGCCGACGTCATCGAGGGCGCCGTCGTCCTCCAGAACACTCGAGGCTCGGCTCCGGGGTTTCTCGTCGAGGCTCCCGGCCGCACGGTGGTTCTTCTGCCGGGCGTCCCGGCCGAGATGAAGGAGATGTGGACGGCGGAAGCCGCGCCGCTGCTCACCCGCGTCTACGGGACCGCGGGCGTCCACCGCCGCGTCTTGAAGGTGGGAGGCCTCCCGGAGAGCGTCGTGGAGGAGCGGGTGAAGCCGGTCTACGCCGCACACCCCGACAGACCGGTCACGATCCTCGCGAACGCCGGCGAGGTGCAGCTCCACTTCGCGGCGCGCGGCGCGCCGGAGGAGGCGACCCGGGTGCTCGACCGGATCGAAGGGGACTTCCGGCGGGTTCTCGGCGAGGAGGTCTTCGGTCGCGACGAAGAGACGCTGGAAGGGGTCGTGGGGGACCTCCTCAGGACGCACGGACAGACGCTCGGCCTCGCCGAATCGTGTACGGGCGGGCTCCTGGCCGGCCGCCTGTCCGACGTACCCGGCTCCTCGGACTACCTTCTCGGCTCGGCCGTGACCTACGCGAACCCCGCCAAGATCGAGCTCGTGGGGGTTCTCGCCGAGACGCTCGAGCGCTTCGGGGCGGTGTCGGAGGAGACGGCGCGGGAGATGGCGATCGGAGCGCGGCGTCGTTTCGGAGCGACCGTCGGCCTCTCGGTGACGGGGATCGCCGGGCCGGGGGGCGGCACGCCGGACAAGCCGGTCGGCACCGTCCACATCGCCCTCGACGCGGAAAGCGGAATCCGCCGTCACCAGCGCTTCCAGTTCCCGGGGAACCGCACGCTCGTCCGCCGCTGGACCACGACGGCCGCCCTCGTCATGATCCGTCGGCACCTGATGGGATCGCGGGAGGGTGAACGGACGTGAGCGGACTCTGGCGCGAGGAGACGGCGCTCGTCCTCTCCTATCTCGTCGGCTCGTTGACTTTCGCGACGATCCTCGTCCGGCTGACCCGCGGCATCGACATCCGGACGATCGGTTCGGGCAACGCGGGGGGAACGAACGTCCTCCGGACGGCCGGAAAAGGCCTGGCGCTCGTCGTGGCCCTCCTCGACATCCTGAAGGGCGTCGTCGCGGTCCTCCTGATGAGATCGGTCACGTACGACCCGCGCTGGCTCGGCGCGGCCGCGGTGGCGGCGGTCCTCGGACACGTCTTCCCGGTCTTCTTCGGCTTTCGCGGCGGCAAGGGGGTCGCCACCGCCGTCGGCGCGTTCGCCGTCCTGTCTCCCGCGTCCGTTCTCGTCATCGTGGCGGTCTTCGTCCTCGTGGTGGCCGCCACGCGGTACGTCTCTCTCGGCTCCGTGACCGCGGCCTGCCTCCTTCCGGTCACGATGGGGTACGTCTTCCACGCTCCGGAAGGGGCGGTCGTCGCCGCCGTCGCCGCCGCCCTCCTCCTCGTCTTTTCGCATCGGGCGAACATCGGCCGGCTCCTTTCGGGGACGGAGCGCCGGCTCGGAAGGGAGGACGAATGACGAAGGTGGCGATCGTGGGCGCGGGGGCGTGGGGCACGGCCTTCGCGATGCATGCCGCCGGGGCGGGGCTCGACGTGGGTCTCCTCGGCAGCGGGCGCGATGCCGTCGAGACGCTGGCGGCGACGCGCCGGCACCCGGCTCTCGCCGGGGCTCCGGCGGTCCCCGAGGGCGTCTCGGTCACGGCCGACGCGGGCGCGGCGTTCGACGGCGCCGCGGCCGTCCTTTGGGCGGTTTCGGTCCAGGGGACCGCCGATGAAGCCGGGCGTCTTCGCGAATTCCTCCCGGCCTCCGTCCCGCTCGTGGCGATGTCGAAGGGGCTGGAGATCGGGTCGAAACGGCGGACGACGCAGATCCTCGGCGACGTCCTCACCCGGACTTCGGGGCTCGCCGTCCTGTCCGGGCCGACCTTCGCCGCCGAGGTGGCGCAGGGTCTTCCGGCGGCGGCGGTGGTCGCCAGCTCCGATCCGGAGATCTCCCTGTCGGTGCAGGGGCTCCTCTCCTCGCCCACGTTCCGGCTCTACGGCTCGTCCGACGTGGTCGGCGTGGAGATCGCGGGCGCCGCGAAGAACGTCATCGCCATCGCCGCCGGGATCGTGGACGGGCTGAAACTGGGGCACAACACGCGGGCGGCTCTCCTGACGCGCGCGCTCGCCGAGATCCGGCGCCTCGGGACGACGCTCGGCGGCCTGCCCGACACGTTCGCCGGCCTCGCCGGCGTGGGAGACCTCCTCCTCACGGCCACGGGCGACCTGTCGCGAAACCGGCGCGTCGGCCTCGCACTCGCCGCCGGCCGGACCGTCGCCGAGGCGCTCGCGTCGCTCGGGGGCGAGGTGGCCGAAGGGGTCGCGACGGCGGCCGTTCTCGTGGAGCTGGCCCGCTCGGTGAACGTCGAGATGCCGATCGCCGAGAGCGTCGGGGAGATCCTCTCGGGACAGGTTTCCCCGAAGGACGCGCTTCGCGCCCTGATGACGCGGCGGCTGAAGCAGGAGAACGTCTGACCCGGGCCGCCCGGGCAGAATATCCCCCCTCCATGGAACGTCCCTATCAGCGTGTCGCCAGCATCTGGGTCCCGCCGGGGCTCTCGCTGTCGTACGCGCGCGTCGACGCGCCCGGAGACGAGCCCGCTCCGGAGGCGGGGACGCTGGACGTGGCCGTCCTCGACATGCACCATGGCTACCCGAATCTCGGCCACCAGTCGATCGTCGAGACGATCCTGAACATCGCGCACCAGGAGCGGCTCGAGCGCGGCGGGGGCGTCCCGGGCGTCCGCGTGATCAGCTACGACGTTCGCGGTCGCGGCGCGGTGCCCCGCTCCGCCGCCTCCCGCTTCGCCCTGGTCGTCGGCTCGGGCGGCCCGGGGGCCCTCGACCCCCGGCAGAACGACGGACGGTCGCCCGGCTCGCAGGGGATCCTGGAAGACCCCTCCTGGGAGGGGCCGCTCTTCCGCTTCTTCGACGACGTCTTCTCGACGCCGGCGACGGCACTGTTCGCCATCTGCCACTCCTTCGGCGTCCTCGTCCGCTGGGCGGGGATCGCCGAGGCGTTCCTCCGGAGCGAGCTGAAAGGGGGAAAGAGCCAGGGCGTCGTCGGAAACGTCCTGACGACGGACGCCCGTGACCATCCCTTCTTCTCCGGCTTCTGGAACGACAACGGCGGGCCGGACATCAAGGTGCTCGACAGCCGCCTCTACGACCTGGTCCCGACGGGTCGGCCGGGAACGCACTTCCTCGCCTTCGAGGCGCCGGGGCCGACCGGCCTCACGGACGCCGTGACGATGTGCGAGTTCGTCCGCCGTGCGGACGGCGTTCTGCCGCGGATCTGGGGCGTCAACTGCCACCCCGAGATCGGCGACAAGGGGCTCCAGCGCGAGCGCCTCGACCGGATGGCCGAGCGGGGCGAGGTGACGGAGGAGTGGATCCGCGAGCGCCGCAGCGCCCTCGCCGCGTGGGACGAGTCCGCCCACCACGAGCACTCCCTCCAGCGCACCTCGGCCTGGACCTTCGAGATGCCGGTCCGATCCCACCTCGGTCGCGCGCTGGACGAGCGGACGTAAGAACCGGCCCAGGGAGTGCGGGCCGCGACGCTCCCGGCCGTCTACCCGCGGAGATTCTGGGCGATGCCCTTTAGCGATTCGTGCTTCATGTTGGCCAGGTTAGTCAGGACGGTGGTCAGGTTACCGCTTCCGCCCGATACGGATGCGAGCGCGTCGTTCGTCAGCTCGACCGCCTTCGTGACTTCCGGGATCGCCCTGGTGTCCTCCGGAGCCCCCGGGTCCGACTTCTCCTTCTCGCCGTTCATATTGAGCCTCCGTCTCAAAAACTAGGGCTCGAATGCCGGGAAATCAAGGGAGAAGCCCTTCCGTCAAGGGGTATCGTGAGGACGGTCACGGGACCGGCGGCCCGGGCGTGACGGCGAAGGAGCTGGAGGCGGTTGGGAAGTTTCTTTTCGAAAGGTGGATGCCGGCCGGACCGCGGACCGTCCGCGTCGCCCGGGGGCGGCCGGTGAAGGCGCTCCTCGTCTCGGTCGAAACGGAGCGACTCGGCATGACCGTCCTGCCGCTGGGGCTCGGCATGGTGGCGGCAGCGGCCCGGCGGGCCGGCCACGACGTCGAACTCCTGAACGTCCCGGCCGGCGCCATCCCGGCCGAGTCCGTGACGGAGGCGGTGACGCGGTTCCGGCCGGACGTCGTCGGCTTCTCCGTCCGGAACGTCGACGACCAGAACATGCAGAGTCCGCGGTTCCTTCTCCCGCTCGTCGCGGAGGCGGTGGCCGCGTGCCGGGTCCAAACGGACGCTCCGGTCGTCGTCGGTGGAGCCGGGTACAGCATCTTTCCGCGGCAGACCCTCGCATACCTCGGAGCCGACCTCGGCGTTCGCGGCGAGGGCGAGGCGGCGTTCCCGGAGATACTTCGCCGGCTCGAGGCGGGAGACGACGTCGCCGGCCTTCCCGGCGTGGACGTGGCGGGACGCGCGGCCGGCCCGCCGCCGGCCCCGACCCGGAACCTCGATCTTCTCCCGTTTCCCGACGAGACGACTTGGCGATCGGTTGATCCCGGCGATCCGGAGCTGCTCCTTCCCGTCCAGAGCCGGCGGGGCTGTCCGCTCGACTGCTCCTACTGCTCGACGGCGAGCATCGAGGGGCGCCCCATCCGCTTTCGCTCGCCGGCCGCAGTCGCCACCCACCTGGCCCGGCTCTGCGAGGCCGGCTTCTTCCGGTTCTATTTCGTCGACAACGTCTTCAACCTGCCGCCCGGTTACAGCCTGTCGCTCTGCCGGGAGATCGCGGCTCTCCGCCTGCCGATCAGGTGGCGCTGCATCCTCTACCCCTATGCGCTGGACGGTGAGCTGGCCGACGCGATGGCGGAAGCCGGCTGCACGGAGGCGAGCCTTGGCTTCGAGAGCGGGAGCGTGGCGGTTCTCGTGGCGATGAACAAGCGCTTTCGGCCCGGCGACGTCCGGACCGTCTCGGAGGCGCTCGCCCGCCGCGGCATCCGCCGGAACGGGTTCCTTCTCCTCGGCGGCCCCGGCGAGACGCGGGAGACGATCGAGGAGAGCCTCGCGTTCGCCGACTCGCTCCGGCTGGAGAGCCTCAAGATCACCGCCGGAATCCGGGTCTATCCGGGAACGCCTCTCGCGGCGCAGGCGGTGGCCGACGGCCTGATCTCTCCCGGCGACGACCTCCTCTACCCGCGCTTCTATCTCGCCCCGGGCGTCCGCGAGGAGCTCTCGCGCCTTCTGGCGGGACGGCCGGGCTGATTGAGGCCGGCGGCGGCCTCAGAGCTTCCCGTGCAGGTCGCAGTGGTCGCCGTGGGGATGGTGGAGGGACCCTCCCACGGCGAAGTCGGTGTGGTCGCCGTGGGGGACCGGTTCGTGCCCGCATCCGGCCGCGTGCCGGTCGTTGCACTCCACCGGGGCGCAGGCGCCGGGGCGGCTCCGGTTCACGTCGAGGCGGTGCTCGTCCGCGTGCCCCTCGTGGGGGGCGTGGAGATGTCCGTCGTGCAGGTAGTCCGCATGGTCGCGATGGCGGACCTCCCGGTGCCCGCAGCCGGGGCCGTGCCGGTGCCCGTGATCGTCGTGCTCGGTGCAGGTCATCGTCGGACGGAGCGAATCGTCTCCCTTCAAGGAAACGGCGTCAACCCTCTCCGGCGGAGCTGATTCTGAGCGCCACGGCGAAGACGGTTGCGCTTGGGGAAACCGGGGCCGACCCCCGACAATGGGGGTGATGCCCCGCCTGGCGGCTTTCCTCACTCTCCTCGCGCTCGGCGCCTGCTCTTCTGAAGCGCCGGCGCCGCAGCGGCCCGTGGCCGCCGCCACGATCCCGCCGCTCGCGGACCTCGTAGCCCGGGTGGCGGGCCCGGGCTGGGACGTCCGGACGCTCGTTCCCGCGGGCACGTCGCCCCACGTCTTCGAACCGACGCCGAGGGAAGTCCGCCTCGTCGCGCCGGCGCGCCTCGTGGTGACGGTCGGAGCCGGGTACGACGCCTGGGCGGCGAAGCTGGCGGCGGCCTGCGCCTCGCAGGCGCGGCTTTTCGACGCCGGCCGGGCGGCGGGGATCGAGGCGGCCGAGGGGGGCGAGATCCACGGAGGGCACGCGCACGGCGATCTCGGCCACGACCCGCACTGGTGGCTCTCGCCGCCCCTCGCGGCGAAGGCCCTTCCGTCGCTTGCCGACGAGCTCTCCGCGCTCGATCCGGACGGCGCGGCCGGGTACCGGGAGCGCGCGGCGGCGCTGGCCGCCTCGCTGCAGCGTCTCGACGCGGAGCTCGCGGAGACACTCCGACCCGTGGCCGGATCGTCCATCGTCACGGCGCACGCGGCCTGGGGCTACTTCGCGGACCGTTATGGCCTCAAGCCGGCGGCCGCCATCGAGCCCGCTCCGGGGCGGGAGCCGACGCCGCGGGAGATCCTGGATCTGATCCTCGTGGCGCGCCGCCAGGGTATCGGGACTCTCTTCACGGAGCCGCAGTTCCCGGAGGACGCGGCGCGCGTCGTGGCGGGCGAGGCCGGGCTCCGGCTCGCGACCGTCGATCCGATCGGGGGCCTTCCGGGGTGCGCCCGGTACGACGAGCTCCTCCGCTTCAATGCCCGCGCCTTCCGCGAAGGGCTGGGGGGCCTGTGAGCGTCGGAATCCGCTTCGAGGGAATCGGGGCCTCGCTCGGGGGACGGCGGATTCTGGAGAAGGTCTCGTTCACCGTGCCTCCCGGCGTCCGGACCGCCCTGGTCGGGCCGAACGGCGGCGGCAAGACGACGCTCATCCGCCTCCTCGTCGGGGCGCTCGAGGCCGATGTGGGCCGGGTCGCGTTCGTGGACGACGCGGGGCGCGAGGTGCCGCGGCCGCGGATCGGCTACCTCTCCCAGCGGTCGACGCTCTCGCCCCGCGCGCCGGTCTCGGGGACCGACCTCGTCGCCCTGTCGCTCGACCCCCGCCCCGGGCTCGGGCGGCGGGAGGCCGCGCGGGCCGAGGCTCGCGCGGCGCTCCGCCGCGCCGGACTTCCCGAGGAGACGCTGGATCGCCCGGTGGGGAAGCTCTCCGGCGGGCAGCGCCAGCGTGTTCTTCTGGCGCGCGCGCTGGCGGGAGGGCCGGCGATTCTCGTCCTCGACGAGCCGGACACGGCGCTCGACGCAAAGGGGCTCATGTCTCTCCGCCGCGTCATCGCCGAGGAGGCGGAGGCGGGGAGGACCGTTCTCTTCGTCTCGCACGACACCGACTCGATGGGAGGGGCGGACGCCCTCTTCCGCGTGGACGGCGGCGTGACGGAGGAGCCCGTGGAGGCGTCCCGGTGACGGAGTTCCTGGCCTTCCCGTTCTTCCAGCGGGCGCTTCTCGCGGGCGTCCTGGCGGCGGTTCTCTGCGGCGCTCTTTCGTTTTTCGTCGTCCTCCGGCGGCTCGCCTTCGCCGGGTCGGGCGTGGCTCACGCGGCCTTCGGCGGCGTGGCCCTGGCGACGCTCGCGGGCCTCCCGCCCGGCCTCGGCGCTCTCGCCGCGGCGCTGGTCGTCGCCGGGGCCGCGGCGCGCGCCTCGGACGCGTCCGGAATCTCCGAAGACGCCGCCATCGGCGTCACCACCGTGGCCGCGATGGCCGTGGGCGTCGTCGCGCTCGGCTTCGTGAAGACGAACATCGACCTGTTTGGCCTGCTCTTCGGGAACATCCTGACGGTCGCGCCGTCTGACCTCGCGCTCCTCGCCGCGGCCGCGCTGGCCGTCCTGGCCGTCTTCGCGGCCTGGTTCCGGCCGCTCCTCCTCGCGTCGGTGGACGAGGACGGGGCCCGCGCCGCCGGCGTGAACGTGGGGGCGATGCGCCTCCTCGTCCTCGTCCTGATCTCGGTCACGGTCGTCGTGGCGCTGAAGGTCGTCGGGATCCTCCTGGTCTCGGCCCTCCTCGTCCTTCCGGGAGCCACCGCGCGGACCCTCTTCGACCGGTGGCCGGGGCTCCTCCTGGGCTCGATCGCCGCGGCGCTCCTGATGGTCCTGGGGGGGCTCCTGATCTCGGTGGCTCTGAACGTGGCGTCCGGGGCGGCCATCATCCTGACGGGGGCCGTCGTCTTCATCGGCGCGTTTCTCCTCTCGCGCCGCGACTCGGGAGATTGATACGCGTTTGCTAGAATCCCCCGCCATGAGATGGTTCGGGCGACGGATCCTTACCGCGGGACTCCTGGCCCTCCTCCTCATCGCACTCGCAGGCGTGCACGTTCATGCGGCGACGGCGAATTCCCAGGATGGCGCGTGCCTCTCGTGCGTCCTCTCGAGCACGCATGAGGGAGTCGTCGGGCCGGCGATCGACCCCGCGCCGGATTTGACGCTCGACGTCCCGCCATCCGTTGACGTACCTCCTGCCCGTCCCACCCTACCGGATCTCACGGGACGCTCGCCCCCGCCCCTCCCGGCCGCGTAGACAAGAGACACGTTCGTCGTCGTCCGTGGTCCGGGAGGCCGCCCCTCGCAGCCTCCCTCCTTTTTCGCTCCTCGACAGGGGGCTCGAAGTCCATGACACTCTGGAACATCACGTGCGGAACCGGCCTCTCGTTCTCGTCCTCGCCGTAGCGGGTTTTCTCGCGAGCCCCGTATCCGCGGCCCCGGCACGCGTCGTGGCCGACACCGACACGGTACGGGTCCCCGGGAACGTCTCGCCGCGGATCTCGGGGGCCGTCGAGGTCGGACCGACGGACGGCACCCTGCCGGTCGAGAGGATGACTCTCGTGCTTCGGTCACCGGCCGGCGTCTCCGACCGGCGCGAGCGCCTTCTCGCGGAGCAGCTCGATCCCTCCTCGCCCAACTACCACCGCTGGCTGACGCCCGAAGAGTACGGGCGGGAGTTCGGGATCGCCGACGAGGACCTGAACGCCGTTCTGGACTGGCTCCAGCGGAACGGCTTCGCCATCGACAAGGTGGCGCCGGGGAGGGGGTGGATCAACTTCAGCGGCACCGTTGCGCAGGTCGAGACGACCTTCCGAACGGAGATGCGGGACTTCGTTGCCGGAGGAAGGCTTCACCATGCGAACGTCCGGGACCCCGAAGTGCCCCGGGGTCTGCAGGACGTCGTGTGGGGGGTCGTGTCCCTGCACGACTTCTTCAAGCTCTCCCGGCCGCGCTCCCATCCCTCCATCGTCTTTTCGGACGGGACCAACGGCCTCGGGCCCGCGGACTTTGCCACCATCTACAACACGGCCCCCCTCCTCGCCGCCGGGGTCGATGGCAGAGGGCAGACGATCGCCGTGGTCTCACGGAGCAACATCCAGATCGCCGACGTGCAGAATTTCCGGAGCTACTTCGGCCTGCCGGCTCTGGATCCTGTCATCACGCTCAACGGGCCGGACCCGGGGCTCGTCAAGGACGACGAGAGCGAAGCGGACCTCGACGTTCAGTGGGCCGGAGCGGTGGCGCCCGGAGCGACCGTCAACCTCGTCGTTTCGAAAGACACGCTCACGAGCGACGGCATCGACCTCTCGGCGCAGTACATCGTGGATAACAACCTCGCTTCGATCATGACGTTGAGCTACGGACTCTGCGAGAGCGACCTCGGAGCTTCGGGGCGGCATTTCTACAACGCCCTGTGGCAGCAGGCGGCCGCCCAGGGCATGACCGTCTTCGTCGCCTCGGGGGACAGCGGGGTGTCCGACTGCGACGATCCCAGCTCGAAATCGGGTTCCGGACGTGCGGTGAACGGGCTCTCGTCCACGCCGTACAACGTGAGCGTGGGAGGGACCGAGTTCGTGGACGCGAGCTCGTCCCAGTACTGGAGTACGCAGAACGCCCCCGGGACGCATCGCTCCGTGAAGTCGTACATTCCGGAGCAGGCCTGGAACGAGAGCGCGGCCGTGAGTGGTGGCTCCGAGCTCTGGGCGACGGGTGGCGGTCCGTCGGCCTACTACGCCAAGCCCTCGTGGCAGTCGGCGCCGGGAGTCCCGGGCGATGGCTTCCGCGACGTCCCGGACGTCTCCCTGAACGCCGCCTCGAACGTCGGCTACGTCTTCTTCCAGGAGTACGACCCCGGCGTGGGCTCCTTCTGGGTCTCCTCCGGAACCTCCTTCGCGGCGCCCTCCTTCGCCGGGATCATGGCGCTGGTCCTCCAGAAAGCCGGCGGCCGCCAGGGGAACCCGAATCCCGTTTTCTACCGGCTCGGGGCGGCGCAGTACTCGGGCGGAGGACCCGCGGTCTTCCACGACGTCACGGCCGGCGACAACGGTGTTCCCGGCGTCGCGGGATTCTCCGCGGGGCCGGGCTACGACCTCGCCACGGGGCTCGGCTCCGTGGACGCTACCGCACTCGTCAGCAGCTTCCCCGCGATATCGGGCCCCAGCGCGGACTTCACCTTCTTCTCGGCGACGCCGAAAGCAGGCCAGCGGGTGCAGTTCACCGACACCTCGACCGGTTTTCCCACGTCCTGGTCCTGGGACTTCGGGGACGGCGGGACCTCTTCCGTCCAGAACCCTGCCCATACCTTCAGCAAGGGCACCTATCAGGTCTCCCTGACCGCCTCGAATGGGGGCGGCTCGAATACCAGGACGCAGACCGTCGTCGTGAGCTGGGGCAACCCGATTGTTTGCGCACCGAACGCCTTCACGATGTGCCTGGTGAACGGCCGATACAAGGTGACGAGCCACTGGAAGAACCAGTACGCGGGGGGCGCGGAGGCGAATCTCCCGGTCGCGGCGCTGACGGACGCGACGGGCGCGTTCTGGATTCTCGACCCGGCCGATTACGAGTACCTGATCCGGATCAACACGGCGACGGACAACGGGAAGGCCTGGATCGCGATTCCGACGTTCACGGACGTGGAGTTCTGGATCGCGGTGTTCGACGTCGTCGCCGGGCAGTACAAGGAGTACCACAGTCCCGCGGGGAACCGGACCCTGATTTACGACCCGTACTTCTTCGTCTTCCCATGAAGGACCGCGCTTCGCTCTGTCGTAGCGTGAGACGGACAACTGAGACGCGCTTGCCAGACTCCGAGGCCCTGAGACGGTTTGGGCGTCGATTCCTCTCCGCGGGGATCCTGGCCCTTCTCCTCACCGCGCTCGCGGGCGTGCACGTCCACGCGGCGACGGCGAAACCCCAGGACGGCGCGTGTCTCGCCTGCGTGCTCTCGAGCACGCACGAAGGCGTCGACGGCGCGGTGACCGTCCCGGTGCCGGACTTGACGCCAGACGTCTCGCCGTCCGCTGAAGCTCCTCCCGCCCGTCCCTCCCTCCCGGATCCCATGGGCCGCTCGCCCCCGTCCCTCCCGACCGCGTAGACAAGAGACACGTTCGTCGTCGTCCGTGGTCCGGGAGGCCGCCCCTCGCAGCCTCCCTCGGGGTATTGCTTTTCAGCAGGAGGCTCGAATGCCATGACGCTCCGAGACATCGCGCGCCGCGCGGCGCTTGTTCTGATTCTTTCGGTCTTCGCCGTCCTCCCGAGCGCTTCGGTCCGGGCCGCCATGGCCGTGGCAGGACAGGTCCGAGGACAGGTGGTCGGTCCCGACGGCAAGCCGCTCCCCGGCGTGACCGTCGTTCTGGCGAACGAAATCAGCGGGTATCGCCAGCAGGTTTCGTCGGGAAAGGACGGCGCTTACCTGCTCTACAACGTTCCCATCAACCCCTATCACCTGACCGCAAGTCTGGAAGGCTTCGCTCCGGTTCACATCGATCTGGACGTGCGGGGCGCAGCGCCGGTCGTCCGGGACATCGCTCTGCGCCTGGCGGCCACCGCGTCGACGACGGTCCAGGCCGAGAGAGAGCCGGTCGCCCTGGAGACCGACGACCCGTCCACTCACCTCGACATCGACAAGTCGCTCATCCAGCGGGCGCCTGCGGCCATTCCCTCGCGGGCCTTCGAATCCATCGTCATGTCGACGCCCGGGTTCAGCCAGGACGAGAACGGCCGCTACCACTTCCAGGGTGGACACTCCCAGCAGCTCCTCGTGATCGACGGCCAGCCGATCGGTGACCAGATCGGCATCACATTCTCGAACTCTCTCGATCCCGCCGTCGCCGAAAACGTGACGATCATCACGGGAGGAATCCCGGCGGAGTACGGCGAAAAGGCAAACGGCGTCATCAACCTGACGACGCGATCGGGCCTCGGGTACGAACGGATCACGGGGGACGTCTCGCTCGTCGCGGCGAGCTTCTCCACCTTTTCGGGGAACGTCTCCGCCGGTGGCGGCAATAGCCGTTTCGGGTGGTTCACCACCCTGGACGCCTCGACCTCCGACCGTTTTCTCGACCCGGTCTCCTTCGACAATTTCCACAATCGCGGACAGTTGGGGCGGGGATTCCTGCGGCTCGACTCGGTTTCAGGAGATCAGTCGAGCAGCTGGCGCTTGACCGGAAACATCGGGGAGACGAAACGGGACGTGACGAACCTTCCGTCGCAGGAGGCTGCAGGCCAGGACCAGCGCGTCGAGTCGAACGACTGGAACGTGAACCTCGGCTACCAGAAGGTCTTCCCGGGCACCTGGGTCCTGGAGGCCCAGATCTACGCCCGGGACAACCGACTGACTCTCTACTCCTCCCCCTACGACACGCCCGTGCAGGCGGAGCAGAACCGGTCGCTTCAGAACCAGGGCCTGAATCTCGCCCTCTCGAAAACGGTCGGAATCAACGAGCTGAAGATCGGCTTGCAGGCCAAGCGTTTCCCGATTCAGGAGCAGTTCTCGTTCCTGATCACGGATCCGGCCTTCAACGACCCGACGTCGGACGGCTACAACCCCAACCTCGCGCCGTACGACGGGACGCGCGGCGGCTCGCCCTTCTATTTCTCGGGATCGAAGACCGGCGCGTACGTCGCCGGCTTCATCCAGGACAGCATCCGGTGGAACGACCTGACCGTCAATGTCGGCCTCCGGTATGACCATAATTTCCTCTTCGAATCCGAGAACCAGCTCCAACCGCGTGTCGGCGTCGCGTATTTTCTGAAGGCCACGAACACCGTCTTTCGGGCTTCCTACAACAGGATGTTCATCACGCCGGAGTACGAGAACATCCTTCTCTCGTCGTCACCCCAGGCCGCCTCCATCACCCCGCCGGACATCCAGGACTCGCAGCAGCTCGGCGGTGGGCAGCTCTATAACCTCTCAGAGCGGCACGACGTCTACAACGCCGGAATCCAGCAGGGGATCGGATCCAAGCTGCGGCTGGACGTTTCGTACTGGTACCGGAACGTGAAGAATGCGGCGGACCAGGACCAGTTCTTCAACACGGGTATCGTCTTCCCGCTCAATTTCGCGACCGGCACCCTCCACGGGTGGAACGTCCGGCTCGACCTCGCCCCCGTCCTCGGCGGCCTCCACGGCTACGCTTCCGTCGGGCACGTGTACGCGCAGTACTGCAATCCTTTCGTGGGCGGTCTTTTCCTCAGCTCCGATGCCCTCAGCTCCTTCGAGGGGGGCTGCTTCCTCATCGACCACGACCAGAACATCCAGGAGCAGGTGGGTCTCATCTACGACGTCGGGAAGACGGGCCTGTGGGCCGGTGTGACCCAGCGCTACGACTCCGGCCTCGTGACGGACGCGGGGACCTCCGCGGACGTCCTCTCCAGCCCGGACACGGCCTACGCCGATCCGTACATCCGGTACGACACGGATCCGCAGCGGATCAAGTCGCGGACGATCTGGAACTTCTCGCTGGGCGCGGGCCTCCAGAAGGTCGGGCTGCCGCTGGAGCTGGAGGTGGACCTCCTGAACGCCTTCGACGTCAAGGGCCTGTACAACTTCCTCTCCACGTTCGGCGGGACGCACGTCATCCCTCCGCGGACGCTCGCGGGGCGGGTCAAGTTCGTCTTCTGACGGTCCGATGCCGCCGCGACTGATTCTCGACTAGACTCCGTCCAAGTGAGAGGATTGCTCGAGGCCGTGAAATGAATTCTCCGAAGGAATCGACCCTCAATAGACGTGATCTCGTCGCGGCGGCCGGCGCCGCGGCGGTGGTTCTCGGCGCACCGGCAATCCTGAAAGGAGCCCCGATGATCGAACTTCCGCCCCTTCCGTATCCCGACAACGGCCTCGCCCCGGACATCTCCTCCAACACCCTGTCGTTTCACTACGGCAAGCACCACAAGGCGTACGTGGACAACACGAACAAGCTGATCGCCGGCACGGAGCTGGCGGACCTTCCCCTCGAGAAGATCGTCCAGGCCGTGGCCGGAAAGCCCGACAAGGCCGGGATCTTCAACAACGCGGCACAGGTCTGGAACCACTCCTTCTACTGGAAGAGCATGCGGCCGAAGGGGGGCGGGGCGCCGTCCGGAAAGCTCAAGGAGAAGATCGAGGCCGACCTGGGCGGATTGGAAAACTTCAAGAAGGAGTTCGCGAATGCCGGGGCCACGCAGTTCGGCAGCGGCTGGGCGTGGCTGGTCCTCGACGGCGGCAAGCTGAAGTGCGTCAAGACGCCGAACGCCGAGACGCCCCTGACCACGGCGGCCCGGCCCCTCCTGACGATGGACGTCTGGGAGCACGCCTACTACCTCGACTGGCAGAACCGCCGGCCGGACTACATCACGGCGTTCCTCGAACGGCTCATCAACTGGGAGTTCGCCGCGGAGAACCTCACGAAGGCCTAGGCGCGGCTTCTCGCTGCCGGCAGGAGGCGGACGAGACCCGTCAGGTGGA
>Ga0335085_10008508_pt1 | contig 15640 bp, 13 predicted proteins | sample Lox_Sample_45_FD_206712 | JGI IMG/M metagenome (GOLD analysis project Ga0335085, IMG submission 206712) | Soil microbial communities from Loxahatchee National Wildlife Refuge, Florida, United States - Lox_Sample_4.5 | ecosystem: Environmental > Terrestrial > Soil > Wetlands | place: USA...
GCTGGCCCAGGGAGGCGCGCGGTCGCCGCGCGCGCCCGACGTCGGGCAACGCCTGGCCCAGGTCGAGGAGGTCCAGCGCGCCATCGACCAGGAGATCGGCCTGCTGCGAGCGCAATTGCAGGGACTCGAGACGCGGCTCAACGATATCCAGACACAGATGAAGGAAGCGGAGGAGGGGCGGAGCGAGGACCGGGAACAGCTCAAGGCCATGCGAGAGGAGGTACGAGGCCTGTATGTGGAAAGCAGCAGCACCAAGGAGCTCATCGGGAATCTCGGCGAGCAGATCGACGGGCTGGGGACCGCGCTGGAACGCTTCCGCCTCGGCGCCGGCGTCCTCCTGGCGGCCCTCGTGGTCCTTCAAGGAATCGGCATCGTCCTCATGTTCCGCGCGCGCGGCTGATCCAGCTGGCCTGGGGGCGTTCGTGATCCCGGGCCTCGTCAGGCGTGAAGCGCAAGGCGCAAGGGGTCGCACCGCGGATGAGTCCAACGCCTCACGCATGACACCTTGCGCCGTACGTCTCTTCGTCCTCGCCGTCCTGCTTGCCGTCCTCGCCTGTCCGACTTCTCCCGTCGGCGCGAAGGAGCTGACCCCCGAGGAAACGGTGCAGAAGTATCTCACCGCCATGAAGGCCGGCAACTTCAAGGAGGCCTATCAGTACGTCTCCAAGGCGATGGCGCAGGGCAAGTCGCAGGACGACTGGGCCAAGGAGCAGCAGTGGATTTTTCAGATGGCGGAGGCCAAGATCTTCGAGTTCAAGACCTTCCCGGCGAAGATCAAGGGCGACAAGGCGTTCGTCCCCAACATTCTCAGCTCGCAGGACAAGTTCCTCAATCAGCTCGGCGTCGAGGAGCACGAGCTGTACACCCTCGTTCGCGAGGACAATCAATGGAAGATCAACCAGCAGGAAGACGTGGAGCGGGAGAACCTCGCCGAATGGTTTCCACAGCAGAAGGCGAAGTGAGACGCCGCAAGCCGGGAGGGCCCATGCGCCGAGTCCAGTTGACGGTCTGGTGTGCCGTGAGTGTCATCGCCGCGGTCGGCGGCTGTCATAGGGAAGACGTTGAGGACGCCCCGTTCTACGACCGCAAGATCGGCATCGCCGACAAGTTCTACGACGTCCAAGCGCTGAGCGCGACGCGCGCCATCGTCGTCGGCTATGGCGGGAAGATCCTCCAGACGGAGGACGGCGGGCGGTCCTGGCAACTACTGAGCAGCGGCACCCGCAAGGCCCTGTACGGCGTCGATTTCGTCGACGATCAACACGGATGGGTCTGTGGACAGGACGGCTTGGTCCTGCGGACCGAGGACGGCGGCAAGACCTGGATGCGGCAGGACAGCGGCAGCAAGTGGTATCTCTTTGCGGTCGACTTCCTCGACCAGAAGGACGGCTGGCTGGTCGGCGACCGGGCGACGTACTTCCACACCACCGATGGGGGGCAGACGTGGTCGCGCGGCAAGCTCGGGGTCATCTCGGACATGCCGAAGGACGAGGCGCTCGTCGCCGCGGACCCGATCCTCTACGACGTGCGGTTCCGCGATCACGACACCGGCTGGATCGTCGGCGAGTTCGGCAAGATCTTCCACACGAGCGACGGCGGGAAGACCTGGGGCGAGCAACAGAACTCCCTGATGGGAAGCGGGAACGTGTTCAACGCGCTCGACTTGCCGACCTTCTTCGGCGTCGATTTCATCGACGACGCGAATGGCCTCGTCACCGGGCTGGACGGCAAGGTGGCGCGCACCCGCGATGGCGGTCAGTCGTGGAAATTCGAGGAGTTCGATCTCACCACGCCGATCATCGATCCGCTGTTCCGGCCCTACCAGTTTCCCGACACCACCGCGTGGGCCGTCGGAGCGGCGGGAGAGGTCGTCCGGCAGTCGGAGCCGCGGAAGGCGTGGCAGCGCGCCTCGCTCGGGATGGAGATCGTGACCTGGCTGCGGGGCATCGACTTCTTCGACAAGGACAACGGCTGGATCGTCGGCGGGTTCGGCTTGATTCTCCATACGACGGACGGCGGCAAAACCTGGTTGCCGTCGATCGGTGCATGAGGGTGGCCGCCGCCACGGCGAAGAAAAGGGGGCCCTATGGCCATCGACTACGAAGTTCCCGAAGATAAGCGCCTGCTCTACTGGCTGGGTGACAAGCTGATCGAGTACCGCCACCCGGTCTCGATCCTGGTCATCATCGTCACCGCGGTCTTCGCCTACTGGGCGAACCAACTCAGCCTGGTGACGAGCTTCGGCGACTTGCTGCCCCAGTCGCATCCGTACATCCAGATCCACAACCGTTTCTCCGGCACCTTCGGCGGCGCGAACAACGTCGTCGTCATGCTCGAGGTGAAGGATGGCAACATCTTCAATCCGGACACGCTCAACAAGATCTGGGGCGCGACGGAAGGCCTGGACAAGGTCTACGGCGTCAATCACAACCAGATCGATTCCATCGCCCACCGCACGGTGCGCTATCTGAAGGTGGCCGCCGGCGGCACCATGCGCGCCCAGCCGGTGATGCTGGGCGAGGTGAAGACCCCCGAGGAAGCGGCGGCGATCAAGCGCATCGTCCACAACAGCGAGAACATCTACGGCCTGCTGGTTTCGCTCGACGACAAGGCGGCCATCATCCGCGCCAACTTCATCGAGGGCCGGCTCGACTACCGCCGCATCTTCGACGAGATCAACGAGAAGGTGGTCAAGCCGTTCGAGGACGAGAACACCAAGATCTACGTGGCCGGGGAGCCGCGGTTGTACGGCTGGGTGTACCATTTCGCCGGCGATGTGTTCTGGATCCTCGTGGTGACCTACTGCCTCGAGTGGGTGCTGCGCTGGATGTACTTCCACGACTGGCGCGGCGCGCTGCGTCCGACCATCACCGGGCTCATCGCCGCCGTCTGGGGCCTGGGCTTCATTCACATCATCGGCCTGGCCCTCGATCCGCTCATGCTGGTGATGCCATTCCTGATCACGGCGCGGGCCGTGAGCCACGCCATCCAGATGCACGATCGGTACTACGAGGAGTTCGAGAAATCGGGTTGGCACAAGCGCCGGGCGATCGTCGCCGCGTTCGCCGAGCTGTTCGTGCCCACCTTGTCGGGCATCACCACCGACGCGTTCGGTGTGCTCGTCATCCTGGTGGTTCCGGTGATCATGCTGCAGAAGTTGGCCATCACCGCGTCGTGGTGGATCCTCGCGATCACCATTTCCGAGATGCTCCTCAACCCGATCGTCTACTACTACCTGAAGCCCCCCGAGCCGGAGCTGGTCATGCTCCGCGAGCGCGGCGGGTTCCGCCGGCTCATCGAGCGATTCACGCACGCGCTCCTCTCCCGCAGCGGCCGGGTCATCACCGTCGCCGCGTGGATCGGCGCGTCCCTCGTCGCCTTGTACTTCGTCCGCGGCCTGACCATCGGCGATCCCACGTCCGCCTCGCCGTTGCTGTTCGAGGACTCGGACTACAACGTCTCGCACAAGCGCACGCAGGAGAAGTTCGGCGGCGTCGAGCCGCTCATCGTCGTCGCCGAAGGCTATGACCGCGATGCCATGAAGGAACCCGACATGCTCTCCAAGATGGAGCGCTTCCAGCGCTACCTCGAGCGGGATCCCGCGGTCGGCTACAGCTTCTCGCTCGCCGACATCATCCGCGCGGTGAACATGGTCTTCCACGAGCTCGAGCCCAAGTGGGGGGTCATCCCCAACAGCTGGGTCGACGTCGGCGGGCTGTTCTTCATCTACTTCTCCGGCTCTCCGCCGACCGAAACGGCGAAGTACGTCACGCCCGATTACAAGACGGCGCACGTGACGTTCTTCTGCAAGGATCACAAGGGCGACAACGTCCGCCGCATCATCTCCCGCGCGAAGAAGTTCATCTTCGGCGAGCAGCTCGCGGACCTGGGACTCACGGTCGCCGAGAACGCAGGCAAGGGGGTGACGATCACCGACGTGGCGGCGGAGCCGAACTGGGAGAAAGCGGGCCCATCCTGGCTGGTGAGCACGCAGCAGACGAACGAAGGGCCGTTCAAGAAGGGAGACGTCATTACCAAGATCGGCAAGGTCGACGTCACCGATCTGAAGAGTCTGGGGGCGGCGTTCACCAAGGAAACGGCGAACAAGAACCTGATCGACGTGCACCTGCAGCGGGACGGTACCGCGGAGGAGCTCACCGTCGGCGTGCCGGCGAAGGCGGCCTTCAAGCTCGCCGGCGGGCTCATCGGGGTGCTCGCGGCGGCCAACGAGGTGCTGGTGCAAAACGACGTGCTCATGAACGTTCTCGGGTTCGGCACGATGTGGACCATCATGCTCTTCACGTACCGCTCGTTCGCCGCGGGCCTCTACCTGCTCGCCCCTCTCGCGCTGTCGAACATCATGGTGAACGCGTACATGGCGGTGAACGGGATCGGCGTGAACATCCATACCTTGCCGCTGGTGACGGTGGGGCTCGGCTTTGGGATCGACTACGGCCTCTACATCGTCAGTCGGACCATCGAGGAGATCCGGATCCGGGGTGGGCTCGAGGACTCCGTCCGCGAGGCGCTCGTGACATCGGGCAAGGCGGTGACCTTCACCGCGATCACGATGATCATCAGCACCGCGTTCTGGACGACCTCGCGCATCCGTTTCAACGCCGAGATGGGGTTGCTGCTGGCGATCTGGATGGGCATCAGCTACGTCGGATCCCAGACCCTCCTGCCGGTCTTGATTCTCATGTTCAAACCGAAATTCATCACGAAGGAATCCAAGCACGCCGCCGCCCGCACCCGCTTGGTGGCATAGCACGCGAGGAGGTCAGTATGACTCTCGGCTGGTGGAGCTCGGTGGGCATCTGTCTCGGCTTCAGCTTTCTCGTCATCTTTCTCGACGAGTACGTGGTCAAGCCGTGGCGGCATAGGAAGTGGGAACGTCTTGCGGCCTCGGGTGATCAGTGGGCCCAGGAACTGCTGCGGGTGGCGAAGTCGGCGAAGGTCTCCGAAGAGTGATCCTGCGCCTGCTCCGGATCGCCGTCGTGGCCGCCGCGATCTCCACCGTATTCGCCCTCTCGCACCAGGCGACGGTGGCCCGTGGCAGCGAGGAGGTCGAGGGCATGTCGTGGACGATCGGGATCCTGTCGCTGATCTTCCTTGCCAGCGCGTTCGCGAGCGAGCGGTGGCGGGGTCCGGAAGCGAACTGGCAGAAGGACGGGCTCTGGGGTCTGGCGCTGGGGGGGATCTTCACGATCATCTCCCGTCTCTGAAGCGGTTGCCGCGTGCCGGGTGTCAGGTGTCGGGTATCAGGTGTTGGGTGTTGGGTGTTGGCAACCCCCACTCCCCTGCACCTGAGACCCCTGTCCCGAGACACCTGACACCCGACACCTGGCACCCGATATCCGAGACCACCCAGCACCCAGCACCCAGCGCCCGCTTCCGGTGGGTGGCGGTGGCCACGCTGGCGGTGCTCTTGGGCGCCTGCGAGCAGTCCTCCTCTGCACCGGATTTCTTCCCCCTCCACATCGACGACACGTGGGTGTACGAGGTCGGGCAGCCGCTGCGCAACCGCCACCTCCAGATGACGGTGCGCGTGCGCGGGAACCAATTCGTGAAGCCGCTCGGCCGCAGCTGTGACGTCGTCGAGGAGAGCTACGGCGCCTCGCAGGCCGCCGAGGGTACGGTGGAGCGATATCCGATCGCGTACTACCGCGATGGTGACTTTCTCCACCGCGTGCTCTCCTTGGAGTACCGCAACGGCGAGGTGGCCGAGGCGGGGTTGGATTCGTTCGAGGAGCGCTTCCTACCGCTTGGACTCGCCGCCACCGGTGCCTGGGAAGGGCAGACACGCGCGTATGCGCTCGGCCCAGAGAACGACTATCGTGTGCTGCAGAAGCACCGAGCCCTGCATGAGGACAGCGAGATCACCGTCCCAGCCGGCCGATTCCGCAACTGTATTCGCGTCGACACCACGGCCGTCCATGCCACCACACATGACGGACAGCCTGACGGGGCGCCGATGGTGCTCTACTACTCCGACTGGTATGCCCCGAACGTCGGCCTCATCCAATCCGTCCAGCACAGCCGCGCCGACGGCGGACCGCCGCTGGCGGAGATCCAGTTGCTCGCCTACGACGTGTCGGGGGCGAAGTGATGAGGAAACAGTCGGCGGTCGGCAGTCGGCAGTCGGCGGTCCGGCCGCCCGGTATATTCGTCCGAACTGTAGGGCGCGGGTTCCATCCCGCGCCGTGGCGGAGCGTAGCTCCGCCGCAAGATTTGGACAGGCGTGCCGGTTTCATCGGCGCGGCTGCGCCGCGCCGCGGCGGGGCGTGGAAGCCCCGCCCTACAACTCGAGGCGGGCAAACGCCGTGATCACCGTTGACCGTTTGACGAAGGAGTTCGGCCGGACGCGGGCGGTCCGGGAGGTGTCGTTTCACGTTCGCGGCGGCGAGATCGTTGGGCTGCTGGGGCCGAACGGCTCCGGCAAAACCACGATCTTGCGCATGCTCGCCGGGTTCTTTCCGCCGACCGCGGGGCGTGCCGCCGTCGCCGGGTTCGACGTTGCCGCCGAGCCCGAGCGGGCCAAGATGCACACCGGCTATCTCCCCGAGCATGTGCTCTTCTATCCGGAGATGCGCGTGGACGAGTTCCTCACCTTCTGCGCCGACGTGCGCGGGTTGCGCGGCGCGCGCCGGCGCGCACGCCTGGCCACCGTGCTGCACGACTGCGGCCTCGACGAGGTACGCCGCCGGCAGATCGGCCGCCTCTCGAAGGGCTACCGGCAGCGGCTCGGTCTGGCGCAGGCGCTGCTGCACGAGCCCGCGGCGCTCATCCTCGACGAACCAACGGTCGGACTGGACCCGCGCCAGATCGTCGAGATCCGCAGCCTCATCGGCGCCCTGCGGGGCCGCACCACGGTGTTGCTGAGCACACACATTCTCCCCGAGGTTGCCGCGACGTGCCAGCGTGTGGTGATCGTCGACCGCGGCCAAGTGGTGGCGGAGGACTCCGCGGAGGGGTTGCGCCGTCGGTTGCAAGCCGGTGAGCGGACGTTCGTGCGCGTGGAAGGCCCTCCGGAAGCCGTGCTGGCGGCGCTCCGCGCGGTGGCCGGGGTCGATCGCGTGGACGAGAACGGAACGGCCGATGGCCGGTCGGGCTACGTGTGTCACTCGCACGCCGGCGAGCCGGTGCGCCAGGCGATCGCCGCCGCCATCGTCGGCCACGGCTGGGGACTGGCGGAGGTCCGGCCGCTGGCGCTCACCCTGGAAGACCTGTTCGTTCGCCTCGTCACCGACGAGACGCCGCCGGCACCATGAGTTTCTACGGCTTGTTTCGCAAGGAGCTGCGCGCCTACTTCGTATCGCCGCTCTTCTACACCGTCGCCGCCGTCTTCTTCTGCCTGACCGGGTTCTTCTTCTACACCCAGCTCGTGTTCTTCGTGGAGTACGGCTTCGGGCAGAACATTCTCGGCAACTTCTGGGTGGCCTTCATCGCGGGCGCCCCATACTCGGTGTCGATGGTCCTGCTTCTGGTGATGCCGCTGCTGACGATGCGGCTCTTTGCCGAGGAGTGGAAGCTGGGGACGATCGAGCTCCTCCTCACCGTTCCCCTGCGCGACGGCACCCTGATTGCGGCCAAGTACGCGGCCTGCATGGTCATCCTCCTGCTGCTTCTGGCGGGCACGCTCGTCTATCCGGTTGCGCTGTCGTTCCTCCAGCCCTTGCCGTGGCTCCCCATCCTCGGCGCGTACGGGGGCTTGGTGCTGCTCGGCCTCAGCTTCGGCGCGTGCGGGATGTTCATCTCCGCGCTCACGGAGAATCAGGTGGTAGCCGCGCTGGCGACGGTCGGCCTGCTGTTGCTGTGCTGGGTCCTGACCTGGAACCAGGCCGCGGCGAGCCCCGGGGTGCTGCGTGTCCTCGGCGTATTGTCGATGTTCGATCATTTCGAGGGCTTCGCCCGCGGTGTGATCGATGCCGGAGACGTGACCTACTTCTCCGGATTCGTCGCCTTCTTCATCTTCCTCACCCTGCGGGTTATCGAATCGCGCGCGTGGCGGGGGCGCCGATGACATTCGCGCGCCGACAGGGACTGCTCGCCCTCGTCAGCACCGTGGCGGTCGCCGGATCGCTGGTCACGGCGCAGCGCATCGTCGCCCGTCACGCGTGGCGGCTCGACCTCACGCCTGATCACCGCTACGTGCTGTCCGCGCATGCGGTGCGTGCGCTCGCGGATCTCCCGCGGGACGTCCTGGTGACGGCATTCGTGCGCGCCGACGACCCGCGCAACCGTGACCTGGCCGATCTGCTTCGCCAGATCGGCGCCGCGTCCGATCACGTCCGTTCGCGCACGCTCGACGTCAACCGCAACCCGGCGGTGGCACGCCAATATGGCATCGGCGCGTACGGCTCCCTGGTCGTCGAGAGCGACGGCCGTCAAAAGGTCGTCGTGAATCCCGACGAGGGGGCGTTGGTCGGCGCGATCCGCCAGGTGACGCGACCACAACCGCGGGTGTACGTGCTCACCGGCCACGGGGAGCGCAACATCGAGGACGCCGACCGTCAGCAAGGCTACTCGATGGCGAAGGCCGCCCTGCAGGAAGAACAGTACGAGGTGCGCCCGCTGACGACCCTCGCGGAGCACGGCGTCCCGGAGGATGCCAGCGTGGTGATCATAGCGGCGCCGCGCAGCGACTTGCTCGCCAGCGAGCTCCTGCAACTCGACGCCTACCTCCGGCGTGGCGGCGCGCTCCTGGTGCTGCTCGACGCCGCGACGGAAACGCCGAGCCTGATCGGGCTGCTCCGGCGCTACGGAATCGAGGTCAGCAACCTGGTAGTCCTCGACCCCGACAACCGCCTGTTCGCCGGGGACTACTTGACGATGGTCATCCCCCAGCGGGCCGCCGAGCATCCCGTCAGCGCCGCGCTGCGGGCCGCGCCGCTCATGTCGCAGGTCCGGGCGGTGGCCCGGTCCGGCACGGCCGGCGTCGAGTTGCTGCGATCCTCGCCGCAGAGCTGGGGGACCGCCGATCGGGGCGTTCTGCGGACCGGGATCGCGGAGTTCGACCAACAACACGATGCGCCCGGTCCCCTGCCGGTCGGCGTAGCCGTTGGGGGTGACCGCGGGACGGCGGGCCGCCTCCTCGTATATGGCGACTCGGACTTCGCCACCAACTTCTTCCTCGACTACCTCGGCAACCGGGATCTGTGGCTCAATTCGGTCAACTGGCTCGCGGGCGAAGAGATGCTCATCGGCAGTCGGGAGCCCGCCAAGACGCCCGGGGTCAACCAGTTCTTTCTCAGCGCCCGCCAGGGGCGTCTCATCTTCTGGCTCGGCACCGTCGTCCAGCCCGCGATCGTGCTCTTGGCGGGTGCCGTGGTGCTGTGGGTGCGGCGGCAGGAATGAACCCGTCGGGCGTGAGGCGTAAGGCGTTGAGCCGTTCCTGCTTTCCGACGCCTGACGCCTTCCGCCTTACGGGTTCGTGGCACCACGCCGACTTTCAGACTAAGGGGTGATCATGCGCGGTGATCCATCGTGACCGCGAGGCGGACGGCGGTTTATGTTGCCATCTGGCTGCTCCTGACGGCATACGACGTCGCCGTCGACCGCGGAGCGAGGCCGGGTGCGCCCGCACCGATGCCCGGCCACGGGGCGCTGCTCGATTTCAATCGCGCCGACGTCATCGGTATCGATCTCGAGTCGGGACGCCGGCGCGTAAGGGCGCTCGATGCCGGTGACCGATGGCGGGTGGTCGAGCCGGAGGAGAACGCTCCGCCCGGTGATCTGATCACCGCCATGGTCGCGGCCGTCACCGAAGCGCGCGACCTCGAGATCGCCGACGCCGACGGTACGCACGCGCGCGAGCTTGGTGTCGACGGCTCGAGCCGTCGTATCACCCTCAAGCGGCGGGACGGATCGAGCACGACGATCGTGCTTGGCTCTCGCAGTCCCTCACAAACCGCCGTCTACGCTCAGCGGGAAGGCGCCCGGGAGATCGTCCTTCTCGGCCTGGACGTGCAGTACTACTTTGATCTGGTGATGGAATCAGTTGGAGGTCGGCAGTCGGCAGTCGGCAGTCGGCAGTAGGCAGCAGGGCCAAGGCCGGCGGCTGGCAAGAGAGCGGCGAGGATAGATGGCGACTTTCCACTGCCGACTGCGTCGGGTTTTCCTTGCCTCACAAATGCGAGTCCGATAACGATCAGCGAGTGACCTTGATCGATTGGCGGGCCGTGAAGGTGATGCGCACGGGCGTCCGAACGGCCGCCATCGTGGGGGCCCTCGTCCTGTTCCCGGCGCTTCGAGCCGGCGCGACCGACGCCGATGACCTCTGCGATCTCCTCGACGATCCGTGCGTCGTCAACACCCCGGTAACCGTGACGGACGGGTCGATCATCGACGTCGGCGACCGTACGTTGGAAATCCAAGCGGGCGGCAGCCTCAACGTCAGCTCCGGCAGCATGACGATTCGCGGCCAGTCGGTCGTGGTCGACTCGGGAGGGGCCTTGCTGGCGCGCAATCCGAGCGATACCGGCGGTTCGATATTGGTCATGGCCGACACGATCACGATGACGGGGAAGATCGACGCGTCGGGCGACGAGGCCGGCGTGGTCGACCTCGAAGCGACGGGGGCGGTGACCGTCAACAGCACGTCCCCCAACGGGATCTTCGTCGACGCTATTCCGCTCGACGCCTCCGGTAACGAGATCGACATCAGCGGCGCCACGGTGACCATCGCCGCCGGCGCGGTGGTTGAATCGCTCGGCAAGGGGGACGGCTGCGGTGGTGACATCACCATTGAGGCGACCGCCGACGTCACCGTGGCGGGTACGGTGGACGGCAGCGGCGGAGACGGAGGATCGGCCGCGATCACCGCCGGGGCGATGAGGAACATGATGGCGAACAGCGGCAACATCAATGTCATGCCGACCGGACGCATCACGGCAACCGGAAACATCGCCGCGGCGTGTGGCGGCACGATCGAGCTGGACGCGCACGGTGACGGGATGACCACCGGCCGGATCATCATGGACGGCCAGATCGACGCGTCGGCGCCGGTTGGGAACACGCTCGACGGCGGCGGCACCGGCGGTACCATCGACCTGTCGGCCGACGGTTCCATCATCGACAACAGCACCATGGCGCGGTACACGGCGATCGGCTCCGGCCCCGACGGCGAAGGCGGCGACGTGGATTTGATCTCCAACTCCGGCAGCGTCGTCCTTCCCGCCCGCGTCAGCGTCGGCAGCGCGGGGATCGACAGCGGCGGAGGCTGCCTCGACGTCAGTGGCTTTGGCGACGTCACCGTGTCGGGGACGATCGACGCCGTCGCTGGCAGCAATTCGTCCGGAGAGGTCGATTTGAACAGCACCAACGGGGACGTCATCGTGACGTCCTCCGCATCGATCGACGTGAGCGCCAACACCGGGGGTGATGCCGGAGTCATTTCGATCGCCACGCAAGCGCTCGAGGGACCGGCAGCCGTTCGCGTCCAAGGACGATTGCGGGCCAACGGCGGCGCCGTTTCGGGTGCGTTTGCAGGCGCCGGTGGGTTGATCCAGCTCAGCGGCGGGGACAGCTTGTCCGTCGCCGCCACCGGCGTCGCCGAGGCGATGACACGTGGGCCGCTCCTCGGTACCTCCGATGTCGGGGTGATCATGGCGTCTGCGGCACGCGGTCCGGTCTCGATCAACGGCACCCTCACGGCGCAGGGCCAGGGCAACGGGGCGCCGGGCGGACGGATAGCGGTCGATGCCGCGGCCCTCAGCGGTAGCGGGACGCTGAACGCCAGCGGACAGGGCGCGGCGGGTGGCACGATCTCGGTCGAGACGGCGGGGCGCGTGAGCTGGAATGGATCGATGCTGGCGATGGCATCGGGGATGTTCCCGGGCGGCATGGTGGAGGTGGTGACCGACAACGGCGACTTCGACCTCCGCGGGACGATTCGTACGGATGGCGATTCCTCTGCGTCCAACCCGGACGTCAGCATCCTGGCCTGCCAGCTCGTCGTCGAGTCCACGGGCGTCATCAGCAGTACCCAGGCGGGGGGCGAGAACCTCCTCACCGGGCGGGAAGGGACCGCGATATTCGGCACCCTGCAAGCGGGCGCGAGCAACGTCATCCGCTACAACGTCGATCCTCCGGTCATCTTCGCCGGAGCGGTGGTCACACCGACCCCCGAGGAACAGCAGGATGCGTCGATCCCGCGCTGTGTGGTGACCCCGACGCCGACCCCCGGCATGTGCGTGGGTGATTGCAATGGCGACGGCATGGTGACCACCGACGAGCTCGTCCGCGGCGTCTACATCGCCCTCGGCATTCTTCCCATCGGCGATTGTCCGGAGTTCGCCAACGGTGGCGATGAGGTCACCGTGGCCGATCTCGTGATGGCGGTCGACGGTTCGCTCCATGGGTGTCAGTAGGCTGTGCGCCGTAGCGCGTTCACTGCCGCGCGTCGGGCCGTCACGTCCTTGACAATCCGTTTGCGAAGTCGCTACAAGCAAGGCCCTGCTTGACCAATTGCCGTGTGAGTGGGGCGCGGCGTTGGAGGGGATGGAGCACCAAACGCTCACGTCAAGGAGACTAGCATGAGGATCCAGGGGTCATTGGGCATGGTATTGCTCGCCGGTGGATTGACGCTCGTCGCGGCGTGCGGCAATGACAACGAGCTGCTCGGGACACCGACACCGACCAAGGTCCCCCCAGCGACCAATACATCCGGCGTGCCGACGTCGACGGGCACGCCTTCGGGTCCGACCAACACCCCGGTTCCGAGCACGCCAACCAACACTCCGGGTGGCGCGACCCCGACGCCGACGAGCACGGTCATGGGCGGCGCGGCAGTCTGCGGCGACGGCCAAGTGACCCTACCGGAAGAATGCGACTGCGGCGCAGTGTGCCTCCTCGGCGATTCGACGATGATCGGGCAATCCTGTTCGACAGATGGACAGTGCGGCCCCGGCGGTTACTGTGCCCCGGTTGGTGGCCAGCTGCCGGGCGGCGGACCCGGTTCGTGCCCGAGCGGACAGCCGGCATGCGCAGCGAACTGCACCCTCGAGACGTACATTCCTGGAGTCTTCAAGAACACCTGCGCGACAGGCGTGTGCTCCGAAGCGACGACCAAGGTGTGCGCGTCCGACAGCGACTGCACCAGCGGCCAGGGGACGTGCGTGGGACTCGGCGACTCGTGCAACCCAGCCGCCCCGAATCAATGCCGCCAGGCGAGCTGCGCCGCGACTTTGTGCGGTTGCCAGGGTGGCACCGTGTCGCGTACGCAGTTGTCGATCTTGCCACTGTTCCTGCCGATTCAGGGAACGCAGAACTACCGCGCCGGGAAGGTGCGCGACGACACCGTCATCGGTCCGTCGGGGAAAGTTCTCTACACGCCTGGGCAGGTCCCGCTCGCGACCCGCTTTGACGACTTCCACTTCGAGCCGATCGCTCTCGTGCCCGTCAATACGTGCGCCTGCGTGCGCGCCTTCGTGCAGTCCGAGTTCGGCCCCAATCTGGCGGGCGTTGGTGTGGTGAACTGCCACGATGACGGGCCGACGCCCATCGATTACCATCAGACCGTCAATCACAACATGGGTGTCATCTCACAAGAGCAGTGTCTGCAACTGCCCCACCAGGGAACGCTCCGCACCAGCGGCGTCGAGGTTGGCGGTCCTCCCGGGCCTCTGGTCGGAACCTGCACCAGTCAGACTGCGACCCCCGGGACGTGTGAGACATCGTCGGACGGTGGTACGACCTGGTTCCCGGATGAGCCCTGCGGGGTCTTCCCCGGCGCTGCCAGTGCGAACGCGCTCTGCAACGACCCGCATCCGACGATCTGCAACTACCTCGAGGATCCCGCGAAATTCGAGATGCGAGATTGCCAAGACTGCAACCTGCCAGACTGCAACATGGCGGACTGCATCCTGAAGGACAGCCCGAAGGGCTCGGCAGTGATTCGCACCTTCACCGCCGTTTCCACCATTGCCGGCAATGGCACGTGTGCGGCAAACTCAATGACGAATGGCACCTGCACGCCAAACCCAATGCCGTTCAACAATCCCGTGAACGGTCCTGACGGGTGTCCCTGCACGCCAGACGATCTGCGCCAGGTGGATCCGATGATCTTCTTCAACGTGACCGGAACGGGCGGGGCATCGGTGGCGAACGCCAACCCGGCGCAGGGGAGCACGACGCCCTCAGGGATCAACATCTCCATCGGATCCTTGGACGCGTGCACCGGCGATGCCACCTGCGCGTCGGTGCACAGGGGCGAGCGCTGTTACAACGTGAACAATCCCGCCGTGCTGTGCAGCACCAACAGCAATCCGTCGTGCGTATGCCGCACGTCCTGCGGCACGACCGCCTGCATCACCGAGGGCACGGGGCACCTGTTCGATTGCGATGCGTTCAAGAATGATCCGCTCAGCGCGATCGGCACCGGTCAGACGATTGTCAGCTTCGGCTCGCTGCATACTGCTTCGGGCCTCGACCTGGTGGCGACGACGAACTTCCAGGTCGTCCCGCCGACACCGACGACGCCGTAGCCCTTGACCGCGGGGTGCCGCTGGGCGCTTTTTCCGAGCTGACACGAGGGGGCGATGCGGGTCCGCATCGCCCCCTCGCGCGTTTCGACGACCGGCGGCCGCCGGCCGCGACTCCGTGGCGGCCCCGGCCATCTGTCTGCTCGCGACCGCCGGTCGGCCACGGGGCGCAGATGCTCACCATGGCGCTCGTGGGTCTCGCTTGCAGCCGTGCGCTCCGCGCTGAACCCGTCGTGGGGCGCACGGCCGCTCCGGTCGCGGCGGATCCATATCCGTTGCTCGGCCGAGAGGGGCGCAGAGAGCTGATGTTTGGCATGCGCGTGGCGGATGTGCGCCGGCTTCATCCGCAGCTGAGGGTGGTGCAGCGGCCACTCGGGGCCGTCGCGCCGGCCTTGCCGTCGATTGCCCGTTACGTGCTGCCGAACCAGACGGTTCCGGAGCATACGAAATTGAGTGACATAGAGTTGCGCTTCTGGGACGATAAGCTCTGGGCCATCATCGTGTACTTTCCGGAGGGGGAAGCCGAGGCGGTCGGCGCTGCGCTCCGCGTGCGCTACGGCCGGCCAAGCGGCGCGAGCAACGTGTCGACCATCTGGCGTGGCGAGACGGTCACGCTCGCATTCGTCCCGAAGCAGCGGTGGTACGGGTTCACCGACAACCGGCTAAATCAGGCGGTGGAAACCGAGATGGCGGAGGAAGTCGAGCGCGCGGTGGCGCGTCAACGGACGGCGGCGGCGAGAACGCCCAGCGCCGCTCCCGCGCCGAGTCCGACCGCTGCGGCTATGACCGATGGGGGAGTCAGATGAGGATCCGCAGCTTGGCTGTGAGCCTGGTTCTTCTCGCCGGACCGCTGGCCGGTTGCGGGGGGAAGTCGAAGGTGCAGGCGATCATACCGGTCCCTAGCCGGACACCGACCCGCACGGCGACGAGCCCGCCGACCGCGACGTCGCCGCCGACATCAACGCCGTCGGCACCGGCAACATCTACCAGCACCGTGGCGCCGACGGACACGCCGTCGACAACGGTGACCCGCACGGGCACGGCGACGGGCACCGCGGTTCGTACGCGAACGCTCACTCCGACTCGGCCCGCTCGGTCGACCGACACCCCGACGCGTACACCTCCCCGGCCGACCGGCACATCAACGTCATCGCCTA
>Ga0335085_10008510_pt1 | contig 15638 bp, 15 predicted proteins | sample Lox_Sample_45_FD_206712 | JGI IMG/M metagenome (GOLD analysis project Ga0335085, IMG submission 206712) | Soil microbial communities from Loxahatchee National Wildlife Refuge, Florida, United States - Lox_Sample_4.5 | ecosystem: Environmental > Terrestrial > Soil > Wetlands | place: USA...
AGCGGATCGGACACCTGGCTTTTAACCACGCGATAGGTGCGTTCCGGGGAGGCTCGCAGACAGTCCGGACATGCCCGGAAACGGGCGTGGAGCCCTAGTAGAAGAGGACTTTCCACAGAACCTTTTCGCCACCAGGACTCCACGTGATCCCCTATCGTGCCATGCTCGACGTCCCCGCGGGACTGCTTCGCTACCTGTCACGGCTGCTGAAAGCCGAGCGCCGCAGCCGCTCCACCCCGGCCCGGAGCAGGAAGCTGACCTGCCGTGAGCAGGCGAAACTCGCACTGCGCTGGTTCCGTGACCGGACCCGCATCGAGGCCCTCGGCCGCGACCACGGCGTGTCCCGCGCGACCGCCTACCGGTACGTCGCCGAGGCCGTCGACGTGCTGTCCGCGCAGGCCCCGGGCCTGCCGCAGGCGCTGGAGCGGGCGATGGCCGACGGCGTCCCGTACGTCATCCTCGACGGGAAGGTCTTCGCAGGCGACCGCTGCTCCGAGCCGATGACCAGCGTAAAGGGCGAGCAGGTCGACGCCTGGTACTCCGGCAAGGCGCACCGCCACGGCGGCAACGTCCAGGCCGTCATGCACCCGGCGGACTCCCGCTCTGGACCGGCCCTGCCGAGCCGGGGTCCGTCCACGACCTGCCTGTCGCCCACGCCCTGCCCGCCCTCTACCGCGCCGCCGCGGCAGGTTGCCCCCTTTGGCTGACCCCGGCTACGACGGCGCCGGTATCGGCGTGTACCTCCCCGTCAAACAGCCCACCGACGGGCGGGAACTCGATCGAGGGAACCCCCCCGCACCCGCAACGCTATCCAGCGCTCGCTGCGCTGCCTGGGAGAACGCGGGTTCGCTCTGCTCACCGGCCGCTGGCGCACCCTGCACCACATCACCGCCAGCCCCAGTAAAATCGGCGACATCGCCCGAACCGCCGTCGTCCACCCACTTCGAGCACGGCTACATCACATGACAATCGCTGAGATCACTTCATTGTGATCGGCTATAAGTGTGCCCGGTCACTCTGGATGAGGATGTTGGCGTCATTGACGGTGAGGACGTGGCTGCGGAAGAAGGCCCCGCTGGCGGGTGCCGGGCGGGGCCTTTGTGTGCGTGCTGGCGTGGTGATGGTCAGTCTGACGTGACTTCGGTGATGGCGATCCGGGTGCTGGCTTCGTCGACGATGGCTTTGCGGTCGGCGTAGGCGGCGATGAGGGCCTGGACGGCGAGGTTGTTGACCGCGCGGGGCAGCCCGCGGGCGGCGTCGTGGATCACGGTGATGGCGTCGTCGCTGAACAGCGGGTCGGCGCGGCCGGCGAGTTTGAGATGGTGGTGGATGTAGTCGGCGGTCTCGGCTGCGGTCATGCCGGGCATGGCGTAGCGGATGGCGATCCGCTGGTCGAGGGCCGCCAGGATGCCAAGTTTGATCATGCGGCGCAGGGTGGGCTGGCCGATGAGCAGGCAGGCCAGCGGGCTGGCAGCGTCCATCTGGTCGTTGCTGAGCATCCGGATCAGGTCGAGCGCACCGTGGTCGAGCAGGTGAGCCTCATCGACCAGCAGCACGGGGACTTTGCCCCGCTCGGCGTGCTCGGCGGCCAGCGCGTCGGCGGCCTGGGGGAACAGGGCGGCGTTTTGGAACCGGGGGACGGCGCCCAGGGCGGTGACGATGTGGTGGCAGATCCCGCGCGCCCCGGTGGTGGGGTTGGCCAGGTAGATGAGGGTGTGCCGGGTCTGGTCGAGGGCCGCGATCGCGGCGCGGGCGGCCACCGTCTTCCCGGCGCCGACCTCACCAGTGATTATCCCGAGCGCCCGCTCGCCGATGCACCAGCCGATGCGGGCGGCAGCCTCGGCGTGGCTGGCGTGCTGGTGCAGCATGCCCGGGGCCAGGTTCTTGCCGAAGGGCTGCCGGGTGAACCCGTAGTGGTTGCGCAGATCGATCATGACTCCTCCCCGCCGGCGAGGGCCTCATCGATGGTCGCCTGGCCGGGTAGCTGCCCGCCGTCGCCGGCCAGGGCGCCGTAGTTGATGCGGCGCCGCTGGGCGGCGTCGTGCTCGGCGGCGAGGATGCCCAGGTAGTCCACGCCAGTCGCGGCCGGCGGGGCGGCGGCGGGCTGCTCGGGGCGGGCCTTGGGGTGGGCGTGCCGGCCGATCTGCCGCGGGACCGCCAGGCCATAAGGCTTGCCGCGCCAGCGGACCTCGATGCGGGTCAGGTCGAAGGGGTCGAAGACGCACTCGACGGTCCGCCCGGCCAGCGCCGGGTCGGTCTCATAGATCCCGCCGAACAGCTTGACGGTGGCGTCTTTTCGGACCTGGCGGTGCTCGGACCACAAGAACGCCTCCGCGAGCTGGGCTGGGGAGGGGGCGGGGAACGGGGCGCCGGCCAGCCACCGTTGCAGTGGCGGCTGCCCGGTCTCTGAGTGGGCCCGCCGGTGGTAGACGGTCTCCACCCAGGCGGTGAACAGCCGGTTCAGCTCACCGAGGTCACCGGTATCGTCGCCGATCTCGACCAGGAACTGTTCGCGGACGGTGCGGAAGAACCGCTCGATCTTGCCCCGGCCTTCGGGTTTACCGGGCATACTGTGGACGATCTTGATGCCGAGGCGGGCGGCGGCCCGCTTCAGCGCCGCGTCCACAAACGCGCTGCCGTTATCAACGTAAATGCCGGCGGGGACGCCGCGGGCGGCCAGCGCCGGGCGCAGCGCGGCGGCCAGCCGGATCGTGTCCTCGAAGTAGCCCCACCGCCCGGCCATCACCGCCCTGCTGTGATCGTCGATGAAGCAGAACAGGTAGGCCTTGCGGCCAGCGGCCCGCGGGCCGTGCAGCGCGTCCCCGGTCCACCGCTCGTTCGGCGCTGCGGCCTCGAACCGGCCAAATACCTGCGGCGGGCGGCCATCGGGGCGGGTGTTCAGCTCCAGCCGCTCGAAATGCCGCTGCAGCGTGCGCGCCGAGGGGGACCAGCCGCACTGGGCACGCAAGATCCGCGCGATCTGCGCAGCGGTCCGCCCCGGCCGTTCCCGCTTCAGCGCGGCAGCCAGCTCCAGCACAGCCGCGTCGGTGCGCGGAGTGACCTGACGGGCCGGCGGAGCCAGCGCCGCGAACCCACCCGAGTGCCAGGCCCGGATCCAGCGGTCGATCGTGGGCCGTGACACCCGCACGCTGTGCCCGAACGGGCCCGGATGCTCGGCCGCGGCCAGCTCGCGGACCAGCCGCCCGCGCTGGCGGGTCGTCAGCCCAGGATCGGCGGCCTCGCGGATCAGCTGGTAACGGAACAACGCCACTTGCTCGGCCCGGGCGGCCCGCTGCCGCTCCTCCTCGGTGCCAGACACCAATTACCTCCCCGGTGATCACGTGGAATCCGCAGAGCACCGAGGCTGGCCGATCATGCGCCCGCCGCCCAGGGCCAGCTCGTGTTGATCATCCCGGCCACCCAGCCGGGCGCCAGCAGCATTCCGCACGTGGCCGCGGCGGCCAACTGCCAGCGCGCCACCTCACCCACCACCAGGAACTGCGCGGCCGCCGATGCCGCCGCGGCGACCGCGGCCACCGCGTCCCCCACCGGCGAGCCCACCGCGGCCGGCAACGGCGGGTCAGTCACCAACGACACCGCCAGCGCCGTGAACACCGACCTGACCTGCTCCGCCCGGGAAGCCAGCGCCCGCAGCCACCCCCGCACCGTCGAGGCCGGCCGGCCCAGCACCTCAGCGATCACCCGGTGCCCAGCCCCGGCCGCCTTCGCCTCCAGCGCCTGCCCGATCACCCCCGCCTCATCGGCCCGCCGGGCCAGGCACGTCACCGGCAGCAGCACATGCGTCCGCTGGCAGCCCCGGCAGCGGGCCCGCCGTGGGACAAACCGGCTGACCCCATCCCGGCCCCGCACCTGCCGCTCCCGGGCCCGCCCCCATCGGGCCAGCATCCCGCCGCAGGCCGGGCAGGCCAGCCTCCCCGCCACCAACTCCCGCTCGACGTCTTCTCGATCCACGCTTACCGTGAGCACCGGCGCCTCCGTGCGCCACCCCAGCGGCCCTCCCGTCTCCGGTTGCCAAACGAAGGGCGGGAGGGCCGTCGCCTGCCAAGACGTGATCACGGTGCCGTCGCACACGAAAAAGGACAACCCCAAAGGTTGCCCTCAACCTCATCCTCACCGTCAGCGGCGCACCCGGCCGCCTACGTCCTCATCCCAAGTGACGCGGAACACTGGGTCAAGGAACTGGCCGAACGCAACGCCAGGGCGCAGGAGAAGCTAGCCGAACGCGAGGCGGTCAAGATCCCATCAGAAGACCCCGACGCCGTAGACGAAGGCCCAGCATGGCCTGGACTGCTGGACCGTGAGCGCGACCCCCTGCTTCACCCGGCCGAGATCGACATGCGCCCCTCCGCTGGCGTGCTGGCCGAAGCTGGCCGCCAGCCTCAGCGCCAGGCCGAGGCGGACGGCCCGGAGGCCGGTGGATAGCAGCACCTGCGCGGCGCATACTGAGCACAAGCAGAAGGAGGTGGCCCATGACCGACGACGAGCCGCTGTACCCGCACACACCCGGCCCCGGCTGCCTGCACTGCGAGATCCTGGGCATCGACTTCGGCGAGGACGACCCCGGCAGCGACCCGGGCAGCAGCTATCCGCCCCCCGCCGGGGCCACGACCACCCCGGCACATCTCAGCCAATTCGACCCATGGGCCAGCCGTCCAGCGCCCACAAGCGAGCAATAGGCGCTGGCCACTCAACTCGCCAAGCCGGGTGGTGGCGACCTTGGTCCGCCAACCCCGGCGGGGCAGGCTCTGGTCATGCTGTTGATACTCAGCCTTGCCTGCGCCACACATTGCAGTTACAGCTAACGTTCGCCCGCTTCTCCGAGCACGAGGCCCCAGCTGGGGGGCCGACCCAGTGAGTGATGAAGACTGCCCAGGGAGAACGCGCGCCGACCCGCCGATCGGGGCGGCAACCCGGTCGCTAGTGAGGCCACCCGTACTGCGCCCGAACGGGGTGATCTGTGTGCGGCCACGCGCGGCGGCTGGGACAGCTGACCGACGCCCGACTTTGCCGCGAGGTGCGCGCTGCCCGCATACGGCCGGTCCAGCCCTTGGAGTCGAGGTGGATACTGGGCGTGGCAACCTGGGAACTCCGCGGGTGTGCTCCGGCGCATGAATAGCGTCGGCGCGTGGGTAAGGAGGTGGGCGGAATGCAGGCAGCCGTCGGGGACCGGTTCCACGTGCGTGGCAACATCGTGGGCCAGCCAGAGCGGACGGGAGAGATCGTCGAGGTCCGCGGGGCGGGCGGAGAGCCGCCCTACATGGTGCGTTTCGACGACGGTCACGTGAGCCTGGTGTTCCCCGGGCCGGACGCGATCATCGAGCATCCGCGCAGGAAGGGCAAGAAGCGGCCGGTGGAAGGCTGACTATCCGTGTGAAGCGGTACCTGTGGGGTGCCAGAAGTCTGCCCGGCTTGTGAGCTGCAGCGATGCGGCATGATCAGCGGTAGGCGATGATGAACGGCCGTGTCTGTTCGCCTGCTTTACCTGATCTTCGTCCGGGCCCGCGGCTGGCTGGTCCTGCTCGGCCGGTCGTCGGCCTCCAAGGACGCCGGGCTGCTGGTGCTGCGGCACGAGGTTGCCGTGCTGCGCCGGGCGACTCCGAGACCACGGCTGGACTGGGCCGACCGCGCGGTCGGCCACCAGCTTTGCTGCGCTCACGCCCTGCGAGAACTGCAGGCCGTCATCGACCTGGCCCAAGGGCGAATGGTGCTGGGCCGCCCAGGCCGCCGAGGCCATCACCCAGATGCACAAGCTGGCCAGCGAGGCGATCGCCTCGGCCGCCCAGATCCACAGGTGTCTCGCAGATCACGATGGGCGTCGAGCTGCGCCGGACCGGGAAGACCCTGAACTCGGTCAGGGAGGATGTCACGGCCTGAACCGGCCCAGACCACCAAGCCGGATAGGGCTGGGCCGTGGGCTGACGCGCCCGGCCTGATGACGCGACCATCATCCACGCGGGATGATCGCATCGCGCGCAGGCGCAGTTCTCAGCCCACGGCCTACCTACGAAGGGCACCCACGATGGTCAATCCTGACCCGAGCGCCGAGAGCTCAGACGGCTCGCCCACCCAGCCGGAAACGCCGGAACAGACCGGGCCCACGGCTGGCACCGGGGGCAACCCGGCTGCACGGCCACAAGACACTCGACGAGAAACTCGCCGATCTGCCGATCCCGCTCCACAACCCCGCCATCCTGCAGGAACAGGCGCGCCGGGCGGCAGACATCCAGCTGCGGATCGCCGACTGGATCACCGGCTTCGCGGGGTCGATGAACTTCGTCTACCTCCACATCGCGCTGTTCACCGCCTGGATGCTGTTCATCGAGAAAAGCCCGTGGCCGACGCTGACGCTGATCGTGTCGCTGGAAGCGATCTTCCTGTCCACGTTCGTCATGATCGGCCAGAACCGGCAGTCGGCGTTCCAGCAGGCCAAGGCCGACCGCGACTTCACCGAGCAGGAGCTGGAGCTCAAGACCAACACCCAGCTGACCCGCGAGATCGACCGGCTCACGACCGAAGTGCACCGGCGGCTGATGGGCGACCCCAGCCGGTAGCGGACTTGACAGCGGCGTCGTCGGCGCGCGCCGTGCTACTGCTGTTCCTCCCGCCGGCGGCCCTCGGCCAGGACCGCGAGCTTGCCCTGATCGATCTGGTCATGGGCCGCCACAGAGCGGCGGGGACGCGCACAAGAAGCCGCGATGAGGGTCTGAGATACCAAGCGCAGGTTGCTGGACTTCGGCTAGCGGGAGCGCGGTTCGGTCTAACCGCTTGGAAGCTGATCACCGATCGTGGCCAGCCAGCGGGTTGTACTGCTGTTGAGCAGGAGGGAGCGTGCTCAGGGGCACGTGAACGGATACGGCCACGGCAGGCTGCCGGCCGGTGTGGTACCGGCCGCGGCACGAGCCAGATGCCTGACCGGGTGACCCTCAGGCCAGGCTGGGTCTAGCGCCGGGATCGGCCGGCCGCCGGTCCGCGCGGGTGCCCATCCCCCGATCGCGGTCGCCGCGGGCGGCGGCTGGTGCCGATTCCAGGGCCTGGTCCAGGTCGGTGAAGCTGGGGATCAGGTGGCCGATGCCGGTGAGCGCGAAGACGCTCTGAACCGCGGCGCTGGTGGGCATCAGTAACCGCAGCTCGCCGCCTTCGGCCTGGGCGCGTTTGTGCGCCCGCACCAGGGCCCCGATGCCGGCGGAAGCGCAAAAGCGTGTGCGGGTCATGTCCACTACGAACATCGCGTGCCCACGGGCAGCTGTTTCCAGCAAAGTCGTCCGCAGCCAGTCGGTGTTGCTGGCATCGATTTCCTCGGGCGCCGCCACCACGGGCACGCCATTGACCATCTCGATGGGGTACCTGACAGCTGGCATCTGTGCCTCCCGGCCGATGCACAAGGCGGTGCCGCGAACCGGAAACCCGGATGGGCGGTGGCCCAGGCGGGCCAGCACCGAACCCCGGGAGCGGCTGTCTCGTCAACCGTTACCAGCATGTTACTGCGCGTGGTGAGTGACGAGATCCCGGGGGCGGTCACCCGGGATCTCCCGGGTTCCTTCCCCGTCACCGGGCAACTCGCAGCGCCCGGTCCCACCCGGCGTCCACGGGCTGCCGCGCCCCGTCTGACTCCTGCCGACCGGCCCGCCCGGCGGCGATTTCCGGCGCCACTACCGGCGTCAGCGTGTGCTGCTGGGCGCCGGCGGTCCCGGCCGCCAGCGCCCTGACACCCCGGGCACGCGGGGATGGGACCTCAGGTAGCGGGAGGGTCTGCGCCGACCGTCCGGGCCGGGCGCCAGGCCTTCTTGCCAGTACGCGGGTCAATTCCCGGCTGGCATTGGTGCACTACAGCGTGGTTCACCTGGACGCTCACGACGCCGTCGGCGCCGGTGCGCGATCGCGCTGGGCTGTGGGCCCGGGTCAGGCTGTCGTGAGTGCGGCAGGTCGTAGCGGACACCGCACCGTGGGCATATGACAGTGGCTACGCCCATGACAGCCAGACTTGCACACAATCCCGTGGGCTGCTAGCGGCAGCTGAAGCCGGGCGCGGCATACAGCTGGGCATTCCTGCTCCGGCCCGGCCTGGTCTGCGGTAGCCAGCGCCGTGGTGCCGGCCGCCGCCGGGACAGCCGTTGCCGTGCTGGCCGGTGTGCGCGCCGTCACAGGTGAACTCGAGACCGGCTACGACGCCGGCCCGGCCGGCGCCGCCTTGGCCGCCCAGGGCGCGCTGGGCCGCTAGGCGCTGGTCCCTGATGAGGGTGACGTCGCGGTGGATGCCAGCGGGAACGCGGTGACGCTGACCCGGCGATGTCCCGCAGCTGGGCCGGGCACGACGTGGTGATCCATGCCGCCTGGATGGCCAGCGGGGTCGCCGGCATCGGCGGCGACGTCTACGTTACTGGCTGACCGGCTGACATGCTTTCGCACCCTTCCGCGCGTGGGCCAGCCCAGCAATACTGGCTGGTGGCAGCCTCTCCGGTGATCAAATCTCTCCACACCGGGGACCGAAAGCCGCGGCCACGCACCCAGGCCACACGAAAAGGAAACCCTAGCCGGACCAAAGGACCACCCGTCATGTCCACGTCAACATCCACGCCCCGGCCGGCATCGGTGCTCCGGTCATCATCGACCTCGTTAATCCTGCTTGGCGTGCTCGCCATCATCGTCGGGATCATCGCCATCGCCTGGCCGAAGGTGACGATTTACGCGCTGGTCATCTTGTTCGCGGTCTACGCGTTCATCGCCGCCGCCCTGCAGGCGATGCGCGCGTTCAGCAGCCGGACCGCGGGACCGGTGCTCGGTCACCTGCTGCTCGCGCTGATCGACGTGGCGGCCGGGGTGATCGCCCTGGTCTGGCCCGGGCCCACCGCGCTGGTGCTGGTGCTGGTGGTGGGGATCTGGGCGTTCATCGGCGGCGTCTTCGAGATCTTCGCCGCCTTCCAGAGCGGGCAGACCGCGGGCACCCGCGCGCTGTTCATCGTGGCCGGGCTGGTGTCCATCTTGTTCGGCGTGGTGCTTCTCGCCCACCCCGACGTCGGCGCGGTCACCCTCGCGCTGCTGTTCGGCCTGTTCACCCTGATCTACGGCTTCTCGCAGATCACGATGGGCATCGAGCTGCGCCATGCCAGCAAGACCGTGGACTCGGCCATGAAGAACGTGGCCTGAGCCGGCACCGGCACCTGGCCCGGCAAGGCGGCTGCCAGCCTTGGCATGCCACGGGACGAGAGCGGAGGAACTCCCTGGCCGGCCAGCCCAAGATGCCGGCGGCCTGGCCGGGTTGCTCAAGATCCGCACACCCAGGCCAGTAATCCTCTCATGCGCCGGACCGGAATCGGTCTGCTTGGAGCGCGCTGACGCGCGCCGGTCACCGCTGCCCTTGCCGCCGTAGCGGCCCGTTCGTGGCCGTGATACTCCGAGCACTGTTGCACGTGGGATGCACGCTGGCCCGGCCTAGTCTGTGATCTTGGGTGTTAGCGCGCCGCGAGCACATGCGGTGCCAAGGCCAAGATGATCATGGTGACGCGGCGGCCCGCGCGTCGGCCCAGCTGCGGGCGTCTATCGCATCAAGGACGGCCAGCTGCGCCTGGCCGACGACCCAGTCGGCGTAATCCAGCGCGTCAACGGCGTCTGCCTCCGCGTCCTCGGCCTCCCGTTCCGCTCGTTTCACGTCATGCTGGTCGCGCTGGCGGCCGATGCGGTCCTGCACAGCCTGCATCTTCGCCGCGGTATCGGCTTGCATCGACTTCCACTGACTTTGCGTCCGGCCGGCGGCCTGCTCGGCCTTCTCCTTGCCCGCGCTCTGACGGGCAGCGATATCGGCCTTGGCCTGGCTGATCCGCGCCTTAACCTGCTCATTAGTTTCGCGCCGGGCCTGGTCAGCCGAACTCTTCAGCTCCGCTACTCGCGCTTGCAGGGCGTCTACCTGCTCAGAAATGCCCTCCAGGAGCCAGCCGGGAACGGCACCAAGCCTTACTCGCAGCAGTTACCCCCCGCCCTTGACCACCGTGTTACCGTGCCGGGCCCGGGTCAACCGCCAGGGAGCAGCAAGGCCGCCCGGCGCAATCAGCAGGCACGCCGGGACCCCGGCACCACGGTCTGGGCTCGACCGACGCCGGATTCGGTGATCGGCCGCATGGCAATGCAGGATCAGCATTACTTTCCGTGACTAGTACTGCACTTGGCTTACGCGCCGACCCCTCCGTTTTGGACAGCCGCTCTGGTCACCAAGGACGGCATCCGCGGACGGCATGGATTTGGGAGATCTGTGAGGTACCGCGGCGTTCACCCGTCCGCAAAGGCGGTGACCGTGACCCGTGGCGCCCGTCGGTGCGCTGGTGCGCCCGACAGCGATGCGCGGCAGCTGTGGTGGGAGGACGCCGTCCCGGGGCCGGCGTCAGGCGCCGGTGTCGCTGGGAGCCTGGCTGCGGGTAAGGCCACTGTGCGTAGGACTGGCAGTCGTCGCTGCCTAGTTCCATGCCTGCGGGCAGCGGGTGGGCGAACACGAGTGCGGCGATGGCGTCGAGTTCGCTACGCAACAGGCTGGCCGGGCCGGTCGCCTCAAACCCCAGGGTCCACCAGGCCTGGCCGCTCATGTGGACCTCGGTGAGCTCGACGTGGCACCCCGGCTCCTCGCCGAGCCCTCGCGCGCGCGTCCGGCTGTGCCCGCTGGCTGGTGAGAACCGGCTGATCAGCTTGTGCACCGGGCGCCAGCCCGGCAGGTCAGCGCCCCCCCAGCTGACTTGCTCACCCGCGAAGGACCACTTGTACCAGGACTCCACGCGGCCGAAGGCGCGCCCGGTCACCTGCAGGATCCCCGGGCTGCCCCGGTACACCTTCACCTCAAACGTCCTGCCGCCGCGGAGCTTGGCCGACAGGCCGCCCAGCTGTGGATCGACAAGATAGGTGTCCTCGCGGGAGGACACCTCAGCCGGGAATCGCGCGAACCACCTGGTCACTGCAGGCTCAAGCGGGCCCGGGAGGATCCAGCGTACCTCCAGGCTGCGCCGTGGCCCGATGACCGGGATCTCAGGCTGTAGGGCCGTCATGTTCCTTCTTTCCCCGCGCTGACCTTGACCGCAGATGGCTGCCTTCGCAGCCGGGCCTGCTCCAGCTCGGTGATCTCGGCTTCCCGGTTGGCGCCGAGCTTCATGTTCTGGATCTTGTCGTGCAGCTTGAGGATCGCGTCGAGCAGCATCTCCGGGCGGGGCGGGCAGCCCGGGAGATAGATGTGGACCGGGACGAGGTGGTCGACGCCCTGGACGATGGCGTAGTTGTTGAACATGCCGCCGCTGGAGGCGCAGACCCCCATCGAGATGACCCATTTGGGGTCGGCCATCTGGTCGTAGATCTGCCGCAGCACCGGCGCCATCTTCTGGGACACCCGGCCGGCCACGATCATCAGGTCGGCCTGCCGCGGGGTGGCTGAGGCGCGTTCCATGCCGAACCGGGCCAGGTCGTGCCGGGGGCCGCCGGTGGCCATCAGCTCGATCGCGCAGCAGGCCAGGCCGAAGGTGGCGGGCCAGACCGAGCTCTTGCGCGCGTAGCCGGCGACCTTCTCGACCGTGGTCAGCACAATCCCGCTGGGCAGCTTTTCTTCCAGACCCATCTGCTTCGCTCCGGCACACGCGGCTGTTAGGGGCTGGGCGCCGCCGCCGCTTTATCCCGGTAGGGGGCGAGGAATGCGGTCAGCGCGGCCAGCAGCTCCTCGGGAGCCTGCTCGGCGACCCAGTGGCCGCAGCCAGGGAGGACGAGGGTCTCCACGTCGTCCGCGGCGAGCTTCATCGTGTTCCCGGGTCCTTCGCCGGAGCTTTCCGCTCCGCCGATCGCTAGGACGGGCAGGGTGAGCCGCGCGGTCTTGCGCTGCTGGTTCTGCGCGGTGGTGGTGGGGATCGCGCGGTAGAACTCGAAGCTGCCGCGCAAGTGATCGGGGCTGGAGGCGAGGGTGTCGATGTAGTACCCGACCACGTCGGCGGGTAGCTTGTTCGTCCCGGCCGAGGCGTCGAACTCGGCGCCGAAGAAGATGTCCTCCCGCCCGGTGACGAGCTGTTCGTTGATCTTGGGGAGCTGGTTGAAAGCGAGGTGCCACAGCATGGCGTTGAGGGGCGGGGGGAGGAACAGCGGCGGTGAGGGGGATATCCCCGGCAGGGGGGCCTCGGAGACGGCCAGCCGGTCGACCCGGTCGCGGTGATCGGCGGCCAGGGCGTAGGCGATCGGCATGCCGACATCGGTTCCGTACAGGGCGAACCGCGGGTGGCCAAGGGCGTCCATCAGCGCGACCAGGTCGTTGGCGAGGGTGGCGCTGTCGTACCCGTCCTGGGGTTTGCCGGACAGACCGATACCGCGCTGGTCGACCGCGACGACGGAGAAGTCCCGGGCCAGCGTCGGCATGATCAGGCGGAACTGGTACCAGAACTGGGGCCAGCCGTGCACGAGCAGCAGCGGCGGGCCTTCACCTCCGGTGACCGCGTGCAGGCGCAACTCGCCGGTGTCGACGTACCGGCTGGTGAACGTCTCCGTGAACCCAGCCGGGAGGTTCGGTGCCCCGGGCACGGAGCCGGGGCCTTCCGGGGTGGGCAGGACGGCCGAAGATGAGCTCATGGGGATCCCCTTTCACAAGACCTGACGAGCTTTGGCGGACGGAGGCCAGAGGTAGCCGTCACGAGGTCCGCGCCGGTGACGGCGGCTAGCGCAGTGATCTGAACGCCTCCCGGAGTTCGGTCACGAACAGGTCCGGCTCCTCCCACGCCGCGAAGTGGCCGCCTTTGCCGGCTTCGTGGAAGTAGATGAGGTTGGGGTAGACCTTCTCGACCCAGCTGCGCGGGGCCTGGAAGATCTCGCCGGGGAACACCGTGAAGGCGACGGGGAGCGAGACCTCGGGTATTGGATGCCCGGCCGCGGCAGCGGCGCCCCGTGCGCTCTCCCAGTACATCCGCGCGGCCGAGGTCGCGGTGCCGGTGAGCCAGTACAGCGTAATGTTGTCCAGGATGTGGTCGCGGGTCAGGCCGCCGGAGGGCTGCCTGCCGGCGAAGGCGCGTGAGATCTTGTCGTAGCTGCGGTGTCGTGGTCGAGCATCCAGGCCGCCAGCCCGGCGGGTGAGTCGGTCAGGCTGTAGCCGATCGTCTGTGGTGACTGGCCCTGCTCGGTGATGTAGACCTTCCTGAATTGCGCCCCGAACGCAGCGAACGCCGCGCGCTCCTCCTCCGTGAGCCCTTCGGGGACAGGCGCGCCGCCGAACAGTGCCGCCGTCACGTCGGGCGGGGGCCTTCGCAAGAAGTTGAGGTGGATGCCCGCCAGCCCGTCCGGCGCCTGGATCGCCATCGTGTCGGTGACGGCGGCGCCGACGTCACCACCCTGGGCGACGTAGCGGGTGTAGCCGAGCCGGTGCATCACCTCCGCCCACGCTCGCGCGGTGCGGACTGGGTCCCAGCCGACCTCGGTCGGCTGATCGGAGAAGCCGTAGCCGGGCAGCGACGGCAGCACCAGGTCGAACGCGTCGTCAGCGCGGCCGCCGTGCGCGGCCGGGTCGGTGAGCGGGCCGACGACCTCGAGCATCTCGAGGACCGAGCCGGGCCAGCCGTGCGTGATGATCAGCGGCAGCGCGTTCCCGTGCTGCGACTTGACGTGGATGAAGTGGATGCCAAGCCCGTCGATCTCGGTGGTGAACTGCGGCAGCGCGTTCAGCTTCGCCTCGCACGTGCGCCAGTCGTAACCGGTGCCCCAGTGGGTCACTAGCGCCTGGATCGTCGTCAGCTGCACGCCTTGCGACCGATCGGCGACGGTCTCCTTGCTGGGCTGGCGTGTGGCCGCGATGCGCCGCTGAAGCTCGGCCAGGTGTTCGTCTGGCACGTGGATCTCGAACGGGCGGATGGTGAGGTCGGTCATGGTCGTGCTGCCCTTCTTGGGTTCCACGATAAAACCGGCGGTTTCTGGCATGGCGCTTGCTTCAGCGCAGTGTGCGGAATGCGGCGCGCAGCTCTTCGGAGAACAGTTGCGGTTGTTCCCAGGCGGCGAAGTGGCCGCCTTTTTCGGCTTCGTGGAAGTAGATCAAGTTGTGGTAGGCCTTCTCGGTCCAGCTGTGCGGCGCGTGGACGTACTCCTCCGGAAACACCGTGACTGCCGCCGGGAGCAACAGATCGGCGGCGGCGTAGAAGTTTCGGCCGGTTATGGCTTGCTCCCAATACAACCGCGCCGCGGACGTCGGCGTGTTCGTGAACCAGTAGAGCGAGGTGTTGTCGAGCCAATCATCGCGGGTGATGGCGCCGAAGGAATGTCCGGCAAAGAGCTGGGCGAGGTGCTCGTAGCTGCCCGTGTCGTGGTCAAGGAGCCAGGCCGCGAGGCCGACGGGGGTGTCGGCCAGGCTGTAGCCGATCGTCTGCGGGCGCGTGCCCTGGATAACGCCGTATCCGCGGTGATAGGTCGCGAACGCGACTTGGTCATACGCGCGCTTTTCCGCGGCCGACAGGTCAGCCGGCGCAGGATCGCCGTTGCGGATGTGGCCGAGCACGCCGGGCGGGACCATCTGCGCGAAGTTGACGTGGATACCGAGCAGCCCGGCGGGCGCCTGGCGCGCCAGCGCGGCCGAGATCGCGGTGCCCCAGTCGCCGCCCTGGGCGACGTAGCGCGTATACCCGAGTCGTTGCATCAGCACCGCCCACGCGCGGGCAATGCGGTCGGGGCCCCAGCCGGCGGCGGCGGGCTTGCCCGAGAACCCGTAGCCCGGTAGCGACGGAATGACCACATCGAAGGCGTCCGACGCGGCCCCGCCGTGTTGCGTAGGGTTGGTGAGTGGCTCGATGATCTTCAGCTGCTCGATGATCGAGCCGGGCCAGCCGTGCGAGACGATCAGTGGCAGCGCGTTCTGCCGAGACGACCGGACATGGATGAAATGGACGTCGAGCCCGTCGATCTCGGTCGTGAACTGCGGGATGGCGTTCAGCTTCGCCTCGCATCTGCGCCAGTCGTATTCGGTTGTCCAGTAGTTCGCCAGGTCCCGCACTGTCGCGAGCTGCACACCCTGTGACTGATCATCGACAGGCTCCCGCTCGGGCGGCCGCCACGCCGGGATCCGTCGCCGAAGATCGGCGACTGCCTCTTCGGCAATATCGACATGAAACGGCCGAACGGCCGGATCCGCGCTCATGCCAGCAGTGCCGGTGCTCATGATCGGTGTCCCTTCTCACGTGCCGAAAACCAGACCGCCAACGCATCACGGCCGATGGCTGTGGCCGTCGGGTGCGGCTGGCCAGTATCGGGAGGGTGACTCTCGTGACTGGCACCTCCTGTCTGGGCTGCTGTTCTCCGCTGGCTACCACTCAGCGCGGCTAGCGGTGCTGGCGGCTCCGGAGCTCGAACGCGATCACGATCTCGGAGATGCCGCGGAACAACGCGAAGAACCCGACCCACAGCAGCAGCAGCGCCGCGCGGGCGGGAAACATCTGCTGGGAGGCCCAGAAACCGAGCAAGATAAGCAGGATGCCGGCTACCAGGCCGAGCCACCAGGTGCCGCTGATCTCCCTGGCCGCGACGGAGTTGATGATGTCGAGCGCGCCATAGAGGACAAACAGCAGCCCAATCACCGAGGCCAGCGCCCAGAAGGCATTGATCGGGTTGGCGAACGCCCAGATCGCGCCCACCAGGAA
>Ga0335085_10008511_pt1 | contig 15638 bp, 15 predicted proteins | sample Lox_Sample_45_FD_206712 | JGI IMG/M metagenome (GOLD analysis project Ga0335085, IMG submission 206712) | Soil microbial communities from Loxahatchee National Wildlife Refuge, Florida, United States - Lox_Sample_4.5 | ecosystem: Environmental > Terrestrial > Soil > Wetlands | place: USA...
TCGGCGGCAAAAGACGAACGCGTGGAGTACCGGTTTCAAGGACTCAATGATCAAGAGAGTTGGCGCTCGTCGATGGCGCTACTGGGGGATGTCGAGGGCGACTGGATCAGAAAATTCATGGAGTCCCATCCCGATAGCAGAAGCTGGGCGGAAGCCTTACACAGGCTCGAATTTCGCAGCGAGCACGTGCTCAAGCAATTCGGATCGAAGCAATTCGATCGAGAGCGTGAGAAGCTGCGCCCTGCGTCACTAAGCCAAATCCAGAAATATGTCTCTGAGGCAATCGATCGCGAACTTGAGGCGGGACGGACACCTACCCAGCAGTGGCTCGTACATGAGGCATTCAAGGTTCTGCCGGGGGCGAAGCGAAAACTGCTCCGCGTGGAATTCAATACACAAATGGAAGCGCGCGGCAAACGTGTGGCGCCAGGACGCTCGCCAAAGTCGCCGCAGTAATTCGCCGATAATTCGCCCGCCAACTCGCCAAAAACTGCTTGCGGCGAATTTGCAAATAATGCCGAACGTCGCATTGCCGCTTATCAAGTCCATCGAACTCGGCGCAAACGGCCGAAGATGGAAGGTGTGCGATGGCGAACTTAATCCCAGACAATCCCGAAACACTTCTCCAGCGCGCTGATGCGGCGGTAGCCTTAACCGCGGCTGGCTTCCCGATGCGCGCAAAAACGCTTCAAACGATGGCGAGCCGAGGAAACGGGCCTCCCTACCACAGGTTCGGTAGACACGCATTGTACCGATGGCGAGAGCTGCTCGGATGGGCTGAAGCGCGGCTTAGCGCGCCCCTTCAAAACACGTCCGGGTCGTGATCCATGGGCAGTCGCGATCGCTTGCCGAACCGACGCCTGCACCACATGCTCGAATTCGAACATAGGGGTACGCGGTACCAGGCCGGGTTTGCCTTCTTTCCGAACGGCGCGCTTGCGGAAACCTTTTTGAGCTGTGCGCGACCGAATTCAGAAGTTGAGATCGCGGCTCATGATTGTGCGATTCTTCCGATGAAGCCCCCAAATGAGCGTTGTGAAACTTAGCGCTGTGCGCGTCTGGGCCGAGCAAGTCTGTGGACGGACTATTTCGTGTCCGGCCTGGGAGTAAGCGCGTGGGACGCGAACGCAAACCCCGGAACAAGCGCAACAGTCCGCCTGCGGATGAATCTTGGATTTGGATGACGCGACGGATGATCGAGAGCGACGCGTTCCGCGCTCTCGGCATCAACGCCCGACGTGTGCTTGATTTTGTGATTCTTGATCATATGGCGCACGCCGGAACGGAAAATGGGCGTTTGTGTGCTCCGTATAGTCAACTTGTGCTTTTTGGCGTGGCGAAGTCTGAGATATGTTCTGCGATAACAGAACTTGAGACGTTCGGGTTCATCGAAGTGACGAAAGGCCAGCGCTTGGGCGGCCGTCAGCAAGCGTCGAGATATCGATTGACGTGGCTATCGTCCGCCGATGGTGAGCCCGCCACCAATCGTTGGCGTAGCGTGACGGTAGCGTTCATTAGGGCCTATCGGGAGGAGCGGCGACGGAGAGCAACACTCCAGAAGGAGCGGAAACGGCAACAGCGCGCCGTGAGGGACAAGAAACCGGCCCCCGGGGCCGGAATATTAAAAGCTGTACGAGAAGTCGAACCGAGTTCGGTTCGAGAGGTCGAACCGGCAGAGGCCTTCTCTGGTTCGGAAAGTCGAACCGGAGTAGTCCGGAAAGTAGGGGCGAGGGGCGATTTTTGAGACGACGCGCCCGACCGCGCAAATCGGGGCTGACGAAACGCTGCGAGAAGATCCGGCGCAAAATCGCGCGCGAGGTGCCGTTAATGACCTCCTAACGGGAACCAGCTACGCTCGCCTATGGAATGGCACTCTTGCCATTCCGGGGCGTCACAACCCTTCGGTTAGCGGCGTTTGTGCGGCCGCAACAGCACTCCTCGACCCTATGGTCGGGGACGCTCCTGCGCATGTTCAGGGCGAAAGCCTAAAGGCGCATGCGCCTCTCTTAACCGAGGCTTGTGAACTCCCCGATCGCCAGTCGGGAGAGAGAACCGTGGACTGGAAATCTTTCCTGTTCAGCTTCAAAGGACGAACGAACAGACTCCAGTTTTTGTGCGTGTATGTACTCGGTCCTACCGTCGCCCTCCTCTTGATGAGCGCATGGCTCTTTTCCGGCCCAGCTTTCCCGGTGATAGCAGGCGCTCTATACGTAGTATTTATCGCGGCGATTTGTGTGAATGCGTGGATTTGTCTTGCCGCGATGGCCAAGCGGCTTCACGACCGAAACAAGAGCGCGGCTTGGCTGATTTTGATGACTGGCGTTCCTGGGCTTCTCAAATCGTTCGACAATATGGTCAACAGAATGCCAGCCCCTTCGGAGGGTCTGGCGAATGCTGCCATTGCAAGCGAGGCCATGTTGCTTCTGTTCTGGTTTTGGCCGCTCATTGAGCTCGGATGCCTGCCCGGTACAGCAGGAGACAACCGATACGGGCCCATTCCCTCGGGCCGGTCGCTGTTTCTTTTTGCTCGTCCGCGCGACGCGACGGCGGAAGCAAATTCACTCCCTGGCCGTGATCCAAGCAGGATGAATATCATTTCGGATCAACCAAAGGGCCCGGGGGCGGCAGATAGTAAGGGCGAGACCGACACAACTAGGAAGAAAATCTCCCGTCGAGTAGGGCTTGTTGTGGCAGGCGTTGTGTTGCTCGTGTTGGCGGTGATCGGTGCTTATTTGATTGCGTCTCGCCCGACCGCGCAAACCGCATACGAAGACCTTCGGATCGGAATGTCGATGGTTGAGGTGCAGTACGTGAAGGGCACTCCTGATAACGTGATTGAAAACCATAGCTTCAAGGCCGCGGTGGGTCCGTGGGGTGAAGGTAAAGAATTTAACTTAATTCTTCCTGTCAAAGATTTTAAGGCTGACCAACGTGTCGAGCACTATTGGCGCTGGAGCTACGACCAGCCCAATGGCTCGCGGCTCGACCTTGAGTTTGATCGAGCGACCAAGGAGCTGAACAGGATCAGTTGCTACTCGGAGGGCTACATGACTTGCGCCCCACTTCTTGGCATCTTTGATGGGACCGCGGAGGAGGAGGTTGTTGCCAAACTTGGTGAGCCCAGTGATCAAGGCTTTCTCGATTTCGTGAAACAGATGACGTACAAGCCTCTTCGCGTCCAGTTCCTTCTCACGAGGAAGAAGGTCTACGCGCTGACCGTCTTCCAGTGACAGCGCTGCGCCAGCGCGCAGTACCTCAGCAAAAGGGATTACGAGACTCGATTCATTTGGAAAAAACGGGCGGCGGGTGCTGCCTTTGCGGCGCAGGCGCGCGTCCCAACGCGGGGCCTCAGCGGCGATCGGTAGTCCACCCGTGGGGCAGACTATTCCCGCTGGGCGCGCAGGGTCCTCCAAATGCGCGCCTCGGCGGTTGGTAGGCGCCCTCGGCAAGAGCCTCAACGATGGAGGGTGCCGGCCGCGATGCGCCCCAAGAGCTTCGGGTGGCCTTTCGCGGCAATATCTGCACGTGGTTCAAGGGCGTGTCGGCGCGCGTCTCGGAAGTGGAGCCGATAACATCACGATACCACGCTTCGAGAAGCTCCCTGATGACGTGACTAACGGGGATGCCTCGACGCCTCGCGGCCATTCGCACCGCACCGTGCAGCTCGGGCGGAAGCCGTGTGTTGATTTGCGGATTACCGTACCACGGCCTGCGCATTTATGCCCGACCCCAAGCACAATCCCAATGGATTTGGTAGCTATATGGTAGCTAGAAAGCTTCTACAAGATGGCAGCGAGCCGTAACCCTTTGGTTTTATTGGCGCTCCCAAGGGGAATCGAACCCCTGTTTCAGCCTTGAGAGGGCCGCGTCCTAACCGCTAGACGATGGGAGCATCGGCGGGGGCTTGCTTATACCGGCGGGTGGGCCGGGCAATCAAGGAGCGGCGGCGCAGATCGGCAATCCCCGGGGGCCATCGGCGTCGAAAACGAACGCCGCGAGCTTCGCTTCGAACGCTTGGTTGGCGTGAGGGCTCGATTTACCGGGAGCGCGCCCGTCCTCGGGCGTCATAGGACGGTGAAGCGCAGGGATGCGCTGTGACGCGCAAGGATGCGCGCGCTCCCAGTGACGCCCAGGGATGGGCCCGCTCGCCGTGACAGCAATCACCAGCCACAGGAAGTCCTCGTCGAAAGCGCCATCCCTATCCCAGTCGGAAAGCCCGGCCGCGCCGTTCGGATGGGAATGGTAGCAGCCGACGATGTCCCGCCCGGTGCCGCGCAATCGGCGCAGCAGCGCGATATGCGCGGCGGGGTCGATTTCGAAGCGGTCGGGGCGCATCGCCAAGTTGTGTGTGGGATGAACGGCAAGGGCGCGGACTTCATGCCCCCACATGCACGCGTCAATCTGCCCCCCTCCGCCTCGCCCGGCCTGCGGCCGGCTCAGCACCTCCCCCGCAAGCGGGGGGGGAATCTCGCGTACGCCTTCGATCAGTCCGCAGCATTCGCACGGGAATGCGGCTGCCGCGTCGGCTATCAGCCGATCGTGGAGATCGGGCGCGAGGATGACGCGCGCGATCATCGCTGGGCGGGAAAATCGAAATGGGCGACGGGGCGGCCGTCTTCGGTGTTTACAATGTCGATCTCTTCGCCCGCCGGCGTCCGCAGATGCAGGATCAAGCGATCGCCGCTGGACAGCACGGAAATTATCCGCGCGCCGGCAGGGGGCACGAAGATCGATGCGTCCCTGTGCGCCGGTGCGCGGCCGTTGAAACGCATCACCATTCCCACGACCAGGGCGCCGAGCCCCACAACAATCAGCACGCCCAGAATGATGACGACCGCCAACAGGCCGCGATATGCTGGGCCGCGATTTTCATTGGTGCCGGCAGCCATAGTGTCCATTCCGCACACATCCACGATCCCCGAATGCTCCGCAGACGGAGCATCGCACCGGCTCACCGTTGCACCCGAACAGGCAGGGCTGCGTCTCGATCGCTTTCTCGCGCTCGCGCTTGGCGATGTGAGCCGCTCGCGGCTGAAGGGCTTGATCGAATCCGGCGCCGTGACGCGCGACGGCGGAACGATAGGAGACGCGGGATTGAGGGTCAAACCCGGTGAAACCTTCATGGTGCGCATTCCGCCACCCGAGCCCGCGGAGCCGCAACCTCAGGATATCCCCCTCACGGTCGTCTATGAAGACAGCGACCTGATCGTGATCGACAAGCCGGCCGGCCTGGTCGTGCATCCGGCGGCCGGCAACCCCGACGGCACGCTGGTGAATGCGCTGATTGCCCATTGCGGCAAATCGCTGAAAGGCGTCGGCGGCGTGGCGCGGCCCGGCATCGTGCACCGACTCGACAAGGACACCAGCGGGCTTCTCGTGGCGGCCAAGAACGAGCGCGCCATGACGGGCCTGGCGAAACAGTTCGCTGCGCACGCGATCGAGCGGGCGTATCACGCCGTCGTGTGGGGCGCCCCGCGCCTCGGCGAGGGCGTCATCGAAGGCGAGATCGGGCGCAACCCCTTCGACCGCAAGCGGATGGCGGTGCTGCGCGGGCGCGGCAAGCCCGCCCGCACGCGCTACCGGCTGATCGAACGCTTCGGAGACGAGGACCGTCCCTTCGCATCTCTGCTCGAATGCCGGCTGGAGACGGGCCGCACACACCAGATACGTGTGCATCTGACGCATCTGGGGCACCCACTGATCGGCGATCCATCCTATGGGCGGGCGCGGCAGCCGCCGCGGCCCAAGACCGAGGTGCAGGCGCGCGCCTATGCGGCGGCAGCGCAGTTCCCACGCCAAGCGCTGCATGCATGGCTGCTCGGCTTCCAGCACCCGACGCTTCACAAGGTCTTGCGATTCGAGTCGCCATGGCCGGAAGACTTCAAAAACCTTGTCGAATCGCTGCGCCTTCTTGGAAAAGGCAATTCGAATTAATATCTGCAACGATGAGGGCCGGCCGTTCGACCGGGTGATCGGGCATACCTATTTGGGCCATATTCGCCTATAACGTATCATCCGACCGGACTTGTCGCGCGTTTCTCAAGAAGTGAGCTTGCTTCCGGAGGCATGGGGCCGACCGGAACGGCCATGGGGCCAAAGCAAATGAGCAGTCGTGGAGTGCCCGCTCTTCAGGGTGAAGGCGGCCTGTCTCGCTACCTGTCCGAGATACGGAAGTTTCCGCTTCTGGCGCCGGAAGAGGAGTACATGCTCGCCAAGCGCTGGCGCGAGCACGAGGAGCCTGAAGCGGCCAGGCGGCTTGTCACGAGCCACCTGCGACTCGTCGCCAAGATCGCGATGGGGTATCGCGGCTACGGCCTGCCGGTTTCGGAAATCGTTGCCGAAGGCAATGTCGGCCTCATGCAGGCGGTGAAACGCTTCGAGCCCGACCGCGGTTTCCGTCTGGCAACCTACGCCATGTGGTGGATCAGGGCCGCGATCCAGGAATACATCCTGCGCTCCTGGAGCCTGGTGAAGATGGGAACCACGGCGGCGCAGAAGAAGCTGTTCTTCAACCTTCGCAAGGCCAAGAGCCGGATCAATGCGCTCGACGAGGGCGATCTGCGCCCGGAGCAAGTCACCGAAATCGCGACCAAGCTCGCGGTGCCGGAAGAGGAGGTGGTGAACATGAACCGCCGCCTCGCCGCTCCGGATTCTTCATTGAACGCGCCCCTGCGCTCCGACTCCGAATCGGAGTGGCAGGACTGGCTGGCCGACGAAACGCTCGACCAGGAGTCCCGCCTCGCCGAAGCCGAGGAAATGGGAGAGCGGCACGAGCTTCTGTCGGCGGCGCTGGGCGAATTGACAGAGCGCGAACGCGATATCATCGAGGCCCGCCGCCTGCGCGACGAACCGCTGACGCTGGAAGAGCTGTCGCAGAAATATGGCGTCAGCCGTGAGCGCGTGCGCCAGATCGAAGTGCGCGCGTTCGAGAAGCTGCAGCAGCAGATGAAGCACGCGCTTGCGGAAAAGCGCAGCCACACGCTGAGCCCGGCGGCATAACCGGGAGCGCGTCCGTCCTCGGGCGTCGTATGATGTTGAAGCGCAAGGATGCGCCGTGACGCCCAGGGATGGGCGCGCTCCCGGTATGCCGCGCTCACCGGATGTGGCAATACTTCCTGCATGAATCAGCCTCAGAGACGCGCCATGCTGAGCGCGTATTTCCAGCCGCGCTCGCTGTTCATGCTGGCGCTCGGGTTCTCCTCCGGGCTGCCGTTCGTCCTGGTCGGCGCCACATTGTCGCTTTGGCTCCGACAGGATCACATTTCGCGGGCGAGCATCGGGCTGATGAGCGCGGCGACGCTCGCCTATACGTTCAAGTTCATCTGGGCCCCGCTCGTCGATCGCATCCGGCTCCCCGTGATCGGACAAAAGCTCGGCAAGCGGCGTGCATGGATTCTGGCGGCACAGCTCTGCGTGGCTGCAGGCCTGCTGGCGACCGCATTCTGCAATCCGGCGGCCGATCTTTCGACTGTCGCCATTGCCGCCGTGTTCACCGGCTTCGCAGGAGCCACGCAGGACATTTCCATCGACGCGTGGCGTATCGAATCGGCACCGACGGAAGAGCAAGGCGCCATGGCCGCAACCTATCAGCTCGGGTATCGGCTGGCCGTGATCGCTTCGGGTGCAGGTGCGCTTTATGTCGCGCAATTCGCATCGTGGCGCCTGGCCTATATCGCGATGGCAATGCTGATGCTGGTGGGCGCCTTGGCTGTCGTTCTGTCGCCCCGGCCGAAGGAAAGCACCGGAACCGTGCCCGGGGACGCGGAGCAATTGGCTGCCGAGCTGCATCTCCAAGGCGCGGCGGCGCGTGCATTCGAATGGCTGTATTCCGCAATCGTGGCGCCGTTCGTGGATTTCTTCAAACGTCACGGAGCCACGGCACTGGTTATCCTGGCCCTGATCGGGATGTATCGCCTTCCGGATTTCGTCATGGGGGTGATGGCGCAGCCGCTCTATGTCGATCTCGGCTTTTCGCTGGCGACGATTGCGACGGTCGTCAAGATATTCGGCGTCTGGATGACGATTGCAGGCGCATTGGCGGGCGGCCTCGCGGTGGCGCGTATCGGAATCATGAGGGCGCTTCTTGCGGGCATCACCGCAAGCATTCTTGGCAATCTGATTTTCGCCTGGCTTGCCACACAGGGCGGTTCCGACCGCGCCTTGGCGGTGGCGATCAGCGGCGAGAATTTCGCGGGAGGATTCGCCGGCACGGCCCTCATCGCCTATATGTCCAGCCTCACCAGCTCGGCATTTACCGCCACGCAGTATGCCCTGTTCACGTCGGTCTATGCGCTGCCCGGAAAGCTGGTCGGCCTCGCCGCCGGTTACCTCGTCGACTGGTTTTCCGTCCATCCGGCGCTGACACATGCGTTGGGCGGGACAGGCGCCAGAACAGACGGTTACATCCCGTTTTTTCTGTCGACCGCCGCGATGGGAATCCCCGCAGTCCTGCTCGTGCTCTACGTCGCGCGCCTCGAGCGCGCCCGGGTCGCAACAAACCCTGCCTGACGCGCCGGCGGCCACTTTCGAGGCCGGCGGCGACTTTCGTTTGCGCCCGGAACCCGCCTCTAGTACAATATGCTTAAGGCTTGCGGGTCCGGGTTTGGGGTCCCGCACACCTTCTCTCAAGGAAAGCGCCGATCTTGGTCAATGTGTATGAGCCTGGCCCCTTTGAGGGGGTCCTTGAGCAATGGCCCGTTTTGGCCAGCCTGGGCGCGCTTGAGGTCAGACTTGCCGAGACGGAGTGGGAGGTCGAGGCCGCGCAGCGGTTGCGCTACCGCGTTTTCTACGAAGAAATGTCGGCCATCCCGAGCCCCGCGATGCGCGAGACCCGGCGGGATTTCGACACCTTCGACGATTATTGCGACCACCTGCTCGTCGTAGACCGCAGCGCATTCGACGATGACGGACAGCCGGCAGTTGTGGGCACGTACCGCCTGATGCGCGATAGCGATGCATCGCGCGCCGGTGGCTTTTATACCGCCGGTGAATACAATATCGCGCCGATGCTGGCGGGCCTCGAAAAGACGAGCCGTTTGTTGGAGCTCGGGCGTTCCTGCGTGTTGAAACAATATCGCGTGAAACCGGCCACGATGCAGCTGCTGTGGCGCGGTGTCATGGTCTACAATCGCCGCTTCTCGATCGATCTGATGTTCGGCTGCGCTTCGCTGCCGGGAACGGATCCGCAGGCGTTGGCGCTGCCGTTGTCGTATTTGCACCACTTCCACCTGATGTCCGAGAACCTGCGCGTACGGGCCAGACCCGAGCTTTTCACAAACATGAACCTGATGCCGAAGGAAGCCATCGAAGCCAAGGAGGCTTTGCACGCGCTTCCTCCGATGATCAAGGGCTATATCCGTGCCGGCGCTGGCGTGGGCGACGGAGCGGTCATAGACCGGCAGTTCGGAACAACCGACGTATTCATCTACTTGCCGATTGCGACGATGGACGCACGTTATCGCAGCCGTTTCGGCGCCGTGGGCTGATCGGCTTTCTCTGCCAGCCGACGTCCAATGGCGTCCCAGATCAGGCTTGCGATATCAGCTCCTCCGAATCGCCTGACCTCGTGAATGCCGGTCGGCGAGGTCACGTTGATCTCGGTGAGATAGTCTCCGATCACGTCGATACCCGTGAAAATCAGGCCCCGGCGTTTCAACTCCGGGCCGATTGCGGCGCAGATCTCCTTTTCGCGGCCGGTCAATACCGTCGGTTGGGGAACGCCGCCCACATGCATATTGGAACGGGCCTCTCCCTTTGCCGGCACGCGGTTTATGGCGCCGGCAATTTCACCATCCACCAATATGATACGCTTGTCGCCTTCGCGCACCTCCGGCACGTAGCGCTGGACAATCACGGGCTCGCGATAGAATGCGGTGAACATCTCGAGCAGCGCACCGAGATTCTCGTCATCTTCACGCACGCGGAAAACGCCCGCACCGCCATTCCCGTAAAGCGGCTTCAGAATGATGTCGCGGTGCTCGGCGCGAAAACTCCTGATTTCTTCTTGGTCCGACGTGATGAGCGTGGGCGGCATGAAGGACTTGAATTCCGTGACGAAAAGCTTTTCCGGCGCGTTGCGCACGTGAAATGGATCGTTGACCACCAGCACGTCGGGGGAAAGGCGCTCCAGAATATGCGTGGCGGTGATGTAGGCCATGTCGAAGGGCGGATCCTGTCGCATCAGGATCACATCCATGCGCCCGAGGTCTACGAACGAGGCCGGCCCGAGAGAATAATGGTCTCCCTTGACGCTACGAACCGTGAGTTCTCGAGCCCGGGCGGAGATCACGCCATCGCGGAAGCTCAGATCCCGCGGGCCGTAATAGAGAAGCGAATGTCCTCGCGCCTGCGCTTCGAGCGCCAGTGCAAAAGTGGAATCGCCGGTAATATCGATCCGCTCGATGGGATCCATCTGAATGGCAATGCTCAGCATCAGTTGAGCCGCCGTTTGAGAGCGTGCAGCGCGAGAGCCGCTTCGTTGTGAAGTGCGGTGCCCTTGTTGGCCAGCGCAAGACAGGCGTCGTAGGCCTTCTGTGCTGCGCCGAGAGCACCCGCAGACTCGTTCAGGCGCGCCAGGTCGATCCACATCTCCGGCCGCCGCGGAGCGATCAACACCATGCGTTTGGCGATCTCCAGGGCGCGGTTGCGCTCGCCCGCCTGCAGGACACGCAGCTTCAGATTGTTGGCAAGCCGCAACAAAACATCCACGTCGGCCACCGGTTCGACAGGTCGGGAATCGTCCGGTTGCGTTAGGTTCATGCGAGGCGGACCACCGAGAGTTTCGGGATTCAGTGCGGCACCTCCGTTGAACGGATCGATCAAGCTCTCCGTGCTGCGTAGCACGATGCGCAAGAGGAAATGACCCGGCGAGCCCAACCCGGCGGCCTCGAACCCGGCCGCCCGCGCGGCATGAATGTAAAGGATGCCAAGAGCCACCGGCAATCCACGACGCCGGTCGATGACCGACATGAAATCGGCATTGTTCGGATCGTCATAGGCCAGCCGGTCGCCGTCGTAGCCGTATCGTCCGACGAGGAGAGTCGAGAGAGCGCGCGCGCCATCTTCCGCAGTCAAAGCGATACGAGAATCATTGCGGGCCTGATCGGCGATTTCCGCAAGATGTTTCAGATACGGCTCCAATGGGCGCCCGGAGTGATCCAGGGCCGAAAGCATGAGTGCGGCACGCGCGACATCATGTGGCCCGTCGCCCTCTTGGCCGATCGTTCGGAGATACTCAACCGGATCGATTGCCGAAACCGACATCACTGCTCAGGATACATTGCCCGGAGATATTAGCGCATTTCCATGCGGATCGATCCAGTCACGCGAGGGTGCTCACGGTCGCCAGGCGTCCCGGAAATGCCGGGGCAGCCGCCCACGGGCGATCGTAATCGTATCGAACCGCACGGCCCTCGGCCTGAGATGGGGCTTCTGGGCAAGAAAGGTATCGGCAGCGCGCGCAATACGGGCCTGCTGGCGGGGCAGCAGGGCCTCGACGGCACCTCGAACGGTATCGCGGGTCTTAACCTCTATGAAGCACACCACCCCGCCAGGGGCCTGCGCGACGAGGTCGATCTCGCCTAGCGGCGTGCGCACGCGTTGTCCAAGAATCCGGTAACCCTTGAAGAGCAGCAGGAGGGCTGCGATCAGCTCGCCGCGGCGACCCCGCCGTTCCGCCCGCCTTCTATAGTCAGTCCTGTGCATGTTCACGCGCCGCCAAGGCCGCGATCGCAACCCCAGGCGATCCTTCGACTTCAATCTTCGGAGCAAGCATTCTCGGCCGGTTCCTTTTTCCGCGCGAGCGCGCGGCCGTACACCTCTCGCCGCGACAGTCCTAACGCCTCCGCCACGAGATCGGCCGCGGCACGAACCGGCATGAACGCGAGGGCGGTGTCCAGGAGCCGGTCTGCCATGGCGAAGTCCGGCTCCAGCCTCTCCGGCGGCGCGACGATGACTGTCACCTCTCCTCTGGGCGGCTCGGGAAAAGCATCCACGAGCGAGACGAGGTCGGCACGGCGCACATCCTCGTGCAATTTGGTCAGCTCTCGCGCAACACAGGCAGCGCGCGCCCCAAACTCGGCAGCCATGTCGGCGAGCGACTCGGCCAATCGTCTGGGCGACTCGTAAAACACCAGCGTTGCGTCTACCCCCTTGAGTTCGGAAAAGAATGTGCGCCGCTCGCCACGCTTTGGCGGAGGGAAGCCGACGAAAAGAAAGCGGTCGCTGGGAAGCCCCGCCACAGACAGCGCAGCAACCGCCGCCGACACGCCGGGAACGGCATGAACCTTGACGCCTTCAGAAATCGCCGCGCGCACAAGCTTGAACCCGGGATCGGATATGAGCGGGGTACCGGCATCGCTCACCAGGGCTATCCGCGCCCCTTCTTTCAGCCGGGAAATGAGGCGGGGCCGTTCGGCCAGGGCATTGTGGTCGTTGTAGGCCCGCAGTGGCTTGCTGATCGCGTAGATGGAGAGCAGCTTGGCCGTCACGCGCGTATCTTCGGCGGCAATGAGATCGCACGACTTCAACACATCAAGGGCGCGCAGCGTGATATCCCGCGCGTGGCCGATAGGCGTAGCGGTCACGTAAAGGCCCGGCTCGAGGGGCTTTTGCGAATCATCCGGTGAAGGCATAGGCTTGTCCGCTCGCGTCACGCCGGCACGTCCAAATCTGGTTGGAGAGAATAAGCTTGTTTTCGCCCCCCTCGCCCACGAACCTGTTCTGCGCCCTGCGCCGCGTTTTTGTTGTATCGCTTGTCATCTTCCCGATAGCGGGTGGCTGCGTAACGCCAAAGGCGCCGCCCCCGCCCCCGCCGCACGCTGCGGCAACTCCGCCGCGGCCGCAAGCGCCGGCGCATCCTTTGACGGGGGAGCGGCCGGGCTTTCTCAGACTGGGAAACATGGCCGAGGGGCGCGTGCCGGTCCGCGTCGGCTTGCTATTGCCTTTCAGCAACGGCTCGTCCGCAACACGCGGCCTTGCCCAAAGCATGATGAAAGCGGCCCAGCTTGCATTGTTCGATGCCCACAATGCCGACCTGGTTCTCATGTCGGCGGACGAAGGCTCCACGCCATCGCAAGCTGCCGCCGGCGCGCGCTTACTTCTTGGGGAAGGAGCAGAGATCATCGTCGGGCCCCTGTTCGCGGGTTCGGTCACCGCAGTGGCGCCGATTGCCCGTGATCACGGCGTGCCTGTCGTCTCCTTTTCAAGCGACCGCTCCGTCGCCGGCAACGGTGTTTATCTCCTGAGCTTCCAGCCTGAAAACGAAGTCGACCGCATCGTGACTTATGCAGCCGCACAGGGTCATGCCGTATTCGCCGCGATGGTGCCGAACACTGCCTACGGAGCGCGCGTTGCCCAGGAGTTCGCCAGCGACGTGAAGGCCGCAGGCGCGCAGGTCGCCGACGTCGAAAAATTCGAGCCCAACAGCCAGGGCATTTCCGTTGCCTCCAAGGCAGTCGCCGGCGCCAAACCCGACGCAATTCTCATCGCGCAGGGAGGGAGCCTCTTGCGGGAGATCGGCCCCACGCTTGCTGCAGACGGCGCAAGCAACCAGACAGCGCAATATCTCGGTACCGGCCTCTGGGACGATCCTGCAAACGCGCGCGAGCCGATGCTGGCGGGTGGGTGGTTTACGGCGCCCGCACACGCCAGCCACAAGTCTTTCGAGGCCCGCTATCGGGCGGTGTTCGGCGGCAATCCTTCCCAACTGTCGACGCTCGCCTACGACGCTGTGTCTCTGGTAGCGCTGCTGGCACCGGGCCAGCCCTATCATCGCTTCACCCAGGCGGCTCTGACGGATCCCAACGGCTTCGCCGGCGTCGACGGGATATTCCGCTTTGCGCCTGACGGCAGCTCGCAGCGCGGCCTTGCCATCTTGCGCGTCGACCCCGAGGGCTTTCAGATCGTCAGTCCGGCGCCGAAAACCTTCGAGGGGTCGTGAACACCTCTCAACTCCCAGCTAATCGCGCAACAGCTCGTTGATCGAAGTCTTTGAACGCGTTCGCGCATCCACCTGCTTGACGATGACGGCGCAGTAGAGCGAGGGCCGATCAGGCCCCTGCGGCAGCGAGCCGGGAACGACCACGGAATACGGCGGAACGCGGCCGTAATGAATCTCGCCCGTCGCGCGGTCGACGATCTTCGTCGACGCGCCGATATAGACGCCCATCGATATGACCGAGCCTTCGCCCAGAACCACCCCCTCTGCAATCTCGGAACGCGCGCCGACGAAGCAATTGTCCTCGATGATGACCGGTGACGCCTGCAGCGGCTCCAGAACGCCGCCAATACCGGCGCCGCCCGATATGTGGCATCCCTTCCCTATCTGAGCGCACGATCCCACCGTGGCCCATGTGTCCACCATCGTATTCTCGTCCACGTACGCGCCCACGTTTACGAACGACGGCATGAGCACGACGCCTTTGCCGACGAAGGCGGAGCGGCGCACAATCGCTCCCGGCACGGCGCGGAATCCTGCCTTGCGGAACTCGTTTTCCGACCAGCCGAGAAATTTCGAATCGACTTTATCCCACCAATTCGCGCCGCCGGCTGCACCGGAGATGGCGCGCATGTCGCTCAAGCGGAAGGAGAGCAGCACCGCCTTTTTGAGCCACTGATGGACGATCCATTCACCGCGAAGCTTTTCGGCCACCCGCAACTGTCCTGCATCCAGCGCCATGAGGGCTTCTTCGACAGCGTTTCGCACGTCCTTTCCGGATTCCGGATTGACGGTTTCGCGCGCCTCCCAGGCTTGCTCGATCAGTTGGGCAAGTTTCTCCGTCATCTTTCAGTCCCGATCCCGTGAAGAAATTCTGCAAGGTCGTCCGTCTCGTAATCGATATGCTCGCGCGATGCCACGGGAAAGGCGGGACCCTGTTTCGACCATTCCGAATCGTTCCTGATCCAGACGGTGGTCATGCCGAGATCGTGCGCCGTCGCCAGATTGCGCTGTGCATCATCGAACATGGCGGCGCGGCCGGGGCTCGCACCGAGGCGACCGAGAATCGTACGATAGGCGGCAGGGTCCGGCTTCGGACGGAATTCGATCGTTCGAATATCCCAGATTTCATCGAAAGAGTCGGCAAGGTCGAGATGCTCAAGGACCCGGCCCGCATGACGCCGGCAGCCATTGGTGAAAATGTACCGGCCCCCTGCAAGGCGCGAAATCGCCGTCTTCAGCTCGGTATCGGGCTTGAGACAGGACAGATCGACTTCATGGACATAGTCGAGGTAAGCTTCCGGATCGACGCCATGCAAGCGCATCAGGCCGTTCAGCGTGGTTCCGTGCTCACGATAATAGCTCTTTTGGATCTCGCGGGCCCGTTCATGGCTCGCACCTGTGAGTGCGGACACGAATTGCGTCATCCGCAGATCGATCTGTCCGAAGACGCCGCTATCGGCACGATAAAGCGTATTGTCGAGGTCGAATATCCAAATATCGACGTGACCAAAGTCGCGCGATGTCTCGATTTGGGGCAAAGTCGGCATGGGTGGCCGAACATGCGGCACCGCCCTGGTCATGGCAAGGTCCGCCATTGCTTTAGCAGGTCTTAATCAGACCGGGGCCAGAATGTGCGAGGGACGGCCGGATCGGACTTGCCGATGAGCGCACGCAAAAAAGAGAAGAGCTGGTGGCAAAA
>Ga0335085_10008513_pt1 | contig 15637 bp, 15 predicted proteins | sample Lox_Sample_45_FD_206712 | JGI IMG/M metagenome (GOLD analysis project Ga0335085, IMG submission 206712) | Soil microbial communities from Loxahatchee National Wildlife Refuge, Florida, United States - Lox_Sample_4.5 | ecosystem: Environmental > Terrestrial > Soil > Wetlands | place: USA...
AGCGGTTCAGTCAGGAACTGGGCTCCCTTGGCCTTCCAGCGCGTATAGCAGTCCCAGATGTCGGCTACACGCAAGTTCAAGAAGCTGCTGACGCGATTCGGATTCGGTGGCGTTTCCAGCAGAACGGTCGGCTTGTCGGGCGTAGGTCCGCCGCCGGAATTGAGGATGATCCACGAATTTGCCAGCTTGACATAAGTAGGATCCGGCGCACGCACGACCTTTCCGCCCAGAATCCCAGCGTAGAATTCGACTGCCTGCGGCTGATCGGCCACCGTCAGGAAGTGGGTGACATAAAATCCGTTATCGGCGATTGGAGCATCGGGCAGTTTCATGCGTCCTCCATTTCGTTGGCGATGCCTCTTAGGGCCGGAATTCGAACCCTACATCTTTCCTGTCTTCCTGCGGTCCAACGGTGACCTTCACGTCCCGTTCGCCAAACTTCTCGTGCACGGCTGCGATTGTGTAGGTACCAGGAGGAAGACCCTTCAGCGCGAAGCTGCCATCCGAGGCGGTTATCGCAAAGAACGGATTGTTCAATACGCTCAGGTACATCTTCATCCATGGATGCTGATTGCACTTGATGGGAATCATGATTTCCGCTGTCTTGAATGGTCGTGCCAGGCTGCCATTCGGCATTTCCGACTGGTTCCACTCATCGTTATTCTTTGGCATGGCATGAATGTTGTGCAAAGTGTGGTCTTCATCCACAAACTCTACCGGCTGGCCCACCATTGCCGCGGCCACGTGTGGGACGTAACGACAGCCGCCCTGCACGATCTTCACTTTGTTCGCGGGAGGAGGGAAGCTTCGCCCATCGAGCCCGTCTTTCACATACACCAAGACATTGGCGAGGTGGCCGTTGTCGACGACGGTAATCTCCGATTGGTTCTCACCCCGGCATCCTGAATCGGCAGACATATCTATTTTCCTAGGAGCCGGAGGTGTGCCTATGAAGTTCACTACTCCGCTGATCGAGGCCGCAGTTGCGGGATCGATCGGCGCAGGGCGTCCCTGCTCGACCGATGGGGATTGAGGCGTGGGAGCGGGAGTCTTGTTGCAGCCGGCGAGAACCGAGAATAGCGTCAGCGCGACGAACAGGTAAGGAAGATTACGGATCATAGATAAATGTGGCAATAACTCCGGCCAACAAAGAATTTTACCTTCGCGGCCGCTTCGCATCGAGTTTGGGTCGCGTTCCGCAAGCTGTGCGCGTATTCTGGTGGCCATGAAGTGGACGGCCTCAGTACTCCTCGTCATGGCGATCACCGTCTCCTCCTCACTTATCTTTGCCCAGAACACGCCGCCGCAGGCGCTCCTCGCCTTGAGCAAGCATGACCATACGCTCGCTATTGTCGATCCCGCGAGCCTCAAGGTCGTGGCCAAGGTGCCGGTGGGCAACGATCCGCACGAGGTCATCGCCTCCGCCGACGGCAAAACAGCGTACGTTTCGAATTACGGGTTCGGCGCTTTCAACACGCTCGCGGTCGTCGATCTTGTCGCCCAGAAGCCACTACCTGCCGTTGACCTCGGGGCGCTGCGGGGTCCCCACGGCTTGACCTTCGTCGGTGGCAAAACCTGGTTCACGGCAGAAGGCGCTAAAGCCATCGGTAGCTACGATCCAGTGAGCGCGAAGATCGATTGGATCATGGGCACGGGCCAGAACCGCACCCACATGATTTACGTGACCGCGGACCTGCAACGCATCTATACCACCAACGTCAGCTCTGGAACGGTCAGCATCATCGAGAAGAGTGCGGCACGCACCCCTGCCGGACCCCCTTCCGGCCAGCCCGTGCCGCCCGGTACGCCGCCGCGGCCCATGGTCATTCCCGGCGGCGATTGGAATGAGACTGTCGTGCGCGTGGGTGACGGGTCTGAGGGATTTGACGTTACGCCCGACGGCAAGGAGCTCTGGGTGGCTAACGCTCATGACGGCACCATCTCCATTATCGCGATTCCAGCAAAAACCGTTTCAGAAACCCTCAGCGCTAATCTACGAGGCGCGAACCGGCTCAAGATTACCCCGGACGGGAAGCTGGCATTCATTTCAATGCTTGGCGGGTCTGGGGTGGCCGTCTTCGATGTGGCATCGCGCAAAGAAGTCAAAAGAATCTCCGTGGGGCACGGAGCGGCTGGAATCGAGATGCAGCCCGACGGATCCCGCGTGTTTGTTGCCTGTACGCCAGACAACTATGTGGCGGTGATCGACCTTAAATCGCTTGCGGTGACAGAGCACATCGACGTCGGCGTAGAACCCGACGGACTTGCCTGGGCCGTGCGGCGCTAAAGCACCGGCAAGCTACTACAGTTCGGCTTCCTTCATTACTGGAGCCGGCACCGGAACTTCGCGCAGCGCGTCGATCACCGCATCTGCGAACTCTGTAGTGCCTGCAGTTCCACCCACGTCGCGCGTCACGTGCTTCTTCTCGGTGTAAACGTGTGCCAAGGCAGCGTCGATATGGTTAGCCGCGTCGTGCTCTCCGAGGTGATGCAGCATCAACACACCCGAACGAAGCACAGCGGTAGGATTGGCCATGTTTTTGCCGGCAATGTCTGGAGCGGAGCCGTGGACCGCTTCGAAGATGGCGCAATCGCTTCCAAAATTCGCCCCCGCCACCAGCCCAAGCCCACCCACAAACGCGGCACACAGGTCCGAGATGATGTCGCCGTACAGGTTCTCCAGCAGAAGCGTGTCGTACTGGTACGGATTCATCACCAGCTGCATGCAGGTGTTATCCACAATGTGCTCGCCATAGGTGATCTCGGGATAATTCCTCGCTACTGTGCGCGAGCAGCGAATGAAGAGCCCATCCGACATCTTCATGATGTTGGCTTTATGGATGGCGTGGATCTTCTTGCGATGAAATTTGCGCGCATACTCGAAAGCAAATTTCGCAATGCGGGTCGATGCCTTCTCGGTGATGATCTTCAGGCTCTCCACCACGCCCGGCACCACTTCGTGCTCGATACCTGAATAAAGCCCTTCGGTGTTTTCGCGAACCACAATCAGATCAACGTCGGGATACTTGGTCGGCACCCCCGGCAGGTTGATGATGGGACGAAAATTGGCGAACAGCTCGAACTGCTTGCGCAGCGCGACATTGATGCTCGAAAAACCGCCCCCCACCGGAGTCGTCACCGGGCCTTTCAGGCCGATATGCGTGCGCTCGATCGACTGGGTCAGTTCTTTCGGAATGTACTCTTTGTACTTTTCGTAAGCCTCGGCGCCGGCCGCGAAGCTCTCCCACTCGAATTTCACTCCGGTGGCTTCCAGAATCCGGACGGTTGCCTTTACTACCTCCGGCCCGATCCCATCGCCTGGAATCAATGTGACTGTATATGCCATGCCCTCTCGCATTACGCCTAGTTAACGGCTTTCGATTTCGTGCTGGCGGTTTCCTTGGTGTCCAGCAGCTCCTTCAACTCTTCCATAAACTCCCGCACATCTTTGAAGTCGAGGTAGACGGAGGCAAATCGCACGTATGCGACCTTGTCGATGCGCCTGAGGCGGTTCATGATCAACTCGCCAATCTCGCTGGCTTTACGCTCCCGCTCGGGCGAGTCGACCACCAGCCCCTCGGCGTCGTTCACGATCTGTTCCAGCTTGCCCATCGACACAGGGCGCTTCTCGCATGCCCGCAACAGGCCGTTCAGCACCTTCTGCCGCTCAAACTTCTCTCGCCGGCCATCTTTCTTGATGACCATGTAAGGGATTTCGTCGATTCGCTCGTAGGTGGTAAAGCGCTTTTCGCACTTCAGGCATTCGCGCCGGCGGCGAATTGACTCGCCTTCCTTGCTTTCGCGCGAATCGACCACTTTATCGTTCTCGAAGCCACAAAACGGACACTTCATATGTGCAGGAAAATTTCAGGCGAACTAAAGTTCGAACCTCGATTGTAACAGGGGAAAATGGGCTTGCCGCGGAGCGTGCCTGCGGTTCGGTTGGCCTAATCCGTCAGCGCCGTCTCGGCTTTCTCCTCTGCTGCCACCAACCCTCGCAGCGACAACCGCTCGCGATGTGCGATCAGCAGTCCCGGCGGAATGACCGACATGAACGTGCATACCCAGAGCAGCATCCCGCAGCTCACTGCGATTTCGTTCGACACGCCGAAGATCCGGTTGAGTACGGCGATCGTGGCCAGCTGCGATCCCCCGCCAACGCCGGGAAGCTGGATCAGAGAGCCAAACATCGCTGAAACCAGCAGCAGCATGATGCTGGCCGCGCCAAGATGCTCCATTGCGCCGCCGTAAGCATGCGTAACTAGCCAATATGCCAGCGCGATCATCCACCACATCAGGAATGACCAGAACGTCAATTGCAGGAACGAGGACAGATCGCTGATCGTCTCCAGACCATCGGTAAACGATACGAGCTTGGCGCGAATACCATGGGCCAGTTTGGGACTTCGTTTCTCCAGCGCCTTCTGCAGACGATCGGCAACCACGTAGCCCGACTTTCGCAACAGCACAGCTACAACTGCCAAGACCAGTATCCCGCAGAAAAAAAGTCCGGCTGACCAGCGTGCTTGCGCCGCCAGGTGCGTATTTGGAAGGGCGCTCCAGAGCGGGTCGCCGATGAATTCGATCACCACGAACATGATGGCTACCGACGCCATGTCGAAGATTCTCTCGACCAGCCACACGGCCATCTGCGAAGAAAAGGTCAAGTTTTCCCGGTTGGCGACCAGGTAAGGGCGGATCACCTCACCGGGACGCCCCAGCAGCGCCAGTCCAGCGAAGCCAATGAACTGGGGCGGGATCAACCGCGCCGTGGTCGTCTCCTTGAGTGGTTTGAGAAAGATCCGCCAGCGAATGGCGCGGATGACGTAGGCCAGATAAGTGAGAACGACCGACAGCGCTACATAAATCCAGTTGACGTGCTCCGTGTTTGTCCAGAATGTCGCCCAGTCAAACTTTTTCCAGGTATGCACTTGCAGATAGATCAGCGCGCCGAGAATGGCTATGACGACCGCCGTTACCAGTGCGCGCCTTTTACTCATGAGGAGGGTCGCCGGCCGCGAAAATGGCCGCGAAGAGTACGAATCCACAAGGTAAATGACGATCAGGGAAGGGTCAAACTGGCTTATCGACTGCCGCTCACTGCGACGTTGCCCTGGCCGGAACTTCCGCGCGTCTGAGGGCGTACCGGCGTTGCTTGCTTCATCTCGGCAATCTTCTTACGGTTGTAATCGTTGATCACGCGAGCGACATAGGCATGCGTTTCCCGGTACGGAGGTACGCCGCGATATTGTTGCACTCGCTGCGGACCCGCGTTGTAGGCGGCCAGCGCCTTAGCTGCGTCTCCGTTATATTGCAGCAGCAATTCGCGCAGGTAACGCACGCCGCCGTCAACATTGGCTGCTGGATCAAAGCTGTCCTTCACGCCTAAGCTGTTCGCCGTTCGCGGCATCAGTTGCATCAACCCCTGCGCGCCCTTAGGTGAAACCGCACGCGGATTATTTGCGCTCTCTGCCCGGATCACACTGGCAATGAAGTCGGCATCAATCTGGCTGCTGGCGCTCGCACTGCGGATGATCGACTCCAGGTTGGTCTTGGCCGGCGCGGTTGCTTGGCTTACATCTGCTGGCGCCGGCTGGAAGCCCTCAATCTGCGCTGTCGGCACATCGATGTAACCGCCTGACGCATCGTTGTCCAGATACAATCTCGTTGTTTCGCCCTGGGTCTCGTGATGCTCATGGCGAATGCTGAACCCATTCCGCAGGTTCGCCACCTCTGCCGCGTGCAGGCAGCTTACGCCGAGAATAATCAGCCAACCGATTTGGACGTATCTACGCATTCAGAATCGCCGCGTTCGACTCCAGCACCTGGTCGATTGTCGCCGCCACACCGTGCTCATCATGGTGCAGCGTCACGGTGTATCCGCTCCGCTTCAGCTCGTCGCAGGCGTTACCCATGATCACCGGATGGCCGGCAAAGGTCAACATTTCCACGTCATTGTAGTTGTCGCCGATGGCCATCACCTCGCCGCGATCGATGCCGCGATGCGCTGCCCAGCGTTCCAGCGCGTGCCCCTTCGAACATCCTGCGTTCAGGATGTCGACGATGCACAGGTTGCGGTGGTCATACTGCGTCCGTAGAGCGGTGAACCCCTCGGTGAATCCGCATGCTGCAAGATCGGCCTGCGCCGTGTCCATCATCGCAATGGGCCCGCAAAACATCGCCTGAATGGGATCTTCGGTCAGCGCGTCTTCGATTGGGCTGACATATTCGATATAAGGTGCATTTTTCTCCATCCAGCGCTGTATGACTCCGTAAAGCTGGTCATGATTCTCGCAGACGATAGCACCCGAGCCGCTGCGATCAAACGTCAAGACCATGTAGTTGCGAAATTTGCGCATCGCTCGTGCCAGCCGAACGGCTGTCTCCCGGGGCAGGAGATCGCGATGAAAGGTTTCGCCTAGCGTCGACCGCGTGATCGCTCCATTCGAGCTGAACAGCCAAAGATCGAATCCCAGCGTCCGGGCGATCGGCATCGCAAAGTCGTGCCGGCGTCCCGTACCCAGCACGATCTCAATGCCGGCGTCGTGAGCGCGGCGCAAGGCGTCAAGATTCTCCTGGGCAAGTTCGACCTTAGAGTTGAGCAGCGTGCCATCCAGGTCGATGGCGATGAGGCGGATGGGTCGCGTCACAACCTCATTCTACCAAGCGCAAGACTGCGCATCGGTTAATCTCCAACGAACAGCGGACCGGGCGCGCGCGAGGTGGACTCCGCAAAAAACGAATCCCGTCAACCCGAAATCTGGTTTGCTCACCCGCCTCGCGGCAACGTAAAGTAGCAAAACCATGGAACTGCGCAAAGATCCCATCACTCGCTCATGGGTCATCACCGGAGATGAGGCAGACCACGACCGCGGCAGCGATTATCTCTGCCCTTTCTGCCCCGAATCCGGACAGCAGCTCCAGGTCATTACTTCCATGCCTACCGTGAATGGCAACCCGTGGTCGGCCCGCGCGGTTGTTCATCCCAAACCCATCTATAAGGTCGAAGGCGAGCCGGGCCGAGCCGGTAACGGACTCTACGACATCATGCAGCCTGTGGGGGCCCACGAAGTCATCATCGAGAATGCCCGCCACGACCGCCAACTCTGGAACGCCGACGATCGCGAGATTGAGGAATACCTCAAGCTCTGCGCCCAGCGCATCCAGGATCTGAAGCAGGACGCACGTTTCAAGTACGTGAGCGTCCTCAAGAACTTCGGTCCACACTCCGGACAGGAATTTGACCACCCGACTTCCGAGGTTGTGGCAACAACCTTTGTTCCTCGCCGTGTTCTCTACGAGCTTCGTGCCGCTCGCGAGCACTACAAAGTGAAAGAGCGCTGTGTCTTTTGCGACATCTTTGCGCAGGAGCAGAAGCAGGACAAGCGCATCGTGGAAGTCCGCGGCGACTATCTCGTCTCCTGTCCCTATGCATCACGAACGCCCTACGAAACCTGGATTGCACCCCGCGTTCACGAAGCGTACTTCGAGCGCGTCGCCACGAAATCCGGCGCCTTGCGAGACCTGGCTGCGCTAGTACGCCGCACCCTGTATCGCATTCGCACTATCGCCGACGGCTTTCATATGGTGCTGCATACGTCGCCGAACACGCTGCACAAGTCCGAGACCCTTGGCTATTGGCGGACGATCGACGACGACTACCATTGGCACATCGAGGTTCTTCCGATCCTTGGCCCCAAGGCGAAGTCGTACACCTTTAAGGAGGTCTACGCGTCACCGGTCAGCCCGGAGTCGGCGGCTGCGCGCTTGCGCGAGCGTCCCACAGAAGGCTAGAGCCCGCCTTGCCTGATCGGGCTAACGTCACATATCTGCTCGGCCCACCCGGAGTACAATCGCGGCCATGACGGTTCGTCGCGTCAAAACCTACACAGCGTCAACCGGCTTCGTGTACGAATATTATTTTGTCGGCAAGCGCGAAGCTCTGGCCGATGACCCCTTTGCGCCTTCCACCGAGTTCATCTTCGACGTCAGTTCCGACCGCAAGACGGTCTATGCCGTCAGCATCTTTCTTTCACCGCGCGCTCTCGACGAATACACAGCCGACCGTGGACGGGTCCTCAGTGAGCCTGAACAATACGCGGCGATAAAGCTGCGCCTGATGCAGGCCTTCGACGAAGTCACCAATATGCTCCAGGACGGCCGCCGCCTCATGCTGGATGCTGCCGCGCTCCCTGCGTTGCTGGAATCCATCGGTATCGATTGAACGAGTCAGTACCCACCCGCTAACCACTTCTCGACGGTCGCGTCGAAGCACTAGGCTTGGGCTAAACTACATTCGGGTGAGGGAACCCGTGTTCACAGAATTTCAGCCGCCGAACCGTAGGCGATGGGAGCTGGCGCTTCTCGTCTCGTTCGCGGCGCACCTGCTGGCCTTGCTGGTTCTGACGTACCATTCCAAGCCGATCTCCGTAATGCCGTCCGACGTTGCCCTGGGTACACCGGGATCGTCTGGCAGCGTAGTTTATCTTGCGCCGACCGGCCCTGAGCACAAGCAGGTACCGGCGGAAAAACCAAACTTGCAACCGAACGCTTCCGCGCCTCCCAAGGTGGTTCCGCGCCGATCAGTGCCGGAGGTTCCCGAGAACGAGACCGGAGCTGAAACCGCCAAGCTTGACGCTACGGCACAGGCCGGCTCGCTTTACGGAACTCGCGTGCCCGGAGCGCCGTTAACCGGCCACGAAATTATTCCGGCGCTTCCGCAGGTGTTTCCGGATCCGGCGGTCTCGCGTTCCGATCTTCCCCCCGGGGTTCAGGGCGACGTCGTTGTAGAAGTTACGATCGACGAAAACGGCAATGTGATCGAGCTCAAGCTGATCCGCGGAATCGGCTACGGCGTCGAGGAGCGCGTGCTGGCGACCCTCAAGAAGTGGCACTTCCGCCCCGCATCCAGGGACGGCGCGACGATCGCCTCGCAGCACATCGTAACCTTCCACTATCCTAGCTAACGTCGTCCTTATACCGGAAGCTCCGCTCATGTTGTCACTCTGAGCGAACGCGGCAGCCGCCGAAGTCGAAAGAGCCGGCTTTGAGCGCGGCCGAAGCGGCCTGCGGTTTGTTCTTTTTCTGCCACTTACCTTCCTCGTGTGACGCCCATCACAGGCCGATGTGACATGCATACTCGGCTCCGCCGTATCCGTGTTTATACTGGGTCATACAGGAGAGAACAGTACCCATCCTGAAGGGTATGTGGGGTTTATGCCTCTAGTCTGGCTGCGAGTTGCGGTGGCTTTCTACGCGGTTGGCTTGCTTTACTCCCTGCTTCTGCTGGGCAAGAGGGGCAACTTGCTGGCGAAAGTAGTTGAACCTGCCGTCGGCTTCGGGCTTATCTTCCATTTCGTCTCGCTCGTCGAATATACCGTCTTGATCGGCCATCTCTCCTGGGCTTCGATTCATTACTCGGAGTCCCTGTTGGCGTTCGTCGCCATGGTCGTGTTCTTTATCTTCTTTGTCGGCTATCGCACTACTTCGCCCGGCATCGTGATTTTTCCGCTTGTCTTTGTTCTTACGTTCGCTTCGGCAATCGGTCAGAAGCCGGTCACATTTACGTCACCCGCGCTGCGCAGCAGTTGGATCTTCGTCCACGTAGTGATGATCTTCACCGGCTATGCCGGCCTATTCCTCAGCTTCGGAGCCAGTCTGCTGTACCTGATGCAGGAGCGCGCGCTGAAAGCCAAGAGCTCCGACGGGCTGCTTTCGAAACTGCCGTCGCTGCAAACCATCGACGACATTGGCTATAACTCGTTGCTCTTCGGATTCCCCTTCATGACCTTCGGCCTGATTGCCGGATCGGTCCTTGCCATTGCCAAATACGGTCCGTTGTTCTTTACAGACCCCAAGATCCTGCTTTCGTTCATCATGTGGATCGTGTACCTGCTGCTGCTATACACGCGCTGGAGCTCCGGCTGGCGCGGCCGTCGTGCAGCTATCCTCGCCACATGCGCCTTCGTCATCGCGCTCGGAGTCTGGGCCGCGAATAGCTTCAGCCGGGTGCACAGGTTCCCGCCGCTATGAACCTCATTGTCATCGGCGTGAACCACCAGACCGCACCTGTAGAAGTGCGCGAGCAGTTCGCCATTCCGGAAGCCCGTCTGCCCGAGGCGGTGAAAACGCTGGTGTCACAACCCGGCATCGAGGAGGCGATGATCGTCTCCACCTGCAACCGCGTAGAAGTTGTTGCGCGCGCCAAAGACGCCGGTACCGATCTGCAAGGCTGTTTGCAGGCGCTCTACGGCTTCGATCCCCAGCCATTTCGCAAATACCTTTACGAGTATCGCGAGCGCGACGCTGTCCGCCACGTTTTCCGGGTAGCGTCCAGTCTTGATTCGATGGTCGTTGGCGAGCCGCAAATTCTTGGGCAGGTGAAAGAGGCGTATGCCACGGCACGTGCCGTCGGAGCCGTCAACTCGCAGCTTGATGCGTTGTACTCACGTGCTTTTGCCGTCGCCAAACGCGTAAGGACCGAAACCGCCATCGCGACTTCGGCCGTCTCCATCGCTTCGGTGGCAGTCGAGTTGGCGAAGAAGATCTTCGGCAACCTGGAAGGCAAGAGTGTTTATCTTGTCGGCGCGGGCAAGATGTGCGAACTGGCAGCTCGCCACTTGCTGGCACACGGAGCCGACAAGATCTACGTTGGCAATCGTACCTACGAACGGGCCGCCTCGCTGGCCGCCAAGTTCAACGGTGAGCCCATCGCTTTCGATCACCTGTACGACACCGTCGACCGCGCCGACATCGTGATCAGTTCCACGGGAGCGCCACATACCATCTTCCGCAAGGAGCACGGCGAGAAGTTTCTCAGCCGCCGCAAGAACCGTCCCATGTTCTTCATCGATATCGCGGTGCCCCGCGACGTTGATCCGGAGATGAACAAGCTCGACGGCATCTTTGTGTACGATATCGACGACCTGCAGCAGGTAGTGTCGTCGCACATTTCTGATCGCCGCGCCGAGGCGGACCGCGCCGAAGCCATTGTCCAGCTCGAAGTCGACAGGTTCCAGGCGCGGATGCAGACGCTCGATGTCGTCCCGACGATCGTCTCGTTGCAGGAGCACCTGGAAACGGTGCGCCAGGCCGAGATTGATCGAGTGCGTGGGCGGCTCGGGACGCTGACTCCCGAGCAGGAATTGGCTGTGGAAGCACTCTCACGCGGCATCATCAACAAGATCATGCATACACCGATTACGACTCTCAAGAGCGCGGCCCGCGAATCGTCGGAATCTACGACCGTCATCGATCTGGTCCGTAAGCTCTTCAACCTGAGAGACACTCGCAATGGCGGGAACGAAGAGGAAGACGCGAAGCTGAGCGCGAAGGCCGGAGGACGACGTTAATGGCACGCCTGCGAATCGGATCACGCGGTTCCCAGTTGGCTCTCTGGCAGGCCAATCACATTTCAGCGCTCCTGCGCCAGCGCGGCCATCAGGTTGAACTGGAGATCATCAAAACCACCGGCGACAAGATTCTCGACGTAGCTCTGGCGCAGGTTGGCACCAAGGGCATGTTCACCAAGGAGATCGAAGACGCTTTGGCGGAAGGGCGTGTCGATCTGGCGGTTCACAGCCTGAAGGATTTGCCAACCGAATTACCTGCCGGATTCGAGCTGGTCGCAATTACCGAGCGCGTGAATCCGCGCGATGTGTTCCTGTCTGTCCATTACGATTGCGTCGATGCTCTGCCCAAAGGCGCCAAGGTCGGAACCAGCAGCCTGCGGCGGCAGGCGCAACTTAAGGTGTTTCGCTCCGATCTCATGATTCATCCTCTGCGCGGCAACGTTGACACGCGGGTACGCAAGCTGGAAGAAGGTGAGTACGACGCGATCATCCTCGCTGCTGCAGGACTCACTCGCCTGGGCAAGACGCAACTCGTCAAGGAATACCTGTCGGAAGACTTCATGTGTCCGGCTGCAGGGCAAGGCGCGTTGGGTATCGAGATTCGCGCGGGCGACCGCAAGACAGGCGAGCAGCTCGCCTTCCTCAACAGCGCCGACTCACGCGCAGCAACCATCTGCGAGCGGACGCTGCTAAACAAGCTTGGCGGTGGATGTCAGGTTCCAATCGGGGCCTTTGCGGAAGTCAAGGACGGAAAGCTGCGGCTCACGGGAGTTGTCGCGCGGCCCGATGGCTCTGAGATCCTGCGTGAGCAGCAGAGCGGAACCGATCCGGTCGCGCTCGGGGAACTGGTTGGCGACACGCTGCTGAAGCGGGGCGCAGAGAAGATCCTGGAAGATGTTTACGGCGCGATAGCGGCCGCGCCACAACAGCCATGAGCAGCGGCCAACCGCTTTCCGGTTGCCGCGTGCTGGTGTCACGTGCCAGAAAGCAAGCTGGCGCGCTGTCGTCGACGCTCAAGGAACTCGGCTGTCAAGTCATCGAGATTCCCTTTATCGAGATCCGCAAGCCGGCGTCGTACAAACCCCTCGATAGTGCGCTGAACAACTTTGCGACCTACGATTGGCTGGTTCTCACCAGCGTCAACGGCGTAGAAGCGCTGTTCGAGCGGGTGACGAAGCGCAAGGTCGTGCGGACTTCGCTGGCGCATCTGAAGATCGCGGCAATTGGTCCGGCGACGAAGAAGGCCATCGAGAAGCACGGGCTGAAGGTGTCGGTGACTCCGAAAGAGTACGTCGCCGAGTCGGTTGTTGCATCGCTACACAAGCGCGTGAAAGGGAAGCGCGTTCTGCTGGTGCGCGCAAAGGTCGCGCGCGATGTGATTCCGCGCGAGCTGCGCAAAGCCGGCGCGAAGGTCGACGTAATCGAAGCTTACGAGACCATCGTTCCAAAATCCTCGCAGCGGCGCTTGCGCGCAGCGATTGCAAGCAAGCAAAAGCCGCACGCAATTACATTTACGAGTTCTTCAACCGTAAGAAACTTCGTGGGTCTTTTAGGCCTTCGCAGCGCACGCGCAGCTTTAAAAAAGGCGTCGCCGAGTCGCGGAGTTCACAGCGCGTCGATTGGTCCCGTGACGTCCGCTACCCTGCGCGAATTCGGATTGCCGGTTGACATCGAGGCGAAGAGGTTCGACATTCCGGGGCTCGTGGCGGCGATCGTCGCGTACAAGAAGAACATTCGCTAGGCCGAATCGACCATCTAGTTTGTCATTACGAGCGCCCGATTTTGGCGCGAGGAACCTGCTGTTCTGACGCGACGAAAAGCAGATCCCTCGGTCGCTGCGCCACCTCGTGATGACGCCCAACTTTTTTTGTCAAACAACCATTTCGCTCAGCGCTTGGCTAAGAGCTAACTGCTAAAAGCTGACGGCCGACAGCTATTCATAAATCGAACATCCGCATCCCGGCGAGGGCACGCGCACTTTCAGAAAGTCGGACACGCGCTGGTAGGCGTCGATGTTGGTCTCCACGCGAGAGAACTGGTGGCCTTCGTTTTCATAGACCTTGATCTGGACGAAGCCGCCGTTTTTCTTGATCGCCGCAGCGACCTGCTCGGCCTCGCCCCTGGGACAGCGCGGATCGTTGCCGCCGGCCAGCAGAAGCAGCGGGGCCTTAATGCGGTCGACGAAGTTGATGGGCGAGCGGTCGGCATAGAGCGCTTTGTTCTCGACCGGATCACCCATGATCGCAATATCGGCCTGCCGGATTGCGGGGTCTTCGTTGGCCATTTCCGTGGTCCAGTTCACAAAGGGCACAATGGCTACGCCGGCCGCCCACACCTCGGGCGCCTTGGTGACCGCCATCATGGTGAGATAGCCGCCATAGCTGCGTCCCATCACGATGAGCTTCTTAGGATCGACGAATGGCGACTTTTTGATCCACTGCGCGGCATCGAGCACGTCGTTCAGGTCGTTGCCGCCCTCGTCCCGGAAGTTAGCGTCCATGAACTCCTTGCCATAGCCGCTGGAGCCGCGGTAATTGGGGGCGATGACCAGGTATCCCTGATTGACCACGTACTGGATGAGGCGGCTGAAGTCGTCAATTGACTGGGAAGCAGGGCCTCCGTGGATGTACACAATCGCAGGGAATTTGCCATTGGCCTGAATGTTATTGGGCACGTAAACGAAGGCGGAGATGGTGAACTTGCCGTCGCGGCTGGGGTAGTGAACCAGATAGGGCTCAACCATATCGGCGCTGCGAAGTCCTCCAATTAGCGCGTAGGTCACCTGCTGCGACTTCTGCGATGTAAGGTCGTAAACCCAGGCGTCGGTGGGAGAATCGGCTCCCTCGTGAAAGAAGAGCAGCTTTGTTCCATCCGCCGAGTAAGGGCGCGGATTGCCGCCGAGCGTGTTGACTCCTTCTTTCAGCGGGAGGGCTCCGGTCTTCTTCGTGGCAATGTCGTAAGTGTAGATCGCAGTCCGCCCATCGACATTCGCGGTCCAGCACACGGAGCGACCATCGGGAGAGTACGATCCGCCGGCGATCTCCCACTTGTCGCTGGTGAGCCATTCGATCTTGCCGCTGGTCATGTCGAGCAATCCGACGTTCATGTAGCCGTTACCGGCATCGGAGGTCATCAATGCGCTAGTGCCATCAGGGGAGAGGTCGCTCAGGAAGTAGAGATGGTCCCCCTGATGGGGCGTAAGGTTGCGGCTCTTGCCGCTGGCGATGTCAGCGAGGAAGACGCTGCTGTCCTTGCCATCAGCACGGTACTGCACGAAAGCGACAGACTTGCCGTCTTTCGCATAGGCCTGCACGAAGTTGGACAGGTTAGCGGCTGTGCCGCGGGTGATGTGTTGAACGTGGCGGCTATAGACATCCATCACGTCCACTTCGTAGCTCGAGCCGTCCCTGGGCTTGACGCTGTAGGCGATGTGCTTGCTGTCGGGCGACCAGACGGGCGACTCCTCGGAGATTTCCTTGGTGGTGGTGAGATTGATGACTTCGCCGGTCCTGGGGGAGACGAGGAAGATGTCCCATTGCTCGTTGCCGTCGGTGTCGGAGGCGAAAGCGATCCAGGTACCGTCGGGGGACCATGCGGGTGAGACCTGTCGCTGCTCGCTGATGGTGAGTTGCGAAGGCCAGCCTCCGTTCGATGGAACCAGCCAGATGTTATTGCGGCCACTGATGTTGGATACGAAGGCGATCTGCTTTCCGTCGGGCGACCAGGTCGAGCCGCCAATGTTGCGGCTCATGTAGAGCTTCGGGATGGTGAAGTTCTGCATGTTCTCGACATTGCGGCTCTGGAGCTTGGCGGGGTCGGTGAGGGGCGGTTGGGAGACCGCTGACACACTCAGGACCGTCAATAGGACCGATACGACCAGACCCACCCGGCCAAAAGAGGGCCGAGTGGGGCACCCGGCGGTGACGCCTCCTGTGGTGAGAAGGATCAGGATTCCCACCCTTTCCCTAAGACGGGGAAAGGATGGGGCACCCACCGTTTTTGGGGTCGAAGCGACGAGCCGCATGAGATTGTTACTGGGGGGGACCCCCTCCCCCCCTCCCCCAAAAATCCTTGTTTTCATGAAGTTGAGCGAAAATTGTGTACAAGCGGCTGAGCGCGTGGGAGTTACGCGGAAAATATTCCGGAATAAGGACTTAGCGGAGGTCATTTCAGGTTGAAGATATGCCGGAGGGTGGAGGGTTGGCAAGAGCGGCCGTAGCTTTGGTGTCGGCATGCGGTCTCGGTGGCGGGGAACACGAATTCCCCCGTCCTCTTTCGTCCTTAAT
>Ga0335085_10008514_pt1 | contig 15635 bp, 16 predicted proteins | sample Lox_Sample_45_FD_206712 | JGI IMG/M metagenome (GOLD analysis project Ga0335085, IMG submission 206712) | Soil microbial communities from Loxahatchee National Wildlife Refuge, Florida, United States - Lox_Sample_4.5 | ecosystem: Environmental > Terrestrial > Soil > Wetlands | place: USA...
TCGATATCCTGCCAGCGCTTGGGGTGGCGCGAGCCCGGCGCATTGGTATGCGCCAGTTCGTCCACCAGGACCAGCGCCGGATGGCGCTTGAGCGCTGCATCCAGATCGAACTCGCGCAATTGCGTATCGCGGTATTCCACCAGGCGCGGCGGCAGGATTTCCAGCCCTTCCAGCAACTGTTCTGTTTCGGCACGCTTGTGCGTTTCCACATAGCCTACTATCACGTCCAGACCTTCCGCGCGCCGTTCGCGCGCGGCCAGCAACATGCCGAAGGTTTTGCCGACGCCGGCCGAGGCGCCGAAGAATACTTTCAAGCGGCCGCGGCGGCGCATAACTTCAGCACGCTGCACTCTTTCCAGCAAAGAGTCGGGATCGGGACGTTGGTCAGCCATCGTATTCTCTAAATCCCGGGAAGATTACAGCCAGTCAGAGCGCCTGAAGTGCAGGTAAAGATAGCCGCAGACTGCAATGATGATGAGTAGCGCAACAGGGTAGCCGTACTCCCATTGCAGTTCCGGCATCAGCCTGAAGTTCATGCCCCAGATGCCGGTGAAAACAGTGGCGATGGCGAAGATTGCAGCCCAAGCGGCCAGTTGCTTGTTGATGACGTTTTGTTCGATGGATACCGTGGACTGGCTGACTAAGATCGCAGTGGCGATGGTGTCGCGCATCGCGTCTATCGCGGCATTGATGCGGGTCAGGTGGTCATAGACATCGCGAAAATACACTTGGGTGGTGGCACAAACCGCTGGCACGCGCCCGCCGGATAGTTTTCCGGTGGCTTCCATCATCGGCATGACCGCATGTTTGAGCACCGCGACCTTGCGCTTGAGTTCATAGAGCTGCTCAATGTTGGTGAGGGCGGCGCCTTTGTCGAAGAGGTGTTCCTCGATGGATTCCAGTTGCGACTCCAAGTCATCTATCACCGGAAAGTAGAGGTCCACCACCGCGTCCATCAACGCGTAGAGCACGAAGCCCGAACCCAGCCGCAACAAATCCGGCTCGCGCTGGCAGCGTTCGCGCACACCAAGCAAGCTCCGGCTGCTGCGGTTGCGCACGGAAAGTATAAAATTGCGCCCGGCGAAGATGCTGATTTCGCCGACCGTAAGATCGGGATGGACAACCTCTACCAGGTGCATCACCACGAACAGCGTATCGCCGTACTCTTCGATCTTGGGGCGCTGGTGTCCGTGCTTGGCGTCTTCGACCGCCAGATCGTGCAGCCCGAATTCCTCCTGCATCTTATCGAGCTCGGCATCGGTCGCATCGCGTAACGCAACCCAGACCAAACATCCGGGTTGTTTGAGATATTCGCTGACATCCTCAATGCCCGGTTCTGCAAGCTTGACACCGTTCTGGTAGGCAACGCAATTGATTAGCATGGCGGTTCATGTCCGGTTACGAGTGCGCGAAGTATACGTGTTTGTGTCTGCTACTTACAGCCTCCGTCCCTGTCTGATATGTGCTTCGAAATCGTGCAGCGTCTTTCTCTGCAACGGAACATCGCGTGTAATTGCAGATGCTTTCCCGCAACCGCAAGCCGACTTGCGCGATTGCAATGACAGAATGACATACGCCAAGCCAAGTGGAACGACGATGGCGAGCATGGCGAACAACGGTAACAGAATAGTTTCCATATCTGAGCTCTAAGCGGCGCACCTGTGCGTCCTGTCATGACGCGTGGCAAGGACAATTTTTCCGGCATGCACGATTCTTTCAATGGCGGAAACAATGCCGCCATAGTGACTGTCATCTGCCATCACCTCGAGGCGAACATGCACTCCCCTTGGTGTGGCAGATTGCTCGCATTCCCATTTCTCTGGGTCAATGACACATGGGCGCCGTGGCATCGGAGTAATTACGACACATTCTCCACCGGCAACACAAACAGCCTTGCGCACAGCCATCGCTTCCGACTCTTTTAACACTGTAGTGATTCGTTTCATGCAATCCTCCTTACTTTGGATAGCATGCATGCTAGGTGAAACAGCGTAAAGACAGCATAAATTGTTAGCCATCGGATGTAAAAAACTCATCAAGAAATTGCGCCGCGGCCAAGACAGTCCCGCAGAATCATTGCTCCACACAATCATTGTGCGCCAAAATAATATGCGTATAGAAAACCGATTCGCGATACGCATTTCGTAGACGGTGCCGCAGGACGATACTAATGCGTAGCATCCAGTGCAAGATTGAGCTCCAGCACATTCACTCTAGGTTCGCCGAGAATGCCGAACTGGCGTCCCTCGGTGTGTTCCGCCACCAGCTTGCGCACGGCATCCGGGTTGAGGTTGCGCACGCGCGCCACGCGCGCAAGCTGGTATTCCGCCGCAGCCGGACTGATATGCGGATCCAGTCCGCTGCCGGAAGCGGTGACCAGGTCAACAGGGACCGGTTGCTGATTGCCGGGATCGACATCGCGTAAGGCCCGTACTCTGGCCTTGACCGCGTCGGCCAACGCCGGATTGGTCGGCCCCTGGTTCGAGCCGCTTGAAGCAGACGCGTTGTATGGCGTCGGACCGGTCGCCGAAGGACGGCTCCAGAAATACTTGGGATCGGAGAACGACTGGCCGATCAGGCTGGAACCCACCGGTTTGCCGTCTTTCATGATCAGGCTGCCGTTGGCCTTGTCCGGCATGGTCACTTGGGCGATGCCCGTCACGACGAGCGGATAGGCGATTCCGGTAAGCAACGTCAGCAATATAAAACTGACAACAGTAGGACGAATTTCTTTCAACATGGCAATTCCTTTCTTTAAAGTGAAACTCGCATGGCGTTTCGTTTACCCCCTCTCCCTCCCGGGGAGAGTTGGGGTGGGGGAGAGCGGTAGCGAGGGGGCAACAGGCATGGTATGTTCATCATCAGGTGTGGCATTCCCGCCATGTCCGTTATGCCCAGCCAAAACCGGCAAGTATCATGTCGATCAGTTTGATCCCAACAAAGGGGATGATGATGCCGCCCAGCCCGTAGATCAGCAGGTTGTTGCGCAGCAAAACATTTGCCCCGATGGCGCGGTATTTAACGCCTTTCAGCGCCAGCGGAACCAGGGCGATGATGATCAACGCATTGAAGATCACGGCGGACAGGATCGCGCTGGACGGTGTTGCCAGGTGCATCACGTTAAGCGCGCCGAGCGCCGGATAGGTGGTCACGAATGCCGCCGGGATGATGGCGAAATACTTGGCTACGTCGTTGGCGATGCTGAATGTGGTCAGGGAACCACGGGTCATCAACATCTGTTTGCCGGTCTCGACGATCTCGATCAGCTTGGTCGGGTTGGAGTCCAGATCCACCATATTGCCGGCTTCCTTGGCCGCCTGCGCGCCGGTGTTCATCGCCACCGCGACATCGGCCTGCGCCAGCGCCGGGGCATCATTGACGCCGTCCCCGGTCATCGCCACCAGCCGGCCTTGCATCTGATGCTCGCGGATCAGTTTCAGCTTGGCTTCCGGTGTGGCTTCGGCGAGGAAGTCGTCTACCCCAGCCTCTGCTGCGATGGCGGCGGCGGTTAGCCGGTTGTCGCCGGTGATCATGATGGTCTTGATACCCATGCGGCGCAGTTCACCAAAGCGTTCCTTGATGCCGCCCTTGACGATGTCCTTGAGCTCGATCACGCCCAGCACTTTTGTCCTATCCGCCACCACCAGCGGTGTGCTGCCGCGACGCGAGACGTTGTCCACAATGACATTCACCTCGGCAGGAAAGTTGCCGCCCAGACCAATGACATGATTACGGATGGCATCGGCCGCGCCTTTGCGTATCTGGCGAGAGTCTTCATTTTCTCTCCCTCCGGGAGGCGGCAAGTTGACACCGCTCATGCGCGTGTGCGCACTGAACGGAACAAAGGTCGCGCCCATCTCATGGATGTTGCGTTCGCGCAGGCCGAACTTTTCTTTGGCCAGCACGACGATGCTGCGGCCTTCCGGCGTTTCATCCGCCAGCGAGGCGAGTTGCGACGCGTCGGCCAGCTCAGCCTCGGTCACGCCGCTGGCGTGCAGGAAATTGCTCGCATGGCGGTTTCCCAGCGTGATCGTGCCGGTCTTGTCCAGCAGCAGCACATCCACATCTCCCGCCGCTTCCACCGCACGGCCGGAGGTGGCGATCACGTTCCTTTGCAGCATGCGCCCCATGCCTGCCACGCCGATCGCGGAAAGCAGTGCCCCTATCGTGGTCGGGATCAGGCATACCAGCAGCGCGACCAGCACCGTGATGCTGATCGGCGCACCCGCTTTGGCCACCTCGACGCTATACAGCGAGAACGGCAACAGCGTGACGATGACAAACATGAAGATCAGCGTCAACGCTACCAGCAATATGGTAAGCGCGATCTCGTTGGGAGTCTTCTGGCGCTTGGCGCTTTCCACCATCGCGATCATGCGGTCCAGGAAAGTCTCTCCCGGATTGGTGGTGATGCGCACCACCAGCCAATCGGACAGCACACGCGTGCCGCCGGTTACCGCGCTGAAGTCGCCGCCGGATGCGCGTATCACTGGCGCGCTCTCGCCGGTTATGGCGCTTTCATCTACCGAGGCGACGCCCTCGATCACGGTGCCGTCGCCGGGGATGAAATCGCCCGCCTCCACCAGCACCACATCGTCCTTGCGCAAGCCGGAACCGGGCACCAGGGCATACTTTTCGCCATATTTGGGGCGGGTCAGTTTCTTGGCCTGGATGTCGCGCTTGGCCTTGCGCATCGAAGCCGCCTGCGCGCGGCTGCGGCCTTCGGCTATCGCCTCGGCAAAGTTGGCGAACAGCACGGTGAACCACAGCCACAGCGTCACCGCCAGGATGAAGCCGGCCCGCGCTTCGCCGTGCCCGCCCAGCGCTTGAAAGAACAGTAGCGTCGTCAATATGCTGCCGACCCATACCACGAACATCACCGGGTTCTTCATCTGTTGTTGCGGGCCCAGTTTCTTGAACGAGTCCACCACGGCCTGTTTGACGAGGTCGCGCTCAAACAGGGGAAACGGGATTGCTTTGCTTGTCATATAAATCTCCTAATGCACACTCATCATGTTCAGGTGTTCGATCACCGGGCCCAGCGCCAGCGCCGGTACAAAGTTCAGCGCACCGACCAGCATCACCGTGCCGATCAGCAGCCAGACGAACATCTGCGTATGGGTCGCCATGCTGCCGATGCTGGCGGGAATGCGTTTTTTGGCCGCCAGCGAACCGGCCAGCGCCAGCACCGGGATCATCAGCCAGAAGCGCCCAATGAACATCGCGATGCCCAGCAAGGTGTTGTAGAACGGCGTGTTTGCCGACAGTCCGGCGAAGGCGCTGCCGTTGTTGCCGACCGCAGACGAGAACGCATACAGGATCTCGCTGAAGCCATGGGCGCCCGGATTGGCGACACCGGCCTTGCCGGCATCGACCATGACTGCCAATGCAGTTCCGCCAAGAATGATTATTGGCGGGATCAGGATCACCAGCGAAGCCATCTTTATGTCGAACGCCTCGAGCTTTTTGCCCAGGTATTCCGGCGTGCGGCCTATCATCAGTCCGGCGAGGAACACCGCGATCACGGCGTATATCAGCATCCCGTACAAGCCGGAACCGACCCCGCCGAAAATCACCTCGCCCAGTTGTATCTGCGCCATCGGCACCAGACCGCCCAGCGGTGTGTAGGAATCGTGCATGGAGTTTACCGAACCGTTGGAGGCAGCAGTAGTGGCAGTGGCCCACAGGGCGGAATTGACGATGCCGAAGCGGGTTTCCTTGCCCTCCATGTTGCCGCCGGACTGTGTCGCAGAAGCGTACTGATCCACCCCCAATGCCGCGAAGGCGGGGTTGCCACGCACCTCGGAATACTCAGCCACAGCGAGGAAGCCAACGAACAATATCGTCATCGCGACGAGGAACGCCCAGCCCTGGCGCGTGTCTCCCGCCATGCTGCCGAAGGTGTAGCAAAGCGCGGCAGGAATCAGCAATATCGCCAGCATCGTCAGGAAATTGGAGAAGGGCGTGGGATTCTCGTAAGGATGAGCCGAATTGACGTTGAAGAAGCCGCCGCCGTTCGTCCCCAGTTGCTTGATCGCAATTTGGGAGGCGGCCGGCCCCAAGGGCAGGGTCTGCTCCTTGGTGGTCGCCTTCTCTGTGACCGGGTTGCCGGCAGCGTCTTTCACCGGGTTGCCGGCAGCATCCATCTTGGGAGTGTCGTAGGTGATCGTTTCCACTGTCGGCACGGTCTGATAGGCCGAGAAATTCTGCACCACCCCCTGGCTGACCAGCGCCAGCGCCAGCACCGTGGCAAGCGGCAGCAGGATGTACAGCGTGCTGCGTGTCATATCCACCCAGAAGTTGCCTATGGTTTCCATTGTGTGCCGTGCAAAGCCGCGAATCAGGGCCACCAACACGGCCATCCCGGCGGCGGCAGAGAGAAAGTTCTGCACCGCAAGCGCCAGCATCTGGGTGAGGTAGCTCATCGTGGTTTCGCCGCCGTAGCCCTGCCAGTTGGTGTTGGTGGCGAAGCTGATTGCGGTATTGAAGGATGAGTCCGGGCTGACCCCGCCGAAGCCCTGCGGATTCAGCGGCAGCAAGCCCTGCAGGCGCTGTATGGCATACACCACCAGCACACTGAGCAGCGCAAACCACAGCATCGCCATTGCATAACGCGTCCAGCGCATCTCCTCTTTGCTGTCCACGCCGCACAGGCGGTAAAAAATATTTTCAATCGGGGCCATCCAGCGCACGAATGCCGGCAGTTTCCCCTCGTAAACGCGCGCCATGTACCAGCCAAGCGGCTTCGCCAAGGCAATAAGTACACCGAGGAACAAGGCAATTTGCAGCAATCCGTTGGCACTCATGAGAATAACTCCGGTTTAAGTAATGCGATGAAGAGATAAACCATCAAGCCAAGGGCAACGATGCCGCCCAGAAGGTAAAATGTCATGATGGCTTCCCCAGTTTTTCGATCCCGTATATCAGCAGCACGCTCATAACGTAGAAGACCATAATCAACAATAAATAGAACCAGTCCATTTGTTTTTCTCCTAGTGTGAAAACACGGGACGCATGGTAGGAAATGGCGAATCAAAACGGTATAAAGATGCATTCCGTGAGCGTAAAGAATTCGTAAAGATAGACATGCCGCCTCACACTGGCGATACAAGAATTGTCCGGTGACTGGCCTTTCGGTAGAATGCCCATCTTTGCTCATGGATATTCCGATGGCTGGCACCTCTCATAAAGCACCAGCGAAAAGCCAGAAGTCTCAGGGCTTCGAAGCGGCGATGGCCGAGTTGGAACAGATCGTCGCCGATATGGAAGCCGGCAAGTTGTCGCTCGAAGATTCGCTGGCTGCCTACAAGCGCGGTGCTGAATTGCTGTCCTTCTGCCGTTCAACACTGGAAGATGCGCAACAGCAGGTGCGCGTGCTGGAAGACGGAGTGTTGAAGGAATTTTCCGGCAACGGCGAGCCCGGACAAAATAACTGAGATGGCTGCAAATTTTCAGGGCTGGGTCGCGGCCCGGCAATCCCGTTTCGAAGAGGTATTGAACGGATTGTTGCCGCGTGCGGAAATCGCACCGCAGCGCTTGCATGAGGCGATGCGCTATGCTGCGATGGACGGCGGCAAACGCGTCCGGCCGCTGCTGACGTTCGCCGCAGGCGAATTGGCCGGCGCGGAAGAAACCCGCTTGAATATCGCGGCGGCGGCGGTCGAACTCATCCACACTTATTCGCTGGTGCATGACGATATGCCGTGCATGGACAACGATGTGCTGCGCCGCGGCAAGCCGACTTGCCATGTGCAATATGACGAGGCGGCCGCGCTGCTGGCCGGCGACAGCCTGCAAACGCTGGCGTTCCAACTGCTCGCGGAACATCGCTTGTGCGATGACGCGCAGCGCCAACTGGAGATGATCAAGTTGCTGGCAATCGCTTCCGGTTCACGCGGCATGGCGGGCGGACAGGCGATCGACCTCGCCAGCGTGGGCAAGTCTCTCACACTCCCGGAACTGGAATTCATGCACATCCACAAGACCGGCGCGTTGATACGCGCGGCGGTGTTGCTGGGTGTCCACTGCGGTACGGTATCCCCGGAACAACTGGACAAGCTGGATCGTTTCGGCAAGCTGATCGGCCTGGCATTCCAGGTGGTGGATGATCTGCTCGATTGCGAATCCGACACCGCTACATTGGGCAAAACGGCGGGCAAGGATGCGGATAACGACAAGCCGACCTATGTCAGCCTGCTGGGTATGCAGGGTGCGCGCGACATGGCACAAAGGCTGCACCGCGAGGCGATGGAAACATTGGCGGGTACAGGCCAATCCGCACAGCGCCTGCGCGAACTTGCCGATTTCATCGTGCTGAGAAAATTCTGATGTACGAATTGCTGAATACCGTCGACACGCCCGATGACCTGCGCAAGCTGGAGCGCGAACAGTTGCCGCAATTGGCGAGCGAGTTGCGCGAGTTCCTGGTCGAGTCGGTCAGCAAGACCGGGGGGCACCTGTCTTCCAACCTCGGCACGGTCGAATTGACCATCGCGCTGCATTACATCTACAGCACGCCGGAGGACAAGCTGGTGTGGGATGTTGGGCACCAGACCTACGCGCACAAGATCCTGACCGGGCGGCGCGAGGCGATGAACAGGCTGCGCATGGCGGGCGGCATCTCCGGTTTCCCGAAGCGCGAAGAAAGCCCGTATGACACCTTCGGAACCGGCCATTCCAGCACGTCGATCTCGGCGGCGCTGGGCATGGCGGTGGCCGCGCAGCTGCAGGGTTCGGAGCGGCGTATCGTGGCGGTGATCGGCGACGGCGCGATGAGCGGCGGCATGGCGTTCGAGGCGCTGAACAATGCCGGAGCGATGGACGCGAACCTGCTGGTCATCCTGAATGACAACGACATGTCGATCTCGCGCCCGGTCGGCGCGCTGAACAATTATCTGGCCAGGCTGATGTCGGGCCGGTTCTATGCCGCGATGCGGCGCGGCAGCGAGAAGGTGCTGAAGGGGATGCCGCCGGTGCTGGAATTCGCCAAGCGCGCCGAGGAGCATTTCAAGGGCATGATGATACCCGGTACGCTGTTCGAGGAATTCGGTTTCAATTACATCGGTCCCATCGATGGCCATGATCTGGATGTGTTGCTGGATACGCTCAGCAATATCCGCAAGCTGAGCGGGCCTCAATTCCTGCATGTCGTCACGCAAAAGGGCAAGGGGTACGCGCTGGCCGAGGAGAATTGCCTGCTGTATCACGGCGTGAGCAAGTTCGACAGCACCCAGGGCATCGTCGCCAAACCCGCTACCCAGAATGTCGCGGGGCAGATCGCCAAACCTGCCTATTCGCAGGTGTTCGGGCAGTGGATGTGTGACATGGCAGAGCGGGATGAACGGCTAGTGGGCATCACCCCGGCGATGTGCGAAGGATCCGGCCTGACAGAATTCGCCGAGCGTTTTCCGCAGCGCTATTTCGATGTGGGGATCGCCGAACAGCATGCGCTCACCTTTGCGGCGGGGCTGGCGTGCGACGGATACAAGCCGGTGGTGGCGATCTACTCGACCTTTTTGCAACGCGCTTACGATCAACTCATCCACGACATCGCGATACAGAATTTGCCGGTGGTGCTGGCGATCGATCGCGGCGGGCTGGTCGGCGCGGACGGGGCGACCCATGCGGGCAGTTTCGATCTTAGCTATCTGCGCTGCATACCCAATATGACGGTGATGGCGCCAGCCGACGAGAACGAATGCCGCCAGATGTTGTATACCGCGTTCCGGCTGAACGGCCCGGCCGCGGTGCGCTATCCGCGCGGAACCGGACCGGGCGTGGCGATCGAATCCGGGATGCGGGCATTCCCAGTCGGCAAGGGCGAATTGCGCCGCGCAGGCAAGCGGGTCGCAATCCTGGCATTTGGCGCCATGTTGGCTCCCGCGCTGGCGGCAGCTGAAAAACTGGATGCGACGGTCGCGAACATGCGTTTCATCAAGCCGCTGGATTCCGGACTGGTTCTGCGTCTGGCGCGCGAGCACGAGCTGCTGGTCACGGTGGAGGAAAACACCGTGCAGGGCGGCGCGGGCAGCGCGGTGGAAGAATGCTTGCAGCAGCAGGGTATCGTGATCCCGCTGTTGCAGCTCGGTCTGCCGGATCGTTTCATCGAACAGGGCGAACATGCGCGGATGCTGGCGGAGTGCGGCCTGGATGCAGCGGGCCTGATCGCGCAAATAGAAGACAAATTAGCCCGGACCAATAAATGACTTAGTAAATTTGTCGGGATTGGTTATAATCCATTGCCTATGCAAACTGATAGGATGTCAATCATGAATTCTCCCGAGTCTAACTTCATTCCGGATGTGCAAAATTCTGCCGATACGCGCCATCTGGCGATCGATCGCGTCGGCATCAAGGGGATACGCCATCCGGTGAGGGTCAAGGACAAGAGTGTCGGCGTGCAGCACACCGTTGCGACTTTCGATATGTACGTGCATCTGCCGCACAATTTCAAGGGCACGCACATGTCGCGTTTCGTCGAGATACTCAACCAGCATGAACGCGAGATCTCCGTGGAATCCTTCGAGAAGATCTTGTACGAAATGGTAAAGCGCCTGGAAGCGAAATCCGGCTACATCGCAATGAACTTTCCGTATTTCGTGAACAAGACCGCTCCGGTTTCCGGGGTGCAGAGCCTGCTTGATTACGATGTCACCCTGATAGGCGAAATTGTTCACGGCAAGCCGCGCGTGACGATGAAAGTGGTGGTGCCGGTCACCAGCCTGTGCCCTTGCTCGAAGAAGATCTCCGAGCGTGGCGCGCATAACCAGCGCTCGCATGTCACGCTGTCGATACGCACCAACGAGTTCGTCTGGATCGAAGACGTGATCCGCATCGCGGAAGACCAGGCTTCGTGCGAGTTGTATGGTCTGCTGAAACGCCCGGACGAGAAATACGTCACCGAGCATGCTTACGACAATCCCAAATTCGTCGAGGACATGGTGCGCGATGTGGCGGCGGTGCTGGACAGGGACAAGCGCATCGATGCCTATGTGGTCGAGTCGGAGAATTTCGAGTCTATCCACAATCATTCTGCTTATGCCTTGATTGAACGCGACAAGACCGGGGATTGAGATCCGGGAGCCGGGGTCGAAAACCGCTGCCATATGCTGTCTTTAGATTGAGCTTCATAATCCCGGTATGAAACCCGTCGCCATCTTCCGCCACACGGCCACAGAAGGACCCGGCTACCTTTCCACATTCCTTGATCAGCGGCAGATCCCGTGGCAGCTGATCGCGATCGACGCGGGCAACGAGGTTCCACAGGATGCCGCGGCCTTTTCGGGCCTGGTCTTCATGGGCGGGCCGATGAGCGTCAATGACGACCTGCCCTGGATACCGAAAGTCGAGGCATTGATCCGCGATGCCGTCGCCAAGGATGTTCCGCTGCTGGGCCATTGTCTCGGAGGGCAGCTAATATCAAAAGCATTGGGCGCAGTGGTGTCGCGCAATCCGGTCAAGGAGATCGGCTGGGGCGGGGTGCGGGTGTCGGCCAACGACATCGCGCGCAACTGGTTCGGCAACATAAAGGACTTTGAGGCGTTCCACTGGCATGGCGAGACCTTTGCCCTGCCCCGGGGAGCCACCCACCTGCTGTCGAGCGCGTACTGCGCCAATCAGGCCTATGCCATCGGCAAACATCTCGCGCTGCAATGCCATGTCGAGATGACCGCAGAGTTGATTGCGTCCTGGTGCGCGGTGGGTGCGGATGAAGTGGCTGACTCCAGTACAAGTCCGGCAGTGCAATCGGTGATCGAGATGCAGCGGCAAATGAACGGAAAGCTGCCGCGCCTGAACCGCGTCGCAGACCAGTTGTACGGAATTTGGACAAAGAACCTGCACGCTTGACGAGCCAGTCCGGGTCGCGCCGCAGCATGCGTTTTTCACTGGGGATGCAATATCCCCGCAGTGTATAATCCGCGCTCCCCACAAGGCGATACAGCGTTTCATTTCCGGATTTACCCCATTTAAAAGATTGCATGATCAAAAGATTCCTCAAGAGCGTATTCCGTAAATCGGCCGAATCCAGATCGGCGGGGAATGCGCAGGTGATCCCGTTCAAAATGCACGGCGTGTCGCGCGAACAGATCAGCTACGGCGCGCTGAGAGTCACCGAAGGACTGCAAGCGGCAGGCTATCAGGCCTATGTCGTGGGCGGTGCGGTGCGGGATCTCTTGCTGGATCGCATTCCCAAGGATTTCGATATCGCGACCGATGCCACGCCCGAGGACGTGCGCCGCATTTTTCGGCGTGCACGCATCATCGGCCGGCGCTTTCGGCTGGCGCATGTGATGTTCGGAGAAGAAGTGGTGGAGGTATCCACCTTCCGCCGCATGATCGAAGCCGAAGATGCCCAGACCGACGAGCATGGGCGCCTGCTGCGCGACAATGAATTCGGGGACCAGGAGCAGGATGCGGCGCGCCGCGACTTTACCGCGAACGCGCTGTTCTTCGACCCGGCCACGCAAGAGATTCACGATTTTCACGGCGGGTATGCCGATGCCCGCAACCGTTTGCTGCGCATGATCGGGGATCCCGAGGTGCGCTACCGGGAAGACCCGGTGCGCATGCTGCGAGCGGTGCGCCTGTCCGCGAAGCTGGGTATGCGCATCGATCCTGCGACCGCCGCGCCCATCTCCGCCATGAAGGACCTGCTCGACAATGTACCCCAGGCGCGGCTGCTCGACGAGGTACTGAAGATGCTGTTGTCCGGCCGCTCGCTGGAGTGCATCCAGCAGTTGCGCAAGATGAATCTGCATCACGGTCTGTTGCCGCTGCTGGACGTGATCCTGGAGCAGCCGATGGGCGAGAAATTCATCATGCTCGCGCTGCGCAACACCGACGAGCGCCTCAGCCTGGACAAGACGGTTTCGCCGGCGTTTTTGTTCGCCACATTGCTGTGGCATGAAGTGCTGGCCGCCTGGAACATGCGCGTGCGGCAGGGTGCGCGCCCGGTGGGTGCGATGCACGAGGCGATGGACGAGGTGCTGGCAAGGCAGAGGGCGAGGCTTGCCATTCCCCATCGCCAGGACGCGGTGATGAAAGAGATCTGGCTGATGCAGCAGCGCTTCGAACAACGCTCCGGACAGCGCCCGTTCCGTTTGCTCGAGCAGCCGCGTTTCCGCGCCGGATTCGACTTTTTGCTGTTGCGCTGCGCCAGCGGTGAAGTCGATGACGAACTGGGTCTGTGGTGGGACGAATTCCAGGATGCCAGCAGCGAGCGCCGGATTGAAATGCTGCAGCCGGAGGGAGAAGGGGAGAAAAAACGCCGCCGCCGCAAGCCGCGCAAAAAGGCCGGGCCGGCTGCACTGGACGTAAGCGAAACCGGCGGGAATACGCAAGCCGGGCCGTCGACAGACAAGCCATCCATGGATGAACCGACAGCGTAAGTGTGCCGAAAATGACGCACATCGCTTACATCGGTCTGGGCAGCAATCTTGAAGACCCGCTCAGCCAAATTCAACGCGCCTTCGCGGAACTCGGCCAGTTGCCCGGAACGCAACTGGCTGCGCGTTCGTCGTTGTATCGCAGCGCGCCATTGGGGTCTCCGGATCAGCCGGATATCCAGGTTCAACCGGATTTCGTGAATGCGGTGGCAAAGATAGCGACGGAGCTTGAGCCGCAAGCTTTGCTGAAGACACTGCTGCAAATCGAGCATAGTCACGGCCGCGAGCGCAATTTTCAAAATGCGCCGCGCACACTGGATCTGGACGTGCTGCTGTATGACGAGGTGCGGCTTCATGCACATGGCCTGACCATCCCGCATCCGCAAATGCACCGGCGCGCATTCGTGTTGCAGCCCCTGCTGGAGATCGCGCCGGATTGCGCGATCCCGGGCATTGGTCAGGCGGCGGATGCGATGAAGAATTGCATGGACCAGATTCTGGAGAAGCTGCCAAGTGATGATTGACAAGTTTCGCTACGTGGTCGTTGAAGGCCCGATCGGTGTCGGCAAGACCAGCCTTGCGCATCGGCTCGCGCAACACATCGGCTCTTCCATGCTGCTGGAAAAACCCGGCGAAAACCCATTTCTTGCGCGGTTCTACCAGGACCCGCCGCGTTATGCGCTGGCGACGCAATTGTTTTTCCTGTTCCAGCGCGGCAACGAGGTGCGCGATCTAGCGCAAATGGACCTTTTCCGCGAAAGCACCGTGGCGGATTACCTGTTCGACAAGGATCCGCTGTTTGCGCGTCTCAACCTGAACGATCAAGAGTTCGCGCTATATCAGCAGATTTTCCGGTCGCTGCAATTGCAGGCGCCGGTGCCGGATCTGGTGATCTATTTGCAGGCCGAACCGCATACACTGGCGGAGCGTGTGCATCGGCGCGCGGAGCCTTACGAACTCGGCATCAGCGAAAATTATTTGCACCGACTGGCGCTAAGCTACAGCGATTTCTTCTATCATTACGATGCCGCGCCGGTGTTGATGGTGAACAGCGAACATCTCAATTTTGTCGATGGGGACGAGGATTTCAACCTGTTGCTCAAGCGCATCGAAGAGATGCGCGGGCCGAGAGAATTTTTCAGCAGGGGAAACTGATGGGTACCTCACTAAATCCGAAATTTCGTCGCCATACTGCGTTGCGCACGAAGTATCTTGCTTACATACACTCGCATATGCGGCGCTGCGATCTTTCGTGCACGCCTTGGCTGGATTGGAAATTTGAATTTTTAGAGGCACCCATATATGCGTACCACGTTGAGTAAATTGCAGGCGATGTGCAGCAAGGGCGAGAAGATCGCGGTGCTGACCTGCTACGACGCGAGCTTCGCCGCGCTGCTCGAGGCGCAGGGCGTGGATATACTGCTGGTCGGCGATTCGCTCGGCATGGTGTTGCAGGGGCATGAGACCACGCTGCCCGTCACGCTGGACGACATGGTTTACCACACCGCCAGCGTGGCGCGCGGATCGAAGCAGGCGTTCATCGTCAGCGACATGCCGTTCGGCACGTTCCAGATCAGCCCGCAGGAGGCTTTTGTCCATGCCGAGAAATTGATGGTGGCGGGTGCGCAGATGGTCAAGATCGAAGGCGGCGCGGTGATGGTCGAGACCGTGCGCTTCCTGACCGAACGCGGCATTCCGGTATGCGGCCACGTCGGCCTGACGCCGCAATCGGTGAATCAATTGGGCGGCTACCGCGTGCAGGGCAAGGCATCCGCCGCCGCGCAGAAGATGCTGGAAGACGCTACGTCGCTCGAACAAGCCGGCGCCGGCATGATCGTGCTGGAAGCGATTCCCGCGCTACTGGCGGCGGAAATCACCGCCGCACTTTCGATTCCAACCATCGGCATCGGCGCGGGTGCTGCGTGTTCCGGCCAGGTGCTGGTGCTGCACGACATGCTGGACATCTATCCGGGCAAGAAAGCGCGCTTCGTGAAGAATTACATGCAGAGTTCTTCTTCCATTGCAGAGGCGGTGGGGAAATACGTTGCCGAGGTGAAGGATGGTTCCTTCCCAGCGCAGGAGCATAGCTTCTGATTGATCGAAGGGGGTGCGATCAGATCGATGTGATCCGTTCGTCCTGAGTGCCGCGCTATGCGCGGTGTATCGAAGGATGAATGACCAAAAATCAAAACCGCCGGGGTTTGCCCGGCAGCTAGTTACCTTCTTTTGCTTCGCCAAAATAAAGTAACC
>Ga0335085_10008515_pt1 | contig 15635 bp, 10 predicted proteins | sample Lox_Sample_45_FD_206712 | JGI IMG/M metagenome (GOLD analysis project Ga0335085, IMG submission 206712) | Soil microbial communities from Loxahatchee National Wildlife Refuge, Florida, United States - Lox_Sample_4.5 | ecosystem: Environmental > Terrestrial > Soil > Wetlands | place: USA...
ACGAAATCGAGCGCGCCGACGACCCTTACGTCGCGGCATTGCGCGCCGCGGGCGCCATTCCGATCGCCAAGACCAACCTGCCGCAACTCATGTTCTACACGGAAACCGACAACCCGCTTTACGGCAGGACCAACAATCCGTGGGACCCGGAACGATCGTGCGGCGGCTCGAGCGGCGGCGAAGCGGCGGTGATCGCAGCGGGCGCTTCCCCGCTGGGCCTTGGCAACGATATCGGCGGCTCTTTGCGAATTCCGGCGGCCTTCTGCGGAATTGCATCGATACGCCCGACGGCCGGCCGCTTGCCTGACCATTGCGCCCATGGGCTGCCGATCGGCCAGACCGGGATTGTCAGCCAGGTCGGACCGCTAGCGCGAAATGTGGAAGACGTCATCATGGGGCTGCGTGTGCTCGACCGTGCGCGCAATCCGTTTGTCGATCCGGGGCCGGAATTCGGCGACCCGGCCACGGTCGATTTAAGCCGGCTGCGCTTTGCGATATTCGACGACGACGGCGAATTTCCGGTGGCGCCGGCCGTCAAGCGCGCGGTCAGCGAGGCGGCGCAGATGCTGAGCGCGGCCGGCGCGACACAAGTCGCGTGGCGGACCCCGCCGCTCGGTCGCGCCAGCGATCTTCTCTTCGCCTGCCTGTCCGCCGATCGTGCCACGGCGCTGCGGCGGCTGTTGCGCGGCAGCAAAGTCGATCGGCGGCTCCGTCCGCTCTTGTTGATCGCGGGGATGCCGGCTTGGCTGCGCAGCACCGCCGCTTCGGGGCTCGACGCGCTCGGCCAGCGCCGTCTCGCCAGGAACATGCGGCGTTTTGCTTCGGGCAGCGTCGATGCCTATTGGCAAACCGTCGAAGCGATGGCCGAGTTCCGGCGCGAGCTGTTGCAATCGCTCGACGCAGCCGAGGGCGGTCCGACCGACCTTATTCTTTGTCCCGCCTACGCGCTGCCGGCGGTCCGGCATGGCGCCACCGAGCTCATGCCGCTGCCGGGCGCCTATGCCCCGCTTGCCAACGTCACCGGCTTCCCCGCCGGGATCGTTCCGGTCACCCGCGTGCGGCCCGACGAAGAGAGCAGCCGCCCGCCGAGCCGCGACCTCATGGATCGTGTCGCGCGCGAAACCGAGCGCGGCAGCGCCGGCCTGCCGATCGCCGTCCAGGTCATCGCGCGGCCCTGGCGCGAGCACCTTGCGCTTGCCGCCATGGCCGCAATCGAAGCGGCGGCGCGCCGAGGCCTGGACTATCCGACGCGGCCGCCACTATGAACGACGTTCGGTCCGAGGCCGCGGCTGCGCCGGCGCCGATGCGCGCGATCTTCGACGCGCAGCGCGCGGCATTCGCGCAGGCGGGAGCGCCGCCGCTGCAAGAGCGGCGCGCCGACCTGAAAAAACTCAATGATGCGATCGGCAGCAATGCCAGCCGGATCGCCGAGGCGATCTCGGCGGATTTCGGCAACCGTTCCCGCCACGAGACCGAGCTCGCCGAGATCGTGCCGGTGCTGTCGACGATCCGTCACACGCTGCGCCATCTTGCTGCTTGGATGGCGCCGAAGCGCGTATCGGTCGGCCTCGAGCTGATGCCGGCCGGGGCGCGGATTCTTTATCAGCCGGTCGGCGTCGTCGGCATCATCAGCCCGTGGAACTATCCCGTGAACTTGACAATCGTGCCGCTGGTCGCGGCACTCGCCGCCGGCAACCGCGCGATGCTCAAACCGTCGGAGTTCGCGCCACGAACGGCGGACTTCATGGCCGAACTGCTCGCCGGTCTATTCCCTCGCGACAAAGTCGCCACCGTGACCGGCGGACCCGAGATCGGCCAGGCCTTCGCGCGGCTGCCGTTCGATCATCTGCTCTATACCGGGTCGACAAAGGTTGGACGGCTGGTGATGCAGGCCGCCGCCGACAATCTCACGCCGGTGACGCTGGAACTCGGCGGCAAGTCGCCGTGCATCCTGGGAGAGGATGCGGGCCTCGCCAACGCGGCCGAGAGCATCGTCTACGGCAAGCTCCTGAACGCGGGCCAGACCTGCATCGCGCCGGACTATGTTCTTGTCCCGGCGCGCAGGCTTGATGAATTCGTCGCGCTGACGGTCGAAACGGCGCAGAGATTCTACCCGACGCTCGCCCGCAATCCGGATTACACGTCGATCATCGACGACCGCCATTATCAGCGGGTCGCGAACTATGTGGCCGAGGCCAAGGCGAGCGGAGCGCGTGTCATCGAGATCAATCCGCAGCATGAGGCGCTGCCCCCGGAAGCGCGCAAACTGCCGCCGACGCTCGTGATCGAGCCGGACGACAGCCTTGCCGTGATGCGCGAGGAAATCTTCGGTCCGGTCCTGCCGATCAAGACGTACCGCGGGCTCGATCAGGCCGTCGACTACGTCAACAGCCGCCCGCGACCGCTGGCCCTCTATTATTTCGGCGCCGATGCGGCCGGGCGCGACGAGGTTTTACGCAAGACCGTCTCCGGCGGCGCCTCGGTCAACGCCACGTTGCTGCATTTCGCCGCCGAGAATCTTCCGTTCGGCGGCATCGGCGCTTCGGGAATCGGCGCTTATCACGGCGAATTCGGTTTCCAGACTTTCTCGCACCGTAAAGGCGTTTTGCTGCAGAGCCGGCTCAGCGGCGCGCGATTGCTCTATCCGCCGTTCGGGCGTGTCGCCGACTTGATGCTGAGAATTCTCCGGCGCGGCTGAAACCCAAGACGCCGTCGCTACAGCGTCTCGACGACCTTGCGCAACAACGCCTGGACATGCTGAGCCGCTTCCTTCAGGCGCCGATTGTCGATGGCCGCCATCGAGGCGACCGGATCGATGGCGGCTATTTCGGTGCGATTGGGGCCGACTTCCTGGACCACGACGTTGCACGGCAACATGGTGCCGATCTTGTCCTCGAGCGAAAGCGCCTCATGGGCGAGCTTGGGATTGCAGGCACCGAGAATGCGGTAATTGCGAAAATCGACGCCGATCTTGGACTTCAATGTCTGCTTGACGTCGATCTCGGTAATGACGCCGAAGCCCTGCTGCTTCAACGCCTCGGTTGCGCGCCGCACCGCGTCGTCAAAGCCGAGCGGCACGGTCTTGGCGAAATAGTATTGCATCGGCGTCGCGGCTCCCGCTGTCGTCATTCCGCCGCCACGGACGGCGGCACGTGCTGGCGCAATCTCTCGATACCGATTGCGGACATGACAAAGCGCTCGAAAGCCGGCTCGGCGGAGCCGCGCCGCACCTTGCGCATGAAGTATTTCTCGAACGCGACCTTGGCCACATGGACCCAATAACCCTTCGATGCCCAGTTGTAGTTGCGCGGCGGAATTTGCGGCAGCGCCACGAAGGCCACACCGCTATCGCCGAAATCGGCCAGGCAGACGGCATTCCAGGTCGGCTCGCACTGCGGTTGCTCGCCGGCGATGAGAGCGCGAATGTTCTCCACGACCGCCGCCACCATCGACTCGATCATGTAACCGGTCTTGGGCACGCCGACCGGAACCGGCGTCTGTTCGAACGGCGGGATGGCGATGCAAACGCCCACCGCAAATACGTTCTTGAATTGAGCGTTCCGCTGATACTTGTCGGTCAGGATGAAACCGCGCGGATTGGCGAGGCCGGGTATGCCCTTGCCGTCGTCGCCCATCATGGCGGCGACTCCGCGAAATGCCGGAATGAACATGGTGAACTTCGAAGGCAATCGATGCGTGCGCTTCGCCGCGCCGTCTTCGCCGACCTCGGTCACTTCGACGGCATCCGCGGTGAAGCGATCGACCTTGGCATTCGTGATCCATTTGACGTCGCGATCGCGAAACATCGATTCGAGGATGCCCTTGGTATCGCCGACGCCGCCGAGCCCGAGATGGCCGATATAGGGTTCCGAAGTCACAAACGTGATCGGCACGCGATCGCGGATCTTGCGCCGGCGCAGATCGGCATTGACCTGCAGCGCAAACTCGTAGGCCGGACCGAAACAGGACGCACCCTGCACGGCACCTATCACGATCGGGCCGGGATCGCGACAGAACTGCTCCCAAGACCGAGCGGCCGAGGCCGCGTGGTCGACGTGGCAAATCGAGACCGTGTTCCCCTGCGGGCCGAGCCCCTCGATTTCATCGAAGGCCAGCGCCGGCCCGGTCGCGATCACGAGATAATCGTAGGCAATCTCGCGCCCGTCGTTGAGCTCGATCCGGTTTGCTTCCGGCCGGACGCGTTTGGCGCCGGCGGCATCGAAACCGATGCCAAACTTCTTCAGGGTGTCGGGAAGATGAACAGTGATGTCCTCGGCACGGCGCCATTTCAAGGCGACCCACGGATTCGAAGGAACGAAATGGAAGTATTCGGAGTCCGAAACGACCAGAATTTCGGCGGTCGCCGACAGCTTCTCCCGCAGCTCATAGGCCGTGGAGATGCCGCCGATCCCGGCGCCAAGAACAACGATCTTCGGCCGCAAAGAAGCCTCCCTTCACGCTCGCGACGAATGGGTTTTCATGGCCACAAAATGCGCGCTTTCCCATCAGTGGCATTGATTTGGATCAACCCCGACGCCTCGTTTCACCGGTTCCCATCGTGAGATTTCGCGCGATGAAACGGCAAAGCGCGTCGCGGACAGTGACCCGCCTCGAGATCGGCGAGCTCGCGCAATTGACAGGCGCGACGCCGTCGCGTGTATGATCGATTGCCAACAAAACCGGCAGGAAACCTCATGGAGGTCTTCGACTACATCGTCGTCGGCGGCGGCTCGGCAGGCTGCACGGTGACGCACCGCCTGGTGCAGGCCGGCAAGAGCGTGCTTCTGATCGAGGACGGCCCCGGCGACGATAATCAGTTCGTGCACATGCCGGGCGGATTTGTCCGCTTGTTCAGCACCGAACGCGTGCAGTTCTACATGTCGGAGCCGCAGGCCGCGGCAGGCGGCCGTCCGATCGCGGTGCCGCAGGGCCGCACGCTTGGCGGCGGTTCGTCGGTCAACGCCATGATCTATATCCGTGGCGGCCCCAAGGACTACGACGAGTGGCGCGACATGGGCAATCCCGGCTGGGGCTGGGATGACGTTCTGCCGGCATTTAGGCGCGCGGAAGCAAACCAGCGCCTGGCCGGTCCGCTTCACGGCACCGAAGGTCCGCTGCCGGTTTCGGATGCGCGGTTTCGCCATCCGCTCAGCCTCGCCGGAATCCGCGCGGCGCAGGAGGCCGGCTATCCCTATAACGACGACTTCAACGGGCCGGTGCAGCAGGGCGTCGGATTCTATCAGGTGACGCAGCGCGACGCCGTGCGCGGCTCGACCGCCTCCACCTACCTGCGGGCCGTGCGCGGCAACCGCCGCCTCAAGCTGATGCTCAACGCTTACGTCGGAAAGATCGTGCTGGAAAACGGCGCCGCGGTCGGCGTCAAGATTGCCGACAAGGACGGCGCCGCGGCCGAAGCGCGGGCTCGCGAGGAGGTGATCCTCGCCGCAGGCGCGCTGGCGACGCCAAAGCTGCTCATGCTTTCCGGCATCGGTCCGGCGCAGGATTTGGGCGCGCTGGGCATTCCCGTGGTGCGCGACCTTCCCGGCGTCGGCGCCAATTTCCACGACCATCTCGACGTACCGTTTTACGTGCGGGTCAGGGAGCCCATCAGTCTGCTCGGGCAAGACCGCGGGCTCAAGGCGGCGCGTCATTACCTGCAATACAAGATGTTTCGCACCGGACTATTGTGCTCGAACGTAGTCGAGGCCGGCGCCTTTATCGATACGACCGGCGCCGGCCGGTCGGACATACAGATTCATTTCATTCCGCAATTGCTCGGCGATCCGCCGCGGGAAGGCCCGCCCGGCCACGGCCTCAGCATCAATCCGGCGATTCTCGATCCGAAATCCCGCGGCACCGTGACGCTGCGCTCCGCCAATCCGAACGACCCGATTTTGTTCGACCCGAACTTCCTTTCGGCGCCGGATGACATCGCCGCCTTCGTGCGCGGGCTGAAAGTCGCGCGCCGGATCGGCGGCCAGCCGTCGCTGCAGCGGCTCGGCGGCGTCGAAATATCGCCGATGGGCGAGCCGCCGATGCAAACCGACGAGCAGATGGGCGAACACGCCAGGCGCTATGCCAAGAGTATTTACCATCCGGTCGGGACCTGCCGTATGGGCTCCGACGACAACGCCGTCGTCGATCAGAGCCTGCGGGTGCGCGGCGTGCCGCGGCTGCGCATCTGCGACGCGTCGATCATGCCCAAGATCCCGCGCGGCAACACCAACGCACCGACCATCATGATTGCCGAGCGCGGCGCCGCTTTCATTCTGGCGGCGCGCTAGAGGACCCCCGATCGAGAACGCGCCGCCGCAGCCGGCGTCGCCAACCATCCGGCCGCAACGACTGGCGTTAAGGGCAATCGGTGCGCGGACTTCCATATTTCCTGTCTCATGCTCCTGCCATAGAATGCGTCATGCGTTTACTCCTGCCGTCGTCCCGGCCATGAGCCGGGCACCGACTTTCATTGAAAAACACGGGTTATGGGGCGACGAGCAGCGGCGGCTCGCCGCTGAGATCGCGCGGCGCGTCGCGGCGGAGAAGTTGCGCTTTGTCAGACTCGCCTGGGCCGATACCCACGGCTATTGCCGGGCGAAAACGCTGACAATACCCGCTTTTCTCTCGGCGCTCAGCGGCGGCCACAATATCGGCGTCGCCACCACGACGCTGGATTCCGCCGGCGCTCGCGTCTTTGCCTCCTTCACCCGCGGCGGCGGCATGGGCCTGGACGAGATGACCGGCTCGCCCAATCTCACCGTCGTCACCGACCCGTCGACCTTCCGCGTCCTGCCATGGGCGCCGGGCGTGGGCTGGATACTGGGCGACGAATATTTCGGCGACGGCCGGCCGTTTCATTTCTCGCCTCGGCAGCTTCTGCGCAAGGCCGTCGGCGGCCTCGCCGCGCGCGGCTATCGCAGCATGATCGGCGCGGAGATCGAATGGTATCTGCTGCGCGTCGCCGCTGATCACTTGAGCGCCGACAATGTCGGTGTTCCCGGCATCCGCGGTCGTCCGCTCGCAACATGGCCGGTCGAACCCGGCTATCACTACCACTCCGAGTCCAACATGGACCTGATGCAGCCGGTGTTCGACGCTCTCGGCGACGCCTTCGCTGCTTTGGACCTTGGCTTGCGCTCAATCGAAAACGAATGGGGCCCGGGCCAAGTGGAGTGTACCTTCGCGCCTCGCACCGCATTGGACGCCGCCGACAACGTCGTGCTGTTCCGGACTGCCACGCGCCAGATCTGTCGCCGGCTCGGCTATTTCGCAACGTTCATGTGCCGGCCGGCGCTCAAGGGCTTTTACGCCAGCGGCTGGCATCTGCATCAGTCGCTCGCCGTCGGGTCGAGCGCTGCCAATGCGTTCACGCCGGAAGCACGCGGCGAACTTCTCTCCCCGCTTGGCCAGGCCTATCTCGCCGGCATTCTGCACTACGCCGTCCCGGCCACGGTCTTTGCCACGCCGACGGTCAACGGCTATCGGCGCTTCCGGCCGAATTCGCTGGCACCCGATCGCAGCACCTGGGCCTACGATCATCGCGGCGCCATGATCCGCGTGCTCGGCGGTGCGGGCGACCCGGCGACGCGGCTCGAGAACCGCATCGGCGAGCCGGCCGCCAATCCCTACCTCTACATTCTTTCGCAAATCGTCGCCGGCCTTGCCGGCATCGATGCCGGGCTGGCGCTGCCGCCGGCGAACCACGAGCCGTATGCCGCCGACCGACCGCTGCTGCCGAAGAATCTGCCGGAGGCGCTCGACGCCCTCGACAAAGAGCCGTTGTTCCACCGCGCGCTCGGCGATACCTTCGTCGACTACTTCATCAAGCTCAAGCGCAGCGAAGCCGGCAGGTATCTGCGTTCGCTTGAAGAGGGCGCAGCGGCGGCGCCGAGCGATGAGCCCACGGCATGGGAGCAGAATGAGTATTTCGATTTCTTCTAGACCGGCCGCCAGTGGTCCGATTCTAACATTCGCATCCCGGTTCGGTAGGCTATCATGCGAATGTTAGAATCAAAGGAACACCAGAAAAATATGAGTGCTAGTGGAGCTTTGGATTTGACATTCGCTTCGCGAGCTCACGGCTGGGTGGGTAGCGAATGTCAAATCCGCTCCACTAGTGGTCCGATTCTAGCATTCGCATCCCGGTTCGGTAGGCTATCATGCGAATGCTAGAATCAAAGGACCACTAGAAAAGTATGAGTGCTAGTGGAGCTTTGGATTTGACATTCGCTTCGCGAGCTCACGGCTGGGTGGGTAGCGAATGTCAAATCCGCTCCACTAGGTCCGGCCCCATGCCGGACAGGACAAGCAGTCAGAGGAGCGCCGCATGACCGCGCTGGAAAAGATCGGATCGCCGCCGACCCGGCTCGGCGGCACCGCGCTTTACGATTGGGACTATCTGGTCCAGGAGGACCGCGCCCACCGGCTGATCTACACCGATCCCGCCATTTTCGAAGCGGAGATGACGCATATTTTCGGCGGCACCTGGACCTATCTCGCGCACGAAAGCGAAATTCCGAACACGAACGACTTCATTACCCGGCGCATGGGGCTGCGGCCGCTAATCATCGTGCGCGATTCCGAGGGACAAATCCGCGCGCTTTATAATCGCTGCACCCATCGCGGCACCACGTTGTGCCGCTGGGAGAAAGGCAACACCAAATCGTTCCAGTGTCCCTATCACGGCTGGAATTTCCTCAATACCGGCCGATTGCGCGGGGTGCCATGGCCGGAAGGCTATGCCGGCGACATGCGCGATCCCAAATACAATCTCGCGCAGGTGCCGCGCCTGGAGTCGTATCGCGGCTTCATTTTCGGCACGCTCAATCTTGACGCGCTGCCGCTCATCGAGCACCTCGGCCCAATCAGCGCCATCATCGACGAGTGGCTCGACCGCAATCCGGGCGGCAAGGTCGTGGTCTGTGAAGCGAACCGGTTCCGTTACAAGGGCAACTGGAAGCTCGCCTATGACAATTCCTGCGACGGCTATCACGTCGCCTATTCGCACCGTTCGTTATTGGAAACCGAAAACCGCTTCGCCGGCGAGAACGCCAAGGGCATGGCGTATTATCGCAATTCGCCGGACACCCAACCGATGTACATGCGCTACACCGGCCACGGCAATCACTTCAAGGACAAGCGGCCGAACCTGGAGAAGCGGCCGGGCGGCCTTTGGGCGCTGGAAAGCGCCCACCCCGGGATGGAGCATTACGAAGCCGAGTTCATCAAGCGCTACGGCGACCGCGCCTTCGCTCTGCTCGATCTGGCCGGCTCCGAGCCGGTCAACATCAACGTGTTTCCAAACCTTTCGCTCCTCGGCAACCACATCCAGGTGTTCGAGCCGGTCAGCGTCGAGGAGACCAACGCCATCTGGTACGGCACCATGATCGTCGACCACGATGGCCAGCTCGGCGAGGCTGCCGTCACCGACATCAATGCCCTGCGCATGCGCACCCAGGAAGGCTTCCCCAATTTCGGCGAAGTCGACGACATCGCCAATTTCGAACAGATCCAGCGCGGGCTGATGGCGATCGAGGACGAGTGGGTCTACATGCATCGCGGCCTCGGCATTCCCGATCGCATCAAGACCCATGCCGACGGCTCGATCACGGCGCCCGCGACCGACGAGGCGTTCATGCGCGAGCACTTTAAGGAATGGAAGCGGTTGATGAAGGCGCGCGTCAACCTCGCCATCCGCCGGGAGCCGTGACGTGAACGCGCCGGCTCCCCCGCCTGCCCCCGATCCGTCGCGCAGTTCCTACTACGTCAGCGACGCGCTCTACCGCGAGCTGATCGCCAATTTCTCCGATTGGCAGGACGATGCGCGTGCCGTCACCGACGCCGGGGTCCGCGACGAGTTCCGCCGGCTCCTGGAGCGCGAAGCACGGCTGCTCGATCAGCTGCGCTATGACGATTGGCTGGCGCTGTACACCCCCGAATGCGTCTATTGGGTGCCGTCAACGCCAAATGCCGGCGACCCGCGGCGCGAGATTGCGATCATGTTCGACGATCGTCGCCGCCTCGAAGATCGCATCTATCGCATGCGCACCGGATTCGCCTGGTCGCAGGCACCCGCTTCGCGCACTGTCCGCCTCGTCACCAACGTCGAAGTGTTCCTGACGGCCCGCACCGATACGCGCATGCTGCGGTCGAATTTTCTCATCAGCGAGTTCTGGGGCGACGAGACCCGGCAGCTGACCGGCTGGGCCGGACATCGCGTAGTGCGCGGCGCTGACGGCTGGAAGATCGAGGCCAAGCAGGTCAACCTGATCGACTGCGATCAGTCGATCCGCAATCCGAGCATCATTCTGTAGCGCAATCCGCTACTGCGCCGGGGCCTTGTCCGCGGGTTCGTACTCGGCCTGCGCGCGCAGCGCCACCGGCTTCTGCGCACGGGTGAGGTTGTAGGCGCTGTTGACCAGCGCCATGTGCGAAAACGCCTGCGGGAAATTGCCGACCAGGCGCTTGACGCGCGGGTCGTATTCCTCGCTCAACAGGCCGAGATCGTTGCGCAGGCCGATCAGCCGCTTGAACAACCGTTCGGCATCGGCGAGCCGGTCCTGCAAGACGTAGGCGTCGACGAGCCAGAAGCTGCAAGCCAGAAACGCACCTTCCCCGGGCGGCAAGGCGTCATCCGACGACGCGGTGTCGTAGCGCAGGACAAAGCCGTCGCGCAGCAGCCGCCGCTCGATGGCCGCAATCGTCGACGCTACGCGCGGATCGGACGCCGGCAAGAAGCCGACGCACGGCAGCAGCAGCAGGCTGGCGTCGAGCTGCTTCGAGCCGAAGGACTGCACGAAAGTTCCCAGCTCGCGGTCGTAGCCCTTCTCGCACACCTCGTGGTGGATTTCATCGCGCAATCTGCGCCATTCGTCGAGCGGCCCCTCCAGTCCGAACGTCTCGGCGCTCTTGATCGAACGGTCGTACGCCACCCAGGCCATCACCTTGGAATGAGTGAAATGCCGCGGCGCGCCGCGCATCTCCCAGATGCCCTGGTCGGGCTCTTTCCAGACTTTCTGCAGATGCTCGAGAAATTTGACTTGGGCGTCCCATCCCGACTGGTTGCTCGACAAGCCGCTGCGCCGCGCCTGATGCTGCACGTCCATGATCTCGCCGAACACGTCGAGCTGCAGCTGGCTGTGTGCGGCGTTGCCGATGCGCACCGGGGCGGCGTTCTCGTAACCGGGCAGCCACGACGCGGTCCACTCGGTCAACCGGCGTTCACCGGCGATGCCGTACATGATCTGCAATTGACCCGGGCTTCCGGCAACGGCACGCAGCAGCCAGTCGCGCCACGCCTGCGCCTCTTCATAGTAACCGGCATTCATGGCGCCGAGCAGAACCAGCGTAGCATCGCGCAGCCAGCAGAAGCGATAATCCCAATTGCGCTCGCCGCCCAGTTGCTCAGGCAGCGAGGTGGTCGGTGCCGCCACCATGCCGCCCGTCGGCGCATAGGTAAGCGCCTTCAGCGTAATCATCGAGCGCAGCACGGCTTCCGACCACGGTCCGGCGGGTCGGCATTTGGCCGACCAGTCGCGCCAGAATGTCTCCGTATCGTGCAGCGCAATGATCGGATCGAACGGCGGATTGACGGGGCGATGCGACGGCAAATAGCTGAGGACGAAGGGGATGGCGTCATCCTTGTTGACGGAGAATTCGCCGACTGTCGTCATATCAGCGCCACGCAAATGCACCGGCGTACGCACGATCACCATATCCGGCCCGGCGATGGCGCGCAGGGCGCCGTCCTCGAGCCGAGTCACCCACGGTACGATCGCACCGTAGCCGAAGCGAAGAACAAGCTCGGTGCGCATGGCCACCTTGCCGCCGGTGCCGACGACCAGGCGTATGATCGTCGAGTGCCGCTCGCCCAGCGGCATGAAGTCGATGAGAGTGGCTGTGCCGTCTTCGGTTTCGAGTTGCGTTTCCAGAATAAGGGTATCGGGCCGATAACGGTGCGTGACGCGGGCTTGCTGGCGCGGCGCGATCAACCAGCGGCCATGCGCGGGCGTGCCAAGCAGCGCTGCGAAGCACGCCTCCGAATCGAAACGCGGACAGCAGAACCAGTCGATCGAGCCGTCGCGCGAAACGAGCGCGGCGGTGCGGCAATCGCCGATGATCGCATAGTCTTCGATGCGTGCGGCCATGAGCTCAAGAAAACTCGACGATGACCTTAATGTCGTCGGGCTGCCGTTCGAGCGACTGCGTCCACTGTTCGACCGGCTCCCGCCGCGTGATCAGCCCATTGAGCCATGCCTTGTCTGCCCGCGCCAGCATTGCGGCGGCCATTTCGTAGTGCATGCGATTGGCGTTGACGGTGCCGAACACGGTGTTGTTGTCAAGCACCATGGTGCGGTTGAGTGCCCCGATATCGACGTCGAAGTCGTGGCCGGGAGCCGTGACGCCGACCAGGCAGATGATGCCGCTCGCTGCGGTGCGGCCGAGCACATCGCGGATTACGCTCGGTGCGCCGCTGCACTCCATTACGATATCCGGTCGGCAGCCGTCGAGGTCCTGCACACTCTCGGCGTGGTAGGCGGCGCCGAGCGCGTCGAGCAGCCGCCGCTTGTGCAGACTATCGCGATGGTCGAGCACGTGTACGTTGAGACCGCGCTGCGCTCCTGCCAGCGCGGCGAGCAGGCCAACCGGGCCGGCGCCGGTGACGAGCAGCGTCTTCGGCTGCCACGACCGCGAACGGTGACCGATGCGTTCGGTGTGGTCCCAGGCTTTGGCGACGATGCTCATCGGCTCAAGCAGCACGCCGGCGATCCCGAGTGCCGGATCGACCTTGACGAGAAAGTCCGGTTCGCTGCGAAACAATTCGGAGCCGAAGCCGTGGCGCTCCTTGATGCCGCGCTCGGTGTAGCGGCCGTTGCGGCACATGTCCCACTCACCGGCTGCGCAGGCCGGACAAGGAACCGGGTCGGGCCGGCGCACGATGCCGACAACGAGTTCGCCGACTTCGACGCCGCATCCGACCGGCGCCTCCTGCACCCTGCCGAGCGACTCGTGGCCAATCACCAGCCGGTGCTGGCCCGGCGGTGCCCAGCCGTAATGGCCGGCGACAATGTCGCGGTCGGTGCCGCAGACGCCGAGCGCAAGCGTGCGCACCAGCACCGAACCGTCGGAGCGGGGCGGGTCGGGAACGTCTTCAACTTGCGCCGAACCGGCAACACCCGGCGCGACGGTCAAGGCGCGCATGTCTGAATTGTCCGCAATGCCTCGGTTCTGCGATCGGTCGTCGCGGCCCACGAATCCGCCGGCCGGCTCGATGGAGTAAGCCTTGGGTCACACGAAAAGTTCCCTGCAATGGAACCAAGAACGCAGCGGTGCGCTTGGTCGATCCGGTCGATGCGAATGAATTTCGAATCCGAAGTTTCGATCGCCGTGCAAGATACGTGGCTCGATTCCCGGCATGCCAAAGTTGCGCTCATGCCGACGACCGCCTACGCGGATACGTGAGGATTTTCAATTCGGGCGCCACTTTGACGCATTTCACGGTTGCCGTGCGACCTCGGCTAAACCTCGGCTATGCTGCGCCCTGCGTCCGCTGCGCCTTGGCTTTAACGGAGTGAATTCGGTCTCGCCCGGCGCCATCTGCGGCCTGCTGCAATGCCTGCCGGATCTCATCGCGCTTTTCGTGGATCGAAGCGATCGCCAAGCCAGTTGCCACGCCTAAGCCTACCAGGGCGGCCTCGGAGAGTTGCAGACTCGCCTCGATCGTCTCCGGAACGGCATTGGTGGCTCCCAGGCTGTAGAGGTGGCGGGCGTGATCGGCGTCGCGGGCGCGCGAGACAATTAGAATGTCCGGCCGCAACGCGCGCACATGGGCGACGACCTCGTCAATGACCTTCGCATTCTGGATGGTGATGACGACTCCTGTCGCCTTGGCCAGACCGCAAGCCTCGAGAAAGCGGGGATCGGCGGCGTCGCCGTAATAGACATCATGCTTGTTGCGGCGGTCGCGCGCTACGGTCGGCGCGTCGGAATCGGCGGCAATGTAGGGAATGCCATGCTCGCGCAATAGCGCGCACACGACCTTGCCGACGCGCCCATAGCCGACCACGATGGAATGCTGTTGGCCGCCGGCCGGCCGCGCGGTCAGCTCCGGGTCGGCGGCTCTGCCCGAAGCAAGCCGCGCCACCAGGTGCCGCGCCGCAAAAGACAGCGCCGGCGTGAGCGCCATGGTGACCGCTGTAACAGTGAGCGTAAAGCGGGCAACGTGCGGATCGATCAGGCCGACGGTGACCGCCAAGCCAATGCCGACGAAGGCGAATTCACCGCCGGGACCGAGTAGAAGGCCGGTTTCGGCGGCAACCGGCCAGGGCAGGCGAAACAGCCTGCCGAGTCCGGTCAGCAGCAGCGCCTTGACCGTGATCAAGCCGACGACGCTGCCGATGAACCACAGCGGTTCGCGGATAATCTCGCGGACATCGATATTCATCCCTACGGTGAAGAAAAAGATCCCGAGCAGGAGGCCCTTGAACGGCGCCACCGCCGACTCGATCGCTTTGCGGTATTCCGTCTCCGCCAACAGCAATCCGGCAACGAAAGCGCCGAGCGCCATGGACAGGTCCGCCTGCTGGGCGATCACGCCGGCCGCAATGATGACGAACAACACCGCCGCGATGAAAAGCTCGCTCGAGCCTGCCGTCGCCACCAGGCGAAACAGCGGCCGCAGCAAGACCCTGCCAAACGCGACGATGACGGCCAGGGCAATCGCGGCCTGCAGCAGCGCGCTGGCGAGGCTGGCAAAGACGGAGCGGCCGGATTGTCCAGCCAGGATGGAAACCAACAGCAGGATCGGAATAACGGCCAAGTCCTGAGCGAGCAGGACGGAAAGGCTGGCGCGTCCGACGCCGGTGGTGAGGCGTTCCTGGCTGGACAGGAGGTCGAGCACCATCGCGGTCGACGACAGCGACAGGCTTGCGCCCAGCACGATGGCTTCCGAGGGGTTCCTGCCCTCCGCCACCGCAACGACGGCGATCAGCGCGCTGGTGAGCAGGACCTGCGAACCGCCCAGTCCGGTGACCAGCCGGCGCATCGCCGACAGCCGTTGCCACGACAATTCGAGACCGATCAGGAAAAGCAGAAAGACGATGCCCAGCTCCGCGATCCCGGCGAAATTCTGGGCGTCCCTGATGGTGACCCAGGAAAGCAGCGGAGCAACGTCGGCAACCGAGCCGAGCCCAAGCGGCCCCAGAACCGCGCCGGCCGCAAGGTAGCCGAGGATCGGGCTCAATCCCCATCGCCGCACCGCCGGCACGACGATCCCCGCAGTGCCGAGCACGATCAGCGCATCGCCGTATGCGACCATGTCGGTGGTCGAAACCACGAATCCTCCGCGCTCGCGCGATGCTATATTCTAGCGGGTTCGCACAGTGGCCGCGACCACACGCTCACCGCAAACCGGGCAGCCGGACCTTTTGAATCAAGACCCCATGTCTCCCGGCCCGGCGATTCGCGGCCTTGCCGTTGCCGGCCCGCCAACGTGTCACCAGACATGCTGTGAAGCTGTTTCGGTGTCAGAACTGTGACCAGCCGCTGTATTGCGAGGACACGCGCCGCGGACGTTGCGGGCGGTCTCCGCTTTCTGCCGGATGTCGATTCTGATGGCGTCCAAACCCTCGCTCAGGACG
>Ga0335085_10008516_pt1 | contig 15633 bp, 12 predicted proteins | sample Lox_Sample_45_FD_206712 | JGI IMG/M metagenome (GOLD analysis project Ga0335085, IMG submission 206712) | Soil microbial communities from Loxahatchee National Wildlife Refuge, Florida, United States - Lox_Sample_4.5 | ecosystem: Environmental > Terrestrial > Soil > Wetlands | place: USA...
GCTTCGAACCGTCGTGTCCAAGAATGGCAAGACGAGCACGTCCGACGTGATTGGGTACACCATGCAGGGCATCGCGTTCCACAACGTCGTGGTTTTCGACAAGCAGTGACGTTGCATGCAGCGACCTTGCTGCGGTGCGGTTTCCAGATGACGGCAGGCGGCGGCTGCCCAACAACGAAATGGAGCCGACGGGCGCGAGAACTCGCGTACGCGCGACTGCGCCATATAGTATGCGCCCGCGGCTCATTTCGAGCGCGTTAGGCGGCGTACAAGGCCCGGATCGCAGCGCCGGCCTGAAGTCCTGATCGAGTCCCGGAACGGTGATATGATTCCGGGGCCCTGGGGACGGAGCGCCCTCATGATCCTCCATGGCATCAGGCGACAAATCGAGACGGCGGCGCACGGGCGCAAAGACGATTGCGCCGCCGGGGTTGTCGGCGCGAAGGCCGTCGCTCCAGCCCAAGGCGTCAATCATCATCGCTGCCTAACACGCGCCGAGGGGACGCCGAACATGGAATCGCTGCGAGTGCTCCGCCAACGGAACGTCGCGTCGGCGAACCAACGGCCGCCGACGAGCTGTTGCAGGCGAATTCTGGAACCGATCAGAAGCCATAATGCTCGCAGCTGGCGACGCAGGCCGTGATGAAACCCAGATCGGAGCAGGAGCTTAGGACGATTCTTGAGACGATCCCGGCCTTCGTCTGGACCGCCGGGCCCGATGGCGCTTTCGAGTTTGTGACCGAGAGCTGGCTCCAGCGGATGCGTCACACCCCGGAAGACGTCCTGGGCTGGAATTGGACGAGCATGATTCATCCGGACGATCACGATCGCGTCGTGCAGAAATGGCGGGAGGCGATCGCCACGGGACATCCCCTCGATCTGGAAATGCGTGGCCGTGACGCAGAAGGGATGTACCGATGGCTCTTGACGCGCGCTGTTCCCCTGCGAAATCAAACGGGCGCGGTCATCCGATGGTATGGAACAATCACGGATATCGATGACCGCAAACGGGCGGAGCAGGAGCTGCACCAACTGAAGGAGCAGCTCCAGAAGGAGAACATCGCCCTCCGAGATGAGATCACCCAGACCTCGATGTTCGAGGAGATCGTCGGTTCTTCAGCGCCGCTCCGTCAGCTTCTGGTGCTCGTGGCGAAGGTGGCGAGCACCGATTCGACGGTGCTGATTACCGGCGAGACTGGCACCGGAAAAGAGCTGATCGCCCGCGCGATTCACCGGCGATCGCCCCGCGCCTCACGGCCATTCGTGTCCGTGAACTGCGGCGCCATTCCCCCCTCGCTGGCCACCTCAGAGCTGTTCGGTCACGAAAGAGGGGCCTTCACCGGCGCCGTGCAGCGCCACCTCGGCCGCTTCGAGCTGGCTGAAAGGGGAACCATCTTCCTCGACGAGGTGGGCGAGCTCCCGCAGGAGACCCAGGTCGCACTGCTCCGGGTCCTGCAGGAGCGGACATTCGAGCGCGTCGGGGGCAGCAAGTTGATTCCTGCGGACGTGCGGGTAGTCGCCGCGACGAACTGCGACCTCGAGAAGGCAATCGCGGAAGGGTCGTTTCGGAGCGACCTCTATTACCGGTTGAGCGTCTTTCCGCTGCAGGTGCCGCCGCTGCGCGACCGGCCCGCGGACATTCCGCTGCTCACTGAATATCTGACGCAACGATATGCAGCACGAATGGGGAAGACGATTACATCGGTCAGTCAAAGGACCATCGATCTGCTCACGTCGTACGACTGGCCGGGCAACGTGCGCGAACTGCAGAACGTGATCCAGCGGGCGGTGATCCTCTGCGAGGGCACGCTCGTGGTCGATGAAGCGTGGTTCGCAAAACGATCGACCCGGCGGGGGGCCGACGCAAAGACCCTGGGCCGGCTGAGCGGCCACGAGGAGAAGGAAGTGATCGAACGCGCACTGGCCACCTCGCGCGGTCGCGTGGCCGGTCCGGCTGGCGCGGCCGCCAAGCTCGGGATCCCGCGCTCCACGCTCGAATCCAAAATTCGTACCCTCCGCATCGACAAACATCGCTTCCAGACCGAATAAGTCCGCCGCTCGCGCGAGCTGGCGTGTCGAACCTCGCCATTTGGCGAGCTTCGCCACGCCACCAGTCGCGTAATCCACTGAAACGCAAAGGCTTAGCTCCGGCACGCCGGTTGCCCTCCCAACGGGTCGATGACTCGGTGATCTGGCGTGATGTAGCTCTCGAACAATTCAAACGGAGGATCGGACCATGGAACGGATGCTAGTAGTGGTCTTCGACAACGAGAAGAAGGCCTTTGAAGGCAAATCGGCCCTTCGTCAGCTGGAGCTGGACGGCAGCATCAGTATTTACGCGGGGGCAGTGGTCGCCAAGCAAGCGGACGACACCGTCAGCGTCAAACAGCTCGACGAGGACGCGCCGATCGGCACGCTCACCGGAACGGCTGTGGGCAGTCTGATCGGCCTGCTGGGTGGACCGGCTGGCGTGGCCATCGGCGCTCTCTCGGGCCTGACGTTCGGTGCGTTCTACGATATCGACACCGCCCGCGTCGGCGAGGACTTCGTCGACGACGTGTCGAAGTCGCTGATGCCCAACAAGGTCGCGCTCATCGCTGAAATCGATGAGGAGTGGACGACGCCAGTGGACACCCGGATGGAGGCGCTCGGAGGAGTTGTGTTCCGCCGCGCTCTTTGGGAAGTGCGGGAGAAGAGCGACGACGAGGATGTCGCCGCGATGAAAGCAGATCTCGCACAGTTCAAGAGTGAAATCGCGAAGGCTCATGGCGAACGGCGGGCGAAGCTTCAAAGGAAGCTCGACCAGCTTCAGGCGAAGATCGAGGCGCAGCAGAAGAAGGCGACGGAGCGGCGTGAAGCGTTCGAAGCGCGCCAGAAGGCGAAGCGGGCAATCCTCAAGAAGAACGCCGCTGCTGCCGGCCAGGCTCTCAAGAAGCTGGCGAACACCCCGGTCTGAACCACTCTTGGAGAAGGAGCAGTTGTCCATGACAATGCTCCAAGCGGCGCGCTTGGAAACTTCTTGAGGAAAGCTGTCGGTGTTCGTGTTGCCGAGGGCAGTGAGAACGCGATAGAGAGAGTCAAGGAGCGCAGAAGGGCTCCGTGTTGGGCCCTGAAAGAGATCGGCGAGGGCCGCTGCTTGGCGGCCCTCGTCATTGTCCGAGCGATCTACAGAGTGGACGTGCCGCGAAAGGCGCCTCGACGATTGCCAGTACGACTCGATGAGAGCATTGCTCCGGGGCTCGGGAACGATCCCGATACCCCTCGAAGCCTTCCCTCCGGAAACACCTGAGCCACTTCTGCCCCGTCATCAGGCTGATGTCGTGGCGATCGCAACGCTCAGTCAGCGTGAAAAGCCCTTTGTGCGCGTCCAAAATGAACCGCATCTACTCTCGCATCTTCGGCTTCCCGCTCCAGGGAATCCGGCTGCCTCCTCCTACCCCCATCCTGTGCGAGACTGTCAACCATGTTCCCGGTCCAGCATGTTGCCTATATGTCGGGTTGTACCCCACTTGCCGCCTAACAGCGCATACAGCTGACGATGGCGCGCTGGCTCTGGCAGCCGCCGCACCGTAGGTTCTAGCGGAGGACGGCCCGGCCGCTGCCGCGCCGCGCCCTCGCAGCTGATGCGCCAGTCGTTAGGCGGGCTGGCCGAGCATCCCGATCGACAATTGTGGCTGGCCAGTCTACGGGTGAGCAGCGCTGCGGGTTTCGGTCAGGGACGAGTCACCGGGGCGACCGGAGGCCCGGTCCGATGCCGACGCGAGCTGCGGCCACGCCTTCCGCCACTGGGCGCTCGAGACATGATCGCGACTTCACCGAGGCCTCATACCGTCTTCAGCGAGACAGCGGTAGTATGGGGCGACACGTGACACCAGAGTCCGGCTTGCCTCGTATCGCATTGGCGCTCGCCCTGCCATCCCTACTCGTCGGATTCACCATCCGGTCTCTTGGTGCCCAGGAACGGGCGCCATCGGGCGAGGCGGTCTTTCGGGCCGCCTGCGTCAATTGCCACGGCGCCGACGGCCGCGGGGCTCCCCTCAGCACGGTGGGATTCGCCGAGCCGCTGCCTGACTTCACCGACTGCAGCTTCACCACGCCGGAACCGAATACCGACTGGATGGCCATCGTGCATGAAGGGGGCCCCGCCCGCGGCTTCTCGCGGATCATGCCCGCGTTCGGCGACGCCCTGTCGGACGAAGCCATCCAGCTCGTCGTCCAGTATGTCCGCGGCTTCTGCACCAGCCGCTCTTGGCCCCGGGGCGAGTTGAACCTGCCCCGGGCGCTCGTCACCGAGAAGGCGTTCCCCGAAAACGAGGCCGTCATCACCAGTTCCGTCGCGGTCCAGGGGTCGGGCGCGGTTACCAGTGATCTCATCTACGAGCGCCGGATCGGCGCGCGCATGCAGTTCGAGATCGACGTGCCGGTCAGCGCGCTGGATCAGGGCGGCGGCGACTGGACGTCCGGCATCGGCGACGTTGCGTTCGGGCTCAAGCGCGTGATGTTCCACAGTCTCGCCAGCGGGACCATCGTGAGCCTCACCGGAGAGGTGGTGCTGCCGACCGGCAACGCGGACAAGGATCTCGGCAAGGGTACGGTGGTGATCGAGCCGTTCCTGACGGCCGGGCAGATATTTCCGGCGGACTTCTTCGTGCACACGCAGATCGGCGTCGAGCTGCCCACCGACCGCTCGCGCGCCTCCGAGGAGGCGTTCTTCCGCGGTGCGCTGGGCAAGAGCTTCACCCAGGGGCGCTTCGGCAGGATGTGGTCGCCGATGGTGGAGATCCTCGGCGCCCGAGAGCTGGTCTCCGGGGAAACAACGCAATGGGACGTGCTGCCCGAAATGCAGGTGACGCTCAGTCGGCGGCTGCACATCAGGGTCAACGCCGGAGTCCGGTTCCCGCTCACGGACGCGGGATCCAGGAGCACCGAGGTCCTCTTCTACTTCTTATGGGACTGGTTCGACGGGGGGCTCGGATCGGGATGGTGACCATGACTTCGATGGCCCGGCGCCGTTCGTGGCTCACGGCCGCGTGCGTCCTCGGTGTGGTTCCGGCCGCGCACGCGCAAGGCGTGCGCAGCGGCACCGATCTGTTCGTCACCGCCGACCGGTGCATGGCCTGCCACAATGGTCTCGTGACCTCGGCGGGCGAGGACGTCTCGATTGGGCTCCTGTGGCGGCCCACCATGATGGCCAACTCGGCGCGGGACCCATACTGGCGCGCGGCGGTCCGGCGCGAGATGCTCGACCGGCCGGCGGCCGCGGCGGCGATCCAGGACGAGTGCTCGAAGTGTCACATGCCGATGATGCGCTACGCAGCGCACGTCGACGGGCGCGTGGGCGAGGTCTTTGCCAACCCCCCGACCGGCGGCCGAACGGCCGCTGAGCGGCTGGCGGCGGATGGTGTCTCCTGCTCCATGTGTCACCAGATCGCGGCTGAGAACCTCGGGACGGAGGAGAGCCTGGTCGGGGGATTCCAGGTGGATGGGACCGCTCCGCCCGACCACCGCGCCATCTTCGGACCGTTCCAGATCGATTCGGGGCGCACCCGGGTCATGCAGTCGGCCACAGGCTTTCTGCCGACCGAGGCATCCCACCTTCGTACCTCGGAGCTGTGCGCCACCTGCCACACACTCCACACTCACGCGATGGACGCCGACGGGAACGTAATCGGCCGGCTCCCCGAGCAGGTGCCCTACCAGGAATGGCGGCACAGCGGGTACGCGCCGGCGCAGACGTGCCAGTCGTGCCACATGCCCGTCGTCGAAGACAGCGTAGCGATCACCGGCGTGCTCGGACACCCTCGTCCGGGGGTCCACCGACACGGATTCCGGGGCGGGAACTTCTTCGTGTTGCGCATGCTCAACCGGTATCGCGCCGAGCTCGGCGTCACCGCCCTGCCCCAGGAGCTCGACGCCGCCGCGGAGCGCACGGTCGCGGAGCTCACCACGGCCACCGCGACCGTGACGGTGGAACGCGGTAGGGTCGAGGACGGCGTGCTGGAGGCGGACGTGGCCGTGCGGAACCTCACGGGACACAAGTTCCCGACGGCTTATCCATCCCGGCGCGCATGGCTGCACGTCATGGTCCGGGATGGAGACGGTCGAGTCCTGTTCGAGTCCGGCGGGCTCGCCTCGGACGGAAGCATCCTCGGGAACGATAACGATGCGGACGCCCGGGGCTTCGAATCGCATTACGCGACCATCGACGATCCCGCGGAGGTGCAGATCTACGAGGCTATCCTCGGCGGGCCGGACGGCGCCGTGACCACGGGGTTGCTCACGGCGAGCCAATACCTCAAGGACAACCGCTTGCTCCCCGCGGGGTTTGACAAGGCCACGGCGGAGGACGACATCGCGGTCCACGGCGCGGCGCTCGACGACCCGAACTTCGGCGCCGGGGGCGACCGGGTCCGCTACCGCGTGCGCGTGGGCGGCGCGACAGCCCCGTACCGGATGGTCGTGGAGCTGTGGTACCAGCCGATCGGCTTCCGGTGGGCGAAGAACCTGCGTTCCTACGACGCTCCGGAGACCACGCGCTTCACCTCGTACTACCAGGCCATGGGGAGCGCCTCGGCGGCCCTGATCGCCAGGGCGGAGACCGAGATCCGGTAACCGGCGCGGGTGACGACTCACTTTCAGCACAAGAGCCGCCGGCGTCAGACTCTACCCGGCGTTGTGTCGTCCCGGCGGATGCTCGAGCACCCCTTCAGGGGGTGTGGGAGGGGGAGGGGCGGCTGGTATCCACGAGCTTTCCGTCCACATACCCGCCCGGTGCGCCATTGACCAGCACCTGGTACCACCCCTCCCGCAACAAGTCTACCTGGACGCTTTCGCCCGGCTGGGGCAGCCCCGTACGCGTCTACACGCCGTACCAGTCGTTGTGATTCGGGGCCTGAATCCCGATCCCACGGCGCGCCGCCTACCACGCGCTTGAAGCTGACGGCGCGTGTAGATCAAGGAATGAATCTTTCTTCAGCGCGCCGCAGCTTAAGCGCATTCCGTTAGGCAGCCGCCACTTCCGATGAGCGCGCTGGATCTCGTTCTCGCCTTCGTGGCGCGCATCAACGCCCACGACGTAGGGCCCTCGGTGAACCCGCCCGGCGGCAGGCTCGGGGCGGGCAGGTCGCCGGTACTTAGTGATCTGGGGCAGGGTGTCATGACGAGTACGAGTTAGCCGCACCCCGCACTCCCCGGAACCAGCTCCTTTCTCTGCCTGTGGGGGGGCCCGCACCGGACCGGAGCCCGCCGGTTACGCAGCCAACGCTCCCGCATCCCTGCAGTCGCCTCTCGCCTCGATGCCGAATCTCCATGGTGTCCTCCCTCGGGGATTGGTACGCCAACCGGGATCGAGAATAAGAACGGGGTTCATTCGACGGTGTCGGTCCGGGGCTGCCGGTATCAGACTTGGCGAACCGAGCTGGTCAGCCCGAGGACTACAGGAGGGCAGGGGAAGACGACTTGCCCGGAGGCGAGGGTACAGAGCAGCTTGAGCGGAGGAGCGAGCGGCACCGGGCCCTCGCGGATTCAATCCTCACTCGGTCAACCGGCCATGATCTTCGCTAGGCGGCTCTTCCTGCTAGCCGGGATCTACGGGATCCTGGTGCTGGCGCCTCAGTATTTCCTGGAGGCGAAGCTGGGCCAGGACTATCCTCCCCCGATCACCCACCCGGAGCAGTTCTACGGATTCATCGGCGTGGCGCTGGCCTGGCAGGCCGCGTTCCTGCTGATCTCGCGGGACCCGGGCCGCTACCGGCCCATGATCCTGCCGGCGATCCTGGAGAAGCTCGGGTTCGGGATCGCCGCCTGGGTGTTGTTCGCTCAAGGCCGGCTGGCGCCGGTGGTGCTGGGGCCGGCCTCGATCGACCTGGTGCTGGCCGTGCTGTTCACCGTGGCGTTTGTGCGGCTCCAGCCGGCGGGGAAGTAGCGGCCTGCCCCCGAACCCTCTAGCGACTCAGCACCAATCCATACCCGCCCGCGCTCAGCAGCGCGAAGCTCTGATCGGCCACCTGTTCCGCCGTCGCGCTGTAGTTGCCGGCCTTGGAGAGGTCGGGCACGTAGACCCGGGCGATGGGTCCGCTGGCCAGGGTCCCGGTCGCCACCGCGCGCCAGAAGGTGGCTCCCACTTGAGCCGGGTAGAGGCGAAATCCCGCGGCCGGGACGATCGAGTCGATGGCGCCGCCACTCACGTCGAACAGGAGCGCCGCGCCGTTCGCGGTGGCGGTGTTCAGGGTCAGGTTCAGCGCGCCCGGCGTGGGAGCGGCGGTGATCTGGTGGTCGCCCCCGCAAGCCGCGATGGCCAGGGCCGCCAAGCCGATCGCAATCCAGGTGAGGCGTCTCATCGGTGTCCTCCCGCCGCCGGGACCGACGACGGCTGGGGCGATGGTCTGGAGAAGAGCCGCGCCAGCCGCGCGGGAGCCGGTTCCACCCCGGTCAACCGCAGATAGGCCAGGAAGTCTCCCACGTCGTAACTCCCGTTGTGGTTCCCGATCTGATCCAGGAAGGTCAACTGCGCCGAGCTGAGCCTGGCGGTTCCCAGGATCTGGGAAGTGGCCTCGGCCAGGCTAATCGGGACGGCGGTCGCAAAGGCGGCGGTCTCGGTGAAGGGATGGGTCATCGCGATGGCGAGGGTGTCGCTGGTGGTTGTGGTGTCCCCGCTCCAGTTGACGAAGATCAGGCCGGGCGGCGCCACCGCGGTGAGGGTGAAGGTCTGGCCTGCGTTCAGGAAGGCTCCCCCATCGAGCGGCTGACCCAGAGTGGAATTGACGGTTCCGCCGCCGGTGACGATCACCTGGGCGCGGTACTCCGCGCTGAAGCCGGCGATCACCGTATCGGGCGCGGCCCCGGCGGTGAAGCGATGGGCTTTGGGCAGGCCGTCGCTCCAGCTCTGGAAGTGGAACCGGCTGCGGCCGTCGGTGGAGCTCTGCAGGGTGTCGAGGTCCACCGCCACCTGATCGCCCGGGGCGATGATGTCGTCGTAGCGCGGATAGGTCGTCCCGTTGACCGTGACCGAGGTACCCGCGTGGTCCCCCGCCACCAGCGAACGGGCCCGCTTCAGGAAGCGGAAGCTCATCGCGCCGTTGGGAACCACCTGGCGGATGGAATCGATGGCGAAACCGGCAAAGGCCCCCTGAGAGGAGGTGAGACTGGGATTGGTCAGCGCGGAAATCCGGGTGTTGCCGGTGGAGCCGGGGTAGGAGTCGCCGACGTCTCCCCGGTTCCCCAGGCCGGGAGTGCCGAGGTCGTTGCGCCCGTCAGCCTGAAGCAGGACCACCCCGTGCACCGGACCGGCATTGACCCGGTTGTCCACGTGAAAGCCGTGGGCGTCCACCACGTCCTGGTTGACGTGCCAGACCAGGAGGCCGGGGAGCTTGCGATGAGTCGTGAAGGCTGCGCTCATCTGGGCCGAATCGCTCCACACCGCCTGGCGGTTCTCGATCAGGTAGTACTCGTCCGTATTGGCGATGGGGACGTAGAAGACGGTATCCGACTGCTCGATCGGGTTGATCAGCACCGTGCTACTGGCGCTGAGGGTATCGAGGCTGGCCCACCCCAGCTCCAGCAGCGACCAGGCGTCATACTGCGAAGGGCTGTAGGGCCGGGCGTAGTTGCCGCTCCCCATCAGGCCCCATTCCCCGATGCCTTCGGTATGGCTGGGGCTGTTGATGTCGGTGTCGTAGAGATCGGGGAGATCGAAGGCGTGGCCGGTCTCGTGAGCGATGGTCCCGATCGGCATGATCGACGTGGGATCGCAGCTGTTGTTGCCGCCCACCCCGCTCTGCATGGTGTAGTCGTCCACCTTGATGAACTGGCCGGGGTGGCCGGCCCACGGGGTCCTGGTGACGTACTCGGAGCCGGTGAGGCCGCTGTAGGAGAACCGGTGGGCCCAGATGTGCTGGGTGTTGCAGGCCCCGTCCTCGTCGGGTTGGATGAAGTTGACGAAGTCCACCACCCCGTCGTCGTCGCCCGAGTTGGGGATCCCGTCCGGTCCGTCGTTGTCAAAGGCGGCCCAGGCGGTGAGCGAGTCGGGGCCCTTGGAGGCCTGGTCCAGCGCCTCGGTGAGCAGCTGAATGAACTTGCTGTAGCCCCCCACGCAGGGAGCCAGGACTCCGACGCCGTTGCAGTTGTTCTCGTAGTACGCGTCGGTCTGGGACACCGTCGCCGGGGGAAAGATGCTCCCCTGCATGGTGATGCTCCCCCGGGACAGCTGCTCGTAGAAGGTCTTGACGCTGTAAGGGCGCTGGGTCGGCGCCGGATTGAACAGCACGTCCTGATACTGCGCCGGGGTGTAGACCGTGTTCGGGTTAGTGTTGCTGAAGCGAATCAGCACCACGGGAACGTTGTAGGTCCCTCCCAACCGGGTGAGGAGGCCGAACGCCGCCGGCGCGTTGAGCGTCGCCAGGTTCCTCGTCGCGAGCAGTTGTCGCCGAGCGGCCCGCACCCGCTGAGCCTGCTTGCGCCAGGCCCCGTCGGGGCGGAAGTCCCACCCCTGGACCTCGAAGTCTCCGGGGCGGGCCCGCGGATATTGCTGCGCCGGGAGCGGGGGCGGGCCCCAGCTGAAGGCCAATACCGCCGCCAAGGTCGCGGTGCGAAGGAGCAGGTGCATCTGGCTGTCCTCTCGGACGCCGGGGGAGGCAGCGCCGGCGGGGGAGCCTCGACCCGCGAGCGTCACCAACTCCGGCGTCAAGCCGTTTGTGGGAGAAGATCGCTACCGCTCGCGCCCTGTGGGCGCGGGATCGTCAGGCGACGAGAGGAGGAGCGCGGGAAAGCGGAAGAGCGCCGGAGCGGGCCGGAGGCAGGCTCGGCTCAGCACCGGTCTCGGGCGAGCGCAGCTCGGCTCGACGCACCCGGGCCGGCCCCAGCGATGCGGGGGTCAACTGCGGGGTCGGCCGCAGCCAGAGTGCGGCGCAATGGTCCTGGTGATCCAGGCATCCCCCCAGCGGATCCACGTGGGGACGAGGGGTCTCGAGCCCTGCGCCGTCGAGATGATGGTGGATGAGATCGAGCTGAGGGACGGTGAAGCCCGCGCCCAGCACCGAGAGAGAGACTAGCGCGCCCCAGAACCGTCCAGTGCCCGCGGCTGGCATGGATCCAAGATAAGACAATGTCCGTGAAAGTTCCCCCCACCTGCCCTGCCCCTGATTCGAGCCGCAACGTTGGGTCGCTTCCGCTATCCTGGGCAATCGGGTCGCCAAACAAGGCGGCGCGTCCGGCTTGCGAGCTGCCGGCGCCGAGCATCTTCTAAGCACAACACCACAACGCGCCGCAGCTTAAGCGCGGGCGTTAGGCGGTTGCACATCCTTCGTTTGTGACAACGAGAAAAGAGCATCGCGCCCGGATCACCTTCTCGCCAGACCAAGTCAAGCTGGGCTTGCCGGCTGTCTCTAAGTCAACCGATCCAGCGTGGTTGGAAGGAGCGGCGCCGAGGCGCGATGAGGGCTGGAGTCTGGTCTGCGAGTCTGATCGTCCGCCGCAGGTGCAAGGCAATCCCTCGCTAGCGACGGTGCAGTTTCTCGTCCCAGATGCGCCTCATGATCATCTAAAGCCGGGCGCTAGGCTTCAGATATTCGAGCGGGCCACTCAGCAATACGCTACGGTCGAGATTCTCGACTGATGGACCCGGGTGGCTGCACCGCCTAACACGCGCTTGAAGCTGTCGGCGCCCGTGCCCAACGAGTCCAGTTGCAACCGCGCGTTCCGTGGTGATAGGCTTCCGTTTGTGAATACTCCAGCTCGGCGCCGCCTCTTAAGCGCCATCCGTTAGGCCGCGGCTCAGGCGCGATGCGTTAGGCCGCCGTTTGGAGGTCATCTGGACGAGAAGGCCAGGATGCGACCTGCACACAGTGCTCTGGATCTCGCGACCGTGACTCGAGCCCTTAGCACTTCGATTACCCCTCTGTGCATTGCGGCTACCGCTTGTCTGGCTCAGTCCCCCCGACCGGCGCCCGTGATGGTGAGCCTCGCCAAAGCACTCGCCGGAAAATGGTCGATCACGTACGCCATCATTCCTGACGTGCCGAACGCCGCCGACAGCACCGCGCATGGGGAAGTGGTATGGGAAGCTGGGCCGGGCGGGTTCACCCTCCTCGAGAAAGAGCACGTGTCGAGGGTGTCAGGCGAACAGTTTCTACTTCTGATGGTGTGGTGGGACGACAGCACGCATAGGTTGCGGGGTATGCTCTGTGACAACTCGCGTGCTGAGGCGTGTGATGTGCGCTCGCACGCCACTTCGACCTTGTCGTGGGATGGCAAGGTGTTCGTGCTCGACTTCCCGTTCGCTGACGGCACCAAGCAAATGCGGTGGCATGGAGTCTGGTCCAACATCACTGCGATATCCTTCACCGAGACGGGCGACGTGGGTGAAGCGAATGGCCCATTGAAGCGAGTGTTGACGGGTCATGCGACACGCGTCGCTCACACGGCGAGGGATTCATCGTCAGCGCACTGAGCTCCGGCGGCCTAACAAGCGCCTGGAGCGGACGCGGCGTATGATCAGAGGAATAAAACCATCTATGTCCACGCCGCGCAGCTTAAGCGCGAGCCGTTAGGCAGAGTCGAGCATCGCCTTCACAGAGAAGACACTCCCATGAACAAAGTGACACCTTTCCTCATGTTCAACGACCAGCTCGAAGCGGCGATCGAGTTCTACACCGCGACGTTTCCGAACTCCGAAGTACGCAAGGTCGCCCGCACGGGCAAGGACGGTCCCATCAGCTCCGCCGAGTTCGTCGTTGGTGGTCAACTCTTCATGGGCTACAACGGAGGTCCGTACTTCAGCTTCTCTGAGGGGGTCTCGCTCTACGTGGACTGCGCGGATCAGGATGAAGTGGATGAATACTGGGACAAGCTCGTGAAGGCCGGCGCGAAGCCCACGCAATGCGGTTGGATCAAAGACCCGTTCGGTCTCTCTTGGCAAATTGTCCCGAGACGATTCACCGCGTTGATCCGTGATAGGGATCCCAGGAAGGTGAAGGCTGTGATGGAAGCCATGATGACGATGGTCAAGCTCGACGTGGCTGAGCTCGAGAGAGCCTACAATGAGGCGTAGTCATGCTCGTCCAGTCAGATGCCCGACCTTTCCATGAATGCCGCCCAACAAGCCGCGGCCGCCGACCGCCTTCGGCGGCGGCCGAGCGGCAAGCGTCAGGCGGCACGACCTGCTGACGTACGACCATGACCGCCTCCGACTTCCGCCGGCTCGCCCTTCGCCTCCCGGGCGCCGAGCAGCAGGCCCACATGGGCCACCCCGACTTCCGCGTCGACGGCCGGATATTCGCCACCCTGAACTATCCCGCCGCAGGCTGGGGCATGATCAAGCTTACGCCCGCACACCAGGAGCTGTTCGTGCAGGCGGAGCCGACCGCCTTTGTGCCCGTGAAGGGGGCATGGGGTCGCCAGGGGTGCACCAACGTCAAGTTGCGCGCTGCGAAGACCCGCATTGTCCGTGAAGCCCTGCAGCTCGCCTGGCAGGCGGCAACGTCTCGGCCGGCTACCAGAGGCAAGAAATCGCGGCCGTCACGGACTCGCCCAGATGGTGCTGCCTAACCACCGCTTGTAACTGGCGGCGCGTGGCTTCAAAGGGAACGGTGATTGCGGAGCGGCGAGGGTTGTTGACCGCAGCGTAACCGCATCTCGTTCGGCCGCGACGCCTGTCTGGGTCGCGGCATGTCTCCGGTCTGGCCGCAGGGACGGTTCGCATGCGCATCGTCATCAATGGCATTGGCGTGGCCGGGCCGGCCCTCGCCTATTGGCTTCAACGCTCGGGCCACGAGGTGCTCCTGGTCGAGGCCGCACCGCAGTTGCGCGCCGGCGGGTATATCATCGATTTCTGGGGCTTGGGGTACGAGATCGTCGAGCGGATGGGCCTCATTGGTGATGTCCGGGCGCTCGGGTACCAGGTGCGGGAGGTCCGGTTTGTGGACCGCAATGGCCGCAAGCGCGGCGGTTTCGATGCCGCGGTCTTCCAGCGGACCACGCAGGGGCGCTTCACGAGCCTGCGCCGATCCGACGTATCCGCGACGCTCTATCGGGCCTGCGAGAGCCAGGTCGAGACGATCTTCGGCGATTCCATTGCCGCCCTTGGCGCCGATGGCGATCGGGTGCGCGTGGTGTTTGAGCATGCGCCGGAGCGCGAAGCCGATCTGGTGGTGGGCGCCGATGGCCTGCATTCGCGCGTCCGTGATCTGGCGTTTGGGCCGGCATCCGAGTTCGAGGTACCGCTCGGGTATCACATCGCCGCCTTTGAGGCCGCGGGCTATCGACCTCGGGAAGAGCTGGTGTATGTCAGCCATGACCTGCCCGGCCGCCAGATCTCGCGGTTCTCGCTGCGCGAAGATAAGACGATGTTCCTGTTCGTCTTTCGCGACGAATATCTCTCAGACGACGCGGATCCCAAGGCCTTGCTGCGCCGCGTGTATGCCGACGCCGGCTGGGAGTGGCCGGAGATCGAGGCGGCACTCGAGCAGGCCGACGACCTGTACTTCGATACCGTCAGCCAGATTCGGATGACCCATTGGACGCGGGGTCGGGTGGCGCTGGTTGGTGATGCGGCAGCATGCGCATCGCTGATGGCCGGGGAGGGGACCGGACTGGCCATCCTCGAGAGCTACGTCCTCGCCGGCGAACTGCATGATGCCGGCAGTGACGTGGCACCCGCCTTCGCGCGGTACGAGGAGCGCCTGATGCCCGTGCTGCGCGCCAAGCAGCGATTTGCGTCAAAGTTCGCCGCATCGTTTGCGCCCAGGACCAGGGCGGGCATCATGGTCCGCGACCTGACCACTCAGCTGCTGCGGATCCCGCTCCTGGCCGATTGGGCCATCGGTCGGAGCTTTCGTGACGCGCTCGTGCTTCCACAATACGACTTCGGACGACGGTCGCCGCCTGACTAGTGGTGGGAGTTGGCGACCGGGCCGCCGGGCGGCATCCTGCCGGCCGCCATCGCGTCCGCACTTGCGCCCCAGGCAGGCCGCGCGCCACTTGCCTACTCAGCGGCGCGGCGCGCTGGCGCCAGCGCCCGCTCGAGCCCAGAATTACATGGGCCACGCCGCCGTTCGTGACGCGGTACACTGGACCGCTCGCAACTCAACCGCACTCCATCCGTCGCACTACAGGGACAAAGGAGCTCTACCGTGGCGCCGAGACTGACGTGGGAATACAAGACGCTCTATACCAATGATGCTACCGACAAGATCCTGAATCCGCTGGGTGCTGAAGGCTGGGAATTGGTGGCGACGGCAGGCACTGTCAGCAACTACAGTACTCTCATCTTTAAGCGACCCAAATAGCCGAAGGAAGCACGCCATCGACCGAGGTTGCCGCCGGGGTGCTGGGACAACGTGTGGGCGAGGCGCTGGACGCGGCCGACGCCAAGGAGGGCGTCCGCCCACCGCAAGGCGCGGAGGCCACCAATGACCAGCAACGATGAGCGGGCCTTCTTCACGTGGTCCGTGTGAAGCCAGGAGGACCGGAGTCTTGGAAGAAGTAAGCCTATGGCTATCGGTACTCTAACCTGATGCGACCCCTTCGGTACTCCATCAACGTCACCTTGGACGGGTGCTGCGATCATCGGGTAATGGTCGCGGACGAAGCCTTGCACCGTCACGCCGCCGAGATCATCGCCCAGGCCGACGCCCTCCT
>Ga0335085_10008517_pt1 | contig 15633 bp, 8 predicted proteins | sample Lox_Sample_45_FD_206712 | JGI IMG/M metagenome (GOLD analysis project Ga0335085, IMG submission 206712) | Soil microbial communities from Loxahatchee National Wildlife Refuge, Florida, United States - Lox_Sample_4.5 | ecosystem: Environmental > Terrestrial > Soil > Wetlands | place: USA: Florida...
CCAGCAGCTTGGCCATCAGGCTCATGTCGATCATGCCGACCGCCTCGCGGATGGCGGCGTGCTCCCGCCCGACGATGGCGTGCGCGGCCGGGCGGCCGAAGTCCAGCCGGGACGGCGCCGCCTCGCCCGCCGGGTCGAACCACTCGGTGAACTCCCAGCCCGCCGACGTGGCGAAGTGGCCGCCCGCCGCGGCCAGCCGGTCGTGCAGCACCGACCGGCGCACGTTCCGCGCGGTGGCCGGTTTCCACGACGGCCAGACCGCGTCGCCGAACAGCACGCCGAGTTGCTCCACGGTGCGCTCGGCGCGGAACCGCCGTGAGGACTCATACAGCGCGGTCCGGTCGATGGCCACCGGGGTGGCGTCCACCGGCGGCACGCCGTCGGCGATCCAGTGCGCCACCATGCAGCCCACGCCGCCGCCGGACAGGATGCCGAGCGAGTTGAGCCCGGCCGCGACGAAGTAGCCGTCCAGTTCCGGGGCGGGCCCGAGCAGCGGCCGGACGTCGGCGGTGAACGACTCCGGGCCGCAGAACAGCGTCCGCACCCCGGTCTCGGCCAGCACCGGTATCCGGGCCAGCGCGGGCCCGAGGAACTGCTCCATCCGGTCCCAGTCCGGGCTGATCTTCCCGAACGCGAAGCCGCGCGGCACGCTGTCCACCGACCACGGCGCGCCGACCGGCTCGAACAGGCCGACCAGCATGCCGTCCCCTTCGGGCCGGTAGTAGCCGTAGTTGTCCGGGTCCTCGATCACCGGCAGGTCCTGGTCCATCCCGGGCACCGTGTCGGTGAGCAGGTAGTAGTGCTCGGCGGCCTGCAGCGGGACGCTGACCCCGGCCAGCGCGCCGAACTGCCGGGCCCACATGCCCGCCGCGTTCACCACCACCTCGGTCTCGATCCGGCCCTGCCCGGTCAGCACGGCACGGACCCGGCGGCCGTCAAGCTCCACCCCGGTGGCGGCCACGCCCTCGATGATCCGCACGCCGCGCTGCTGTGCGCCCTTGGCCAGCGCGGTGGCCACGCCGACCGGGTCGGCCCGCCCCTCGTCGGCCACGTAGAACGCGGACAGCACGTCATCGGTCCGGGCCAGCGGCCACATGCCGGCCAGTTCCCGCGCCGAGATCTCGACGTCCTCGACGCCGAACCCGTGCATCCAGGCGGCCTCCCGGCGGAGCGCCTCCTGCCGCTCCGGGCTGGTGGCCAGGGACAGGTGCCCGACCGGGCGGAACCCGGTGGAATGCCCGGTCTCCGCCTCCAGCTTGGTGTACAGGTCCCGGGAGTACCGGCTGAAGAACAGCGCGGTCTCGTCGGTCATCCCGGCCGAGGTGATCAGCCCGGCCGCGTGCCAGGTCGTGCCGGCGGTCAGCCGGTGCTGCTCCAGCAGCACCACGTCGGTCCAGCCCAGCTGGGCCAGGTGGTAGGCGATGCTGCAGCCGGTCACCCCGCCGCCGACGATGACCACCTGAGCCCGGCCGGGCAGCTGCGGGTCGCTCGGCACAGTTGCTCCCGATAGTTTGACTGAACGATTAGTCAAACTATGGCACGGTGACTCCCCGCAGGGCCACCCCCGACGGGTTGGCCGTGGGGTCCAGCTCGGTCTGCACGTCGACCGTGGCCGGCGGGATCGTGTCCATGACCAGCGGGACAGAACCCGGGTCGGCCGCGCACACCGCGGGCGGCGAAGAACCGCCCGCCACCGCCGCCGAGCACACCCCGAACGTGTAGTCGCCCGGCGTGGCCGTGAACGTGCGGGCGTCGTCGTTGCCGAACCCGTCCTGCCCGGTCAGTGTGACCGTGAACGTCCAGCCCGAGCCGGGCGTGCCCAGCGTGGCCGTGGGCACGGTGATCGTCACCAGCCCCGGCGTGGCCGGCCCGGACGCGCTGAGCTGGGCCACCGACACCTGCGGAGTGCCCAGGCTGGACGAGGCGGACAGCCCGGAACTGGCCGAGCCCGGGGTGACCCAGTCGTCGGTGCCGAACCCGTCCACCTCGATGAGCTGGTTCCACGCGTCCGGCGGGGCGACCGAGTAGTTCCACGCCCCGGCCGCCGCCGTCGACTGGGTCTCACCGGCGGGCACGCTCCCTGAGGGGGCATGGATGTACAGGTCGATGAGCTGCGCGCCGAGCAGCGAGCCGAACGTGGGCTGCAGGTTCGCGATGCCGATCTGGAACGAGGTGGTCGAGCCGGAGTCGATCACGGTGAGCCCGGTCAGCCGGAACGAGCCGGGCGCGAACACCGCCGAGCCGTCGGAGTTCGCCGCGGTCGGGTAGGCGTACGTGCCGGGCCCGTTGCCGCCGCCCGGCGCGGCCGCCGCGCTGAGCACCACGGTGCCCGGGATGTGCAGGTCGGTCACGCTGAACAGCGCCTCGCTGGTCGCGCCGGCCCCGGTCGTCGCGGTGACCTCCACCGGGTCGGTGCCCGGCTGCAGCGTGACCGGCACCGAGAACCCGCCCGACGAGCCCGCGGTCGCCGCGGTGATCGTGGTCGCCGGGGCGGCCGCGCCGGGCGCGGTGCCGGTCGCCACCACCTGCACGGCCGCGCCGGGCGCGGTGGTGCCGGTCACGGTGACCGAGGCGGTGTTCACCGTGACCGACGGGCGGGTCAGGCTGGCCGGCACGTTGCCGCCGCTGACCGTCAGCGGCGCGGTCACCGACAGGGGGGCGGTGGCCGGCGCCGTGGGCAGGTACCGGCTGGCCACGATCGACGGCTCCTCCAGCAGCCGGCCCGCCGCCCGGTCCGAGATCAGCCGGAGCAGCTGGGCCTGCGCCCAGGTCAGCGGGGCGGCCGAGCCGTCGGCCTGGCCGTCGGTGAAGCCGATGGACGCGGTGGCCGGGTCGGCCCCGTACGGCGACGCGGGCACGTCCGGGTAGTTCCACACCTGCTCGGGCACCAGGCCGACGCCGGACGCCGAGTCGAGCATGAAGGACAGGCCGGCACCGGCCGCGGCCGAGTCGCCGGTGAGGATCTGCTCCTCGGCGTTCTCCCCGGACAGCACGGGCCACGGATGCCCGGTGCCCTGGTCGCTGGTGGCCCACGGCTGCCCGTTGACCTGGCAGTCCTGGAACACCGCGACTTCGCAGTCGCCGTACCCGTCGCCGTTGTAGCGCAGGATCCCGGTCCCGGACGGCGTCGCGGCGCCGATGGTGGCCCCGGTGACTTTCAGCGAGTTGGCCACCAGCGGGTCGCTGGCCGGCAGCTCGCCCAGCCGGACCAGCTCCAGGAAGCCCTGGTCCACGACTGACCGCTGGTCCTGGCTGGCCGTGTCCCCGTTGCCCAGCGTGTAGGAGAACGCCTGGTCCGGGTCGCCGGTCTTGTCCACCCGGATGAAGTACGGCTGACTGGACAGCGGCCCGTTGCTGGTCACCGTGGTGGCCAGGATCAGCCGCCGGAAGTTGTCCGCGGTGGCCAGGAACAGCCGCTGCGACGCGGTGTCGCCCTGGACCCGGGCGATGGCCGCCGCCGCGACCAGGCCGGCCACCTCGTCGGCCATGGTGGACGGGGAGAACCCGGTCTGCTCCTCCCAGCGTTCCACCCCGTCGGCCGGGCCGCTGGCCACCAGGAAGTCGGCCGCGGGCCGGATGTGCTGGGTGTACAGCGCGCTGTCGCCGGCCAGCCCGGCCTGCCAGGCCATCAGGATCGGGTCCGCGGTCTCGTCCAGCTGCAGCCCGCCGGTGTCCGGCGCGGCCTGGCCGTTGAGCAGCCCGTTGCGCGGGAACGAGCCGTCCGGCCGCTGCATGTCACCGAACAGGAACCGGACGATCTGCCGCGCGGTGGTCAGGTCCCCGTCGGTCAGGAACCCGGTGAACGCCTCGTAGGTGTCCCGCGGGAACACCTCGCGGTAGGACCCGAAGTACGGCGCCAGCCCGTTGCTGGCCGGCTGCCCGGCCGGCACCGCCTGGCCCCACGGGCTGGACAGCGAGGCCGCGGTGGCCCCCGGGAACGTCTTGTCCTCGCTGGCCTTGAGCACGTTGGCGCTCAGCCAGTACGCGCTGGCCTGGGCCGCGGTCGGCTGGACGCCGTGCCCGCCGCCCGTGCCACGGCCCGCGCCGCCGGGCGGCAGCAGCTGCGCGTCGTAGGCCCGCCAGCCCGCCTGGTAGGCGGCCAGGGTGGCGGCGAACGGGGCGGCCGACGCGCCCAGCGCCGCGGCGACCGCGGCGTCCTCGGTGCCCCCGAAGCCCAGCGCGACCGTGGCCGTGCTAGCCCGGGGGGACGACCCCCCGGAGCCCCCCGATCGCCGCTCCGCGCCGAGCGGCGGCAAGCCGCCGCGGCCAGGGGTGACGCCCCCGCCGTCCCCCGCGATCGCCGCTGCGCGCCGAGCGGCGGCAAGCCGCCGCGGAGCCGCGCTCAGCCCGAGCTTGACCGTCTGCACCACGTTGCCGTCGTCCGCGTCCGGCGCGCCCGGGGTGAGCGTGCCGGACGAGTCGAGCTGGGTCAGCCCGTCGCTGGCGCTGCCCGCGAACCCGGTCTCGACCGCCCCGAACCGGGTGCTGGCGGCCAGCGCGGCGTAGACCGGCGTGGCGTAGCTCCGGTTCACCGCCTCGGTGAACGAGTTGGTCGAGTAGGACAGCGGGACCGGCCCGCGCGGGGTGCTGACGATCGTCGCCGACTCGCCGCCGGCGTTGGCCGAGCCACCGCCGCCGTGCCCGTTCAGCAGCGGGCTGAACCGCAGGTACACGTTCAGCCCGGACGGCGCGCCGGCCAGCGGCACCAGGCTGACCTTGATGACCACCGCTTCCGCGGCCGGATCGGTGATGAACTCGGTGACCAGCTGGAAGTGGTGCGCCGCGTCGGTCGCGGTGACCTGGCAGGCCATCCCGCTGCTGCCGAGCGGGGACACCGTGTAGGTCATGTCCCGTGGCTGCAGCGCGGTGAACCCGGGACCGGTCACGATGGGGTCCAGGCTCTTCACGTCGGTGTTGTCGATGGTCGGCGCGTAGACGTCGGACAGCGTCCCGCCGGCCACCGTGTACCAGGCCTTGGACGCGCTGCCCGCGGCCGTGCCCACGCAGTCCTTGCGCGCCTGGTCGTAGTACGACATGGCGCCGGGCCCGCCCGCCGCGTCGGCCCCCGGCGACCCGACGGTCAGGCTGAACACGTGCATGGCCGGCACGTTCTGGCCCACGGCGCCACCGACGCTGGGCAGCGTCACCGAGGTCACCCGCGCGCCCGCGGTCAGCGGGATGGCCGCGTAGAACAGGCTGACCGGGGTGGTCCCACCCGGGTTCCAGCCCGCGGTGGTGGCCAGCAGGTCGGTGCCGGACGCGGCGCTGGTGTTCACCCAGTTGGCGAACGTGACGGTCGCGGTGCTGGTGCTGCCGTCGGCGTAGCCGATGGTGAACGTGCCGCTGGTGGAGCCGTACGCGGACGCGCCGACCACGCCGAGCACGCTGCCGGTCCCGCTGACCGCGATCTGCTGGCCGTCGGCGACCACGTTGTCCGGCCGCCCCGGCGGCACGTCAGGCCAGCCGATCCGCAGCCCGTCGTGCAGCAGCGACTGGCCCGGCACCAGCGCGTCGCTGGCCAGGCCGGCCGCGGCGAACGAGTCACCGATCCCGTCGAAGTTCCCCGCGCTGGCCGTGGCCGCCGTGGTGATCCCGACGTTGTCGAAGGCCGCCTGCAGGGGGCCGGCCGAGGCCGCCACCGCCGGGTTCCCACCGCCCCCCAGCGGGGTCAGCATGCTTAACGCCAGAGCGCTGCCTACCGCCGCCGCCAGCCGCGCGGCCGGAACGTGGATGCCCATGGCCACCTCCGCCGCACATGTTCCCCCGGCGCGGCGCCGGTGAGGAGAGCCGGGGCCAATTATTTGCAGATATTTTCGGATCTTTCCCGGCATTGCGGACAACCCCGTGCGCAATGCCCCCGGACCTGCGGCTTCGGGATTTATCATGCGGCCATGGGGGGGCCTGGTTACTTAATGCGGCACCTCCCCATCCGGGTGGGGCGGGCGGCCGGCGACCCTGACGGGCCAGCCGCGGCCACGCTGCACACGGTGGCCCGGCAGACCGCGGCCCTGGTCCGCTCGATCGCCATCGGCTATGTGCTCGTCCAGGTGATTATCTGGCGGGACTTCTTCTTCGCCCACCCGGCCCGGCTGACCGGCCCGCTCGTCGCGGTGTGCGGCGCCGCCCTGATGGTGGGATGGCTCACGGCCGGGGCCAGATCTGCTCCGGGAAGACCGTCCGCGCAGGTCATCGCCGACTCGGCGGTATGCGTGCTGCTGGGCCTGGTGGCCGGCCCGTGTGTGCCGCCGCAGATGCGCGGCGACACCGCGAGCTGGCTGTACATCGCGCTGGTCGTGCAGGTGCTCGTGCCGGCCTGGCTGGCCCCGGCCCGGCTGGCCGGGCCGCTCGCGCTGGCGTCGGCGGCGGCGTTCTGGGCCGGGGCTGCGCTGACCGGGGCCGCCGCCGGCGCCTCGCCGGTGGCGGCGGCCGCGTTCCTGCTGTCGGTGGCCGTCGCGGTCTGGTGGGGCTACCGGGTGCTGCACCGCCGGGCCGTGCGGGCCGATGCCGGGCTGGCCCGGGCCGACCAGGAATCCCGGGAGCAGTACGTGCTGCTGTCCCGCGGCGCGGAACGCCGCGAGCACGAGCGCGTGCTGCACGACACCGTGCTGAACACGCTGACCGCGCTGGCCCGGCTGGGCAGCGGCCCGGCCGACGGGGTGGCCGGGCAGTGCGGGCACGACGTCGCCCTGGTGGAAGACATGCTGGGCACGGCCGGCGGCCCGGCCGGGGCGGCCCGCCAGCCGCTGGACGGCTTGCGCCTCGGCCTGGACGCGGTGGCCAGCGAGATGCGCGGGCGCGGCCTGGTCGTGCACGTCGGGCCGCTGCCCGGCGGCGATGCCGGGCCCGCGCTGCCGGCGCCGGTGTCCACCGCCCTGGCGCAGGCGGTGCGCGAGGCGCTGGCCAACGTGCTCAGCCACGCCGGCACCGGCGAGGCGTGGGTCGACATCGCGGCGGCGGAACCGGGACCGCCGGGCGGATTCCGGGTCACCGTGCGGGACGACGGCGCGGGCTTCGACCCGGACCAGGTCGATCCGTCCCGGCTCGGGCTGCGCCGGTCCATCATCGAGCGGATCGCGGACTGCGGTGGCCGGGCCGAGGTCCGCTCCGCGCCCGGGCAGGGGACCGTGGTGTCCCTGAGCTGGCCATGCTGAGCCGGGACGGGCTGGTCCAGGAGGCCTACGCGGCCGGGCTGCCCCGGATGGCCGCCGGGGTGGCGCTGGTCTGGCAGTTCGTCATCCTCATCCAGGTGCTGGCCTACCGGAACGACTTCCGCCAGCCGGCGGTCCCGGTGCTGGTCTGGCTGGGCCTGCTCGGGGCGGCGGCCTGGCTGCTGCCCCGGGCCCGTGGCCGCCAGTTCGGCCGGGCGGATGCCGCGCTGGCCATCGCGGTCGCGGTGGCCGCCGTCGCGGTGGTCGGCTGGGAGCGGCGGCTGCACGCCACCGGCGCGGTGGACTGGTCGGTGGCCGGGACCGGCTGGCTGCTCGCGCTGGTCGCGCTGAGCCGGCCGGCCTGGGAGTGGATCACCGGGGCGCTGGTGGTGTTCGCCACCCACGCCGCCGTCGCCTACCGGGTCCTCGGGGTGACCGCGCTCGGCCAGGCCCGGCTCGCGGCCACCGGTTACACGCTGCTGGTCATCCTGGCCGGGTTCGCCGCGCTGCGCCCGGCCATCCGCGCCCAGGCCAGGGTGGCGGCCCGGCGCGCCACCCTGGCCAGCCAGACCGCGGCGGAGCGGGCCGCGGCCACCGCGATCCAGCAGGACCGGCGCCGCCGGCTGGACGTGCTGGAGGAAGACGTGCTGCCGCTGCTGCGCGGCATCGCGGACGGCACGGCCGACCCGGCCGACCCGGCCGTGCAGCGGCGCTGCGGCCAGCGCGCCGACGCGCTGCGCCGGGCCCTGGCCGACCGGACCGAGCCGGACGGCGGGCTGCTGGCCGGGCTGGCCCCGGCGCTGAACGCCGCCCACGACCGTGGCCTGCCGGTCGAGGTCCAGGTCATCGGCGACCCCGGCATCCCGGCGCCCGAGGTGGCCGGGGCGACGCAGGCCGCGGTCAGCGACGTGGTCGGCGCGCTGCCACCGCACCCGGTGGTGCTCACCGTGCTGGCCTCCGAGGACGAGGTGGAGCTGTACCTGACGTTCGAGCAGCCGCCGCCAGGCCCGGTGGATGTGGCTGGGCTGCGGCGGCTGGTGCCGGCCGCGGCGGACTGGCGGGCCACGATGGACATCGGCGACGAAGGCAGCGGATTCCTGGCCGTCCGGTGGCGTAAGGCGGCGTGAGCGGAAATTTGCGCTGCACATCTTTTGAATAAGACATTGTGCTGCAAATCACGCGGCCCGGCCAGGCTGAAGTTCTATCATCGAGCCCATGCGGTCGGCCCGGTCCTTACCCTTGCACTCCGCGGCCCGGGAGGCCAGCGGGGTACCGGCGGCTGGCCCGGCCATGACCGTGCTCGGCACGATGCTCACCCGGATCGCCGCCATCATCCGCGGCGGCGCCGCGGTCTACGTGCTTGTCCAGGTGGCCATCTGGCATGCCTTCTACCGGGCTGACCCGGCCCACCTGTGGGGCCCGGCGGTCGCCGTGACCTGGGCCGCCGCCGCGGTCTGGTACCTGCGCCACGGCCGTCCGCCGTGGCCGCTGGTCTGCCTGGACTGGGCGGTGTACGCCGTGCTGGCGGTGGCCGCCGGTGGCTGCGTGCCAGAGCCCATCCGAGGCCAGGCGGGCGAGTGGCTGTTCATCACCGTGGCCAGCGGCCTCATCGTGCAGGTCTGGTTCACCCCGGCCGGGCTGTCGATGCCGCTGTCGCTGGCTTCCGGGCTGGCGTTCTGGGCCGGCACCATGCTGGCGCCGGGCAGTGACACCGCCCGCGCGGCCCGTGCCGCCTCGGTGATGGCGCTGTTCATCGTGGTCGTGGTGCACTGGTGCGGGCGGCAGATGCTGTACCGCCGGGCCCAGCAGGCCGACGCCGCGCTGGACGCGGCCGACCGGGATGCCCGCAACCAGTTCGTCATCCTGTCCCGGACCGTCGAGCGGCGTGAGCACGATCGGCTGCTGCATGACACCGTGCTGAACACGCTGACCGCGGTGGCCAGGTCCGGCCCGGCTGGCGGGATCATCGACCGGTGCCAGCAGGATCTGACCCGGCTCGAGCGCGCGCTCGGCGAACCCGCTGACCCGGCCGGAGCGTTCAGCCGGAAGATCGCCGAGCTGGGTGCGGACCTGCAGGCGGCCGCCGACGAGATGCGCGCACGGGGGCTGGCCGTCCAGGTGCGGCTGGAGCCGGACCCGCCGGAGCCGGGCCCCGCGGTACCGGTCCCGGTGGCCATGGCCATCGCGCACGCCACCCGGGAGGCGCTGGCCAACGTGGCCGCGCACGCCGGGACCGGCGAGGCCTGGGTCACGGTCCGCGCGCTGGCCGCGGCGCCCGGCACGCACGCGGGGGTCGAGGTCACGGTGCGGGACGAGGGCGCCGGGTTCGACCCGGGTCGGCTCGGCCCGGCCCGGCTCGGGGTCCGGCGGTCCATCACCGAACGGGTCACCGATTGCGGTGGCTCGGCCGCGGTGCGCTCCGCCCCGGGCGCGGGCACGATGGTCCGGCTGTGCTGGCCCGCGCAGCCCGAGCCGGCGTCGGCGGGCCGGGGGGCGGCCCCATGCTGACCCAGGACCGGACCACGCTGGCCAGCCGGGCCACCACGGCCGGCGGGGCGGTCGAGGTGGGCACGGAGTCGGCCGCGCCGCTGTTCGTGGGAGCGCTCGCCGTGCTGCTGCCCAGCGGGATGCTCCTGCAGGTGCTGGCCACGTTCGGCAACTACCGGCAGCCGCTGGCCGCGGTGGTGGTGTGGCTGATCATGCTGCTGGCCGCGGCCTGGCTGGTGCCGCGGGCCCTGGCCTGGGGGCTAACCCGGCCGGAGGCGGTGGCCGCCATCCTGGTCGCCGTGGCCGCGGTGAGCGCGATCGGCCTGGACCGCCGTGAGCACCTGACCGGGTCGCTGGACTGGACGATTCTGGGCACCGTCTGGCTGCTCGCGCTGGTCGCGCTGAGCCAGCCGGCCTGGGTGTGGGTGCCGGGGGCGGCGCTGGTCTTCGCCGCGCACGTGTTCTCCGTGCTCGTCCAGGTGGGCGCGAGCCCGCTCGGGCTGGCCCGGGTGGCCGCGGGCGGCTACGCCATGGCCGTGGTGCTGGCCGTCTTCGCCGCGCTGCGGCCCACCCTGCGCACGCACTCGGAGATCGCGATCCGGCGGGCCGAGCTGAGCAGCCGGTCGGCCGCGGAACGGGCCGCGGTGGCCGCCATCCACACCGACCGCGCGGGCCGGATGGCGCTGTTGGAGGCGGAAGCGCTGCCGCTGCTGCGCGGCATCGCCGATGGCTCGCTCGACCCGGCCGACCCCACGGTGCGGCGGAAGTGCGCCGAGCATGCCACCACACTGCGCCGGGCCCTGGTCCGGCGGACCGAACAGGCCGACGGGATGCTGGCCGGTCTGCAGCCCGCGCTGGGCACGGCCCGCGCCCGGGACATGCCGGTGGAGATCCAGGTCGTCGGGGACCCGGGCCAGCCCGGCCGCGAGGTGACCCAGGCCACCCTGGCCGCGGTGACGGCGGTCCTGCAGGCGCTGCCGCCACAGCCGGTCATCCTGACCGTGCTGAGCGCCGGGGACGAAGTGGAGCTGTACCTGACCTTCCGGCTGGCCCCGGCCGACGCGGACGCGGTGCGGGCCAGCCTGGCCGGGCTGGGCCAGCCGGTCCCGGCCGGCGTGGCCTGGCGGGTCACGCTGGACGCCGAGCCGCCCGGTTCGGGCTGCCTGGAGGTCAGCTGGCGGAAGGTGGCCCGGTGAGCGAACCGGCCGGCCCGCCGCCGGTCATCGACGTGGCCGCCGTGGATGACCACCCGGTCATCCTGGACGGCCTGCCCGGCTGGGTGGCCGCGCCGGGCAGCGGCATCCGGATCATCGGCACCGCGGTGACGGTGGCCGCGCTGCTGGCCGGGCCGGGGCGGGCGGCCGACGTGGTGCTGCTCGACCTGGACCTGGGCGACGGCAGCACGGCGGAGCAGAACGTGGCGCAGATCCGGGCGGCCGGCCCGGCCGTGCTGGTGCTGTCGGCGTCGGACCGGCCCGGCACGGTCCGCGACGCGATCCGGGCCGGCGCGCTCGGCTATGTGCTCAAGAACGAGGAGACGGCTGAGGTCCGTGCGGCAATTAAGGCCGTGGCCGCCGGAAAGGACTGGATCTCGCCCCGGCTGGCCTACATCTTCGCCACCGACGACGCGCCGGACCGGCCTGCGCTAAGCGCCCAGGAAACGCGCGCGCTGCGGCTTTACGCCACTGGTATGCCGATGAAGCTGGTCGCCCGGCGGATGTGCATTAGTGAAGAGACAGCCAAACAGTACGTAGGCCGGGTGCGGGAGAAGTACGCTCGCGCCGGACGGGCGGCACCCACTAAATTGGACCTGTACTATCGAGCCGTCGAGGACGGGCATCTCCCCCCTCACCCCTAACCGCGGACCCCCCCTCCCGGCGACAGGGGCAACAGGAGATACCCGTCCTCGACCTTTTTCTTACGTGACGAGATCCTAAGCGGGTCATCTCGGTCACGTCATGACCCCATCTCGGGGGTCACGACCGACTGCTAACAGCCTGGCCATTCAGCCGAGCCTTTAGGCAAGCATACTCTTACCGTCCGACTATAAGTCCAGCTCAGCGCGGGCGCTACCGATAGTTCCGGCGGCCGGATGACCGGTTTAGCGGGAAAAGTTCAGCTTCCGCCACCGGCTGCCCCTGGCGGCCCGGGCCGCCAGGCCGGCACCATTCCGCTGGCCAGTTGCCCGGCTCCGCTGGCCGGTACGCCCGGCCCATTTCCAGCTCTGCCCCGTTCGAGCGACCTCGTGAGGTGCCAGCCAGATGCGACCGCTGCCCGGTTGACCCCCGCCCGCCACCCCCACACCGCCCCCACGCCGACCCCCGCACCGCCCCGCGCGTCCGCCCCGCGCGCCCGCACCGCCCCGCGGGCCCGCCGGCCACTCTTCACGGGAATGGTGCAGACAATTCGGGCAAATCGTCCCGTCAGCCGCACGTTCCGCGTGAAGAGTGAGCGCAGTGCGCCTGGGGTCATGATCACAGAGGGGGGTCGGCGGGCAGGAAGCTGTCGAGCAGGCGGGTGATGACGGACTCGAAGATCTCGTCGGCGTCCCGGCCGGGCGGGGCGGGGGCGGAAAGCGCGGCGGTCAGGTTGGGGTAGCGGCCGGTGGCGGCGGCCGCTACCAGCTGGCTGACCTGCGCGGCGGCTTGCTGCTCGGCGGTGACGCCGGTGCGGGCGCGCTCTTCGGCCAGTGCCGCTTGCATCCCCCCGTAGCTGATCGCGAACCCGTTGACCAGCCCGAGCAGCTCCATCTTGGCCGAGGTGTCCAGGCCGGTGCCGCCGAGCAGGCCGAGGAAGTAGTCGACGTAGACCAGCGCGGCCGGGCCCATCAGCGGCGGGCGGCCGATGATCACCCGCGGCAGCCACGGGTGGTGCTGGGTGATGTCCCGGCCCTGCCGGGCCAGGTCCACGATGGCCTGCCGGGTGCCCGCGGCTGGCTGGGCCGGGAAGCGGTACTCCGTGCCCACCTGGTCGATCATCAGCTGGACCAGGTGGTCCTTGGTCGGCACGTAGTTGTACAGCGACATGGTGCCCAGGCCCAGCTCGGCGGCCATCCGCCGCATGGTGACCGCGTCCAGGCCCTCGGCGTCGGCCAGGGCCACCGCGGCGGCCGCGATCGCGTCCCGGCTGTACCGCGCCTTGGGCCCGCGCCCACCGTGCTCGGGCAGCTCCCAGATGGACGGCGGCACGCCGGCGCTGGCCATGGGTAACACCTCCCTCCCCGGGGACCCGAGCTTATCGGCGTGCAGCGTACGTAGTATGCTCCAGGCAACAACAAGGTACATCGTACGTAGTTAGAGGAGTGCGCCATGACATCGCCGATTCCGGGCACCACACCACGTGCTGCGCGGGAGAACTCGCCGCCGCCTGCTGGCCGGCGGCTGCCCTGGAGGGTCCGGCTGTTCACCCGGCTGTCCCGGCGCGGCCTGCCACCGCCGGTGTGCCGGGTGCGGGTCGCGGCCGGGATCGAGGTGCCCGCCGCTGACGGGGTGCCGCTGCGCACCGACCACTACATCCCGCAGCTCACCGGGCCCCGCCCGGCCCTGCTGGTGCGCACCCCGTACGGCCGCGGGTTCCCGTGGGCGTTCCTGTTCGGCAGCCTGTTCGCCGAGCGCGGCTTCCACGTGATCATCCAGAGCTGCCGTGGCACCGCCGGGTCAGGCGGCGAGCAGTACCCACTGCGGCACGAGCGAGCCGATGGCCTCGCCGCAGTGGCCTGGCTGCGCCGGCAGGACTGGTTCACCGGCGAGCTGGCCACCATCGGGCCGAGCTACCTCGGCTACACCCAGTGGGCGCTGGCCGGCGACGCGCCGCCCGAACTGCGCGCCATGATCGTGCAGAACGGCGTATCGGTTCCCCATCCGCTGATGTATCCCGGCGGCGCGTTCGCGCTGGAGAACATCCTCGTCCCCACCGCGTTCACCCTGAGCTGGCACCGTGGGCTCCGCGCACTGCTCAGAGCGATGCTGCGGATGCAGCGCCGGCTGCGCCAGGTGGCCAGGACATTGCCAATGATCGACGCCTACCGGCCGGCCCTCGGTGGCCGGGTCGGCTTCTTCGAGGACTGGCTGACCCACCCAGACGCCGCCGACCCGTACTGGGCCTCACTCGACGTGACGGCCGGCGCCCCGGTGCCCACGGTGCCGGTCAGCCTGCTCTCCGGCTGGCAGGACTTCTGCCTCGACCCGACCCTGGCCGAATACCGGCGGCTGCGGGCGGCGGGGCGCACACCTCGGCTGGTGATCGGCCCGTGGACGCACGCCTCGGCGTTCAACGATGACCTGCCGATCGTCGTCGGCGAGGCGCTCAGCTGGCTGACCGCGCAGTGCAGCCGGGACCCGGCCGGCTGGCCGAAGTCCCCGGTGCGGGTGCATGTCGGAGGCGGCCGGGGGGAATGGCGGGACCTGCCCGACTGGCCGCCGCCGCAGTCGGCCGGGCAGCTCTGGCGGCCGGCCGCGGACGGCACGCTGAGCACCGGCGAGGCGGCCCGGACCGGGGTGTCGTCGCTGCGCTATGACCCGGCCGACCCAACGCCGTCGGTGGGCGGGCAACTGGTCACGGCCAAGGCCGGGCCGCGGGACAACCGGGCCCTGGAGGCCCGGCCTGACGTTCTCGTCTTCACCAGCGCGCCGCTGCCCGCCGACCTCGAGGTGATCGGCCCGGTCAGCGCGCGGCTGCGCGTGCGGGCCAGCGGCCCGCACTTCGACGTGTTCGCCCGGCTGTGTGACGTGGACCCGCGCGGGCGCTCACGCAACGTGTGTGATGGCCTGATCCGGCAGCTCCCGGCGGCGGGTCAGGCCGGGCCGGCCGACAGCCTGATCGAGGTGCCGATGAGCGCGGCGGCCCACCGGTTCCGGGCCGGGCATCGGCTGCGGCTGCAGGTGTCCGGCGGCGCGCACCCCCGGTTCGCCCGTAACACCGGCACCGGCGAGCCGCCCGCCACCGCGACCCGGCTACAGCCCGTGGACCTGGAGATCGTGCACGGCGGCCCGGATGCCGGCGGCCTGATCCTGCCCGTCTTCGGCTGAGCCAGCCCGATTGAGCCAGCCCGGTCCTTGCCAGCCCGGTCGTTGGCCGGCACGGTCGTTAGCCAGCCCGGTCCTTAGCCAGCACGGTGCCGCCGGCCACCCGTCTGGGTAGGTGACCGGCGGCACGTCCGTGAGCTGGCTAGCAGCTGCCGACGCCCTCCCACGCGGCGACGGTGTCGGAGGCCGTGTAACTGGTGTCGGCGGTGTCGAAGCCGAAGCTGCGGTTGGCCACGAACGCGCAGCTGCTGCTCTCCTCCACGTTGTTCCAGCTGCCCAGCGTGAACTTGTACTGGAACGCGGCCGTCGGCACGCCGGTGATGGTCAGCGTCCAGGTGTCCGTGCCGGTCTTGATCATCGGGTAGTCGCTGGCGATCCAGTCGTCGGATGACGGGATGCCGGTGCCCAGCACGTCGTAGTTGCCGGACAGGTACACGGTGTCACCGCTCGGGGTGTCCGAGGGCACCGTGACGTTGATGACGGCGGTGGCGCTCCCGCAGGCGGACGGGCCGCCCCAGTTGGCCACGGTGTCGTTCACCACGGCGCCGTTCACGCTCATGCTGCGGTTGCTGATGTCCGCGCAGCCGGCGTTCTTCTCCACGTTGCTCCAGCTGCCACCCAGGTCGTACTTGTAGGACAGCGTGGCGTCCGCGGCTGCCTGGATGGTCGCGGTCCAGGTATTGGCGTTAAGACGGGTCATCGGGATGCCGTTGGCGGCCCAGTCGGACTGGCCCAGGCCGAGCACGGACAGATTGCCGGCCAGATACACGGTGTCCCCCGAGGCGTCGGTGTTCACCGGCACGGTCACGTTGACCGTCTCCTTGACCGACCCGCTCACCGGGCAGGTGCTGCCCTGCACGCACTGGGTCACCACGCTCGGCGTGTCCACGTCCTTGCCCGCCGAGATGTCGATGGCCAGCCGCACGAACTGGGCCATGGCCCACATCAGCGGGGTGGACGAGTTGTCCGGCTGG
>Ga0335085_10008518_pt1 | contig 15633 bp, 27 predicted proteins | sample Lox_Sample_45_FD_206712 | JGI IMG/M metagenome (GOLD analysis project Ga0335085, IMG submission 206712) | Soil microbial communities from Loxahatchee National Wildlife Refuge, Florida, United States - Lox_Sample_4.5 | ecosystem: Environmental > Terrestrial > Soil > Wetlands | place: USA...
TCGGTGCTGGTGCCGGCGGTGAGTACGGAGGAGTCGGTGCTGGTGCCGGCGGTGAGTACGGAGGAGTCGGTGCAGGTGCCGGCGGTGAGTACGGAGGAGTCGGTGCTGGAGCCTGCGGTGAGTACGGAGGAGTCGGTGCTGGTGCCGGCGGTGAGTACGGAGGAGTCGGTGCTGGTGCCGGCGGTGAGTACGGAGGAGTCGGTGCTGGTGCCGGCGGTGAGTACGGAGGAGTTGTGCCAGTCGGAACTCTATTGCGCGTGCAATGCACATTCGTAACCGGGAAATTCGGGTCGGAAAAAGTTTGTGTGGTGACGCAGGTGGTCGTCGTCACAAATCCATCCAGCCCTATTGCCAACATTGGCGGGCCACCCAAAAACTGTGCTCGCGCCCGCGCCAGGCGCCGCGCTGCCACCGGTGGCAATCGGCCACGCCGCCGTTGCGAATTACGCTTTTGTGCGCACATGGGGGCAACCTTCCGCCTGCCCCGTGAGTCTGCCCATTCTGCCGTGGAAAATCATTTCACGATAAATTTTTCGGTGTACACCGGCTGCGGCACATGCTTGGCGCACGGGTCCACATCGACCCACTGGCCGTTGTACAGCGCGCTCGCGATTACGTGATCAAAGAGTTCATCGTTACTGTCAAGCTTCACGGCGACAAAGGCCGTCTCAAACCCCACGCTGGCCAAAAGCGTGTTGAGCAGTAGCACATGGTCATCGCAATCTCCATAGGCCTGGCGCCCGGCGAGGATCTCGCCTAGCTGGTAATCGGGCGCCGTCACGTATTCAAAGCCTATGGGATCGGCCACATAGGTCATGTGGTCTTTCACGAATTGCACCAAATTGCCGAAGAGTGCCGCCGTGTCGTTATTGCCCTGCGGCGCGCCGTAGGCGATCGCGCAGTTGCGCACGAGGGGGAATTGGGAATAGTAATCCCTAATCTTTTTCAGCACCGTCAACGCCATCGGCACGCTGTACCCCAGGGGGTAAATCTGCGCCGGCTGGATTTGGGTTTGCATCGGTGGGCTCGGGCTTGAGTTCTTCGGCGAGGCTATCGAGTAGCATGTCGCGCAGTTTCGTCAACCATTCGCGCACGTTCTCGGCCTCGGGGAATTGGGCAAAGAGGAGCGCAAACCAATCCTCTTGCGTCAACACATTTTGGGCGAGGGCGAGTTGGTCGTCCTCGATGTTCACCATCACCCAATCGCACCATAGCTCGACCTCATCGCCGCGCTTGGCCGCTTTGATGAACATGGCCGGGTTGGCAAAAGGGTTGGTCTCTTGCGCAGGATCCTGCCGTGGTTGCATGCGCCGCTGCGGCGGCAGTTGCGCCGGGCCGGCCGCGGCAGCCGGCCCCACAGGTATGGCCCCGGCGCCGGGCGCGATGCCGCCCTGCATGCGGGCGAGGATGGCGGGCAAAAATTCGGCGATCTTGTCGAGCCAGCCGCCGCCGGCCTCGCCCCCGCCATCGGCCGCGGCCAGCTCGCGCAATTCTTTGAAAGCCGCGATCGTATCGGCCAGGCTCATTTCCTTGCCGCCGCCGGTCTTCATCGACATGACAAATTGCGCCATCTGCAACATGTCTTTGAAGTCAAGCCCCTCGCTTTTCTTGCCGCTGCTGGCCGTGAGCACGGCCACGAGCTGCTGTGTGTTCTGCTGCTGCATGGCCAGCATGTCGCGCGTGGCCTGGGCTTGCATGGCCAGCATCTTTTCAAATATGCCGCCGGTCTTGGTCTCGGCTTCCTGGCGCACGGCCTCGGCATCAAACTGCGGGCCGGGCGCCGCGGCGGCCTTGGGCTCGCCGCCATCGAGCTCGCCTTTTATCCGGTGGTCGATGGAGAACGATTTGCGCTTGATGTAGCGTCCATTCTCATCGTGGAGCGAGAGGCGATAATCCCCGCCGCCGAAACGGGCTTTCACATCCTCAAACGAGAAATCGTTTATGGGCATGGCCCCGCAGTAGTCAAACTTCACGCTGCGCGGCGCGCGGCGCGAGATACGCACCTCGCCATTGTCGAGCCCGCAGTTGGCCAGCATTTCCTCGATCTGCGCGACGGAGGAATCGAAATCGCCATCGTCGCCCCCGTTATCCTCGGGCGCGCCGGCCGGCGGCGCGATGAGTGCCGGTGCCGCGGGCCGGGCCGCGCGGCCAAATTTCAATGCGTCGTCTGCCGCCTTTTTTTCTTCGGGTGTGCGTTTGGCCATATAAAATATTTCCGGGTTTCCTGGCTTCCTGCTTTCCTAATTCCCCTCACGTGAAAAACTGCGGTAGCTCCCCGTAATACCCTTGCCGCGTCAGCTCGGGCCACACGCGCTCCGCCGGGTACAGCTTCATGCGCGAAAGCAGAATTTCCGTATCGCTCGCCAGCACAAGCGGGTTGGCGGTAAACTTGTGGTCATAGATGGGCGACACTTCGCGCGTGGGCTTGTGCTCCACCTGGTAGCACACCTGTGTGATGCGCCGGCCGCCGGCGCGCATGCGCAGCATTTGCCCGTAGTCGAAAGGCAGCGCCATGAAGAACACCGGCATGCCGGCACTCGGCATTATTTTCACGTGGCACTTGTGCACCCACTCCACGCCTGGGCTCACGATTACTTTGTTGATCCAATAATCGAGGTCTTGCACCTCGATTGGGCGATGTGTGGCGGTGGGCATCAGATTTAAGCGCGAAGCCGCGAAGTTGCGAAGCACATACCTTAGTAACTTTGCGTCTTTGCGCTTAAAATAATGCCCTGTCAAGCCTGCAAAATCCACGTGCGTTCCATGCGCAACGCCTGCCTATTCCTTAACTATTGCCTCTATGGTTTGCAATATTTGCTCTAGCTCGGCCATTTTGGTCTCGACCAGTGGCAGGTTGCCGGCGCGGGCGGCTTGTTTGGCTTCGGCGAGTATCCGTTTCACCTTGGCCAGCATCATGCCGGCCGTGCCTTTGAGAAATAATCCCATGGCGGATTCAATTTTTATTCGCAGGCGAGATACTTTGAATGGCAGACTGTCGGCGCTTCCTCTTGCTCGGGCCGAATGATCTTGCCGCCGCGTTCCGTGTTCGCCCATTTCACAACGCTGCGAATCGTAGCCGTGGGAAACTTTGCCCCATCGGCGCGCGTGTAAATCTTATCGTGATGGTTTTTTGTTGTGGTCCTTCCATGAAAAAAGGTCGAACAGCGCCCCAGTTTTTCTTCATGCCTTTTTTCCTCGCGCTCAATTTGGTCGATTTTTTCCGGTCTATGTTTGGCCACAATGCGAATTTCTGGCTTCCCGCAATTAACACAGGGCCAGCATCCAACCCGGTGTGCACCGAGCGCATAAAGCGGGTTGAGCTTGACTCCAAACTCTTGGTGCAGGGCAAGGACTTGTTCTAACGTCCAATCGCGCAAGGGGGACCATTCTTCGCACCCCCAATAATCGGAAAAATATCTGGTTGGTTGGTTTCCCATCGAGCGTTTTCTCTCCTCCGATTCTCCAATCCTTTTGCCGTTCAACAAAACCACATCCTCGCCGAGTTTCCATTGCTCCCGAACCCACGCGCGCGTGGGTTCGATCTTTAATTCGATTGTGCAGAACTGTGCCTTGCGGCTGGGAAAGCGGCCTTTCTTGAAACAGAGGTCGAAGAATTGAAGATGTGGAATGAGCGTTTCGATAGGCTGGTATCCAGCCTTGGCCACTACGTTCTCTTGAATATACTCAAGATGCTTGTAGGTTAATGGATCTTCATTTCCCGTGTCGCAAAACGTGAAGCGCACTCGATCCCGCGGCAGGCCGCTCTTGTGAATTACCCATAGCATCAGCGCAACTGAGTCTTTGCCGGTGGACGTGCCGACGTGGTAAATCGGCTCCTTTTGGTAAGGGAAAATTGTTTGAAATCCATTGCTCATTTTCAAAGCAGCCTTTTGTCCTAATTAAAACCCGCACTCGGGTCCGGCAAACTTCGGGTCAAGAATTTCGTCGGCCATGTTGGTGAGGCGCACCTGCACCTGGTATGCCTTCCCGCGCACCGTTACTTCGCCGGCGAGCGTGATGGCCGAGCCCACGCGCTCGCCTTGGAATGTCTCCACCCCTTTGAGGCTGCGCCGCAACGCCGCCTCAAGTTGTAGCGGCGCGCTCATGGCGTGGCGGAGAACTCGCCGCAAAAATCCTGCTCATTCATCTGCACCCGGGCGTTGAGAAACTGCGGCACGCCCTGCCGCTGGTTGAGCGGGTGTGGCACCAGGCCCGCAAAAAACACCGTGGGCGGGTAGCGGTGGCAAAGCCCGACCTTTGGCGCCTTGACATTCCCTGCATCGGGCTCGCCGGCCACGAAGTGGCGGCAATTTTTGCACACTTCTTCTTTGCCGGCGAGCAGGTGCGCGTTCGGCGAGGCGGGTTTCTTTAAAGTTTCCATAACGCGCAGGTTTTGGGAAATGCTTGACAAAATGCAAGCGAGAAATTTTTTGGCGGGTTTCTTCTTGCCGGGTAATTCCGGGTATTCGTAACCGCCCGCCGCGCGAGCGCCAGCCTTTCCGGTTGCTCAGTTCGCGCGGCGGGCGTTTTATTTGCCGATAAAAGGAAGCCCGGAGTCTTTTCAAACTCCGGGCTTGCAAGAAAGGTTTCTTTGCCGTGTGGTTTTGTCGCTCAACATCACCTCACGCCTTTGCTTCCTATGGTTGCGTCACAGAACAGTGCCGAATGTAGTAGCGCCCCCGGCACCGTCAACTGCTTTTTTTCGGGCACCGCCGCGCTCCCCGCACGCCTGCCCGAGCCGCCCGGCCCCATGCTCGAGCTGCGCCGGCGCATGATGGGCTACTTGTTCGGATGCTTTGGCCGCGGCGCGCGGTACATGCTCTGGTCGCATGAGAAATTTTCCCGCGCCACCCGTTGCCATCGCGCCCGCTCGGCCAAGCACATCGCGCGCGCCTGGGGTGTGTTTCGCCGATTATCGCCCAATTTCGATTTTGCCCTGGTGCGCGTAGGCCGGTCTTTTCATTGGCGCGTCATGCTTAAGCATCGCTCCCCCCTGCCCGCCATGTCCAATGCCGAGGTGCGCCGGCGCCTGGCCGCCTACATCGCTGCCGCACAGCGTGCCAAAGGCGCCCGCCGGGTGGTGGTGGGCGAGGCTTTTCTTGAGGCCTTTGCCAAGGCCTCGGGTGTGCCGATCAGTCGCGTGCGCCAATGCGCCAAACCCTTAATCACGGCATCAGGTTTTCCCCTACCTTCACCCCCGCATTTTCCCCATGGGGATAGCTCTGCTTCGCAGAGAAAAGATTTAAGACAACCAGGGCGCAGGCCTGCGCCCGCGCCTTTTTTTATTTCGGGCCGGTGGGTAAGCCAGCACCGTTTGCTGCGCCTAGCCTGCGTGCTGGCGTTGGGGCCATTGCGCGAGGTTCATGCCGGGTACGCTCGCGTGCGGTGGCGCATGGCGCATGCGCGAGGTTACGCATTCCGCGCGTTGGTTGCCGGGCACCAAGCCGGGCCGATTATCCGCGCCTACGCGGCAGGGGTGAGGCGCAGCCATGCCGATGCGGTGGATTGTGGCGAGAGCGGCACCGATCCCGCGCGCGAGCCTTCGGCCGCGGTGGCCTATGCGGCCGCCGGCCTGGCCGATGGGCAGACACCCGCGGCCAGGTGGGCAGCCTTTTTTGCCACGGCGCGCGAAACACGCAAACCCTTGTGCATCACAAGGCCTGCGCGCGAAAATGCGGGGATGAAATCAGCGACAGCCGCGGCCTTGCTTGGGGCCAAGCATGCGTGCGAGGTTGGCCAGCCACTCTACTCGGCAGATTGTAAAAATATACCGGGTAAAAATGCAGCCCTGCTGGCATTGCCGAACTTTTTGCCTCGCAATTTAAATTTCTCCCTGCCGCCGGCCGATGCCGGCCAACGCTTGCTCGGCTACTTGCGCGGCCGCGGCATTTCGTGGGATACATTTTCCGCGCTGCCATGGGCACACAAGGAGAGTTTGGTGGCGCGCGCCATCGGCCCATAATTACGCGATTTAGGGAAATCGTGCTTGACTTGTGCCGAAACCCGGCCATTTCGGGAAAAGATTTTAAAAAATCGGTGGGCGGAACCGCCCCGCCAGCATGAACTCTCAACAAGCTTTCCCTTTGTCCTGGCCTTTGCAATGGCGCCGCACCGATGCCGCGCGCCGCGAGGCCGCGCCCTTTTTTGCCACGGTGCGCGGCGAGCGCAGCCCCAGCGGGTATGCGCCGATTTATCGCAAAGAGCGCAGCATGGAGTCCGCCGCCAAAGGCATCATAAACGAGGTGCGCAGCCTCGGCGGCGCAGCCTTGGTTATTTCCACCAATATCGAGTTGCGGCAAGACGGGCTGCCCTTTTCCAACCGCCGGCCGCCGGCCGATCCTGGCGCCGCGGTTTATTTCACCCTGCGCCAAAAGCGCATCGCGCTGGCGTGCGACAAGTGGCGGCGTGTGGAGGACAATCTTTGGGCGATCGCCAAGCACATCGAGGCCTTGCGCGGGCAAGAGCGGTGGGGCGTCGGCTCGGTCGAGCAGGCGTTTGCCGGCTATACCGCGTTGCCGGCCCCGGGCGAGAGCACCGGCGCCACCTGGTATGCCGTGCTCGGTGTCGCGCACGATGCGCCGTTTGAGGTTGCCCGCGCCGCCTATTTGCGCAAGGCCAAGCGGTGCCATCCTGATAATGGCGGCAACCATGAAGCCCAAGTGCGGCTCAACCTCGCGTGGGACCAAGCTCGCCAAGCCTACGGGCAATTATGAAATCCCTGCAGCAACGTCTTGTGGCGGCCGCCTCGGCTACCACCGCGCCGGCCGAGCTGGCCGAGCTCGCCGCCGATCCCGATGCCGATGTGCGCGCCATCGCCAAGCGCAACCGCCGCACTCCTGCCGCCGCGCGCCAGCGCACCGGCCGGCTGCGGCGACGCGATCAACACCTCTCCACGGTGCGGCGCATGTTACATGCCGGCCTCACCCCCAAGGCCATCATTCGCGGCCTGCGCCTGCCCAAGACCACCGTTTACCGCCTCGTGAACCAAGTGAAGGGCGAAGGTCCGCCCAACATCCTGCGCGTCGCCGCCAAATCTTGAAAAAGCACCCGAATCGTTGAAAGCCTATGACCATGCCTATCAATTTCCAATCCAATGCGACCATCCAGCCGCGTTACACCCCTGAAACTTTGCCCGAACCAACAGGGTTTGAGCGCAAGGCCGCAGACGAACTTTTGCGGCGTTCGGGCATAGGATTTCCGCACGAGACGATACAACTTTTTGCTTACGCCGTAGCCTTAGGCCGATATTGCAGTTTGGCAACTATGCCAGCCTGGGGACAAGATGCGATCCCCGACGACATTATGGGGGAGCTTATAATTCTCGGGACCGATCAATCTACTGGCGATACTCGTGCATATGTGCGCTGTCTGCCAGAACAGATTAAAAATGTGCGGCACGCGCCGATGTACAAAACAGTGGTCGTAATTGAAAAGAGCGAACTCGACGCGCTGCGCCAAGCGGTGGTACGCGCCAAGCACGATGAAGAAATCAGGCTCAAGTTGGCCAGTTACGAAGCGCGGTTGCATCGTATCAACACTTGGTTCGAGTCCATACCCAGCGAAATTCTTGAGCACATCCGCCCATAGGGGCTTTTGTAATGAATATCCACGCCACAATTACATCTCCCGCGGATGCTATCCCGCCCGAGGTGCGCCGCGTGCAAGAAACCGTGGCCAGTTTTTATGGTATCCCTGTGGCTGCGCTTACAGACAAGGCCCGCGGGCCGGAAAAATTTAGCTGGCCGCGCCAGGTGGCGATGCGTTGGGTGTATTACCTTTTTTACTACTCGGCCCAGGAGGTGGGCGGGTTTTTCGGCGGCCGAGGGCACGGCGCGGTGCTTTATGCCAGCGATACCTACATCGAGCGTTATGGCGAGAAACGGTGCGAGCTCGAGCGGCTGGCCTATTTACTCAGTCCGCCACCGATGGATCCCGATTTTTGAATGCTAATAATTTAACTTCCTTTCTCTATGCCAAAGCTACCACCCTTCCGCGCGCACTACGATCGCATCGCCTGCCACCTTACCGATGCCCAGGTGTGGCAATTTCTCATCCGCCTGTTTACGATGCTACAAATTACATCCTGTACGCTCGAGGACGTGCATAACGAGATCCACGGCACGCCGCTCGGGAAGCATGCGGATGCCATTCTGCGTGTGATGGGCGAGGCCGATGACGCCATTGCCGAATTGCAATTTTATCTCGATGGCCGCGATCCCACCGCCATCACGCCGGGTACCGGCGCACCCCCGCCGGCCGAGGAGGCGGAGCAAACCGCACGCGCCACGCTCGATAAATTCGGGCCCGATGCACGCACGGTGGCCGATGCCGAAATCGAGACGCTGCCGCCACCTCCGGCCGATGCTGCGGACCAAGCCCCGCGCCCGCTGCAATCCCCCGGCGATGCCCCCATGGTGCCCTTTTTCGCCCTGCAGGCGATTATCGACCAGGCGCGAGATCCTTCCACGCCGCCAGCCGTGCTCATCGACATGGCGGAGGATCCGCACCCCACCGTGCGCCTGGTGGTGGCGCAAAACCCCGCCACGCCGCTCGACACCCTGCGCCGGTTGAAAGAGCACGATACCCACGCCGCAGTGCGCGAGGCGGCCGGGCAAACGCACCGCCGCAAAGTTTACGATACCTTGGGGCAGGTGCTCCGGGCCGGCCCGGCGCCCGCCCATACCGAGGGTGCCTTTTTGCAAATGCGCGGGCGTTGGTGGCACCCACTGGCGCGGTGGCTGGGCTTCGCGCCCAAGCCCGTGTGCGTGTGGAAAAACGATCCCAAGGCCATCGCCGTGCTCATGGATGCCTGGAACAAAACCCACGGCCCCTGGCCGCCGCCCAAGAGCTGAACGGTTAATTAAAAAGCCGGAAAGCCATGAGTGTGGGCATTCGCGGCGTCCGCTTATAAATAAAATCTATGAAAACAATGACCCAAGACGAATTTCTTGCGGAAGCCAAAAGCCGCTTCGGAGAGAATGTCCGCAACTGGAAATTCGTTTGCCCGATGTGCGGCACCGTGCAAAGCGTGCAACAATTACTCGACGCGCTCATCGCGGCCGGCGGAAAAAAGGAGGATGTACACGGATACATCGGCTTTTCCTGCATCGGACGATTCACTGGCCAAAACGATGCTGGGATCGCAGCAAAGAATCGCGGCGAGAATTGGGATAAAGGTTGCAACTGGACGCTCGGCGGCCTGCTACAGTGTCACAAACTTGAAGTCGTGATGCCGTCCGGCGGCAAGCGCCCGACATTTGAACTCGCGCCGCTGCCAGAGCCAGCCCCTACGCCGGCATAGGGGAAATCCTGCTTTTTCCCAAAACGCTTGACTTGTGAAACTTTTCTGTTTTGCTGGCGTCTGTCACTAAGAACAGTCCACACCATCAAAACATCGCTTCCCATGAAAATCGTTACACTCGCTCTCGCTCTCGCGGCCACCGCCGCTTTTGCCATCGCCGCCCCCGCCGCCCAAGCCCGCGAAATTGATCGCGGGCACGTTTATCGCCAAGACTATGGCCGGGGCTGCTACCACCCCGCGCCCGTGTGCCACCCTGTGTTCTATGCCCCGCCGGTGTGCCATCCGGTGGTGTATGCCCGCCCCGTGTACGGCTGCGGCTACTATCGTCCCGCGCCGGTAGTGGTGCGGGTGGGCTGGTGGCCGCGCGTATGCGGCTGGTTTGGCTACCGCCGCTAAGGGCACGGCACCTCTGGCAGCACGGCAACACGCAACCATTTCACGGCAATGAATACCATTACCACAATCGTGCCGCTTGTGCAGCAAGCGGTCGCCCAAGCCGAGGCTTATCATCGCGCCGCAGTGGCAGCGGCGGCGGCACAAATCGATGCCGGGCTTTTATACCTGGCCGGCGCGGCGCTTCTTATGTTCGCGGCAGGCTTCATCGCCTGCCTCGGTCTCAAGAAACGCCCGCCTCAACGGCACCACCTATTCTGATATTTTCTACCTGTTTCCGGCTTTCCACATTCAAAACTCAAATCTTTTTCTCATGAAAACCACCCTCATTCTTGCCCACCTACACGGCGCTAACGCCGGCGGTGCGGCCATCCTTCTCATGGGCCTCATCCTATTGCTTTGCGCTGCGGCGATATTCCGTGGCAGCGGCACCAATTCCAAATAACCACGCCAATGTCAACACTACAACTGACCGATCCACGGCTATCCAGCCTGGTGCTTTTTGCTGGCAAACACTCTAACCGCGAAAATGGTATGTGCATTATGGAGGCCACGGCCTGGTTGGCGGGCGAACCTCATACCGATCATCCGATATGTGCCTGCCCTGTCATAGCGGCTTTTCTGCGCGGTTTGAATGACCACGTGCGCGACTCTAACCGCCAGAAGCTCGTGGCACTCATTCCGCTTTTGGTTACATCCAAATCAAGCACGTCTGTCGAAATCAAACGGGCATATCACCTGCTGGATTTCACGATTCGCTCCGCGGTGCCAATCGTGCTTGACCAGGTATTGCCAGACTGGGCGGCCAAATTCAGGGCATTAGAAAAACTTAGCGACAAAACCACGATCCGGCGCAGCCGGGAGTTGGTTTCGTCGTTAGCAGATTTTTTTCCAAGTGCCCTTGCCCTTGCCCTTGATCTTGCCCTTGCCCTTGACCTTGCCCTTGACCTTGACCGTGCCCGTGCCCTTGACCTTGCCCTTGACCTTGACCGTGCCCGTGCCCTTGACCTTGCCCGTGCCCTTGACCTTGCCCGTGCCCTTGACCTTGCCCTTGCCCTTGCCCTTGATGTTGCCCGTGCCCTTGCCCTTGATGTTGCCCGTGCCCTTGACCTTGCCCTTGACCTTGCCCGTGCCCTTGAAACGACCATAACAGAAAAAGCCATCGTCGCCGTTAGCGAGGCGCTCGCCATCAAGGAGTGACAATGGCCCGCACCAAGAAAAAATATTCTAATGGCCAATCGCGAGGCCGCATGCCGCGGCGCCGCCATCGCATAGCGCAAGGCAGCCCAGGCAACACCAACCAAAATTTCCCACTTTCGGTGCCGCGAGGGGCGATTCCCCTGTTCAAATCCGTGGTGCAAGCCCCGAGCTAACGACTCCGGGGATAAAGAAATGCAAGCGCGCTGGCAGGCCGCGGTAATAGCCTGCCACCAAATTAACCAATAGCTCACAATGCAACTTATCGACAAACTGCTCACGCCTATCATCTATCTTTTGCTCGGGCTCGCTATCCTGCTTCTCGTCGCGGCTCAACTGCCGGCCGAGGATATGTTGGGCGATTGCGCGCCCTTGCCCGCGCCGGCGGTGGCGCCCAAGGCGCCCCACAAAGCCCGCCACCAGGCTGCTGCCAAAAAGCACCACCGCGCCCGCCACCACAAGCACAAGGCCAAGCCCGCAGAGGATACGGAAGGGCAGGGGAATTGACATGCCGCGGGTTTCCAAAATTTGCGTGGCCCGGCTGTACAACCTGGGCAACTATGAGCATGTGCGTTACGAGCTCACGGTGGAAGTGCCCGAGGGCGAGAGCGCCGCACAAGCGATCTGCGGCGTGGAGCACATCCTGGCCGGCCTCCGCCCTGCACCCGATCTTGAAACCGAGTACGAAATCGCCCAATATGAGGCCAGGTTGCAGGAACTCAAAACGCAGCCGGATGAAGTATTTGTTAATAAGGGGCTTTCCAAGGGCGACGTGATTGCCTCTGCAGAGAAAAACATTTACGAAAGGAAATGTAAACGCGAGGCGCTATTGCAGCGTGCCAAAGCTGCGCGTGAGTTTTTCGACGATCTCGGCGGTGCCGCAAAGTGGGAAGACGCCAAGGACAAATGGGAAACCGGGGATTACTGAACCATGGCAAAAATCATCTGGCTGGCGAGCTATCCCAAGAGTGGCAACACGTGGGTGCGGGCCTTCCTCACCGCGTATTTTTACGGCAGGGTGAACATCAACACCATGGCCGACACGCAGAGCGCCGCCGGCCGCGATATTATCGACCGCTTTTCCGGTGTGCGCAGCGCCACGCTGGCCCCACCCCAGGCCCACTCCCTACGGCCCGAGGTGTACCGTCGCCTGGCGGCGGCGCCGGCGCGCAACGGGTTGCCAGCGCTCCTCAAGGTGCACGATCTTTACCAAGCCACGATCATGGGCGAGCCCATGTTTCCGGCCGAGGCTACGCACGCCACGGTGTACATCGTGCGCCACCCGCTCGATGCCGCGGTGTCGTTTGCCCATCACCTGGGCTTCACCATGGAGCAAATTGCCAACACGATCTGCCACGAGACGTTTACCCTCGGCCTGCGCGGCCCCAGCACGCGCCTGCAACTGCCCCAGCGCATCGCCTCGTGGCGCACGCATGTTGCGAGCTGGCTCGACCAAACGGCCCTGCCCATCATCCTCGTGAAGTATGAAGACCTGGTGGCCAAGCCCACCGAGACGTTTACCGCCATGCTCAAGGCCATGGGCTTTGCCGTGCCGGGCGCTACGGATCTGGCCGGAACCGAGGATGAGAAGCTGCGCGCGCACATCGAGGCGGCCGTAAAGGCCACAAGCTTCGCCGCCCTGCAGGCGCAAGAGCTGGTGGGTCGCTTCCGCGAAAAAAGCCGGCGGGCGCGCGATTCGTCGTTTTTTCGCAAAGGCAAGGTGGGCGGCTGGCAGGAAGAAATGCCCGCCACGATCGCCAAAAAAATCTCCGACTACAACGCGCCCATGATGCTGCGCCTGGGCTACCAAACACTATGAAAACAGATGATCTTTTAGGCCTGTTTTTTTGCTTGGCAATTATCGGAGTGGGTATCTTCGGTGTGCACATGGCCATCGCCGGGAAATGGTCTAAACGATCCCCTAGCGAGGCCCCTAGCGAGGCCCCTGCCCCGCTAGCAGTCTTGGCCCCGATGGCCCAACACTACGACATTTGGATCGGCGGCAGTATTTGCAGCGGCCAGGCCGGCAGCAAAATTTTTACCATCAATGGGCTTGCTGCTTATGATGGGGAAAACCAATATTCCGGCTATTGGCGGGCGCCGGCTAAACCCGACGATGTAGAGGCCACCCTCACCACGGCAGATGGCCGGCGATGGAAAGCCCTTTGGGCGCAGGTGGACCCGACAACGGAAAGCCCGCAATTCTTAATTAGGAAGCCAAGAAACCATGAATCCGCACCGCATTGAAACGATTGGCGAGCAACGGGCGCGTGATCGCCGGCGCGCACAGTGGGTGGAGCTGGGCTTTGCCTCAGCCATCCTCATCGCCCTGGCCACCCGCGTGCTCATCGATTATCTGCGCACCAAGCCATGAGAGAGACCAACACCACGAAGTATGAGCGCCAACTTGCCGCGCAAATCGTGAATGCCATGCAAGATCCCATCCCGCCGGATGATTTGGGCGGCAAAGAGGCTTATGTGGCCAAACTGCTGACCATATATCGCGAGCGCATTATGGACCAATTTTGCAGACACGCTCTGACAAGTATAAAGCGCCGATTTTTATGAACACCTCTAAAAACTTCGTTCTGTTAGGTGATCCCATCGCGAAATCCCATTGGAAGGAATTACATGAGGAGCTTTCTGACGAGCATGATTTTTTTACGATGGAAACAAGTTCCATCCAGGCAATCCGCCAAGTTACCAGTTATGCCGGCTACGCCATCACCACGCCGTACAAGCGCAGTGTGATGGCGCACCTCGATGCCTTCTCGCTCGGCGCAGCCATGAGCCAGTGCGTGAACACCGTGCAAGTGCAGGCCGGCTTGCTCATCGGCCACGATACCGATGGCGAGGCCGTCGCCCGACTCTTGGGCTACAACTCCCACGGCAAAGAAGTGGCGATCCTCGGTAACGGGCCGGCGGCGCATTCGATACAAACGCGATTGGAAAACGAAGCCTGCGGGTGCCAGATAAAGCTGTACACCCGTAGCGGAATCGAAAACCTTGTATTTGAAAATTCCCCACTGGTAGCCGACATCGTGATAAATGCCACCGGCAGCTATGAATTGGGCGACGCCAACCACCCATTGCAGTTGGTGCACCCGCATTTAACCTACCCCGTATTTGTAGAACTCGCCTACCAAGGTGGCGACACGCCACTCTTGGCGCAGGCCAAAGCCGCGGGCGCCAGGTGCTACACCGGGCTCGACGTGCTGGCCAAGGTGGTGGAAACCCAGCGCGAGATTTGGGGCCTGAGCGAACTCGCTGGTAAAGGGAAATGAATGAGCTGGCACTTTTCGCAGGCGCTGGCGGCGGCATACTCGGGGGCAAACTTCTCGGGTGGAGAACCGTGTGCGCCGTCGAAATCGACCCCTACTGCCGAGAAGTCCTTGCAGCGCGGCAAAACGAAGGGGCGCTTGAGCCATTTCCCATTTGGGACGATGTTTGCACATTTGACGGCACCCCATGGAGAGGCCGTGTTGACATCGTTTCTGGCGGATTTCCCTGTCAGGACATCAGCGCCGCTGGAAAACGTGCCGGCATCGGCGGTGAGCGAAGCGGGCTCTGGCGAGAAATGGCCCGAATCATTGGCGAAGTACGACCTCGCTACGCACTCGTGGAAAACTCGCCAATGCTTACTTTTCGAGGACTCGACAGAGTGCTTGGAGACCTGGCCACGCTGGGGTATGATGCGCGCTGGGGAGTGCTGGGCGCTATCCATGCCGGAGCACCTCACATGCGGGAACGGATTTGGATTGTTGCCTACGATAACAGCCCATGGGTATGGCAGCAACCAATCGGCGAGTGCGGCCATCAAACTTTGGCCGACGCTGCACGGATTCAGTCAGGACGGCAAGAGCAACGGCCCGAGTGGGAACGAGCTGGGCCGGGCGGTAAATCTGTCACTGCTTCCGACACCGATTGCGGCGGATGCCAGGCGCAAGGGAAATTACGGCCGGGGGAACCCGACTTTGGCCGAGGCGATAAAAACTTGGCCAACGCCAGTGGCGCGCGAAGGAAAAAATGGCTATCAACGTCGGAATCCATCAGGAAAATCAAAACAGCAAGGATTGACCACCAAGGTCATGGATGCAGAGAAAAAAGTTGGTGGCAGTCTGAACCCAATGTGGGTCGAGTGGCTCATGGGGTGGCCTCTCGGGTGGACAGATTGCGCGGGCTCGGCAATGGACAAGTTCCGGCAGTGGTTAGACTCGCATGGGAAATATTGAGGCCATTATGAGTGAGACTGATACTCTGGCAAGGCCATTGCTGCGCTACCATGGCGGCAAGCACAGGCTGGCGGCGTGGATCGTGGAGCAATTCCCCGCGCACACGGTTTACGTGGAGCCTTTCGGCGGGGGGGGTAGTGTGCTCTTGCGCAAGCCGCGGTGCTATGCCGAGGTGTACAACGATCTTGATGGGGAAATCGTAAACCTCTTTCGCGTGGCGCGAGACCATGGCGAGGAACTTTTGCAGCGTATCGAGCTGACACCTTATGCAAGGGCGGAATTTGATGAGAGCTTTCAGCCCGCGGCGGACCCGATAGAACAGGCCCGGCGCACGATCGTGCGCAGCCACATGGGCTTTGGTGGCAACCTCACCAGGCCCAATCGCGACCAAACGCCCCAGCGCACGGGCTGGCGTACCTACTCGGGCAAAAACCGGCGCAGCATACCCGCGGGCGATTGGCATAACTGGCCCGACAGCCTGCCGCAAATCATCGCCCGCCTGCGTGGCAT
>Ga0335085_10008519_pt1 | contig 15632 bp, 9 predicted proteins | sample Lox_Sample_45_FD_206712 | JGI IMG/M metagenome (GOLD analysis project Ga0335085, IMG submission 206712) | Soil microbial communities from Loxahatchee National Wildlife Refuge, Florida, United States - Lox_Sample_4.5 | ecosystem: Environmental > Terrestrial > Soil > Wetlands | place: USA: Florida...
TCATCGGCACCGGATGGCACGAAGAAGTCCGTCTGGAACATGCTGTCGGGAAGAACGGCCGGATCTCCGTTGCCGGTTTCCGCGACCAGTCGTCGCATACGCCTGTCTATGCCATCTCCGTCTCCGCCGATGCCGTGCCCTTGGATGCGCTGCCCATTGCTCACGCCGTCGATGGCGGATCCATTTCCACTTACGGCGCACGTGCCGCGTTCCATCAAAGAATCTCCGACAATCTCCAGGCGGACCTGATTTATTCCTGGGCGGGGGCCTTGAGCGCGGACGATGTCGTGGACCCGTCCACGGTCCGGAATATGTTGAAGGAACGCTGCCGCAACAGCGTGGCCATTCGGATTGCAGGTCAACTGGCCCGCACCGGAACCCGATTTACAGCCGGCTACAAATGGGTGAATGGGATGGAAGCGTCGCGCCAGGATCCCTACGCGGAATCCCTTTATGACGTGGATCCCTTCCTGAGTGTGAGCTTCCATCAAAACCTTCCGGTCGTCATCCGTGGCCGCAGACTGGAAGCTGTGGCTGACTTACTCAATCTGCTGGGAGAGGGGACCGTCTATCGCAATACGGCGGACGGGAGGGTGGGACTGACGCCAGCACCGCGAGTGCTGCGAGGTGGTTTGAGCTTCCAATTCTAGAGTTGAATGGCCTCCCAAGATTCACAGAGAGATTTGTAAAATGGGAAATGCAGCCGGTTCCCGCTTCTGATGTCCTGGTAACGTATTTAAAGTGAACGAGTTACCTGAGATGAGTTATCATAGCAGCTGGTCCTCTACGTGCTCGGAATTTCATGGGATTGGGTGTGCCTGACCGCCTAAGGTAAGCAGATGTCTGGCCTGAGAATGCGTCCGGGAGCGGTGGTCCTTGCCGTAATCACTGCGGTCGCACTTTGCTTTGCCTGGGTGAATTTCCGGCAGCGCGCCAGCTTCGTGAGTCCGGATGATGGCGTGACGTGGTCCGAAGATCCCGCCGGCCTCTCCGCCCGCTGGGTAGCCCAGAGCTCTCCTGCCGCCCGCGCGGGAATTCTTCCCGGCGACATTCTGACTGCAATTGACGGTGCGCACGTCTCGAGCCCGCTGCAGGTTACCCGCCGCCTCTGGCGCATCGGTACCTGGAATCAAACTCAGTACACGCTCACACGAGGCGGGCGGCAATTCCAGGCCACACTGGTGCTGGAACCGGCTACGCATTCCGAGTCGCTCGAAAATTATCTTCGCATCGTCGGGTTGCTGTACCTCTTCATCGGACTGTTCATTCTGGCGAGGCGTTCCACCGCGCCGCGGGCCGTCCACTTTTACCTGTTCTGTCTGGTTTCCTTTGTTCTGTACTCATTCCATTACACAGGGAAGCTCAACCAGTTTGACCAGGAGATCTACTGGTGCAACGTGGTGGCGACGCTGTTGCAGCCGGCGCTGCTGGTTCACTTTGCCCTGCTGTTTCCGGAACGCCATCGCAACGTGAAGCCGGCGCTGCTGGCCGTGTATGGAATTCCGGCCGTATCTCTGGCGCTGCGCCTGGCATTGGCCACGCACACGGCCGGATTCGTGCCATCGCTCGATGCCAGGCTCACACTGGACCGCCTGGACTTGCTTATTCTTGGCACCTATTTCGTTCTGGCCGCGGGGCTGTTCCTGGTGAGTTTCTTGCGTGCCCCGAGCGGAATTCTGCGCCAGCAGTTGAAATGGGTGGCCGGCGGCACCGCGGCAGGCGTGCTTCCCTTTCTGTTGATTTACATCCTCCCGTATTTCGCGGGGGCCGTGCCCGGAACGTGGATGAAGCTTTCTGTAGTCTCGCTGGGGCTGCTGCCGCTGTGTTTCGCCTACGCGATCATCCGTTACCGCTTGATGGACGTGGACATCATCTTCAAGCGCGGCCTGGCGTACACCGTGGCCACGCTTGGGGTCGTGGTCGTCTACTTCGGCGCGATCGCCGTGGTCGGAGAACTTTCGCACCTGTTCGTTCCCGACAGCAGCATGGTCAATGTGCTCGCCGTGCTCTTAGCGGCCTTTCTGTTCCAGCCCATGCGCGACTGGGTCCAGACGCGGCTCGACCGGTTCTTCTACCGCGACCGGCTCGACTATCGCCGCACGCTGATCGAGTTCGGCAGCACACTGACGCGCGAAGTGCGCCTGGAGCCGATGCTCGAATCCGTGCTTGATCGCATCTCCCAGACGTTTCTTGTGGACCGACTGGCGCTGTTTCTCCGCGACCCCGGCCCGTCCGGCCGCCTGGCGCTGGCCCGTTCGATGGGTATCGTCCCGGAAGCCGCCGCGGATCTCAGCTTCCTCGAAGGGGACGCATTCCCGCCCACGCGCAATTACCTGTTCTTTGAAACAGGCCGGGCGGCTCAGATCGAAGATGAACACGTCCGCGCTTCTCTCGAGCGGCTGGACCTCAACTATTTTCTTCCCTGCCGCGTGCGCGACGAGGTGGTGGCTGTGCTCGCCGTGGGAAAAACGGTGGATGGCGACTTTCTGACCAGCGACGACGTCGAGCTGCTCGAAAGCATTGCCGGTTACGTCGGAATCGCGGTGCAGAATTCGCGGCTGTACCAGTCGCTGGAATTGAAAGCCGAACAGGTGGAGCGCCTGAAGGATTTCAGCGAAAACATCGTCGGCTCGCTGAACGTGGGCGTGATGGCACTCGACCTGGCCGGCCGAGTGGATTCCTGGAACCCGCAGCTGGAGAAACTCACCGGGATACCGCGCCAGGAGGCATTTGGACGCAACGTGGAGGCCCTGCTGCCCGGCGAACTGGTTGCCGAGCTGGAGACGCGCGCCGGCAACGGCCACGGGGGCGAAATCTACAAGTTTCCGCTCGTGAATCGCACGGGCCAGGGACTCATCGTCAATGTTTCCGTGACCCCGCTGGAAGACAAGAACGGTTCGCAGCTCGGCCGGCTGGTCCTGATGGACGACATCACGGAGCGCATGCAGCTGGAACAGCAGCTGCTGCAGACCGAAAAGCTCACCTCCCTCGGTCTGCTGGCCGCCGGCGTGGCACATGAAGTGAACACGCCCCTGGCCGTGATTTCGAACTACATTCAGATGCTGGCCCGCCAGCTTCCTGGCGACGATTCGCGCCAGAAGATCATCGAAAAGATTGTGAAGCAGACGTTCCGCGCCAGCGAGATCGTGAATAACCTGCTGAATTTTTCACGCACGGGCGCGGCCGAATTCAGCGCCGTCAACCTGAATGAGGTCATCGAGGAGACGCTGACTCTGGTGTCGCATCCCTTCCGCGCAGCGCGAGTGAGCGTGATCAAGAATTTCGAGGAACATCTTCCCGCGGTCGACGGTTCCAGCAACCGCCTCCAGCAGGTGTTCCTGAACCTGTTCCTCAACGCCCGCGACGCCATGCCCTCCGGCGGAATGCTCGAGGTGCGGACGTTGAGCCGCAATGGTTCCGTCGAAGTGGAAGTGACCGACACGGGAATTGGCATCCCCGGCGAGAATTTGCGGCGCATCTTCGATCCGTTCTTCACCACCAAGGCCACCGGCCGTGGCACCGGCCTGGGCCTTTCCGTGAGTTACGGAATCGTGCAGGAGCACAAGGGCCGCATCGATGTGCGCAGCACTCCCGGCAAGGGCACCTCGTTCCGTCTGGAATTCCCGGCCAACGGAAAATCCGTCCATGTCTAAAGCCAGCATACTCGTCGTGGACGACGAGACCGAAATTCGCGAAGGTCTCGATCTGTTGCTCACCTCCGAAGGCTATTCTGTGGATCCGGTAGGCACGGCTCGCGAGGGCTGCGAACGGCTGGAGGGCCGGCCCTATGACCTGGTCCTGTTGGACGTAAGTCTCCCCGATCGGAATGGAATTGAGCTGCTCCGCGAACTGCGCCAGCGGGATCCGCACCTCTCCGTCATCCTGATCACCGCTTACGGGTCCATCGACATGGCGCGCGCCGCGTTCAAGAACGGCGCGCTGGATTACATCACCAAGCCGTGGTCCAACGATGAGCTGCTCGCGCAGGTGGCGCATGCCGTCGAAGGCCGAAGGCTCCGTGAAGAAAACGTTCAGCTCAAGCGCGCCTTCAAGGAGCGTTACAACTTCCCGAACATCGTTGGGCGCAGCGAACGCATGCTCGCCGTTCTGGACCTTGTCGCGCAGGTGGCGCCCTCACGTTCCACCGTCCTGATCAGCGGCGAAAGCGGAACGGGGAAGGAATTGGTCGCCAAGGCGATTCATTCCGCCTCGCCGCGTGCGGATAAGCCGTTCGTGCCCGTAAATTCCGGCTCCATTCCCGTCGATTTGCTGGAATCGCAGCTCTTCGGGCACGTAAAGGGCGCGTTCACGAGCGCGGTTGCTTCCAAGAAAGGCCTGTTCGAGATCGCCGACCAGGGCACCATATTTCTCGACGAGATATCGACCATCGGTCTCGAGACGCAGGCCAAGCTGCTTCGCGTGATCCAGGAACGCGAGTTCATGCGGCTGGGGGGCACGGAAGTCATTAAGGTGGACGTGCGCATCCTGGCCGCGTCCAACCTAGACCTGATGCAGCTCGTGCGCGAGGGCCGCTTCCGCGAGGACCTGTTCCACCGGCTGAATGTAATCAACATCCATCTGCCCGCGCTGCGCGACCGCCGGGAAGACATTCCCGGGATGGTGGAGATGTTTCTGGCGCGATACTGCGCGGAAAACGACAAAGGAACGCGGCGATTCAGCACAAACGCGATGAAGTTGCTGTTGGACTACGCCTGGCCCGGCAATGTGCGCGAACTGGAGAATGCTGTAAACCGCGCCGTGGTGCTCTCCACGCAGGAAGTGATGGACGTGGACCTGCTCCCCGAACCGGTCCGCACGCGCGAAATCGTGAAGGGCGTGCGCCTGCAGCTCTCCGAATTCCTGCCGGCGGAAAACGGCGCCGCGCCCGACCAGACCGCACCTTCCCTGTTCGCCATCATGGAAGACATCGAGCGCAGGCTGATCCTGGGCATGCTGGAAAGCACGAATTGGAACCAGACGGAAGCCGCCGAACGATTCCAGGTTCCTCTTTCCACGCTGAACCAGAAAATCAAGCGGCTGGGCATCGAAGTCCGGCGGCGCAGCCCCGCCACAAGGGGCACCGCACCCGGGCTCCCCGGCAGCGAAGACTCCGCAAAACTCCCGATCAACTAGGCTCTCCGGCTGGCGGGCAATTCAGTCTTCAGAAGCGGCGTGCATACCCGAAGGCGAGCTGGAAATTGCCCTGCGTTGCGTAATAATCCGGCGAAATCCAGCCCACCTGGGGCTGCAGCGGATCCACGCCCTGGAGATAGCGGACGAATGTAGCTCCCACGTCCAGCCGCAGCGTGCCTTGCCGCGAGGCGTGATATTCCACGATGCCGCCGGCATCAAAGGCAAACCGGGTGAGTTCGCGAAGTTCGCCCGCGTGGGGATAACTGGAAGCCTGGTCGTAATAGATGAATCCGGGGCGAAGTTTCGCATAGGCGGCCCAACGGGAGTGCGTGATTCCGTAGCGGATGCCGTAGAGTCCTTCCATGGTCGAGCCTTTGTCCGTGCCGCCATCCCCGGGAAAATAATTCGTTTCCGCGTCGAACCAGAACGAACGCGACAGGCGGTAGGCGAACACCCCGCCCACGCCGGAGTTCACCACGTGGCAGGCCGTGCAACCGGCCCAATCCATGGGCAGATTCAAAGTGACGTAGTGAATCCCGGCTTCAAATCGAAACCCGTCTCCCTCGCTGCGCTTCGAAAGAGCAACGGCCGTGCGCTCGCGGACAATCTCTGTGTCCTCGCTGTGACGCACCCAGGGGAGGTGTCCGGCCATGAAACTGGCCATGCTCCTGCTCGGCGTCAAGGCGGCGCCTACGATCCTCCAGGCCAGAGACGGATTTTCTCCTGCCAGCCTGGGCATCAATTTCGCGGTAATGGTATCTTCCATCAGGATCCAGGCCAGACCCACCGTGGGCGTAATCACCAGGTCCACCCAGCCAGTGCCCAGCGTCGGCGGCTTGAGTGTTTTCCCCGGCTTCGAACAGGGTGACGGGCCGCAGCCGGGTACAAAATAATATCCGCCCTGGTTGCCGAGGGCCGTCTCGCTCAAGATGGGGCCTTCCTCGAATTGCAGGCTGTACAAGGCGGCCCACCCCATGGCCTTCAACCGGCTTCTCCAATAGGCCCCGCTGCCGAATTGGGCATTGGCGGCCTGAGGATCGTTTTGTATCCAGATGTCCCCGCTCACGGCTCCTTCCAACGGATGGCCGACGTAGTTGGTAAGGAAATTGTCTCCGTCGCCCCAGTGCGACAGATCCGTGTGGCGCAGGGAGATGAAGTAATCCTCCCAGAACGGTTTGTGCCATGTCTGGTAGCGGAGGTCCGATTGCTGCAGATATCGGAATGTGTGCTCCACCAGAAGAAAGTTCAACGATTGCAGCAGCAGCGGCTTCCAGCGCACGTGCGGTTCCGGAGCTTTCGGCGCCAGAATGATGGGCGATGCCGGGGTGCCCGGTTCTCCCTTGGCGCCGCCCATTGACCCGGAGTCACCGCTGGTATCGAATCCCGGGAGGTCGGGAAACATACTGCTCAAGAGGTCCTGAGTTTCCTTCGATCCCGCTCCGTGCTCCGCGGCCGCGTCCGATCCGGCTGTCCCGGCATCGCGGCTTCGCGCACGGAACAATTCGTCGCCTGCGCCGAAAGCATCCGGAGCGGAATCAAGTTTCCGCAGCGCGGTGCGTACCTGTTCTCCAGTGGCGTAGCAGCCCACGGAAAAATCCACCGTGCCGGCTGCCGCGGGCAGGACGGCAAACACGGCCCAAAGCGACAGCAGCAACCCCAACGGGAATAGCCGGCGAGTTTCAGGTGATCCGTGATGAGTGCGGGATGGCCTTACCAGGCGGTTCATCGTGAGCTTGCCCGAACTTAAGTCGAGCGGACTAGCCAATTCCCGATGATCTCACAGGCAATTCGAGGACTATACTGTCAGGTTTGACAGGCTGCCCGCTCGTTACCATTCGCAGGCGGCTTGCACTCCAGAGCGGCAATTGCACCGAAAATCAGGGCTGTGGGGAACCTCCGGGAGACGCCGGAGGAGACTTCTTCTCGGGATTTGCAGGTGCGGGAGGTTGCGCCCCGGTGCCTCGCAGCACTTCCAAGTTTTTTCGTGCGCGTTCATCTTTCGGATTCTTCTGCACATAATGCTCGAGCACGGCGATGGCGCGATCTCGGTTTCCCTGCGCCACCAGCGCGTCGGCCAGGAGCGGTTCCACGCCGACTGCATCATCGTGACCCAGCTTGATGGCCTTGTCCGCTTCCTGCACCGCCTCGTCATTCTTGTGCTGAGCCAGCGCCGCCTGGGCAAGCATTGCGTGGGGGCGCCATGCTGCCGGAGCTTCCGCCACGGCTCGATTCAGATACGTGACTGCCTCCTCAGGTTTCTTCTGGACCAGCATCCCTTCTCCCATGTAAACGAGCGATCCGTAATGCTTGGGATAAAGGCTGAGGGCTTTCTCCCAGTGGGTCATGGCTTGAGGCCAGTCGTGTAGCTCCATGAAATAGACGCCGTAGAAGTACTCAACGTCCGGGTGCGTTGGCGCCAGATGGAGCGCGCGGTCCAGCGGCTCGCGTGCCTCGTCCGGCTTCTGGGCGCGCAGCGCATCGATCGCTTTCGTCAGTTCTTTCCGGGCTTTCGGAGCCAGCACCGGAGGTCCCCCGCCCTTTGCATCGTTGGAATCAGACCCCGTCGGATGCAGAACGATGTAGGAGATTGTCCCCTGATAAATGACATTCAATGTCTCAGTCACCGTCCTGTAACCGGCCGCGGACACGGTCAGGGTATAGTCGCCGGGCTTCAGGCCGTCAAATTCCGCCCTCCCCTCGGTCGTGGAGGTCTGAGCGAAGACGCCGCCTTCTTGCATATTCAAGGATGCAATGGCCGAGTCCACCGGCCCGCCCGCAGCATCGTTGACCATTACGATGAGTGATGCCGAGACTTCGGAGGAAGTGCCACCGGGTACCCCAGGGGTCGGCATAATATTCCTGCCGCCCTGCGCGTAACTGCCGCAGGGAACACACAGGCACACGGACAGAAATATCGCGGTTTTCAAAAGCAGGGTCTTGCCAGGACTCATTTTCCACCCCGACCAGCCAGGAAGGCGGCTTGCTGAGGGAGGCATCATACACCCCCGGCGAGCGGCGCGCCAGAGCGGGATTGGCGCAAATCCGGCCTAAACTTTGCGAACGATGGTCGTCTTCAGATCCGCGCCCTCAAGTTTGGCGCCTTCCATGTCGGTCTGTCGCAGGCTGGCAATGTTCAGGTCAGCTCCCGTGAGGTCCGCATCGCGGAGGATGGCCTGCCGGAAATTCGCCGCGCGTACTTTGGCCTCGCGGAGCACGCTCCGGCTGAAATTGGCGCGAAACAATTCCGCGCCTGACAAGTCCGCTCCGCTCAAGTCAGCTCCGGAGAAATCCGCTCCCGTGGCGTCGCAGGTCCGCAGGTCAGCCTCCCGAAGCCGAGCGCCGGTAAGATCGGCCGAGGTGAGTTTGGCTTCCCGCAGCGAAGCGCGTTCCAGCCGGGCTCCCGCCAGATTGGCGTGCGTCAAAACCGCCCGGGAAAGGTCCACCCGGGCCAGGTCTGCCCCGCCCAGTTCCGCTCGCGCGCCTCCTTCCGCCGCGCTGGCGAAGCGTTCGTGCGCTTCCAGGATGTCACTCAGCCGTTTCCCGCCTACTCGCACGCTTTTTGGTTTTCTCAGCCCGCCGCCAAACATGTTCACAGGACTCCTTCGCGCCGCAATATCGTGACCGCCACCACCGATTTTAACCCAAGCTGCGCGCCTCCGCTGGGGCGGTGACAATGGCAACTGTAGCGGACCCGTGTCATTCTAAGATTGCAAATGGTGGAAAACTTCCATGGGCAGGCGGGCCGGGCCATGCGCCTGGCTGTCTTCGCAGCGCTGGCAGCGGTTCCGGGAGCTGCGGGTCTGCTTGCTTCGCGACATCCCGCGGAGTGGCAGGCTCAGCAGACCAACGGTGAAATCGTCGCCAACCTGGCTGCGGGACGCGTGGCCGTTCTGGTGGCGAAAGATGGGATCGCCATAGCCACCGCGCAATCGCAGATTGAGCCGGAAACTCTCCCGCCGCTGATTGTTCCCCTCGGTAACGTTCGCGCCGCCGTAATTCTCGGCCCGGCGGAGTGGGTCGCACCCGGCTCGAGCCGGCCGCCGATTCGATTGGATGCCGACTTATCCCGCACCGGGTCTCTGCACGCCAATCCCGGCGCCAGGGCCCAGGTTCCACAGGCAGAAAACACCGCCACGGATATCGAAAGCATTGGGCTGGGTTTTCTGGACCCGTTGCGGCATGCGGCGGGGTTCCTGCACGGGCCGCTCCATCTCCAATCGCAGGATTGGTTCGTCGAGCTGCTGCTGGTGGACTACGCTCCCGATTACGGCCCCGAGGTGTGGAGCCTGCGCTACCGTGCCGACCAACAGTTGATGCGCGACGACTTCTACAACACCACGATCCACCGGCCCGAGTATGTCCAGCTCTATCCGCCCGACAAGGGACAGCCGAAGACTCTCGTCGAGAGCACGTATCCGCCGCACGATCCGGGTGAGCCGCCGATCCTGGATCTCTTGAGAGCGGACGACAGCCGGCTCGCCCCGTTTCGCTCCGCGGACCCGGGCATGGGCCACGCCGCGGATTTGCTGCTGAAGGGGGAATGCCGGAAAATCTGGATCAAGGACGGGCTCGAGCTGCTGCGCGCTTCGATCCAGGCAGTTTCTCCGCGCGGCGCGAAAGAAATGCTCGTGGAAATAACCGAAGACGAGGGCTTCAAGTGGGTGCTCGGAGAATCGGAACTCGCCCCGCCTTCTCCTGAAGATCAGTCAAAACCGGGAGCCCCGACCCTGAGAAAAAAGCCCCGGCCCTCCCCCTAGCGCGCGCCGTTGGCCGTCATCACCTGCTCGAGGAAGCGCTGCAACTCCCGCTTCACGCCCAGCGGATCCATGAGCGTGGCTTCTTCATGGCATTCGCCCGAAACGCTGTAGAACCATTTGGGCTGAGCGGCGCCGTCGTACACCTCCTTACCCAGGGCGTATGGAATGACCGGGTCGCGCGTGCAGTGGATCACGAGCAATGGCGCACCGAATCCCTTGTGCGCGGCCGCGAGATTCTCCATCGTCTGGAAGCGCGAGCGCATCATCCATTCCAAGCCCGGCACGAACCAGTAGATTCGGCGCACGAGGGCGCGCGCGGAGGGAAACGGCGCCTCGAGAACGATTCCACCCAGTTCGTGCTCCGCAGCCAACTCCGCCGCCACGGCCGTCCCCAGCGACTGACCAAGCGCCACAATCCGCCTCGGAGATATTCCCCGCTCACGGACGAGATACGCGTACGCTGCATCCGCGTCCCGGTAGATTCCCGCCTCGCTCGGCTCGCCCTCACTTCGTCCATAGCCCCGATATTCCACCGCGAGCACGTTCGCGGGCAGGCCGCGCAGAAAGCGATACACGTCCGCGCGCCAGGCGATGTTCGCTGCATTGCCGTGGAAACAGAGAAACGTGGGCACATCCGCCGCCGAATCCGATGCGATCCACCAGGCGTTCAGCCGCACCCCGTCCGATACGGTCAGCCAGACTTCCTCGTAATTCAAATCCGGCGGATGCCAGTCGCCGCTCAACCGTCCGGGAATCTGCGGAAAAAACACCAGCCGGCGTTCGAAGATCAGCAGGAGCGCCAGCATTACCGCATAGGCGAGCAGCGGGACAAGCAGCAGCCGGAACGCCCACCTGGCCGGCGCCATCATGCGCCGACGCGTTCGTAATCCAGCGCCACGATTGAATCGCCCGCGCGGACGCGCCCGCCCTCCACCACGCGGCACAAAATCCCGCGTCTGCCGCGCATTTCCTGCTTCAGTCCGGGACGGATTTCCTCCAGCCGCTTGCACGGGCCGCACGGCACGGTGATTTCCACGAGCGCCTCGCCGATCCGCAGCCTTTGCCCCGGCCGTAGCCGCCGCACATCCAGTCCGCGCGTCGTGATGTTTTCTTTGATCTCGCCGGGATGGAGCCCCAATTCACCCAGCGTCTCCGCATCCATCAGCAGGATCTGCCGCAAGCCTCCGGGCTGCGCATGGGCGCACCCGGCAAATCCCCGGTTTGCCACGGCGTCAATTTCCTCCACCGCGCGCATCGGCAGCCGGTGCGCTATCGAACGGAAGAGTTTTTCCACCTCGGCCACTGCTCAGTCCTCGCCGCCGGCCATGCGCGATGCTCCTCGAGGCTCCGGAACCGGCGCCGTTGTCCCGATGTCGCGCCGGTACTGCGCTCCCTCGAACGCTATCTTTCCCGCCGCCTCGTACGCGCGCTTCACGGCAGACGGCAGATCCGCTCCCGTCGCCGTGACTCCCAGCACCCGCCCGCCAGTCACTACAATTGCTCCGCCATCGAGCTTCGTCCCGGCGTGGAACACAACCGCATCAGCCACGCTTTCGGCAGCGGCCAGCCCTTCGATTTGCATGCCCGTCCGCGGCTCACCGGGATACCCTGCTGCGGCCATCACCACGCACGCGCTCGCACCCGGCTTCCATCGCGCCTGGATTTCCCTCAGTCTTCCCTCCGCCGCGGCGTGCAGTGCTTCCGCCAGCGGAAAGTCCATGCGCACGACGATGGCCTGCGTTTCCGGATCGCCCATCCGGCAATTGAATTCCAGCACTTGCGGGCCCGCGGCAGTGAGCATCAGCCCCGCGTAGAGAAACCCGCGATATGCGTGCCCTTCGCCAGCCATTGCCGCAAGTGTCGGCCGGATAATTGTCTCCAAAATGCGGGCTTCCAGCTCGCGGTGCAGGAGTCCATCGGCGGAATACGCACCCATGCCTCCCGTGTTCGGCCCGCGGTTGCCGTCGAAAATGCGTTTGTGGTCGCGCGTGGCCGTCAGCGGCAGGACCGTATCTCCGTCGGTGAGTACGATGTAGGAAAGCTCCTGCCCGGTCAGCGCCTCTTCCAGCAGCACGCGGTCGCCCGCTGCGCCGAACTCGCGCTCCACCATCAGCCGGTCGATAAATGCAGTGGCGTCGTCCGGCGTGGGCGCCACCAACACTCCTTTTCCGGCCGCTAGCCCGTCTGCTTTGATCACGCACGGCCAGTCCACGGCGCACAGAGCGGAATACACGTCCCCCGCGGAATCATAAATTCCGTAGAGCGGCCCGGTGGGGATGTTGTTCCGCAGCAGGAATTCCTTCGCGAACGCTTTGCTTCCTTCGAGCCGCGCCGCCTGCTTCGAAGGACCCACCAGGCGAAGCCCGCGGGCTTCAAATTCATCCGCAATCCCGTTCACCAGGGGCAGTTCCGGGCCCACCAGAGTCAGGTCGGGGCGCAGCGTCTCGCCCAGGGCGGTCAGTGCCGCCGTGTCTTTCACATCCGCGGTCACGCATTCCGCGCCTTCCAATCGCGCCATGCCGCCATTGCCCGGAGCGCACCAGATGCGCTCCACTCCGCTGCCGCTCCGCAGGCGCCACGCGAGCGCGTGCTCTCGCCCTCCGCTTCCGATCACCAGAATTTTCATGTGGGCTGCAACGATAGCGGCGGCGCCGTTTCGGTGTCAACCGCGAGCGTAGGCGGCATCGTTTGACTTCCCCTCGACCCGCTCATACGATTCGGCCCCAATGCCTCTTGTTCCCATTTCTCGCCTTCGATTCACGGTGCTGCTCGTTTGCTTTTTCCTCTCCGGTGCGGCGGGACTCATTTATCAACTGGCCTGGGGAAAGGCGCTTGGCCTTATCTTCGGCAACACGGTCTACGCCATTTCCACAGTTATCGCGGTTTTCATGGGCGGATTGGCCTTCGGCAGCGCCTGGTGGGGGCGCAGGAGCGGAAAGCAGTCCAACCCCGTCCGCACATACGGCTGGATGGAACTGGGCGTGGGGGTGACGGGCGCGATCTCGCTCGCGGGTCTGGCTGCGGTGCGGAAACTGTACGTTGCATCCTACCCGCTGGCCGGCGGATCGGCATCCGCGCTGCTGCTCTTGCGTTTTTTTGGCGCGGCCATCGTCTTGTTTCTCCCCACCTTTCTGATGGGAGGCACGCTCCCAGTCCTGGTCCAGGGCCTCACCCGCCACTCCGCCGAGCTCGGACGCCGCCTGAGCCGGCTATATTGGATCAATACGGCTGGCGCTGTTGCGGGAACCCTGATCGGCGGATTCTGCCTGCTCGCGACGGTTGGTCTGCGCGCCACAGTCGAGACCGCTGTAGCCGTCAATGCGATTGCGGGACTGATTGCCGTCATCCTCGCGTCCGGATTCATCGGCTCGGTCCCCGAGCCCGTTCCTCCGAAGCCCTTGCCCGTGGCTGCTGCGCCTTCCCCGCTGCTCCTCGTGATCTTCGGCGCCGTCGGCGCCACGGCCATTGCGTACGAAGTCGCATGGACGCGCCTGCTGGTCACCTTTTTCGGAAGCTCGACCTACGCGTTCACGCTCATGTTGGCCACGTTTCTGGCCGGAATCGTCCTGGGAAGCCTGCTCTTCGAGTGGTGGGTGGCTCGCGGCGGTTCGCCGGGCATCGGAGGATTTGCGTTCACACAGATGCTGACCGCCGTTGCTGCCCTGGGTTTCCTGGTCGTGTATGAACAGCTGCCGGCGGTAGTCGTGCACGTCCTCAACTGGCACTACCACTGGCTGCCTGCGTGGCTCGTGGGCCCGCTCGGCTTGCGCCAGAACAGCTTTGCCGCGCTGGCGCTCGCCCAATTCGCCACCAGCGCCGCTGCCATGCTTCCCGCCGCCACCGTCTTCGGCTTCAATTTCCCCCTCGCCACCGTGGTGATTGCCCGGCGGCCGGGCGAGGACGCAACAGCAGGCGCTTCCGTAGGCAAGGCCTATGCCGCGAATACGGTCGGCGCGATCGCCGGAGCGCTGCTCAGCGGATTCTTTCTGATTCCCTGGCTGGGGGCCTATCGGTTGGTGGGGTTAGCCGCACTGCTCAACATTGGACTCGCCTGTCTCTTGTTGTTGCGTTTGCCGAACCGCAGAATCCTGCCGGGAGCGGCTGCCATTGCCGTGGTTTGCGGAATTGTTTTCGCCATGGTTTCCGGCCGGTTCCACAATCCGGCCATCGCCACGTTTGCCCCTTTTCTTTACTACGACCCCGCCAAAACGCGTATGACCATTGCCGAATGGGCGGAAAGCTTCGACATCCCATTTGCGAAGGACGGCCTCAACGCTGCCGTTTCCGTAGCTGCGGCGGAGGACTATCTGTCGCTGCGCACCAACGGCAAAGTCGATGCCTCGAACCGCGACACACAGACACAGCTTTTCAGCGGGCACCTGGGCGCCATCTTCCACCCCGCCCCCCGCCGCGTTCTCGTGGTCGGATTTGGCAGCGGCATGACCGTGGCCGCGCTGGCACGCTACCCGGAAGTCGAGCGCATCGATTGCGTCGAAATCGAGCCGGGGATCATCGAAGCCGCGCCGCTCCTGGAAAAGCTGAACCGCGGAGTCCTTCGCGATCCGCGCGTCCACGTCGTGCTGGACGACGCCCGCAATTATCTGCTCACCACGCGCCAGTTCTACGACCTGATCGTCTCCGAACCCTCCAACCCCTGGATTGCCGGGATCGCCGCTCTCTTTACCGATGAGTACTACGAGGCGGCGCGTAGCCGCCTTCGTCCCGGCGGCCTTCTCGTCCAATGGATTCAGGGGTACTCCATCTTTCCCGAAGATCTGCGCATGGTCCTGGCCACCGTGGCCGCGCACTTTGAAAGTGTGTCAGTGTGGCGCGGCGAGGAGCCCGATTTCCTGCTCCTTGCCCGCATGGACCGTTCTCCCCTCACTCTCGATCGTTTGCGTGGATTCCTCCAAAAGCCAGGATTTAAGGGCGATTTTGATGAATTGAACGTCTCCGTGGCGGAGGGCGTTCTTGCTTACCACCGCCTTGACGATGCGGACCTGCGCCGCCTGGTGGCCGGCGAGCGCCACAACACGGACGACAATACGCTGCTCGAATTCCACGCGCCGCGCGCGCTCCTGCGTCACGGACTCTACGAGAACAATGTCGAGATGCTCTGGCAGGCCCGCTCGTCACGGCTGCCCCGCGACGTTCGCGTGGATGATTCCCGTGCCGCTCTGCTTGCCGCAGCAGACACGGCCTTGTGGAACGAAGACTGGAACCGCGCCGCAACGTTTCTCGACGGCGTCACGGATTCGGATGCGCAGGTCGAATTGCTTCGGGGCAGGCTGGACTTTGGACGCGGAGACTTTTCCGCGGCAAAATCCCGTTATTCCGCCGCGCTCCGCATGGACCCAAAACTCACCGCGGCGGCACAGGGATTGGCGGAAGTCGCGCGGCAGAACGGCGACTTCGATTCCGCGTATCTCCTCTACCGCCAGATACTGGCCCGCGATCCACAGAATCTCCCGGCCATGGCAGGCATCGTGAAGCTGCTGGACCGCCGGCAGGAGTGGGCTCAGGCCGCCGTGATGCTGGCGAAAAAGCTCGACCTGGACGCGGATCCCGATTCCTCCGAATTCGCCCTCCTGGGCGATTTTTTCGTTCACACCGGTCATCCCCGGGAAGCCGCCGCCGAGTATGAGGAAGCCATCCGCCGCGATCCCTACTCATTTTTTGGCCATCTGGGGCTGGGGAATATCCGCCGCACACAAGGCCGCTGGGAAGAGGCCCGCGCGAATT
>Ga0335085_10008520_pt1 | contig 15632 bp, 12 predicted proteins | sample Lox_Sample_45_FD_206712 | JGI IMG/M metagenome (GOLD analysis project Ga0335085, IMG submission 206712) | Soil microbial communities from Loxahatchee National Wildlife Refuge, Florida, United States - Lox_Sample_4.5 | ecosystem: Environmental > Terrestrial > Soil > Wetlands | place: USA...
GAATCTGTTTCCGCAGCGACGCGGCATGAAAGCGGCATGCCGCTGGTGGCTTTTCTTTGGCGCGAAGACGGCGCTTCTCCTGTTGCTGTTGCTGGCGCTGGTCGTCGAGTGCACCCCCGAGCCTTACGTTTTTCCCCTGGGCAGGATTACGCTGATCGTGGAGTCTGCCTCGCTGTGGTTTTTCTCCATCGGTTGCGTGTTTGCTCTCTGGTGGTCTCTGGTCGATCAGCAGAGGCGTTGCCGGGTGTGCCTCCAACGTTTGGCATTGCCAGCGCATATCGGGCAGTCGGGACGTTTGCTGCTCAGTTGGGCCGGCACGGAACTTGTGTGCAGCGAGGGACATGGCTTGCTGCATGTCACAGAAACCGACGTCTGCTGGCTGGATCCGGCACAATGGACACAGCTTGACGAATCGTGGAAGACACTTTTTGCGGAGAATTTTGAATCTGAGTTCGCGGCTGACTGAATCGAGTGACATTGCCGTCAAAGCGCGAACGCCGTATTCGCGGTTTTTGTTCGGCGGCACCGTGTTTCTGGCTTCATTTCTGCTGTTTCTGGTCGAGCCGATCGCGGCCAAGCAGCTCCTGCCGGTATTCGGAGGCTCTGCGGCCGTCTGGCTCACCTGTCTGGTGTTCTTTCAAACCGCGCTGGTCGGCGCCTATGCGTACGCCCACTGGCTAACAAAGAGTGGGCGATGGAAGCTGCACTTCTCCCTGCTTTTGATCGCGTCCGCGTCGGCGATCCTCTGGGGATTTGTCAAATCTGATTCTCACGGCGGGGCGGAACATCCCTTCCTGGTGATCCTGATGACGCTTACCTTCTCCATTGGGCTTCCTTTTCTCGCCCTCGGCGCCACCAGCCCACTGATTCAGGTATGGATATCCCGTCTCGAGGCACCCGGCGTTCCCTATCGAATTTTCGCGCTATCCAATCTGGCCTCTCTGCTTGGGTTGGGGCTTTACCCAGCCTTAATCGAACCGCATTTCACCCTCAAGATACAGAGACTGGCATGGTGCTGCGGATTCGCGGGATTCGCGCTTGGCTCGGCCATCGTGGCGTGGAGAGTGCGGTCCGGAACGACGAATTCCACGCGGCCCGAACCGGAAAGCGAAGCCGGGTTGCCGAAAACCACGGTTGGCCGCAAACTGCTCTGGTTCCTGCTGCCGATGGCGGCGGCCATGCAATTGACTGCTGTGACCAGTCATCTTTCAGCGAATGTTGCCGCCATACCGCTGCTTTGGATTTTGCCGCTGGGCGTTTATCTGCTAACCATCATCGCGGCTTTCCAGTTCCCCCGATTCATCCATCGGGGAATCCTGACGCGCTTTCTGGTTGTGATGCTGGCCAGCCTGGGTTACATGCTCCTGCAGGTGGACGCAACGCTGCCGCTGAGGATCAGCATCACGTTCTTTCTTGTGGAACTGTTCGTCGCCTGCCTGTTCTGTCATGCCGAGGCCTATGCTCTGCGTCCAACACGGCCGTCGGAGACGACACTCTTCTACCTCATGTTCGCCGCTGGAGGCGCAGCCGGATCGTTCCTGATTGCCATTGCCTCGCCGCTGATCTTCGCTTTCAATTATGACTTGGCGCTATCGTTTCTAATTACCGCCGCCCTGGCGCTCGCGGTGACATGGGGAAGCGGCTGGGGGCAACGGCTTTTGTGGTCCACCGCCAGCCTGCTCCTGCTGGTCCTGGTTTTTCACATTCGCTCCGCCTACCGGTGGGATACTCCTGTCGCTATCCGGAACTTCTACGGGAGCCTTCGGGTGAAACAGAACTACCGGCATGAAGGATATATGGTGCGGACGCTTACCAATGGGACCATCCAGCACGGCACGCAGATATTTTCGCCCGCTCTGAGAACTGCTCCGACCACTTACTATGCGGAAGATTCGGGCGTAGGCCTGGCATTGCATTTCTGCTGTTCCGATCCGCGCAACATCGGTGTGATTGGTCTGGGTGCAGGCACATTGGCCGCTTACGGACGCCCCGGAGATCGAATCCGCTTTTATGAGATCAATCCGGCAGTCCGGCCCATCGCCGAGCACTTGTTCACCTACATTCGCGATTCCCCCGCGCAAATCAGCTTCGCCGAGGGAGACGCCCGCTTTTCTCTCGCCCACGAAGCGCCGCAGCACTTCGACGTTCTGGTGATTGATGCCTTCTCCGGCGACGCCATCCCCTTGCACCTGCTTACGACCGAAGCCGTAGCCCTATACAAAAAACACATCGTACCCGAAGGCGTGCTCGCCTTTCATGTTTCCAACCAATACGTCGATCTCGAACCAGAAGTCTTCCAGCTGGCCAAAGCGGCAGGCATGCAAGCCAGGACCGTATGGAATCCGGAAAACGAGTCCCGCGGCGAATTCTCTTCCACCTGGGTGCTGCTTACCGGTAACGCGGGATTCTTCGCACTACCTCAGATTGCCAGCCGAATCCGCCAGACACAGGAAAGTCCGGCAGTCCGTCCGTGGACCGATGATTACTCAAGCCTCTTGCCTCTGCTGCGCTGGTAGCCAGGTTTCGCAGAAAAAAAGGCACGGCTTGCGCCGTGCCTGTCCTCCGATCCGACTTCAGTCTTCTTACGAATGGCCGGCTACTTGCAGATCGTTCTGCACGCTGAATACGCCGGCCACCTGGTTCGCCTTCATACCCGCCATGGTTTTATCCATGCTGTTTTCTACCGTCCCGAACAGAGTCAGCTTCCCATTGTTGACGACAATGCGAATCGGCGATGCCGGATCGGTGGCATACCGTCCGAGTTGGGGATCGTTGTAGATGGCGCGCATCGCCCGCAGCCGGATGTCATCGTCAAAGCTGGACACCGGCGACACGCGAATATCGTTCACCACATCCTTGACGCCCGGCATGTAATTGGCTACCGAGAGCGCCGAGTCGCGGTCGAATTCCGTGCGAGCCTCGCCACTCAGCGTGGCCACGCCATCCTTCACCGACGCGGTGATGTAATTGAATTCGGCGTCATAGCCCACGCGGTCGTAGTAAAGCTTGCGATCCAGTTGCGCGGTCAGTTGCGCGTCCGGCACATCCTTGCCCGCCACCGCGATCATATTGCGCACGCCTTCCACATGGTCGATCTTGCGCGCCTTTTTGGCGGCATCCAGTTTTTGCTGATAAAGATCCACGCTACCCGTAAGGTTGACGATCCCGTCCTCGACGGTGGCGCGAACCTGATGGAATTGTTGCTTGGCGGCGAACTCCTTATCTGTTTTCGCCTGGATTGCGGCATCATACCGGCCGGTGCTGGCCGTCTGCGCCGCCAACCCTACGCTCAATAAAGCGATTGCCGCTAAAGATCCCAGACCCCTGAAGAGCGATTTCATGTCCTTTCCTCCTGAACTCCTAATTAACCAGTTAGTTAATTTAGATGCCGTCAACCCGCCTAGAGATTCTTTACCAATCCAGTTATGTGGCTTATTTGAAACCACCCTCACCGGCAACTAGCTCCAAACCGGTCGCTAAGGGTATGAACACGGGAGCTTCCGCAAAGTTGCGCAGCTTCGCCTGTGAAGGCGAAATCGCAAATCGCCGGGATCTAGCTACCTCGCTTGCGAGAACTCGATTTCCTGGGGGCCGGTTTCGGGTCACTTTCTTGCTTCGCTTGTGTAGCTTGCCCCCCAAACACCCGCCCGAAAATCTTGTCTATGTTCTTGAGCTGGCGGCTTAAGTCGAAAGCGCGTTCCAGCTGGCTTCGTGGCACCCGGCCCGTAATCTCTTTGTCCTTCAGTACCAGTTGGCGAAAATCCAGTCCTTCTCTCCAGGCGCGCATGGCGTGGGCCTGCACCAATCGGTAAGCATCTTCCCGCGAGACGCCGTGCTCCACAAGATCGAGCAGCAGTTGGCCGCTGAACACCAGGCCTCGGGTGCTGTCCAGATTGGTCAGCATGCGCTCGGGATAAACAAACATCGTGTCCACCAGGTTGGCAGTCTTCTGCAGTAGATAGTCCACCAGAGTCGTGGAATCGGGAATAATGACGCGTTCCACGGAAGAATGCGAGATGTCGCGCTCGTGCCACAGGGCGACGTTTTCCAACCCGGCTTGCGCGTTCGAGCGCACGACTCGCGCCAGACCGCTGATCTGTTCCGCGGTGATCGGATTGCGCTTGTGCGGCATGGCGGACGAGCCCTTTTGCTTCTCGCTGAAGTACTCTTCTGCCTCGCGCACCTCTGTCCGCTGCAGATGCCTTATCTCGGTCGCGATCTTGTCCAGGGTGGAGGCGATCACCGCCAAAGTTGCCAGGTAGTGCGCATGCCGGTCGCGCTGGATAACCTGCGAGGAGATGGCCGCCGCTTTCAGCCCCAGGCGCTCGCAAATCCTTTCTTCGAGTTCCGGCGTCAGGTGGGCGAACGTTCCGACCGCACCGGAGAATTTTCCTATCCGAAGATCTTCAGCCGCCAAGGCGAAGCGCGCGATGTTGCGCTGCGTTTCGGAATACCAGTTCGCGATCTTGAACCCGAAGGTGATCGGCTCGGCATGGATGCCGTGCGTGCGGCCGATCATCGGAGTGTCCTTGAACTCCCAGGCGCGCCGCTTCACGACGTCCGCCAAGCGCTGAAGGTCGGCAGCAATCACGGCCGAAGCCTGTCCAATCAGCAGCGCCTGCGCGGTATCCACCACGTCGTTTGAGGTGAGACCGTAATGGAACCAGCGGGCATGGGGGCCGACAATCTCCGCCACCGCGGTCGTGAAGGCAATGACGTCATGCCGGACCTCGGCTTCGATTTCGTTGATGCGCTGCACATCGAAGTCCGCGCGTTCACGGATGGCGCGTGCCGCATCCTTCGGCACGATGCCGGCTTCGGCCAGAGTCTCGGTGGCGGCAACTTCCACGGTCAGCCAGGTGCGAAAGCGGTTTTCGTCGCTCCAGATGCGGGCCATCTCGGGACGCGTATAGCGAGGGATCAATATCGGCCACCTTTCAAAAAGAACAACAGATTTTAATGCACGCCAGCCTGGTTGACTACTCGCGCCGGAGGGTTCGGTTCCGGGACGAATTCAGGGAACCATGCCGGCTTTCGTGGCTCGCCGGATCCGCCCCTAGCCCCGGAAACATATCGTGTTACGATATATACATCGCGATGCTCAGGCGCTCGATTGAACCCGATTACCGATCCCTGGCGGAATTGCGCTACCAACTCCGCCGTTTTCTCCGCTTCAGCGAGAAAGCCGCTCGCAATGCCGGGCTGGAACCTCGCCAGCATCAGCTCATGTTGGCCCTGAAAGGCCTGCCCGAAGGCATACGGCCGCGAATCGGCGAAGTAGCCGAGCGGCTGCAGATCCAGCACCACAGCGCCGTCGAACTGGTAAACCGGTTGTCCAGAGCGGGCTACGTCCGCCGCCAGCGTGACACGAAAGACCGGAGGGAAGTCTTGCTGGTTTTGACCGCCAAAGGGGAGCAGGTTCTACGGCAGCTTTCCTTGGATCACAAAAAAGAGCTCCAGGTGAGAGGCCCAGAGTTGCTGCGGGCCTTACAGCAAGTGATGTTGAACACCGGCCCTCACCAGAAAATGAGCCGCGGTTCCTCCGGGTCCAGGAAACGGGTGACTCCGTAAATGCAGGAACCTCGTTCTCAACAGCCTGCCACTATTATGCCCGAACTCCGGCTCCATGAGGACCGGAGGGCCCGGGCTCCGCTCAAACGCCCGACCACACGGATGCTGGTGCTGTCCCTCATGGGAATCGTCGTGGGTCTTGCGGGTGGTCTCGTCGCTGAGGGACTGCTGGGCGCCATCAACTTCATTTCCAATCTCTGCTTTTATGGCAAAGCCAGCTGGGCCAGTCTTCCTCCGAACCTGGCTCCCTTTCACTGGTGGACTCCGCTCCTCCCGGCGGCCGGAGGGCTCCTGGTTGGTCTCCTGATCCGCTACTTTTCCCCGGAGATCAAAGGCGACGGCATTCCCGAAGCCATGTCAGTCGCGCTCAATAATCGCAGCATCGTCAAGCCGCGGGTCAGCTTCTTCAAGCCGCTGAGCGCTGCCATTACGGTGGGCAGCGGCGGTCCTTTCGGAGCGGAAGGGCCCATCATCCAGACTGGCGCTGCCCTGGGTTCACTCCTGAGCCAGCTGATTCCTTCTTCCCCCGCCGAGCGCCGAACCCTGTTGGCTTGTGGCGCCGCCGCTGGACTGGCGGGCGTTTTCAAGACCCCCTTTGCCGGCGTCATGCTGGCGGTGGAACTCCTGGTGTTTGAGTTCCGCGCCCGGTCCTTCATCCCCATAGCCCTCGCTTCCGCGGCAGGAACCATGGTCGCTATGGGGTTTCGGAGTGCACAGCCGGTGTTTCCGGTGATCACCGAATTTCATTTCCACCCGCTGGAGCTTCCTTTCTTCGTCCTGCTTGGGATCATTACTGCCGCTCTGGCGTGGCTGATGACGCGCGCTCTTTACGTCTGCGAAGATTTTTTTGAGCACCTCAACATCTGGTTTCCTCTGGTGCCGGCGATTGGCGGATTGATCGTCGGAGTGATCTCCATCTTCTACCCGCAGGTGCTGGGCACCGGCTATGCCGTGATTGCCGATTTACTCGCGCGTCCGCATCCGCTGCACGTGTTGTTGGGGATCGGCCTGGCCAAGCTGGCCGCGTTTGCCACCGCGCTCGGCTCCGGCGCTTCGGGCGGAACTTTTGCCCCGGCGCTGATGATCGGCGGCAGCCTGGGTGCGGCTTTCGGTTCGCTGGTGCACCTGGTGCTGCCCAACGCCTCCACCATTGGCCTTTACGGCATGGTGGCCACCGCCGCTTTATTCGGCAGCCTGTATCGCGCCACGCCCAGCGCCATTCTGTTCATGGTGGAAGTCACCGGCGCCTATAACGCGATTCTGCCGGTGTTTCTGGTGGCAGTGGTCGCTGACCTGGCCGTGCATTTTTTCATGACCACGACCATCAACACGGAGCGGCTGGTGCGCCGCGGCCATCTTGTGCCCGAAGCTTATGAGGTTGATCCCATGAAGCTCTTGCGGGTGCGCGACATCATGAGCCCCGACACGGATACGGTTCGCGCCGACCGCAAAGTCACCGATTTTCTTTCCGCCGCGGCGCAACATGACTCCGTCCCCGTCGTCGACGCGCAGGACCACGTGGTCGGCATGCTCCATCGCAGGGATTTGTTCTCCGCCCCTCCCGAAGCCACGGCCGCCTCCCTGGCGCATAGAGAGTTTCCCACCGCCTACGCCGACGAGGTGGTCCACAACGTAGCCGGGCGTTTTCTGGACGGAAAGCACAATCACGCCATCGTGCTCGATCGGGAGTCCGGTGAGCTTCTGGGCATGCTGACGGCGTTCGATATTCTGAAGGCCAAGAACTGGGAGCTTTTGCAGGAAATGCGCGAGCCCAGCCGCATCTCGGCGACATCTCTGCTACGGTTTGGATCGCGCCCGGCGGTCGGCGCAGGCAAAGCAAATGACAAACTAGGCTGAAGAGGGCTTCCAGCCATGTGCCCCGATCCCCATTTCATTACTTCTCAGCCGTGACCGCTGCGTCGTCCAGGTCCTTCTCTGCCGCCGCAATCAGGGGCTGCAGCGCCTGCACTGAAATCCCCATGGTGCCGCCGGAAAAGCCGTCCAGATAGGCTGAGTTCACCCCGATGACCTGGCCATGGCCATCGAACACCGGGCCGCCGCTGCCGCCGTGCGCGGTCGGCGCGTCGTAGATCAACTTGTCGCCGACTACGTCCCCCAGATGTCCGCAGGTGGCCGAAGGCCGGATCAAGGATAGAGCGGCCAACTCGCTGGCGGCGCCCATTTCGTCGCGGCGGAATGCCAGCCGGTCGTAGATCGCCGAGGGCGACTTCGCCACCATGCCCAGAACGCCCATCGGGTAGCCGATGACCGTTACCAATTCTCCGGGATGCGAAGGCTGCGAAGCCAGCGGCAAAGGCCGCAGCTTATGAATTGCGGGAGAGTCTTGTACCTGCAGAACCGCCAAATCCCCATGCCCGGAAAAAACTACCGGCGTCAGGTTGATCCCCGTGGGAAGGCCGGGAAAGAAGGCGAGCAACTGCTCGAGCTGCGGAGTCGCGCCCCGGCGAATCAGGGCCGTCGCTTCGGCATCTTCGTACCACGGTTCGGCCACGTGGCGATTGGTTGCCACCATCCCATCGGCCACTACAAATCCCGTGCCCGATACGCGCACCCTCAAGGCCGGTTGCAAGCCACTAAATCCTACGCGGTAAACCCCGTAGATATAGCAGATGGAGTTGCGGTAGCGGTTCAAAACCATGGCGGGCATGGCCTGCTCCCGCTGTAATTTTTCTACCTGCACCGAGAGCGCCTGTACCTGCTGCTGCAGTTCGTTAGTCGGCGGCGGCGCGTAATAATGCGCCATGAAGCCGGCTCCCACCAGCGCACAAACAGCCAGGCCCACTTTCAACCCGCGCCACCAGTTCTCTTCCGCAGGCTCCGACTCAAATTGCGAATAGTCTTCGATCATGAAAAAGCGCCACCTTGGGGAGGAGGTCGTAAGGGGAGAATCCGCCGTGCAGGCCGGCTCAACACTCTATCTTCGGCTGCTGGACGCGGCTTTCCTAGGGTACGGAAGGAGATGTCCAGCGGGCCATTTCCGTTTTGCTCGGATCTCAGCGGATGCCGTTGACCAATAAGGAGTTCGCCATTTGCCTGTGCCACCCTGCGGACCTGTGGTCAGATTTGCGAGCCGTTTTTGCACACCCCACCCTGGGCCGGTGCCCCAAAAGTTCCGCGTACCGATCCGGTATTGGTCGTCCTGACCGTGCCGCCGTTCTTCCAATGAACCCCATTCCCGCAATTCCTGTCCTAGAATGGGAGAACTTCCATGAAGCGGCCTTTCCTCTGGGTGATCGCGGCTGTGGCTCTGCTGGGAGCGGGCGTGGCGGCGAAATGCATTGCCATCCGCCGTGCCGCCGAGCGCACTTTATCCGAGCAAATCCGCGAAGCGAAAGCCGACGTTCCCACACTCGCGGCGGAGCGCATCCAGCCCCTGCACGCCGACGTCAAGAGCGGCGCCACCCTCAGTGAAATGCTCTCCGCCATGGATTTCGACCCGGCGACCGTGTACAGCACCACCGAGGCGGCGCGCAAGGTCTTCAACCTGCGCCGCATTCGCCCCGGCGGCCAGCTGCGGGTTTGGCGCTCCCCGCAGGGAGAGTTGCGCTACGCGGACTACCACATCGATCCGGAACACGATCTCTGGATCACCCGAAAGGACGAGGATTTCCAGGCTCAGATTAAAGAGACTCCCGCCGTTGTCCGCATGGTCGCTGTCACCGGCGAGGTGCAAGGCTCGCTCTACGATGGAATCATGGCGGCCGGGGAAACCCCGGAACTGGCGGTGCGGCTCGCCGATATCTTTGCCTGGGATGTAGACTTCAACACCGACACCCAGCCCAACGACACCTTCCGCATGGTTCTCGAAAAAAAGGAATTTGCCGACGGTTCAGCCCCGGCGTATGGACGCATCCTCGTTGCGGAATATAACAATGCCGGGCACCTCTACCAGGCCGTGCTGTTTCACGACTCCTCCGGCAAACCGGCCTACTATTCGGCCAAAGGAGAATCCCTCCAGAAACTCTTCCTGCGTTCCCCGCTGCGCTTCGCCGCCCGCATCAGTTCCCACTTCAGCCTGCATCGTTATCACCCCATCTTAAAAATCGTCCGTGCTCACCTGGGAACCGACTACGCCGCTCCGGTGGGAACCCCCGTGCAGGCCATCGCCGCCGGCCGCGTGGTCTTTGCCGGGCGAAAAGGCGGCGACGGCAACCTCGTCCTGCTGGCGCACTCCCGCGGTTACGAAACTTACTACATGCATCTGTCACGAATCCTGGTGCGTCGGGGGCAGACCGTCCGCCAGGGGCAGAGTATCGGATTGGTGGGAGCCACCGGATTGGCGACCGGGCCGCACTTGGACTTCCGGCTGCGGCAAAACGGGCGCTTCGTAGATTTCGAACATCTTCACTTGCCCCCGGCGCAGCCCGTGGCCAAGGCCGACCTGGCCGACTTCGCCGCCGTCCGGGATCGCTGGATGGCGCTCATGCCCGGCGCGGGCATAAAGGCATTTACCGCGGGCAAACCCCCAGCCCGCAATGCAAGCTTGCAGAGTGGTCAGCCTTAGGATTGTCAGACAATGGATCAGGCTTTTCGAATCGGGATCGGCCGGTCCCGTGCCAGGAAACTGCTATGGCTTTAGGAGAGACTTGCAGGCAGGCCCGGAACACCATGCCAGGGTCAGGCGCTCTTTCCGTGCGACATTCCGTCCGGATGCGGCCTTTTCTTTTCGTCCTCGGCATCCGCCAGCAAGGTGTTAATCTCCTGCACCAACTGGAGCAGCTTCTGGGGATTTTGTTCCCGAGTCGCTTGTTCACAAAGTACGCGCCAACGGTCTTGCCCTTTTGCTTCCACTTCACTTCTCCTACGCGAAATCTGCTTTTGGTTCGAACGCGGCCAACGCCTCCCCGCCAAGGGTTTTCTTCAAACCAGCAATCTGCCGCCGCGCGAGAGCCTCCACCAGGTTTACTGCGCAGACCCTGCAGCAATAGCCGCGGAGAGCCTGCGAGATGCCGTCATCGCTCCGCACCAGATAATGCAGGAGCCCGACGCGGGCATTGCACAGATCACAGTTCTTCGACTCTCCGCCCGAGCGGGGGAAAAGTGTCTCGAACTGCATCGTGTCGCCCACCAGCCATCCTCACCTCTTTTAGTGTTTCAAAGGAATCGGTGGTGTCGATACGCCAACAAGCGCCATACAAGAAATTAATACTGCGCAGTTTTCCTATGATCGGGCGCCTTGTTTCTGCGACGGCATTTCTCCGCGTCCTCGGCGGCATTTCTCTGCGTTCTCTGCGGTTAACAGCTCTTAGCCGGCCGCCGACTCCGCGCTAACCGAAGCAGAGCAAATCACCCCGTTCCCTAAACCATGCATTCGCTCCAATTCCCGCCAGCGGCTGTACAATCCTGTAGAGCATCTCCCCTGTGGCCAGGAAAAATCACCCCCGGCCAGCCGCCGCACCTCCCCGCGACTGGCGCTACAACATCATCGCCATCGGAGCGTCCGCCGGAGGCTTGCAGGCGCTCACTGAAGTGCTGCGGCCCCTGCCCGCGGATTTTCCCGCCATCCTCGTGGTGCAGCATTTGGACCCTTCGCACAAAAGCCATCTGGCTTCTCTGCTGGCGCGCAAGACCGGCAAAAAAGTGAAGCAGGCCCAGCACGGCGAGCCCATTCTGCCCGGAATCGTGTATATTGCTCCTCCGGACGAACATCTGCTGGTGGGACCGGGAAGAATTCAGCTGGCGCATTCCCAGCTCGTACACTTCTCGCGGCCCTCGATCGATCTATTATTTGAGTCGGTGGCCGGCATGTACGGCTCACGCTCCATAGGGGTGGTGCTGAGCGGCTCCAATCGCGACGGAGCCATGGGGATCCGGGCCATCAAGCAGGCCGGGGGCACGACTCTGGTGCAGGATCCCGAAACGGCGGAATTTCCCATCATGCCGCGCAGCGCCATCGCCACCAATTGTGTGGATTATGTGGTGCCCTTGCAGGAGTTCGCCGGCAAGATAGAACAACTGTGCTGTGAACGCATCGCCGCCCTATGAGCCAGGAAACCAGCCTGAAGCAGTTGTTGCAGGAACTCGCGGAAGAGCGCGCCCTCGACTTGCGCGGCTACAAGATCACCACCATCGAGCGGCGCATTCGCAAGCGCATGTTTCAGCTCAGCCTGGGCAGCTTTTCCGCATATGCGGAGTACATTCGCCAAAAGCCGGACGAGATCAACGAGCTGTTAAATGTCATCCTCATCAACGTGACCGAGTTCTTCCGCGATCCCCCGGCGTGGGAAATTCTGCGCAACGAAATCTTGCCTCCGATATTGCAAAAACTGAAACCCGGGGAGCCCTTCCGGGTTTGGAGCGCGGGCTGCGCCACCGGGCAGGAAGCTTATTCGCTGGCCATTACTTTGAGCGAATTGCTGGGCCCGCGCCTCCCCCAGTTCGACGTCAAAATCTACGCTACCGATGTGGACGAACCGGCGCTGGGGGTGGCCCGCCGCGCCGAGTATCCGGCGGAAGCGCTGCGCCACCTGCGGCCCAGTTGGCGGGAAAAATATTTCTACGGCAAGAGTACGTTGCGGGTTTCCCGCGATATCCGCCGCCTGGTCATCTTCGGCCACAGCAATCTGGCCAAGGACGCCCCCATTTCCCACGTCAGCCTGCTGGCGTGCCGCAACGTCCTCATCTATTTCGGCAGCGAGCTGCAACGCTATATTCTTGGGCGCATGGATTATGCTCTCGATCCGGGAGGAATCCTGTTTCTGGGCAAAGCCGAATCCCAGCTCAGCAGTTCCACCTCCTTCCAGCGCCTCAACGCGCGCTGGCGTATTTTCCAGAAGATTGGACCGGAGAGCGAGAAAGCGGTTCCCGCCCCCCCGCCGCAGCCCATTGGGGGGGAAATCGTTGCCGCCGAACGGCAACTGGAAAACCTGCGCTCCGAGCAACGCAAAACGCTGGAGGCTTTGGGTCTCGGCATCATCGTCATCACGCCCGACGGCACCGTTACCCAGAGCAATTCGGCGGTGTTGGAGATGCACGGTTTGCCGGAGAGCCCTATGGTAGGCGAGAAGCTGCAAGACACCAGCCTTTTCGCCCAGAGCCCCGATCTCAGCGCGCATATGCTGGCCGGTAGAGACAGCCACGCTATTTCCCGTTATCGCACCAAGGTGAGAATTGGGGAGGCCGACCATGTTTTGGAGGTAACTTTGCGCCCGGTGGCGGAGGATGGGGCAGAGCCGGGCGGCAGCATGATCGCTTACCGCGATGTCACCGCAGAAAGCAAGTTGCAGCTCGCCATCGGTGGGCTGGAGTCCACCTCCGCCGAATTACAATCCGCCAACGAGGAACTGGAAACTACCAACGAGGAGCTGCAATCCACCAACGAGGAGTTGGAGACTACCAACGAAGAACTCCAGTCCACCAACGAAGAGCTGGAAACCACCAACGAAGAGCTGCAGTCTTTGAATGAAGAGTTGCAGACCACCAACCAGGAACTGGAAGAGCAGACCCGTCAGGTGGAGCAGATCAATAGCTTTTACGAACAGGCGCTGGAGAGAATTCCCCTGCCCGTCATGCTGGTCACGCACGAGAACCAGATTGAGTTCTGGAACAGCATGGCCTTGCGGTTGTTTGGTTTCAAGAGCCGGCCTTCCGTCGAGTTGGATCTAGGGCAGCTTCCGGTGGAGCATTCCGCCCGCCAGCAGATCGTCCAGCGCGTGCGCGCCACCCTCATCAAAAGGAAGCCGGTCGCTCTGCGGGATTTCACTCTGCGGGACGGCGTGCCTCGCACGGCAGATATCAGCTTCAGCATGGTGGAGCGCGAGGGCCGTCCGCCTACGGTTCTGCTTGTCTTTCGGCCGCCCAATTCGCAGGGCTCCGGAAAAGGCAGCTCCCGGCGCCGCTCCGCAGCCGCCGGAAAGAAAAAGCCGCCGCGCAAAAAAAACTAATCGCCGCCAGCTCTCTTATGTGTTTTAGAGGACTGGGTCTTACGGAGCTGGCGCACAGCAGATTTTTTTTGCAGGTTCAACTGCAACGCCGTCAGCCTGATGCTTTCGTCCAGCAGCTTTTTCATTTCCTCGAAGGCCCGCCTCATTGACGCGGCTTGCATTCGTTGCGTGTGGGTTGCATCCGTCATGCGATGGGCCAGTTCCGCCGACTGCTGCACCAGCATGCGGGAGACGGTTACCGCAGAACCACTCTGTACTTTGTCGCTGACTGGCGGCAGCAGTCGCGCCTGGCGCGACGAAAGACCGTCATGAGCGGCCATGCGCTGCAGCCAGGCATCCAGTTCGGCGGGAAAGGCACACGCCGGGCTGCGCGGCCCTTGGCCAATCCGGTGGACCGGCAGGCCGAGAGCCTTTTCCCAGCGCTGCACGGTGCGTACCCCCCGCCCCATGTAGGCGGCGATTTCCTTCCAGGAACTAAGCGCAGATGCGGTGACTCTACGCGGCGGCATTGTTGTGCAATTTTATACGAATCGCCGGTATTTCTGTGCGCGCTTCGACCGGCAGCGACGCATTTAGGTTTTCTCTAGCGTACTCCGAGCTTTACTCTGTGTCCTCCGCCGTCAACCCTACTCTTCCCACGAGAAAATTTTTGGAGTTCTGAACACAAGCGCAAGCCAGCCTTGGGAAAGTCTACAAAAGTAGATATATTCCTACCTCTACTTATGTAGAGACTGAATGCAAAACTGCGCTTTTTTGCCCGTTCAGAAGCTATATCCCAGCGAAGCCCCCACGTGGGTCGCATAGCTGCCGGCAAAATCAACATTGTTGTGAATCAGATAAAGGTCGGCTTCCGGACGGATAAAGAAATTTCCGTGGGCGTAAATCTTGAGGCCGGCGCCCAAATGTCCCATAAAATGGTTGCTGCTCACATAATCCGTGCAAGTCACGAAGCTACAAACATATTGCCCGGAATAAAAGCGGATGCTCTCCGCCCCGATGCCCGCACTCAACTGCAGCCCCACCTTTTTCCCCAGTCGCGGCGCGTAGACTCCGTTGATGTCATAGAAGATAGGCCGAAAGGGCTCGTATCCCAGATACAAATTCCGTCCCCACCGCCAGGCCACTTCCCCGCCCACTCCGAAGTTGTGGTGCAGCAGAAAATCCACGGTGAAGTTGGAATAAAGTCCCCCGGCCTGGGTTTGCGGAACATGATCGCCGTTGGCGCTCGAGGAAGAAGGCGCTTCGATGGTGCCAAAACCGATCGCTAAATCGCCTTTCGGCCCGAACGGGCTTTGTGCGTATGCGTTTGCAGCACTCAACCAGAATCCACAAGCCAATACCGCAATCGTAAACTTGCTCAAGCGATCCTCCCGAAAAGACATAGGCTTAGATGCACCCTTGAACCCAGCCGCCCTGCCATAGTCGCGACGGCGCGGGTCTTTACACCTTTGCTTGGATTCAAAGACCGCTGAAATGGGATGCCATAAAGAAACGTCAAGTGCCTGTAAAGATTTGAAATGCCAAGGCCTTTCTTGCATTGCCGGTCTTTTTAGCGGAAACTAAACGGTCCGGACGCTACCCGGTGCTGAAGGGCAGGGGCCGGCCTGCCAAATTAACTTCACAAGTGCTTTGCATCTACAAGCTGTCTCGCTGAATCAAAAGCACTTTGCTGAATTTTCCCAACGGAAATTGTCGGGCAAGGTCTTCCCGTCGAAGAGATAGGTAACAGCAATCGAATGGCTCGAAAACGAGAATGGTTGAGAAGTGCCGGGATTGGCGCGATGGCCCTTGTGACGTTTCTCGGCTGCCGGTTGTCGGCCCAGACCATGCAGGGCTACGCAGCTTCTGGGCAAACTTCCGCTCCGGCTGGCGGTGCAGCCGCAAGTAATTCTGGATCATCCGGCTACGGGCAAAGCGGCTCGGGAGCCGCCTCGGCCCTAACCCAGGGACCATTCGGCGGCAGCGTGCCGGAAGGAAAGGCCACTGCCGAATCGTTGCCTCTTTCCTTTCTGGAAGCCATTAACCGGGGCTTAAGGAATAATCTTGGCCTGCTGTTGCAGAGCGATACGACTCTGGCGGCTCGAGGGCAGCGCTGGCAGGAACTCAGCAACCTGCTGCCCGATCTGAGCGCCGCCATCAGCGAGAACGTCCTGCAGA
>Ga0335085_10008521_pt1 | contig 15631 bp, 14 predicted proteins | sample Lox_Sample_45_FD_206712 | JGI IMG/M metagenome (GOLD analysis project Ga0335085, IMG submission 206712) | Soil microbial communities from Loxahatchee National Wildlife Refuge, Florida, United States - Lox_Sample_4.5 | ecosystem: Environmental > Terrestrial > Soil > Wetlands | place: USA...
ACCAACGTACCTCCGAACACGATCGCCGCCTTGACCACGGCGAACAGCGCCGCCGTCAGCAGCACATATTGCAGCCATACCACGAAGGTGTAGTGCACGAGATAAAGGCCGTAGGCGTTGGCCGAGAGGCTATCGAGCAGGCGCGTTCGCCTCACGGCGAACCGCAGACTGGCGGCGACGAGGAAGAAACAGCCGGTGGCGCAAGCTACGACGTAGCTGAAATCCGCGGCGGCCCTTCATCGGCCACGGTTCACACGCGCCATAGGGGTAATCTTCTTGCAGCGCGGCGGGTTGCATCGGCGGCACTCGCCGTTTAATCCGAAGGACTCGAAGGAACCTCGCCGCCGGCCATCCTCGCTTTGTTCCGGTGCCCGACCGGCGCCTTGTCCCGAAATCACCGCATTGTAGCGCCAGGATTCCTTGGCCATCGATGCTGACACTCTGATTCTCGACCACGGCAAATGGAGAAGTGCATTGGCAATGCAGACGGCAAAGCTGGTGATGACGGGTCTCGTAGCGTTTGGTGCGGCTGCGCATGCGGCGACGGCGGCGGAGCCCACGGCATCCGGCCTGTGGCAAAAGGTTGACCAACAGACCGGCAACCCCGTCGTTTGGTTCTACTTCTTCGAGAACGACGGGCTGTATCAGGGCATCGTCGCCAAGTCGTTCCCGCGGCCGGGTGACCCGCCGAACCCGACCTGTTCGAGCTGCCGCGACGACCGCAAGGACGCGCCGCTGCTCGGCCTGTCGCTGATCCGGGACATGAAGCCGAGCGGTCAGGCCTATAACGGCGGCACCGCTTACGAAGGCGGCAATATCCTCGACCCGCGCGACGGCAATATCTACAACGCCATGATGACGGTGAGCCCCGACGGCCAGTCGCTGACGGTGCGCGGCTATCTCGGCATCGCGCTGTTTGGTCGCGACGAAGTCTGGTACCGGCTGCCGGACACCGCCTACAAGCAACTCGATCCGGTGGTCGTCGCCCGCTACATGCCCGGTCAAATGACCACGGGCGCGCTGTCGGCGATGAAGCGCAAGACCAACACCGCTAAGGCCGCCGCGCATTAGGCGTCGCAGACTTGTTGCGACACGGCCGCGCAACCGGCGCGGCCGCTAATTGAGAACGCCGAAGTCGCAGCCCGCGGCGGCATAGTGATAGCGGGGAACGCCGTAGCGATCCTGGGCGACGATCGGCCGGCAGCGTTCCAGCCAGCGGTGGTCGCGTTCGGCGGCACGCGCCTTGTCGGCTTCGGTCTCGGGTTGCGGCACCGCCCTGATATACGGATCGCCGGCGGGGCCGACGCGGAGCACGCAACTGAATGCGCCCGCTCCCGATCCGCCGCCCGCGCCGCCGGCGCCGATGCAGCCGCCGACATAGAGCGTATCCGCGTAAGCCAGGGTCGCGACCGGAAGCATCAACGCGGCCGAGCCGACGCACGCGGCCCGCCACGATGCCAAAAAGAATTTGGCTCGGCTGACGATGAACACCACACACTCTCCCTCGCGCCGCCGATGTCGCCATCGGCCGGCACATTTGTTTGGTCAGCCCGCGCGCGGCCGCGTTAAGATCGGCATGGTCTTTCCGGGACACACGGCGGGCGTCAGCGAAGGGGGAGCAAGGCGGGTGCCAGCGCAGCTGCCTTGTTTTGGCACAGCATCGAACGGCGTGAACAATTATGGTTTCGCGCGGCGGCGAAGATGGTCAACGATTGACGTTAACGGCGAACGATGACGGACGGCGGCAGGCGGCGCTGCTCCCAGCCGCTCTGCTCGAGCTCCGGGATCGTATCGTCGGTCTGCGGATAGCCGACACAGAAATAGCCGATGAATTTCCACTCGGCCGGAACGTCGAGCGCCGCCGCGACGGCGCGTGGCTCGAGGATGGAGACCCAGCCCATGCCGACGCCCTGCGCTCGCGCGGCGAGCCAGATGGTGTGCACCGCGGTGACCGCGGAATACTCGATCATCTCCGGCATGGTGCGGCGGCCGAGGCCGTGACCTTGCGCGGTGGCGCGGTCGGCGAACACCGCGAAGTGGCAGGGCGCTTCGTCGAGGCCGGCAAGCTTGAGCTGCGCATAAAGGCCGGCGCGGTCGCCGCTTTGCGCGGCGAGCGCCTGCGCGTTGCAGGCCGCGAAATTCTGCCGGATGGCGGCGCGCCTTGCGCCGTCGTCGACGATGACAAAACGCCACGGCTGGCTCAAGCCGACCGACGGCGCCAGACAGGCAAGCTCGATCAGCGCTTCGAGGGTCCCGGCAGGCAACGGATCGCGCTTGAAGCGCCGCACATCGCGGCGCCAGATCAGAAGCTCGCGCAAGCGCGCCCGGAACGCCGGATCGAAGCTGACGGTTCGCTTCGCCTTATCTTCGGCGCCGGCTTGCGGGATCGGATTGGCGCTCATCGCCCAAAATCTATTTGTTGCAGCGAAACTCGGCCACAGCGATTTGCAGCCGTTGCCAGGCTGGCTCGTCGCCCGGCAGGCCGAAGCGCAGCCATGCCGGATCGTCGGCAAAGATGCGCACCAGGATTCCGGCATGGCCGAGATGGTCGAACAGCGCATGCGCCGCTCGTGTTCGCGCCAGCCGGAACAGCGTCGTGCCGCCGACGATGTCGAGGCCGGCATTCATCAGGATCGCATCGAGCCGCCGCGCCGACTCTACCAGCTGCTTTCGCGTTTGCTCGATCCACGCCGTGTCCGCCAAGGCTTGCGCACCGACGGCCAAGGCCGGTCCGGACACCGCCCATGGCCCGAGCCGCGCGCCGAGCCGCGCCGCCAACGGCGGATCGGCGAGCGCAAAGCCGAGCCGCAACCCGGCAAGGCCGAAGAATTTGCCGAACGAGCGCAGCACGACGACATGGCCGCGGCCGACATCGCCGGCCAGGCTTGCGCCCGCCGGACCGACATCCATGAAGGCTTCGTCGACTAAAAGCATTCCGCCGCGGGCGCGCAATCTTGCGGCCAGCGCCAGCAGCGCGTTCTTGTCGAGCAGACGGCCGTCGGGGCTGTTGGGGTTGGCGACGACGGCGAGATCGGCATCGCCCAGCGCGGCCAGGTCGCGCGGAGCGGTCACATCGTGACCGGCGAGCCGCGCCGCGCGCGCGTGCTCGTTATAGGTCGGCGACAGAATGGCGGCGCGACCGGGCCGCGCCAGGCCGGCGACCAGCGGCAGCAGAATTTGCGTGCCCGGTGCCGCGACCACACAATCGGCCGACGGCGCGCCGTAACAGCTGGCCGCGGCCGCAGCCAGCCGGCCGATCGCTGCGGCGTCGGGCAACCGGGCGAAAGCCTCGGCCGGCAGCGGCGGCAGCGGATAGGGATTGGGATTGATCCCGGTGGACAGATCGACGAAGGGTTCGGGCGCGCCGGGGAATCGCCGCCGCGCGGCGCTAAGATCGCCGCCATGCGGCAATGGTTCGTCCGCATCGTCGTAGGGGAAGATGTCCGTCGCGCTCGCTGCTTTGGCCATGGTGATCGAGCTCTGCGTCGGCTATCCGCACGCGCTCTTGCGCGCCATTGGCCATCCGGTGACCTGGATCGGCCGCTTGATCGGTGTGCTTGACGATTTGCTGAATCGAGAGAGCGCCGATCCAAACTGGCGCAAAGTCGCGGGCGTCATTGCGGTCCTGCTTGTTCTCGCCATTGTCGGAGCGATCGCCTTCTTCGTCGAGCGCGCGCTGCTGCACCTGCCGTTCGGTTGGTTCGCCGTCGCCGTCATTGCCAGCTCATTGATCGCGCAACGCGGCCTGCACCGCCATGTGGCCGAAGTCGCCGGCGCCTTGCATGACGGCGGCCTCGAGGCCGGCCGGGCGGCGGTGGCAAAAATCGTCGGCCGCGACACGGCAGCGCTCGATGCCGCGGGCGTCGCCCGCGCGGCGATCGAGAGCCTCGCCGAGAATTTTTCCGACGGTGTCGTCGCGCCGGTGTTGTGGCTCGCCATAGCCGGGCTCCCTGGGGCCGCACTCTACAAAGCAATCAACACCGCCGACAGTATGATCGGCCATCGCATGCCGCGTCACGAGGCCTTCGGCTGGGCCGCGGCGCGGCTCGACGATCTGGTCAACCTGCCGGCCTCGCGGCTCTCGGCCCTGCTGCTCGTTGCCGCGGCGACGCTGAGCGAAGACGCATCCGCGGCCAAAGCCTGGCGCATCGTGCGGCGCGACGCCGCGCGCCATCGCTCGCCCAATGCCGGCTATCCGGAAGCAGCGATGGCCGGCGCGCTTGATCTCGCGCTCGCCGGTCCGCGCGTCTACGGCGGCGTGACCGTCGACGACGCCACCATGGGCGACGGCGGCCGCGATGCCAGCTTCACCGATATTCGCCGGGCGCTGCGGCTTTACCGCCGCGCCGATGCGATCCTGCTCGCGCTCGTCGCTACAGCCGCGCTTGTCATCGCGCGAGTTTGAGCAGCCGCTCGAGATCGACATGCGCGGCAAGGTGCGCCGCCAGCGCGTCGAGCGTGCGTTCGACCGTATCGTCATAGGCCGCCTTGACCGGACCCGCGGCGAAGCGCGCAAGCCACGCCGCGCGCTGCCGGTCGTCGGCGAACAGTCCGTGGATGTAGGTGCCGATCACCCGGCCGTCGGCCGAGACGGCGCCTTCGGGCGAGCCATCGGCAAGCCGCGCGAACGGCCGCGCGCAATCTTTGCCTTCGGTCACGCCCATATGCATCTCATAACCGGAAAACGGCGCGCCGTCGCTTGTCGTTCCGGCGATGGGCTCGAGCCGCTTGTCGTCCGACAGCGTGGTTGCGACGTCGAGCAGGCCGAGACCCTCGACCGTCGCCGGCGGACCTTCGATGCCGGCTGGATCGGCGACGCTGCGGCCGAGCATCTGGTAGCCGCCGCACAGCCCGAGCACCATGCCGCCGCGGCGCCGATGCGCGGCGATGTCGATGTGGAATCCGCCAGCGCGCAAGGCCGCAAGGTCGGCGATGGTCGCCTTCGAGCCCGGCAGCAGGATCAGATCGGCGTCGCCAGGCAGCGCCGCGCCCGGCCGCAGCCGGACGAGATCGACCGCCGGCTCGGCATCGAGCGGGTCGAGATCGTCGAAATTGGCGATGTGCGGCAGGATCGGCACCGCGACGCGCAGCCGCGCATTCGCCTTGGCCGGCCGCTCCGCGTCAAGCGCCAGCGCGTCTTCCGCCGGCAGCAAGCGCGCGTCGGGGAAGAACGGCACGAGCCCGAGCGCCGGCCATCCGGTCAGCGCTGCGATGCGCGCCATGCCGTCGGCAAACAGCGCCGCATCGCCGCGGAATTTGTTGACGATGAAGCCCGCAATCAGGCTTGCGTCGTCCGGCGCAATCACCGCCTTGCTGCCGACCAGGCTGGCAATGACGCCGCCACGGTCGATATCGCCGACCAGCACCACCGGCACATCGGCGGCACGGGCGAAGCCCATATTGGCGATGTCGTTGTCGCGCAGATTGACTTCAGCAGCACTGCCGGCGCCTTCGACGAGGACCATATCGGCGTCCTCGCGCAGCCGCGCAAAACTGTCGAGCACGAACGGCAGCAGATCGCGCTTTAAGTGCTGATAGGCCGCCGCCTTGGCGCTGCCGAAGACGCGGCCCTGCACCACGATCTGGGCGCCGATCTCGCTCTGCGGCTTGAGCAGCACCGGATTGAAATGCACGCTCGGCGCGACGCGCGCGGCGCGCGCCTGCAGCGCCTGGGCACGGCCGATCTCGCCGCCGTCGGCTGTGACCGCAGCATTGTTCGACATGTTCTGCGGCTTGAACGGCAGGACCTTCAGGCCGCGCTGCGCAAAGGCGCGCGCCAGCCCGGCGACGATCAGCGATTTGCCGACGTCGGAGCCGGTGCCCTGAAACATCAGCGCGCACGCCGCCATGGTCTCTAATACTCGATGCCCGCTTGCGCCTTCACGCCGGCGGCGAAGTGATGCTTCACCAGCGTCATCTCGGTGACGAGATCGGCCGCCGCGATCAATTCCGGCTTGGCGTTGCGCCCGGTGACGACGATATGCAGACCCGGCCGGCGCGCGGCGAGCGTGGCGACGACGCTGGCGAGATCGAGATAATCGTAGCGCAGCGCGATGTTGAGCTCGTCGAGGACGACCAGGCCGAAGCTCGGATCGGCCATCAGCTCCCGCGCCTTGCTCCAGGCGCGCTCGGCTGCGGCGACGTCGCGGGCGCGATCCTGGGTCTCCCAGGTAAAGCCTTCGCCCATGGTGTGCCACGCCACCTGATCGCCGAATTTTCCCAGCGCGTCGCGCTCGGCCGAGTGCCAGGCGCCCTTGATGAATTGCACCACGCCGACGCGATGGCCGCGGCCGAGCATGCGCAACGCGAGCCCGAACGCCGCGGTCGATTTGCCCTTGCCGGTGCCGGTATGGACGATGAGCAGGCCCTTCTCGATGGTCTTGCCCGCGACTTCGGCGTCCTGCACGGCCTTGCGCTTGGCCATCTTGGCACGATGGCGCTCGGCTTCGTCCGTTTCGGTCGTCTGGCTCATGACGATGCGTCCTCGGCGCCTTTCACGGTCAGCGGCAGGCCGGCGACCATGAGGATCACGCGGTCGGCGCGTGCCGCCATGCGCTGATTGAGCACGCCTTGCAAGTCCCGGAACTGCCGGCCGAGCGCGTGTTCCGGCACGATGCCGGAACCGACTTCGTTGGCGACCAGCACCACCGGCGCCTTGGCTGCCATCAACGCGTCCTCCAGCCGGGCGGTTTCGCCTTCGATATTGGCGCCCGCCAGCATAAGGTTCGACAGCCACAGCGTCAGGCAGTCGATCATGACCGGTGCCGCCTCGCATGCCGAGAGCGTGCCGGCAAGATCGCGCGGAACTTCGACAGTGCGCCAATTCGGACCGCGCCGCGCGCGATGGGCCTCGATCCGCGCCGCCATTTCCACATCGCCCGGTTCCGCAGTCGCGATGTAGACCCAAGGCGGCGGCAGCCGGACGATCGCAGCCTCGGCGTACCGGCTCTTGCCGGAACGGGCGCCGCCGATCACCAGTGTAAGCTTTGCTACGCTCGCCATCGCGTGTGGATCGGTTGCACAACCCGGCCCGCCAGATTGACAGGGCCGGCAAGCGAAATCTATCAATACCGCACCGACGGTCCCTCGTCAGAGGGCGAAAAGGGAATGCGGTGACGTTTTGGCGCAAGCGCGCGCCGGCCAAGTCCGCAGCTGCCCCCGCAACTGTGAGCGGGAAGTCTCGTCCGGATAAGCCACTGGTGCATGCCGGGAAGGCTGGGCGAGGCGCCGATCCGCGAGCCAGGAGACCTGCCGTCGGCCGTGTCGACGCGACAAACACCGGTCGGGGTGCATCGGTGGATGATCTGAAAGACGGCAGCGTCTTTTGGTCCTCGCTCGCGCCGGCGTCAGGCTGCAGGCCGCACCCAGCGGCTTGCGCCAGGTCACGCGAGGACGTTCGGTGCTCAGTTTCCTCAAATCCGCGGTCGACGACCGCTCGACCGATCAACGCGGCAAGGTTGCGGCGCTCTACCTCGTTCTGCTGACCGGCAACGTCGTGGTCTGGGCCTGGGCGCTCATTGCGCTCGCCGACCGGCCGACGCTGCTCGGCACCGCCTTCCTCGCCTATGTGCTTGGGCTTCGCCACGCCGTCGACGCCGACCACATCGCCACCATCGACAACGTGGTGCGCAAGCTGATGCAGGACGGCAAGCGGCCGCACGCGGTCGGTTTGTTCTTCTCGCTCGGTCACTCGATCTCGATCGCCCTTGCGGTTGCCGCGATCGCGGCGGCAGCCTTTGCGCTGCAGGGCCGCTTCGCCGCGTTCAAGGAGATCGGCAGCATCGTCGGCACCGGCGCTTCGGCGTTTTTCCTGCTCGCCATCGCCGCCATCAATCTCGTGATCCTGCGCGGCGTGTGGCGGAGCTTCGTGCGGGCGCGCCGCGGCGAACCGATCGAGGAGCAGGAGCTCAATCTGCTGCTGTCCGGACGGGGCTTGCTGTCGCGGCTGTTCCGGCCACTGTTCCGCATGGTGTCGCACAGCTGGCAGATGTTCCCGGTCGGCTTTTTGTTCGGGCTCGGCTTCGATACCGCGACCGAGATCAGCCTGTTCGCGGTCGCCGCGAGCCAAGTCTCCGGCGGCATGAGCGTCGGCACCATCATGATCTTCCCGGCGCTGTTCACCGCCGGCATGACGCTGGTCGACACCACCGACAGCGTGCTGATGGTCGGCGCTTACGGCTGGGCGTTCCTCAATCCGCTGCGCAAGATCTGGTACAATCTGACCATCACCGCCATTTCGGTGGTCGTCGCGTTGCTGATCGGCGGCATCGAGGCGTTGGGCCTCGTCGCCGGCAAGCTCGGCCTCGAGGGCGGCTTCTGGGATCTGATCGGGACGCTCAACAGCGGGCTTTCCGGCTTCGGCTATCTCGTCGTCGGCATATTCCTTCTGAGCTGGCTGGTCTCGTATTTGCTGTTCCGCTGGCAGCGCCTCGACCGACCGCTCGTGGAGCGCGCCTGATGACCGCGGCGCCAACCATTTACGTCTGCACCACCTGCAAGCGCGCCGGCGAGCCGGACGCCGAGCCGCGCCCGGGCGCGCTCCTGGCCGCAGCGACCGAACACGCCGCCGCCGGCACCGACGTCAGCGTCCGCCGGCTACGCTGCCTCGCCAATTGCACCCGCGGCCCGAGCGCCGCCATGCGCTGCAACGGCTCGTGGACCTATGTGTTCGGCGGGCTCGACGCGTCCTGCGCCGAGGCGCTGATCGCGGGCGCCCGGCTCCTGGCCGGCGCGGCCGACGGCATTCTGCCGTGGCGCGGCCGGCCCGACATCCTCAAGCGCGGCCTGATCGCCCGCGTTCCCCCCATCGGCTTCGAAGGAATGGACGAATGACCGCCTCGCTCGCGCGCGTCCCCTGCACCATCGTCACCGGCTTTCTCGGCGCCGGCAAAACCACGCTGATCCGCCACGTGCTCGGCAATGCGGCGGGCCGCCGCCTCGCCGTCATCGTCAACGAATTCGGCGACGTCGGCATCGACGGCGAAATCCTCAAAGGCTGCGGCAATGCCGCTTGCCCGGAGGACAGCATCGTCGAGCTTGCCAATGGCTGCCTGTGCTGCACGGTGGCCGACGAGTTCGTGCCGGCGCTCGACGCCATCCTCGCCAAGGACGGCGTCGAGCACATCGTGATCGAGACGTCGGGCCTCGCGCTGCCAAAGCCGCTGGTGCAGGCGTTCCACTGGCCGGCGATCAAAAGCCGCGTCACCGTCGACAGCGTCGTTGTGGTGGTCGACGGCGCGGCGCTGGCCGACGGCAGGGTCGCGCACGACCTCGATGCGCTGAAGCAGCAGCGCGCCGCCGATACCGCGCTCGATCACGACGATCCGATCGAGGAAGTGTTCGAGGATCAGATCGCTTGCGCCGATCTCGTCGTGCTCAACAAGCGCGACCTCCTGGATGACGCCGGCGCCGACAAGGCGCTAGCCGCGATCGCCGACGCGCTGCCGCGCAGCGTCAGAGTGGTCACCGTCAGCGACGGCAAAGTGGATACGGGCTTGCTGCTCGGCCTCGGCGTCGGCACCGAGGACGACATCGCCAGCCGCCGTACCCGGCACGACGACGAGCCCGACCACGACCACGACGATTTCGACAGCTTCGTCGTCTCGGTCGGCGAGATCGCCGATCCGGCCGAGCTCGCCGCGCGCGTCGCCGCGCTTGCGGAAAAATTCGACGTGCTGCGGGTCAAGGGCTTTGCCGCCGTGGCCAACAAGCCGCTGCGACTTTTGGTGCAGGCGGTTGGTTCGCGCGTGACCCATCAATACGACCGGCCGTGGGCGGCGGCCGAGCCGCGCCAGAGCCGACTGGTCGTGATCGGACTGAAAGGACTCGACCGCGCCGCGGTGACGCGGGCGCTGGCAGGCTGAACGATATGCATCTGCTGACCACGAGCGCGACCAATCTCGACGACATCGTCGAAGCGGTCGATCTCGGCCAAACGCCGGGCGATATCGCGGTGCTGTCGTTCGCCGACTCTGACCTCGCCGGCCTTGCCGGGGCCTGGGAGGCGGAGCGGACCGTGCTGCCGAGTGTGCGGCTCGCGCATTTGCGCGACTTGCGGCATCCCATGTCGGTCGACCTGTGGATCGATCGCATCGCCGTCCATGCCAAGATCATCGTGGTCCGACTTCTCGGCGGCCTCGACTGGTGGAAATACGGCATCGAACGGCTGTCCGCTTTGGCGCGCGAGCGCGGCATCGCGCTTGCGGTGCTGCCCGGCGAGGATCGCGACGACCGTCGCCTTGCCGCCGCGTCCACGCTGCCGGCCGAAGAACTCGCGACGCTGCTCCAGTTCTTTCGTGAAGGCGGCCGCGACAATCTGCGGGCGCTGCTCCGCCATTTGGCGCGCTACGCTGGGCGCGATCTCGAACGGCGGCCGCCGGAACCGCTGCCGCGTTTTTCCGCCTATCTGCCGGGCGCAGGCGCCGTCGACGTCGACCGCCTGGCGGCGGAGCTTGCGCCAGACAAGCCAGTCGTGCCCATCATCTTTTATCGCGCGCTGCTGCTTGCCGCCGACACCGCGCCGGTTGACGCACTGTTTGACGCGCTCGCGGCGCGCGGCTTGGCGCCGGCGCCGCTGTTCGTCACCAGCTTGAAGGACCGCGAAGCGGCAACGTTCCTCGACGCTGCCTTGGTGCAGCTTCGTCCCACAGTGATCGTCACCACGACGGCCTTTGCCGCCGGCGGCAATGCCGACGCCCCGACACCGCTCGACCGTGCCGGCGTTCCGGTGCTCCAGGTCATCAGCGCCACCACGAAGCGTACCGCGTGGCGCGACAGTCCGCGCGGGCTCGGCGCCGCCGATCTCGCCATGCACGTGGTGCTGCCCGAGCTCGACGGCCGGGTGCTTGCCGGCGCCATCGCTTTCAAGGAATCCCTGCCGCCGCAGGAGGGACTTGGCTTCACCGCCTTAGCGAGCCGGCCCGAGCCGGATCGCGTCGCCATGGTCGCCGACCGGATCGCTGCGCTGATCCGCTTGCAGGCGCTGCCGCGCCGCGAACGCCGCATCGCCATTCTGATGCCGGACTACCCGGGTGCGCCCGGACGGGCCGGCTACGCCGTCGGCCTGGACGTGCCGGCGAGCGTGCTGGCTGCGCTCGACGATCTGGCAGACGCCGGCTACGGCATCGGCAATGCACCCAAATCATCGCGCCACTTGCTTGACGCATTAGCGCGTGGCGACAACGGCGCAATGCTCACGATCGAACAATACGAACGTCTGCTCGCGCGCTTGCCGGACGCTGCGGTTACACGACTCCGCGAAACTTGGGGCCAGCCCGCCGACGATCCCGATGTGCGCGACGGCGCCTTCCATTTCCGCGCCGCAAGCTTCGGCAACGTTTTGGCGGCGCTGCCGCCCGATCGCGGCCGCGCGGCGCAGCGGCGCGCCGACTATCACGATCCGTCCTTGCCGCCGCGGCATGCGCTGGTGGCCTTCAGCCTGTGGCTGCAGCACGTCGCCAAAGCCAACGCGCTCGTTCACATGGGCGCCCACGGTACGCTGGAATGGCTGCCCGGCAAGGCGATCGCGCTCACAACGGAATGCTTTCCGGAAATCGTCACCGGGCCGCTGCCGGTGATCTATCCGTTCATCGTCAGCAATCCGGGCGAGGCGGCGCAGGCCAAGCGCCGCATCGCCGCGCTGACCATCGGCCATCTGCCGCCGCCGCTTGTCGCCGGCGGCCTGTCTGGCGATGCCCGCGAGCTGGAGCGGCTGGTCGACGAATATGCCCAGGCCGAAGGCCTCGACCGCCGCCGTCGCGAGCGGCTCGCGACGCTGATCGTCGAAACAGCGCAACGCACCGGCTTGGCGCGCGAGGCCGGTGTCGACGGCGCTTTCGCGCCCGACGAGGCGCTGCGTCGCATCGACGCCTGGCTGTGCGATCTCAAGGATCTCGCCGTCAAGGACGGCCTGCACGTTTACGGCCGCGCGCCGGCCGATGCCGGCGAAGTGGCGTGGCGCGAAAGCGCCGCGACCGAGCGCGCCGCACTGCTCGCCGCACTCGACGGCCGCCGCGTCGCGCCAGGTCCCGCGGGCTCGCCGACCCGCGGCCGACGCGACGTGCTGCCGACCGGGCGCAACCTTTTCACCGCCGATCCGCGCACCCTGCCGACGCCGACGGCGATGGAACTCGGCCAGCTTGCGGCCGACGAGGTCGTGCGCGCCCATCTGCAGAGCCACGGCGAGATGCTGCGCACCGTGGTCATCGACCTTTGGGGCAGCGCCACGCTGCGCACCGGCGGCGAGGAAATCGCCCAAGGTTTTTCGCTCATGGGCTGCCGGCCGATCTGGGAACCGGCCAGCGGCCGCGTCACCGGCGTCGAAGTGCTGCCGACGGCGGCCGTGGGGCGCCCGCGCGTCGACGTTACTTGGCGCATTTCCGGGCTGTTCCGCGATCTGTTCCCGGCGCAGATCGCGCTGATCGACGCCGCCGTGCAGGCGGTTGCGGCGCGCGACGAGGACGGCGACGAAAACCCCCTCGCGGCAGCGCGGCGCGGCGGCAATGGCACGAGCGCGCCGCGGCTTACTCGTATCTTCGGCACCGCGCCCGGCGCCTACGGCTCCGGCATCGAGGATTTGCTCGGCCGCGATGCGGATCGCGAAGCTATCGGTGCGGCCTATCTCGCCGCCGCGTCGCACAGCTATGGCGGCGCCGATGGCGAAGCCAGCAGCGCACCGGGCGCGTTCGCACACCGCGTCGCCAGCGCCGACGCGCTCGTCCATGTGAGCGACGATCCCAGCCGCGATCTTCTCGAGGGCGGTGAGGATGTCGCATTCGTCGGCGGCTTTGCCGCGGCGGCGAAAATGCTCGGTCGCGCCGCCGACCTGGTAATGCTCGACGTCACCGATCCGCAACGGCCGCGGGCGCGGGCGCTGTCGGCGGCGCTGGCGCGCATCGTGCGGGCGCGGGCGATCAATCCGCGTTTCATCGCCGGCCAGATGCGCCACGGCCCGCGCGGCGCCGCCGAGCTGTTGGAAACCGTCGATCGCCTGGCGGCCTTCGCGGAAACAACCGACGCGGTGCCGAGCGAATTGTTCGACCTTATTCACGATGCCTACGTCGCCGACGCCGATGTGCGGACGTTCCTGCTGCGCGAGAATCCGCAAGCCGCCACGGCGATGGCCGAACGGCTCGATACCGCGCGACGCCGCGGCTTTTGGCATCCGCGGCGCAACGACATCGACTCGGGTCTCGCGGCGCTGCGCGCGGAGTCCGCGCCATGACCGCGCCTGCGCTCGCCATGCCGCGCCGCCGCGGTGCTTGTCCGGGCTTGTCGGCGCCGATGCCGACCGGCGACGGACTTCTGGTACGGCTGCTGCCGGTCGGCACGATCACGCTCGATAATTTCATCAAACTGTGTGCAGCGGCCCGGCGCTACGGCAACGGCATCGTCGAGATCACGTCCCGCGGCAGCGTGCAAATTCGCGGCTTGAGCGCGGCGTCGGCGCCACGGTTTGCCGCCGCCATTGCCGCTCTCGGCATCGCCGCCGCAGACGGCATTCCGGTGCTGAGCGACCCACTCGCCGGGCTCGATCCGGAGGAGTTGGTCGATGCTTGCGCGCTTAGCACCGACGTGCGTCATGCGCTTGCGCGCAGCGCGCTGGCGCAACGGCTGTCCGCCAAGGTCTCGGTGACCATCGATGGCGGCGGCGCGCTCGGCCTCGCTCATCTTGCCGCCGATGTATGCCTGCGTGCGGAAGTGTTCGATGGCGAAATTATCGTCGGTGTAAGCCTCAGCGGCGGCGCCAGCTCATTCGCATTGGGCGCGATTGCTCCGCCTGACGTCGCCGCGGCCATCGCGCGGTTGCTCGAGGTTTTGTCCCGGCATGGCCGCGATGCGCGCGCCCGCGACGTGGTGGCAGCACACGGCGCCGCCGCGTTTCACGCCGCGATCGCCGATCTCATCGTGGACAGGAACGCAACGCATTCCCATCGCCCATCGTGCGATCCCATCGGCGTCCATCGATTGCGGGATGGATCGGTGGCGTACGGACTCGGTCTCGCTTTCGGTCACGCCGATGCGGCTTCGTTGCAGCGACTGACCGGAGCCGCCGCAGCGGCCGGCGCCGCCGGCTTGCGCGCCGCACCGGGCCGGGTGCTGCTGATCCTCGGTCTCGCGCCGGAATCCTTGCCGTCTTTCGTCGCCGCGGCCGAAGCGCTGGGCTTCATCGCGCACGCCGACGATCCGCGCCGGCAAGTTATCGCTTGCGCTGGTGCCCCGATCTGCGCCGCGGCACACATCGCCGCGCGTGCCATGGCGCCGCAGATCGCCGACGCCATTGCGGCGCACCGCGACGGCGCTCGCAAAATCCACATCTCCGGCTGCGCCAAGGGCTGCGCCCATCCCGCGTCTGCGGCACTCACCGTCGTCGGCATGCCGGAAGGCTGCGCGCTGGTCGCCGACGGCTCCACGCACGACGCGCCGTTCAAGATCGTCGCCACTGACGAATTGCCCGCCGCGATCGCGGCTTTCGCGCGTGATCGGAAAAATGAGGGCCGCCATGCCTGAGCGCGCCGCCTATTTGCGCGACGGCGCCGCGATCTACGAGCGGTCGTTTGCCATCATTCGCGCCGAAGCCGACCTGTCGCGGTTCTCCGCCGAAGAGGCCGACGTCGCGGTCCGCATGATCCATGCCTGCGGCCAGGTGGACGTAGCGCCGCACATCGCGTTCGGCGGCGACGTCGTTGCAGCGGCGCGGCGGGCGCTCGCCGCCGGCGCGCCGATTTTCTGCGACGCCGAGATGGTGGCGCACGGCATCACCCGGGCGCGGCTGCCGGCGAACAACGCCGTGATCTGCACGCTCAACGATCCACGCACGCCCGCGATCGCCGCCAAAAGCGGCACGACCCGCTCGGCGGCGGCGCTCGACCTGTGGCGCGACCGGCTTGCCGGCGCCGTGGTCGCCATCGGCAATGCCCCGACGGCGCTGTTCCGCCTGCTCGACTTGCTCGATGCCGGCGCGCCGAAGCCCGCGGCCATCCTCGGCATTCCGGTCGGCTTTGTCGGCGCCGCCGAGTCGAAGGACGCGCTCGCCGCCGATCCGCGCGGCGTGCCCTTCATCATCGTGCGCGGGCGCATCGGCGGCAGCGCCATCACCGCCGCCGCCGTCAACGCATTGGCGAGGGCCGGGCTATGAGTGCAGGCAAACTCCTGGGCGTCGGCGTCGGGCCGGGCGATCCGGAATTGATGACGCTGAAAGCGATGCGGGCTCTGGGCGCGGCCGACGTCATCGCGCATTTCGCCAAGGCCGGCAATGAGAGCCATTCGCGCGCCATCGTCGCGCAGCATCTGCGCACCGGCGTCATCGAGCTGCCGCTGCACTATCCCGTCACCACCGAACTGCCGCGGCACAGCGCCGCCTACCGCGACGCGCTCGGCGCGTTCTACGACGCAGCCGCCGAGACAATCGCCGCGCATCTCGAAGCCGGCCGTGTCGTCGCCGTGATCTGCGAAGGCGATCCGTTGTTCTACGGCTCCTACATGCACGTGCATACGCGGCTGGCGCCGCGCTTTGCCGCCGAAATCGTCGCCGGCGTCACCGGCATGTCGGGCTGCTGGTCGGCGGCCGGCATGCCGATCGCGCAAGGCGACGACGTCTTCACCGTGCTGCCGGCGACGCTGCCGGAGAGCG
>Ga0335085_10008522_pt1 | contig 15630 bp, 10 predicted proteins | sample Lox_Sample_45_FD_206712 | JGI IMG/M metagenome (GOLD analysis project Ga0335085, IMG submission 206712) | Soil microbial communities from Loxahatchee National Wildlife Refuge, Florida, United States - Lox_Sample_4.5 | ecosystem: Environmental > Terrestrial > Soil > Wetlands | place: USA...
GTAGAGGTGGTCCTTGAAGACCGCCAGGGAGGGCCCGAACTTGCTCGACTGGTTGGGGATGTTTGTGTTCTTCGACCAGTTCTTTCCGTCGGCCGTGGAGCACACTAGGACATCGTTGTTAGGACCGCTTCCAATAAAAGCGACGTAGAGGTGGTCCTTGAAGACCGCCAGGGAGGGCCCGAACTTGCTCGACTGGTTGGGGATGTTTGTGTTCTTCGACCAGTTCTTTCCGTCGGCCGTGGAGCACACTAGGACATCGTTGTTAGGACCGGTTCCAATGAATGATGCCCACAAATAATCGGCCATAGCTTACCCCTTAAACCGGAATTTCCGTTTTCATGCCTGACGCCTCGCCCTGCATTACCCGCGCTGAAGTGTCGAGCTTTCTATTTTCTTAGCTGGACCCAACACGCCACCGTTCCGCAGGTGGCTTTGCGCCGACAGCAGTCGCTGATGGCGCTTTAACCACGTATGAGACACCAAATGATGGGCAAAGGACTGGGTTCTTCCATCTCAATTGCTGCTCCACAAGTAGCATACTGCAATCTCGCTGACAAACGATTGGCTATCCGATCAGATCGTTAAGCTATCCGGGCCTTTTTAGTCGTAATCGGAAGGGTGCAGCCTCTATCAATCCAGCCTGGTCAGCCGGAATTCCAGCTCCCCACACCCCGCACTATACACCCACTAGGTGATTCGGGCAGCCGGATTCTTTGACACCGATCTCAATATATCCAAGAATATTCACGTAAACGACAGAGTCACGCTCGTTGGAGGAGCCTCAGCATTCAATATTCTTAATCATCCGAACTTTGACATGCCGATCAACAATGTCTCCTCAGGTGCATTTGGGTTTGTTCGGGCTACCGTGTCGCCGGTTACCAGTCCGTATGGCGTCGCCACCCCGCTGACGGGCCATGTTATCCAGCTAAATGCACAGCTGAGTTTCTAGGCTGCGAAGGGCTCCACCACTACCCGAAAAGATGGGCGACACGAACGGATTCGTGCTTTATTCGCCTCCGTTGCTGTAGACGATTTTGTGACGGTAGCGCCTCCAAACTTCACCGGGTTTTACTAGCTTTCTACAAGGCGACGCCAAGGTGCACATCACCAATCACTTAGGTTCACCAAATTTCACCAAGTTTCAACAGGGATTGGAATCTGGTTCGGGACCAGGGGGTCGGAGGTTCAAATCCTCTCTCCCCGACCATCTAATCCCACGGAATCAATGAATTAGAGTGCTCGTCATTTCCGGTGCGCCGGAAACTTGGGTCCATTTGGGTCCAATCAACAAATCTTCGACCTTTTGCACCGCTTACGAGCCTCCGTCGGCACCGAGTGCACGTAGGTGTCTCGCGTGATCTCTGACGAGGAGGGGCCCCAGCAACTCTTGCACCGTCCCCAGGGGTGTTCCCACAGCATCCAGCAGCGTGGCATTCGCATGCCGCAGCCAATTCCACGTTACTTCCTTCGGACCGAAGCCCGCGAACGTCGGCTTAAGTTGACGATTTAGCAGGTTTCTCCTGTCGAGCGGCGCTGTAACGTTGCCGCGATGACATCAGGGGGCAGAGCAGAAAATCTGGAATCATTCTGGAGTTGTTTGCGACAGAGGGGGAGGACAACTACGCCTTGGCGATGCATCTTAGACGCTGATCACCTGCCACTGAAATGGGCGGCATTCGGCGAGCCGACGGGAGTCGCGTTCGTTGGCGGAGCACCCGTATGCCCAAACGCCCGGCACTCATGGCAATTAGTGCGTCGTTGGTCAGCCGGCCCTGTCCGATTTGTTCGTAACCGTACCTAGCCGCGAGGCGAGCTAACACCCGGCCCGTTTGAGTCCAATCACTGAGATTGGGGATCAGGATTCGCTTCACCCTGTCGAAATCTCGTTCCAGTCGCTCCACTAAGCGCCGCTCGCGCTCACCAGCGCCGGCGTAGAGTTTCTCAAGCACAACCGAACTCAACCATGATGGTGCGTCAGCTGCTATCCTCCTGAGGGCGAGAGCTGCATCGTTTCCGCGGCGTAGCGCGGTGATATATAAGGAAGTGTCGAAGAGTGCGGGCTGCATCTAACCAACCAGCGTGCCGTAGACGTCCTTGATTTCAATGCCACTCTTGATAAAACGCTCCGTGGCATCGACCTCGTCAATTAGGAGCACACACGGCTGGGTCTCATAACGCAACGCCCGTAGCAATGGGCCTTCTGCAAAGAAGTCGAGCGAGTACAGTCGGTTTCGAATGGGGTTCCAGTCCCGGCTGAGGTCCGCGGCGTGCGTTTCCAAGAAGAGCCTCTGCAGCGCCTCATCGAACTTTCCTATGACCTTCTCTTCGGTGATTCCCACGTAACACTGAACAGTCAGCGCTGACAATCCCTAGTTTTTCCTTCCGCAACATGGAGATCCAGTGCGGCGCGCTCGCCTTTGATGAGGACAGTTACCGACGATAGCCTGAGTTACAGGTCACAGCGACATATGACCGGCGTCACAGATTTGCGTGAGCAGCTCTGATAACAAAGACACCCAGACCCTTAATCGAGCAGTATCTGACGAGACGGTTTGCGTCCCGGCAGATGCGTAGTTTGGTTTGAGGCAGCTGAAGAGTGGCGAGGATGCGTGGGAACTCGAATCCGCTCAGAGGTGCTCGTTCTCATCATTCAGGCCCATAGAATATCGCGCCCACAAGCGAGGCCCTTATGAAGCTTTCTTCACGTTCCGTCTGGGAGACCATGGAGTCGAAAGGTTACTCGCGTCGCGAGTTCCTTCAGTTCTGCAGCTATGCGGCGATGGTTGCCGGACTGGCAAACTCCGATATCGATGCCGTTGCGCAGGCATTTGAGAAGAAACCGCGGCCTCCCGTGGTTTGGCTGCACTTCCAGGAATGCACTTGCTGCAGCGAATCTTTCATCCGGTCGTCGCACCCCATCGTGGCCGACGTGGTGCTCGATATGCTCTCGCTCGATTACACCGAGACACTGCAGGCAGCGGCGGGATTCCAGGCGGAGAAATGCCTGACCGATACGGTAAAGAACTACCCCGGCAAGTACATCCTGTTGGTCGAAGGTTCGGTGCCCGTGAAGGGCGACGGCGTGTATTGCTGCGTCGCCGGTAAGACCGCGGAAGACATCCTGCAGGAGACGTCGAAAGCAGCGGCGGCGGTGATTGCCTGGGGCAGCTGCGCCTCGAACGGATGTATTCAGGGCGCGAACCCGAATCCGACCGGTGCAACTCCGATCCACAAGCTCATCAGCACGCCGGTCATCAACGTACCCGGCTGTCCGCCGATTGCCGATGTGATGACCGCAGTGGTTGCGCACATTCTCGTTCTAGGGCGCGGACCGGAGCTGGACCTTTTGGGCAGGCCGAAAGAATTTTATGGGCGGCGTGTGCATGACACCTGTTACCGCCGGCCCTACTATGACGCCGGGCTCTTCGTGGAAGCTTGGGATGACGAGAAGGCGCGCAAGGGCTATTGCCTTTACAAGATGGGCTGCCGCGGACCAGTGACCTACAACGCTTGCTCGGTGACCCGGTGGAACGGCAATCTCAGCTACCCGATTCAATCAGGGCACGGCTGCATCGGCTGCAGCGAAGCCGGGTTCTGGGACAACGAGCCGTTCTATCGTCACCTGGCCTCCTTCCCCGGCTTCGGCATCGAGAGCACGGCTGATACCATCGGCACGGTCCTGGGCGTCGGTGCTTTGATTGGCGTGGGTGCGCACGCGGTCACCACCAACATCCGCAAGCGCAGATTGATTGAGGAGGAACATCAGGGAACCCGGGACGACAGTAAGACCAGGGAAACTCAGCAGGACGAGACTAATTAACGACGGCTAGGCCGGCAGTGAGGTGATCGTATGGCGAGGATGGTGGTTGATCCTATTACCCGCATCGAAGGGCATTTGCGGATTGAGGCCGTGGTCGAAAACGGCACGATTACTGATGCCTATAGTTCCGGCACCATGGTACGCGGCTTCGAGAAGATACTGAAGGGCCGGGATCCTCGCGATGCGTGGGCCTTCACCGAGCGCGCCTGCGGCGTCTGCACAACCGTGCATGCGTTGGCCAGCGTCCGCACCGTAGAAGACGCGCTGGGCATCTCCGTGCCCAAGAACGCGGAACTGATCCGCAACCTGATGTTCTGTACTCAGTATGTTCAGGACCACGTCGTGCACTTCTATCATCTGCACGCGCTGGATTGGGTGGATGTGGTAAGCGCACTTTCCGCAGATCCAGACAAGACCGCGCAGATCGCCACTTCGATCTCTGCCTGGCCGAAGAGTTCCCCGAGGTATTTCGCTGCCATCCAGGCCAAGCTGAAGGCCTTTGTGCAAACCGGCCAGCTTGGCATCTTCGCCAATGGCTACTGGGGCAATGCTTCTTACAAGCTACCTCCGGAAGTGAACCTGCTGGCGGTCACGCATTATCTGGAGGCGCTCGATTGGCAGAAGGAAATTGTCAAGATACATACCATTTTCGGCGGCAAGAACCCCCATCCCAACTATCTCGTCGGCGGCGTGCCGTGCTCCATCAATCCCGATGAAGTCAACGCCATCAATACCGAGCGCCTGAACTACGTCGGTACCCTCATCAACAACGCCATCACCTTTGTGGAGCAGGTGTACATCCCCGATCTGATGGCCATTGCCGGCTTCTACAAGGATTGGGCGGCCATCGGCGGCGGACTGAAGAACTACCTCGCGTACGGTGATCTACCCACTCGCGGCTACAACCAGCCTGAGTACTTCAAGTTTGCCCGGGGAGCGATCCTCGACCGCAACATGAACGAAGTCTACCCGGTCAATGGCCGCGACGCACAGGAAATTAAGGAATACATTGCACATTCCTGGTATTCCTACGGCGGCGGAAATGCCACCGGGCTGCATCCTTTCGATGGCGAAACCGAATTCAATTACACCGGCCCCAAGCCTCCCTATGAACAGCTCAACGTCGAGGGCAAATACTCCTGGTTGAAGACTCCCCGGTGGAAGGACCACCCAATGGAAGTCGGCCCGCTGGCGCGCTTGCTCGTCTCCTATGCCAAAGGCAACACGGAAGTGAAGGATGTGGTCAACGAAGCACTGGGCCGGTTGGGAGTGCCGGTTACAGCTCTGTATTCGACTCTCGGCAGGACTGCCGCGCGCGGACTGGAGACACGCCTCGTCGTTCATTGGATGAAGGGCTTCTACGATGAACTGGTGGCACAGGTGAAGACCGGCGAACTGTCGACCTTCAACGGTGATCGCTGGGAGCCTTCCACCTGGCCGGCCACTGCGCAAGGTGTGGGACTGAGCGAGGCGCCGCGTGGAGCGCTGGCCCACTGGATCAAGATCAAGGACGGCAAGATCGATAACTACCAGCTCGTCGTGCCCAGTACCTGGAACGGATCGCCGCGCGACGCCAAAGGGCAGCGTTCCGCGTACGAAGCGTCGCTGATTGGCACGCCGCTGGCCAATCCGCAGCAGCCGCTGGAGATCCTGCGGACAGTCCACTCCTTCGATCCCTGCATTGCCTGTGCGGTCCACGTCTACGATCCGGAGGGCAAACACGTTCACCAAGTCAAGTTCTATTGAGGCGGGAATATGAACAACGCGTCGGTCGCGACTTATCAGCGAGTCTACGTCTGGGAACTGCCGGTCAGGTTCTACCACTGGCTCAATGCTCTCTGCGTGGTCGTGCTGATCATCACCGGTTACCTGATCGGCAATCCACAATCTATCTTCTACGCCTCTGAGGCGTATCGGCAGTATTGGTTTGGCACTGTTCGATTCATCCACTTCGTGACCGCCTTCGTGTTCTTCTTCACGTTCCTGGTGCGGATTTATTGGGGATTCGTGGGCAACGCCTTCGCTCGCTGGACGAATTTCATTCCCCACAAGCGCGCGCAGGTTGACGAAATTCAGGAAGTGTTAAAGGTGGACGTGTTGCAGACGAAGCTCCGCGGGGACATTTCCCTGGGGCATAACTCGCTGGCCGGATTTATCTACTTTCTGTCATTCCTGGCGTTTCTGTTTCAATCCTTCACCGGCTTCGCACTGTATTCCAGCATGAGCCACGCGTGGCTGCCGCAGATGTTCCGCTGGGTTGTGCCGCTCATGGGTGGCGAGTTCCGCGTACGCCAGTGGCATCACGCCATGATGTGGTTCTTCATCCTGTTCGCCATTGTGCACGTGTATCTCGTCTTCTACCACGACTACATTGAGGGGCGCGGCACGACTTCTTCGATGGTGGGCGGCTGGAAGTTCGTGCGGCGCCGGCCATGACAGAACCCGCTGGCAACGTACTGGTGCTGGGCATAGGCAATGTTCTGATGGGCGACGAGGGCGTGGGTGTCCACGTCTTGCGTCATCTGGAGAACGTGGGAGTTCCAGAAAAAGTGGAGCTTCTTGATGGCGGCACTGGCGCCTTCCTGCTGCTGGAGCCCATGCAGCGTGCACGCAGGATCATCCTCATTGACGCCACGCTGGACGACAATCCACCCGGAACGGTGCGCCGCCTGACGCCACGCTTCTCCACCGAGTATCCCCGCACCCTGACGGCCCACGATATCGGCCTCAAGGACTTGCTCGACACATTCTATCTTCTGGAACATCCCGTCGATGTCGTCCTTTTCGCGATCTCAATCCCGTCTCTTCAGGAAATAGGGATGGAATTGTCGCCGAAGATCGAGGCTTGCGTGCCCGCAATCGCGGAACTGGTGCTACGCGAACTACAGCAGGCGAACACATAGTTCAGCAGATTCGCGGCAATTGGTCTCCGGCCAGCATGTCCACGGCGCGCGAGGTTCCCAGCACCGTGCGCATCGTAACGAAACCCGCGTCGTTCTGTGTGACGCTGCCGATGACCCGCGCCTGCTGGCCAAGCGGATGGCTTTGCATGGCTGCGAGAACATCGTCGGCCACTCCCGGCTTCACGATGGCGACCAGCTTCCCTTCGTTGGCCACGTAGAGCGGATCCAGGCCCAGCAGTTCGCAGGCCCCCCTCACATCCTCTCGTACCAGGATGGCATCTTCGTCCAGCTCGATGCCGACGCGCGACTGGGCGGCAATCTCGTTGAGCGTGCTGGAGAGCCCGCCGCGCGTGGGATCACGCATGCAGCGGATGTCGCGCGTGACCGTCAGCATCGCCGCCACCAGTGTATGCAGCGGGGCGCTGTCGCTTTCAATGCTGCTCTCGAACTGCAGACCCTCGCGTTGGGCCAGGATAGCAATGCCGTGCTCGCCAATTGGCCCGCTTAGCAGGACTTTGTCGCCCGGCTGTGCGCGCCCGGCGGACATCTCAACGCCGTCGGGCACCAAGCCGATGCCTGTGGTGTTGACGAAGAGATTGTCGCAGCTTCGCTTCTCCACGACCTTCGTGTCTCCGGTGACTACCTGCACCCCGGCCGCGTCGGCAGCCCGCTTAATAGACCGGACGACACGCCGCAGAACATCAAATGACAGACCTTCCTCAAGAATGAACGCCACGCTGAGAAACAGAGGCTGCGCTCCGCCCACTGCCAGGTCGTTGATCGTACCGTTCACCGCCAGCGAACCGATGTCTCCTCCGGGAAAAAACAACGGCTTAACCACGAACGAATCCGTCGTGAACGCGAGCCGGCAGCCATTGATGTTTAAGACTGCCTGATCATCTAGGCGCGCCAAAGCGGGGTTAGAGAATTCCGGCAGAAAGACTTGCTGCACAAGTTCGGCTGAGAGTTTCCCTCCGCTGCCGTGACCAAGCAGAACATGGTCATGCGAGGTGATAGGCAACGGACACGACAATTGAAACCCTTTCACTTCGGGCATGCCGCCTCCTGGCGAGCAACTGTATGCCGACGGTACCGGTAATACGCTGCGCAGGCTCCCTCGGCGGAGACCATCGGCGCACCCAGAGGATTCTCCGGGGTGCAACGGGTACCAAAGGCAGTACACTCGTGTGGTTTCTTCAGGCCCTGCAGCACCAAGGCGCTAATGCATTCGCCGGGCTCCTCAGCACCTGTTTCCTCTATCCCGAAGACACGCTCGGCATCATAGGCAGCGAACTCGGGCCGCAGACGCAATCCACTCGCGTCAATTGATCCAATGCCGCGCCACTTGCGGTCGCAGATCTCGAATACCGTCTTCATGATCTCCTGCGCCTGTACATTACCGGCTCGTGCCACCGAGCGCACATACTGGTTTTCCATCTGCGCTTGGCCAGCTTCCAGTTGCTCTACGAGCATTAACACGGCTTCCAGGAGGTCCAGCGGCTCGAATCCTCCGACCACAATGGGCACTCGGAATTCCTCTACCAGCTCCTCATATTCTTTGTACCCCATGACCGTACACACGTGACCCGGCGCGATGAAACCCTGCACGCGATTGCTCGGCTGCCGAAGCAACAATCGGATCGCTGGAGGCACAAGAACGTGCGAAACCAGCATGGAGAAATTCGTCAGCCCCAGCTGATTCGCTTGCCAAGCCGCCATACCATTGGCCGGAGCCGTGGTCTCAAATCCGACGGCAAAGAAGACTACATTACGCTCTGGGTTCGCCTGCGCTATCTTCACCGCCTCCATCGGAGAATACACAACCCGCACGTCTCCGCCCGCAGCCTTTGCCCGGAACAAATCAGAACGCGATCCTGGCACGCGCAGCATGTCGCCGTAGGAAACCAGGATGACATCCGATCGGGAGGCCAGCGCGATGGCCTTGTCAATCATCTCCAGCGGCGTCACGCAAACCGGACAGCCGGGGCCGTGCACCAGCTCTAATTGGGGCGGTATCAACTCGTCCAGGCCATAGCGCATGATGGTGTGCGTCTGCCCACCGCAGATTTCCATCAAAACCCAGGGCTGTGTGACACGGTTCGAGATATTCGCCACCAGAGCACAAGCAATCTCGGGATCGCGATACTCATCGATGTACTTCACGGCATCTCCGAAGGCGCCGGCTTTGGTTCATCATCCAACAGTTCCAGCGCCTGCAACACCTCGTACGTGCGCTCGGCCTCTTGAGCATCCACCACACTGATGGCAAATCCAACATGCACCATGACGAAGTCGCCCACTTGGGCTTCGGGAACAAAGAGCAGATGGACTTGGCGAACGATGCCGCCAAAGTCCACCCGCGCCGAGCGGGACTCGGCTGCTCCCATGACTTCAAGGATCTGTCCCGGAATGGCCAGGCACATAGTGTTCCCCTCCAGCCTTTGGCCAGTTCAATTTAGCTGCGAAATGCTTATAAGTTCCTGTGATCCGTGTCGCACCATCAGGTGACCTCCATCACATCCAGTAGCTGCCGCGCAAGCCGACGACTGACCGCAAGACACCTAGTAAGGCGAGTCTTCCTGATGATGTCTTCGCACTGAACGCCTGCGCGAATCCGGTGCTTAGCATCTCTTCGAGGGCTGGTTCGCCGCTAGTGGCAGATACCTTGGGTTTCACAAGTGTTCCGAAGTCGGCTTCTGTTCCCTTCGCAATGCCCGGGTTTTGGAATGGTCATTTCTTCCAAGCCGTTTGGCGACACTGATTATGTCCAGCGGTCACAATCTTTTGTATTCCTTGGGTATTGCTTCGCCGAGGCTCCGGCGGCCGGCCGTGGCCGTGGGCGAGTCTTCCTCGTTCTGGGCATCATGCGAGTCTTACCATAGGCTGCTCGTCCAATGTAGGCAGGATTCTGAAGAACATGCCAAACAGTCTGCTTCGACCAGATACGCCTTCGGGATGCCGTCCCCGATGAGATGGGGCTGCACAGCGAAGGTGATACTCGGAGGACAAGAAAGAAAGTGACGCCAATCCCTGATTTAAGGATGGGCAAATCTCGGCTGTGCCTATATCATGGTTGACGATGTTGAGATAGTCTTCGACGCCCTTATCGCTTTCCTCACGCCCCACGTCGATATTTCAACAGCGTCGATTCCGATGGCCTGAACTACGTAGAGGATGGCCTGAACTACGTAGAGTTGGTTGTGCGCGGCCGAGCACAGTTGACATTAATGAAGAGGAGCGGCGGCTCAGACGCCGTCTCTGGTTCTTGCGGTGGAGGCTATATGCCGTTGGCGCCAGGCAAGGATATTTTCCTCTACATGCAACACGCTCCCATCGCGTCGATCGCTGTGCTCAGCGTGTTGCTACTAACTTCCGTCTGTCTCTCTGGCCAGGTGGAAACAGGGTTGGTTTCGGGCGTAGTGACGGACAGGAGCAATGCCGTCGTGCCGGGCGCAAAGGTGGCCGTGGTGTCATCCAATACGGGTTTGACCCGCAGCACAACTACAAGTTCAGCAGGCGAATACACCATCACCAACCTGAAACCGGACTACTACATCCTGACCATCGAGCATGATGGTTTTCAGAAATATACCCGTCCGATCCAGGTTCTCGTAGGGTCAAGGTTTAACGTCTCGGCGCAACTGACTGTGATGGGGGTCTCAACCACGCTGGAAGTCACGACGTCGGGCGAAACAGGCGCCGCCAACACCGAAACCCAGAGCCTGTCCCAGATTGTGACGGCGCAGCAGATTACCGATCTTCCCACTCTGACTCGCAATCCCTACGACCTGGTTGCCACCTCAGGCAACGTGGCTGAGGACACACAGAGCGGTCGCGGCGCGGGCTATGCCATCAACGGGCAGCGTTCGGCGGACACGGATATCCTGCTGGATGGCGGCGAAAACGTCGATCTGTTTTTCGCTACCGTCGGTCAGAGCGTGCCGCTCGACTCGGTGCAAGAGTTCCGGGTTGTGACCTCGAATTTCACAGCGGAATACGGACGAGCAGGCGGCGGCGTGATCAACGTGACCACCAAGTCCGGCACCAACCAGTTCCACGGATCGCTGTACGAGTTCAATCGCGTGTCCGCGCTGGCGGCCAACACCTATCAGAACAACGCCAACGAAATTGCCAAGCCGAGCTTCACGCGCAACCAATTCGGCTACTCGATCGGCGGGCCGATCGTGAAGAACAAGTTGTTCTTCTTCAACAGCACGGAATGGACGCGTGTGCGCAGCAGCGCCACAAACCTGCAGAGCATACTCGATCCGGCGTTTCTGGCGCTTCCCCAAATTTCGACGAACACCACGAACTTCTTTAATGCCTACGGCAGCCATTTGCGCTCCGGGCTGCAGGTGCTGAGCACGACCAACTGGCAGCAGGCCAATCGTGGCGACTGTCCGGCTCCATTGAACTGCACCGACCCATTCGGGCAAACGATCGCCTATCCTGTGCCCTCGGATTCCGGCGCCGGGTCGCCGCAAGACACCTACTCGACGGTCGCCCGGGTGGACTGGAACATCTCCGACGAGACCACGATGTACAGCCGTTATGCGCTCTACAGCGAGGACGACTTTGCCGGCGTGGTCAGCAGCAGCCCGTACGTTGGCTACGACACCGGAATAACCCAGTTCAATCAGAGCGTGATTCTCAACCTGACGCACGTGTTCAGTCCCAGCGCGGTGAATTCCGTCAAGTTCCTGTACAACCGTTTGAACCTTCTGCTGCCGCTGGGCTCGAACCAGGTGTCTCCGGCGCTGAACGCCTCGACCGGGGCGCCGCCCACACTGCCCGGCACCAACGGCGGGCTGGTATTTCCGGGTTACAGGTCCAGCCGTTTTGGCGGTCCGCAGAACGTCTACCAAGTGTTCGACGACCTGGCATGGGTCGAAGGCAAACACCGGCTCGGCTTTGGTGGCGGCTACATCCAGACGCGCGACAACCGAGTGTTCGGCGCATACGAAAATGCCTTGGAAGCGCTGGCTTCCGGGGGCAGCCTTTCTGCCGTAGCGGGAAACCTGGTGGCTGGCCAGTTGTATCTGTTCCGGAGCGCAGTCTATCCGCAGGGGGAGTATCCCTGCAATCGTGATTCGTCCGGCCAGTACATTGTGAACTCGGCCTGCCTCCTGCAATTGCCCGTGGGGCAGCCGAGCTTCAGCCGCAACAATCGCTACAACGACGGCTACTTCTACGTGCAGGATGCGTGGAAAGTGACGCCGCGGCTTACCCTGAACCTGGGGGTGCGCTGGGAGTATTACGGCGTCCAGCACAACGCGGATCCGTCGCTGGATTCCAACTTCTACCTCGGCGCGGGCGCCAACTTGTTCCAACAGATTCGCAACGGCACGGTACAGATTGCCAATCAGAGCCCGGTGGGCGGCCTGTGGGCACCGGACAAAAACAATTGGGCGCCACGTGTGGGTTTTGCCTATGACGTTTTCGGAAACGGCACCATGAGTCTCCGCGGCGGCTACGGCATAGGCTACGAGCGCAACTTCGGCAATGTGACCTTTAATCTCATCCAGGACCCGCCCAACTATGCGGTCATCAGCGTGGTCAGCGGCGTGGATGTGGCGCCGGGAAACCTGCCCATCTACACCAGCAATCTCGGCCCCCTGGCGGGAGCCGGCAGCACCTGCGGTGGCAACCCCAGCGTCGTGCCGGGCACCTCCTGCTTCCCCACCTCCAGCTTGCGCGCCGTGCAGCAGAACATTCCCACGGCCTATGTGCAGTTCTGGTCCGGCGCAGTGGATTACCAGGTACTGAAGAACTCGGTACTCTCTGTGGAATACGCCGGTTCGAAGGGCACGCACGAGTACGACATTTCCAATACGAATGCCCCCGGATACGGATCGGCATTCCTGGGCGACGCCCGATTCAACAATCGCCTGAGCTACCAATACAGCGCCATCACCTACCGCGGAGCGAACGGCTTCAACGGCTACAACGGCGTTAACGTCAAATTCCAGAGCAACAACCTCTTTAACAAGGGGCTGTACCTGAACGCGAACTACACGTGGTCGCATGCCATCGACAACCTGTCGTCAACCTTCAGTGACGGCTACAGCGGCTCCTATGGGGGTGGTTACTTGGATCCCTACAATGCCAACCTGGACGCGGGCAACGCCGACTACGACATCCGCAACCGCTTCGTGCTCAGCGGAACGTGGAACCTTCCGTGGGGAAGCAACATGAGCCGCGCGATCGCCCGCCAGATACTGGGCGGCTGGAGCTTCTCGCCCATCCTCAACATTCGCTCGGGCCTGCCGTACTCCTTATACGATTGCACCAATGTGGGCGTAGTTGGCAACACCTGCCCGCGCTGGATTCCATCGCTGCCGATCTCGCAGAACGGTGGCGCGAGCAATTCCACGGCGGTGGCGCCGAACCTGTTTAACTACCTAGAGCTGCCGCTCGATCCCGTCATTGGCGTTCCGGTGAATGCGGGTGACGCATTGGCGGTGCCGAACTGTCAGTATCTCGACCATATCAACTGCGTGTACAGCATCAGCGGACTGCCGCCAGGACAACGCAATGCCTACCGCGGACCCGGCTACTGGAACTTCAATTTTGTGGCTGCCAAGACATTTAACCTGACGGAGCGCTACAACCTGCAGTTCCGCACCGAGCTCTATGACGCCTTCAACCACAGCAACTACTACATCAACGCTGGTAACCTCAATGTTCAGCAGGGCACCGGCGTGACCTCTGTGCAGGTCGTGAAGGGCCTGCCCGGCGGCGGACTCCTGGCGATCCCGCCCGAGCGCCGCAACATTCAGTTTGGATTGAAGCTCAACTTCTAAGTTCGCTTCGCAGACCTAAGCCGTTCCTCGAATGGTTTGTAGAAACTCCCCACCCAAGCGAAAGAGCTTGGGTGGGGCGTCCCGCTATCGATACGCCGGCATGGCGCTGAGGCGAACATTCCCTACTGCGTTCTCCAGGATGTAGGTTTTTCCATCTTTCGTGGTGGCTCCCAGGGCATGGGATGGGCAGGCCTGAAACCCGGTCCGTCAAAGGAGAGGTGGGCGGGTTGTGTCAATGCCGGCGAGGGACCGCCGGGTGCTACCTTGTACACCGTGCCCCAGCCGGCCGCACCGCCGTAGGACGTCGTCCCGTACAGATTGCCCGCCGAGTCCATGATCACACCTGCACCGGGGTACCCCCCATCCGCCAAGGTGAAGGTATGCAGCACGCTCTCGTGGCCGGTCGGATCCAGCTTCCACACTACGCCCCAAACCACGCCGCCCAAGTAGGTCGTGCCGTAGAGGTTGCCCGCAGAGTCGAGGATCACACCTGCATAGAGGGTCCCTCCATCCGCCCCGCCTGTGAAGGTGTACAGCACGCTCTCGTGGCCGGTCGGATCCAGCTTCCACACCACGCCCGCACTGGCAGGGCCGCCAGAGGAGGTAGTCCCGTACAGGTTGCCGGCCGAGTCGAAGGTCACGCCCCCATAGGGACGGCTCCCATCGGCCCCGCCCGTGAAGCTGTGTAGGACCGTCTCGTGGCCGGTCGGATCCAGCTTCCACACCACGCCCGCGCCGGCCGCGCCGCCGCCTACGGTCGTCCCGTAAAGGTTGCCGGCCGAGTCGAACGTCAAGGCTGATTCGGGGTGTGACCCATCGGCCCCGCCCGTGAAGCTGTACAGCACGGTTTCGTGGCCAGTCGCATCCAGCTTGTATATCACTCCCGCGTCGGCCGCGCCGCCACAGCACGTCGTCCCGTAAAGGCTACCGGCCGAGTCGAGGACCAAACTGGCATAGAAGGGGTAGCGCCCATCGGCTCCGCCGGTGAAACTGTACAGCACGGTTTCGTGGCCAGTTGCATCGAGCTTGTAGACCACACCCGCGTCGGCCGCGCCGCCGAATGGGGTTGTCCCGTACAGGTTACCAGCCGAGTCGAGGGTAACACCTGCAAAGGGGTTAGCCCCATCGTTCCCGCCCGTGAAGTTGTAAAGCAGAGTCTCATGGCCATTCGTATCCAACTTGAACACCACCCCCGCGCCCGCCGAGCCGCCGTAGGAGGTCGTGCCGTAGAGGTTGCCGGCCGAGTCCTGGACCACCCCTGCCCAGGGCTTGGTCCCATCACTCATCCCCGGAAAGCTGTATAGCACGGACTCCTTGCCCTTACTATCCAATTTGAATACCACGCCCGCGTCTCCGTGGCCGCCGTTGCCGGTCGTCCCATAAAGGTTGCCTTCCCAGTCCTGGATCACACCAGCACCGGGATATCCCCCATCGGCCCCGCCCGTGAAGCTGTACAGCACGGTCTCATGGCCCTTTGTATCCACTTTGAACACCACGCCCGCGCTGGCCGCGCCGCCGCTGTTGGTCGTGCCGTATAGGTTGCCTGCCCAGTCGAGGACCAAACCTGCAAAGGGGTATCCCCCCTCGGCCCCGCCGGTGAAGTTGTACAGCACGGTCTCATGGCCCTTCGTATCCACTTTGAACACCACGCCCGCACCGGCCACGCCGCCGTAGGAGGTCGTGCCGTAGAGGTTGCCGGCCCAGTCGAGGATCACACCTTGTTCTAATCCAAAGGGGTAGCCCCCATCGTTCCCGCCCGTGAAGCTGTACAGCACGGTCTCATGACCCTTCGTATCCAATTTGAACACCACCCCCGCATCGGCCGCGCCGCCACAGCAGGTCATCCCGTACAGGTTGCCTGCCCAGTCGAGGACCACACCTGCACTGGGATAGGCCCCATCGGCCCCACCCGTGAAGCTGTACAGCACAGTTTCATGACCCTTCCTATCCAATTTGAACACCACCCCCGCACCGGCCACGCCGCCACCGTTGGTCGTGCCGTAGAAGTTGCCGGCCCAGTCTTGGATCAAACCTGCATCGGGGTATCCCCCGTCAGCCCCGCCGGTGAAGCTGTACAGCACGGTCTCGTGGCCGGCTCCGT